>Ga0209656_10002156_pt1 | contig 12791 bp, 9 predicted proteins | sample BogFormECP12_OM2_FD_188239 | JGI IMG/M metagenome (GOLD analysis project Ga0209656, IMG submission 188239) | Bog forest soil microbial communities from Calvert Island, British Columbia, Canada - ECP12_OM2 (SPAdes) (version 2) | ecosystem: Environmental > Aquatic > Freshwater > Wetlands > Bog ... | reverse complement strand
TCCACCAGCAGTATGCGGATCACTCCTGATGAACCTTCACTCATGAAGCACTCCTTCCCTGGCTGGAATGGAATGCAGCATTATCGCGAAGCAGCAGCCCCGGGGACGCGGTTCGAATGTGATGTCACCTCCGAAACTCTTCACAATCGCACGCGACACGTAGAGTCCCAGCCCCGTTGCCTCAGCATTTTGCGAAAACGGGCGGAATAGATTCTCCGGATCAGCGATCCCGGTTCCGGTATCTTCGAACCGCACGACCGCAAGGTCATCTTGGACGCTGGTTGTTACTGTGAGAGTCTTCTCCACCGTAGACTGCATCGCGCGCTGACTATTTCTTGCCAAGTTCAAGAAGGCTTGGACCAGACCGTAGCGATCCGCCCACACCAGAGGCAAATGCTCGTCGACCTGCCAGTTCACTTGAATACAAGAATCGCGGTAGGCTGTTTCGATTAGCACTCGGAATTCTTCGAGAAGGATCGTCAAGTCGACAACGGAACCTTCCTCGCCGCGCCCTGAGGCCAGTTCCATGGCAGACAATCTTTCGAGGCCCTGAATCAGCGTCCCTAGCGCCTGGAAATCCTCGTTTCCATCCAGAGCTTTCACGCTCGAGAGATTGCGATGCACCGCCAATGCGGCTCCGCAAAGATTTCGAATCTCGTGCGAGACGGCGCTCATAAGAATACGTGTGTTCTTCAACAGATGATCGAGACTCAGGTCCTCGCGATTCCTTAGGTCTTCGGAAAGGTCGACGATGATGGCGGCCAGCCGCGCTCCGCATGCAGTTTTGTAAGTGGAAAACCACACTCCGGCGAGGAACACTTCTCCATTCCCGCGCTGGCCTTTGCATTGCAACGTAGTGCGGAGCGCTCTTGAGGGCTGCGCCTGCACCGCGTTCAACAGGGATGGCAGATACCCTAGTATTGCTTGTCCTTCCAGTCTTCCGGTCAGTGGCGCCAACAGATCCAAGGCGGCTGAGTTTGCCAGCACAATCGTCCCGGCAGAATCGATGGTGAGGATCGCCGCCGGGCTGCTTTCTACCAGTCTTCGTATTTGTTCTTCTGCATCCTCACGAAGCTTGATGTGCTCCTCGACCTGTTCCAGGTGACTCAGCACGATTCGGCGATTCCTCATTAGTTCCGAGATGAAGTAGCCGGTTCCAACAAAGCCGATTGAAGTCATCACCAAACGCGGGATCGCTTCACCGCCAGGTAGATTGCTAAACAGCTCCTGCAACGCAGTGCAGGCTAGCGCTACGACTGCAATCTGTGTTTTGGTCAGGTAGCCGCTGACCAGCATGATGGGGAACAGGTAAAGGAACCCCAGTGAGATATAGCTCGGCACCCGCCAGTCGATGATTGCGATAGCGATGATCATCAAAGCAGCGAAAGCGAGAAACCTCTGGCGATTCGCGGGCGCGTAGATCGAGAGAGCACGAGACATATCCATGTTCCTCTAATGTTGAACCAACTAAGCGAGCAGCGGGGCGGACGCTTAGGTTGTTGGCCGAAAGATATGCCGTGGATTCTCCAAAAGATAGCTGCCCTCGTCCTTAAAGACACCCGCGCTCAACCCAAAGATAGCCACTTCGCAGTCACTTCGCACGTTATACAAGAAGAGTCAGCCATGCGTCGGCGCTCATGTCGAAGAAAAAGCAGCTGTCGAGGCCGTTGGTTTTGCTGATGACGGCATGAGTTCACGGGTTGGAACCTCTCCTAAATCTCGACTGCATCGCACTAGCAATCGGTCCCCCCGCCGAGAGCAGGCCAGATCGAGCCGTGTTCGTCATTGTCGGCATGCTCGTGCTGCCATTCCTAGCGTCTCCTGAATTAATGGCTTGCAGTTCGCTGATGCGACAGGGGAGCAGCACGCCATGATCCGGTCTCTGATTGACTTCGCACTCAAGAACCGCATTCTCGTAGTGGCGCTTGGAGTGCTACTGCTGATCTGGGGAATCATCTCATTCCACAATCTGCCGGTGGAAGCGTATCCCGACGTCGCCGACAAATACGTTTGGGTAATTACGCAGTGGCCCGGACGAGCCGCCGAAGAAGTCGAACAGCAGATCACGATTCCAATTGAGACCCAGTTCAACGGAGTAGGACACCTGACACATCTTCGTTCGACCTCGCTGGCCGGATTGTCGTTTATCACGGTGCTCTTCGACGATGAGTCCGACAACCTGCAGAACCGCCAGCAAGTGCTCGAAAAGCTCACACTTGTGACTTTGCCGCCGGGGATCAATCCGCAGATCGGGCCGGACTTCAGTCCGGCTGGGCAAATCTACTTCTATACCTTGGAGAGTTCGAACCCCAGGTACGACATTATGGATCTGAAGGCGCTGCAGGACTGGGTGGTGTTCAAGAATCTGATGTCGGTTCCCGACGTTGCGGCAGTTTCCATCTTTGGAGGCGAAACTCGCGAGTACCAGGTACAAATCGACCCCGACAAACTGGTCGAATACGGACTCTCGATGGCGCAAGTCGAGCAGGCGCTGACGAACAACAATCTCAATGGCGGCGGCAGCTTCGTCGAGAATGGAGACCAGGCCTACAACATTCGCGCTGTCGGACTAATGCAAAACACGGACGACGTAGGCGCTACCGTGCTGATGGCCAAGAACGGCACTCCGATCCGCGTGCGCGACATTGCAATCACCGTGCAAGGTCCCAAAGTACGGCTGGGACGACTCGGAAAGGCGATTCGGAAGAAAGACGGAACCGTAATTGACAACGACGACGTCGTGGAAGGCATCATCCAGATGCGCAAGGGTGCGGAAGCCGAGAGCGTGCTGCGCAATATTCACAGCAAGGTCGAGTTCCTCAATGCAAGAGTACTTCCGCCGGGCGTAAAAATCGTTCCGCACATCGATCGCGATGACCTCGTACACTTGACCACTCATACCGTGCTGCACAACCTGACAGAGGGCATTCTGCTGGTCGTGCTTGTATTGTTCTTCTTCCTGGGTAATGTCCGTTCGGCGCTGATCGTCGCGTTGACAATCCCGTTTTCGTTATTCTTTGCTTCGATATTGCTGGACTTGCGGCACATTCCTGCCAACCTGCTGTCGCTCGGCGCGTTGGATTTCGGAATGATCGTAGATGGCTCGGTCGTGATGGTGGAGAACATTCTTCGCAGGCTGGAGACCCGCGATCAAGCGCACAGTGCAATTGACGAAACCATCCGCGCGGCAGCCCATGAAGTGCAGCGCCCCGTCTTCTATGCCATAGCCATCATCATCATTTCGTATCTTCCCATCTTCACCCTGCAACGCGTGGAAGGCCGCCTGTTCAAGCCGATGGCCTGGACTGTGGCATTTGCGCTGCTGGGCGCGCTGGTGTTCTCTATTCTTCTCGCACCCGTGATTGCGAGTTTCGCCTTCCGCAGCGGGGTGAGAGAGTGGCACAACCCGATTTTCGGTTGGCTCACGGCTCGATACCAGCAAACCCTCGCCTGGATCATGGCGCGGCGCACCATCGCCCTCATCTCAGCAATCGTGATCTTTGGAGTTTCGATCTTCCTTGTGACCAGCGGAGTAATAGGCTCCGAGTTTCTGCCTCATCTTGACGAAGGATCCATCTGGGCGCGCGGAACACTGTCTCCCAGTACTGGACCAACGGCGGGCCAGCGCATCATGGACCAGGCGCGTCTGATTTTCGCCAGCTTCCCCGAGGTGACGCAGGTAGTTTCGCAGGTCGGCCGTTCCGATGACGGAACCGACGCAACCGGATTCTTCAATACTGAATACTTCGTCGATCTAAAACCACGCGGACAGTGGCGTCCGCAATTCCGTGGGCGTAAGGAGTTGCTCATTGAGGCGATGGACGAGGAAGTCGAGAAAATTCCGGGTGTGACGTGGGGATTTTCTCAACCTATCGCTGACAACATGGAAGAAGCTGTTAGCGGCGTTAAGGGCGAACTTGCAGTTAAGATCTTCGGCTCCGATCTTAAAGATCTGGAACAGAAGGGCGAAGAGATCATGGCCGTCATGCGAACCGTCCCTGGTGTCGCCGATCTCGGACTGTTCCGCGTGCTCGGTCAGCCGAATGTCAACATTACGGTCAATCGAGCCAAAGCCGATCGTTTCGGGATTGCTGTTTCCGACGTGCAGGACGCGGTGCAGACAGCCATCGGTGGAAATCCAGTGAGCCAAATTCTGATTGGCGAGCAGCGATTCGATTTGGTTCCTCGTTACCAGGAACAGTTCAGACGGAACGTTGACGACATCAAGAACATACGGATTCTCGCACCCAGTGGCGAGCGAGTGTCGCTCGGTGAACTGTGCGACATCAACGTCGCCAACGGAGCCTCCATGATCTACCGCGAGGGCAACCAGCGCTACATCGCCATCAAGTACAGCGTACGTGGCCGTGACCTCGGGAGCACCGTCGAAGAATCCATGGATAAAGTCAATCGCCAAGTGAAGCTGCCGCAAGGTTACACGCTGGACTGGGCCGGCGAATACGAGAGTCAGAAACGGGCCAATCGCCGGTTGTCTGTCGTCATTCCGATCACGCTTCTGGTCATCATGCTGGTCTTGTATTCCATGTTCCGCTCGTTCAAGTGGGGGTTGCTCATTCTGTTGAACCTTAGCCTCGCCCCTATCGGCGGCCTCCTAGCGCTACTGATTACAAGGACCCACTTCAGTGTTTCCTCGGGTGTTGGGTTCCTCGCCCTTTTCGGGGTTTCCGTTCAAACAGGCGTAATCATGGTCGAATACATTAACCAATTGCGCGCTCGCGGTGAGGGGGTGGCAGAAGCTGCGTTGCATGGCGCAATGCGACGCCTGCGCCCCATCATGATGACTATGCTGGTCGCTACGTTGGGACTGCTTCCTGCCGCGATGTCTCACGGTATCGGCTCCGATTCTCAGCGTCCCTTCGCAATCGTCATTGTCGGCGGCTTGCTCATGGGATTAATGCTGAACCTCGTATTGCTGCCCACGTTCTACTCTTGGATTGCAGGGCCTAACGACGTGCTGCCTGTGGAAGAGGAGACCATCACCGAATGAGCGTTGCCTCGGACCGAAACGTTGTCGCCGCGGCTCCTTGTACCTGGAAAGTGATGTCGTGGGTGACTGCGATCCGGGTTCGTTCGCGTGCTCCGTCGCGCGCCGACTTCTTCTCCTAGGTCAGAACCGGAACATGCAGACGGTCGAAATCTGAAAATTCCCTTGGGTGACGATGTACTGGGTTAAGCGCAGGTCGTTGATCGGCGACATTCGCGGGTCCGGATGATCGCTCAAGTAGCGCACCAACGTGGTGCCCCCATCGAAGCGCCGCGTCGTGCTCCGCGTCGGGTAGAGCTCGACAATGCCTCCAAAATCCCACGCAAAGCGCGTGAGGCTCTCGGGCGTGTACACTCCACCACCCAGCATCGCTTCCTGATAGTAGATAAATCCGGGTCGAATCTTGCCGAAGATTGCCCACTTACGGAAACGCTCACCCATCTTGACTCTTGGCGGCGGATGGTGGAACCGCACCGAAGTTCCAGAGAGCTAACAATCAATAATAGTTGCTTCGCTTACACTGTGCTGCGCTGATGGTAAGAACTTTTAGTGGGTATCGTCGGTTGACCACTCACCGGCAAATAGAAGGTCACTCCTCCCAATGCCTCCAACGGCAAAGTTCTCAGCTGCTGTTTTACGTCGGGGACGCCTTGCAGAGGACGAAGCCTTGTCGCTGGTTTCCCAAAATCGGTGAAAGGATTGGGGCACCCCGGTTTTGAAACCGCGCATCGATAAGACAGAACCACCCACAGACGACAGGAAATCACCACGTTCCGATACGCAGCACGGCCTCGGTGGTCACACGAAATCCATTCTCGGGATGGATATTTTCCACTTCCGCCATCCACGAGTGAGTGTACTGGACGTTGATCAGGCGCCAGGCGAAAGGCCGGGTGACAATGATATCCAGTCCACCGCCGGCGGCAAGGCTTGCGCCATTGCTCGAAACCTCCGTCGACCAGTCGCTACGCTTGGGATAATGTGGAAGCGTTCCGCTGCCATCGTTCCATTCGGTCAGGAGCTTGTTCTCCAATGCGGGAGCGTCCACTTCATAAGTGACCTTGCGTCCACCGAACAAGACTTCGGCGAAAGGTGAGTAGCGATGGGAGGCGAGGGGCGTCCAGCGCGGGCCCACGCCGTAGAACAGGGAGTCGCCGCTCTGGGTGAAATGCGCCATGCCCATGACCAGGCAGCCGTTGACTTCCGCGACGATCTGCCAGGTCGGCGACAAGCGTGCGGCACCAGAACCGCCGCCGCCGATGCAATTGCGACCATTGGAAAAATGCTCGTAGTTGGGGTAGGCGGCCAGCTCGATAGCCGCCACCTTGGGATAGACGTGATTGGGATCAGTATCGCCGGAGTCCGACGGGCGTCGCACGAACTCGAAGGGCCTCGGCCCACCGTGGTACCTGTAGTCCGCCAGCAACTGCTTGCGGATAACGAAGTTTTCACCAACGATCCCAATTCGCGTGTCGCGATTCCACGGCACCTTGAATGCCATCACGTTGGCGAACGACCGCCCGGGGTTTAGAAAGCATCGGGTCAGGGCAATCAGCAGACGGTTCGCAGTACGGTTCTCCAGCCCCATGATGAGGTAGCGATCGAGCACGTCCTCGCCGATCATCGTGACTGTGCCCAGCGTCGGCGTGTCTACCAGGGTGATGAATCCCGGGGAGGCGTGCAGCATCACGTTGCCAATGGAGTCCTCGCTGGCCACACCAATTTTCCACTGCGTATGCCACACCGCCGAGAAAGCCATGGAACGAAGCAAGCTCGTGAAGTAATCGCGGCCGTCTCCCCACTGTACATCGCGGTATTTCGGATCATTCTGGCGGAGGATATATCCAAAAATGGACCCTTGAATAGAATGGCCGACATAGGGAGCCATGAATTGATCGCTGTCGCTCCAGCCCCGCAGTTCGCCCACCGAACGCAGCCAATCTTTTGCCCAGGGACCGTACAGGGCATCGCGCGTACCAGCTTCCGTCCACAGATTGAAGGTGTGCATGATGCCGGTGGACAGCAGGCCTTCTCCGTTGGCGGCCTTCCAGTGGATTCTGGTGTCGGGATGCGGTGGTTCAGCGGGCAGGCCAGCCAGTTTCGAAGCCCCTCCATAATCGTCCTCGGGGACGCGACTGGTGGATGGATCATTCGGCGCTTGGACATCCGCGAGAAGGCCGTAATCAGGGCCGCGTGAGGTGCTAAAGAGCATGTCGGAGTCATTCGGGACAGGCAGAATGAGGGCAGGCTCAGGCAATGCAGCGGCGTGTGCCTCGCGAAACTCGAACGGAGTGTGCGTTGCAGACTCGCTTTCGATACGATCTTCGACCCTGCCCGTTCCGCTCCCAACCGAAGAGGAGCTAATGCCGTCGCCGAACGATGCCGATGCGGTCTGCGCGACGGAGTTCATGGCATGTATGCCAAGAGCCAAGAACAACAAGAAAACTTTCATGCCAACAAGCCCGCCGATCTAAATTTGGGAGTAGGAGTGCAAACGCCCTGTTTCCACCGTCGGCACTCGATCGTCAAGACCCGAGTCCTCTAAGAGCGAACCTGATGATGAACGAAGCGGGTCGGATGAATGGTCTTCCCTTTGACTGGTGCGCGCAGTTCCACTCGAAGCCGCGCTGGGATCATCTGCCCGGGAGTCTTCTCCGTGCAAGACCGGACTGGAAAATAGTAGAGCAAATACCAGCAGCACCGTTGGGAAGTGTACGACGCTTCACCAATGCTTGCTGAGAAGAAGACTCGCCCCATTGCGTTCCTTTAGCACGCCAATATTTGCCGTCCTACTCCGCAGGAGTGATGAAAATCTGTCCTCGCAATAATTCTTCACATCCACGGTTCAGTTCGTCCAGCCTATCTTTCGATAGGCAGAACCTCAGAGCGAAGTCCGCCAGCGAGGGCTCATTGGCGGCTTGGAAATCCTTGAGGGCCATGGGATTGTGTCTTTCTGTCGAGGTCGGCCAGTTTACTCTGGAGACGAAGAAACGATTACAACAGCCGGCAAACCCCTAGTGCAGGGGAACAGCATCCATGATTACTCCAAGGAAGAAGTACGTGTCATGTCTGGAAATGTCATTACGGGATTAGGTCCAGCAGCAGGCTACTTCTTCCAATTTGGTGTTTTCATCTTGAACGGCGCAGTCGGCCAGATCAAAGGCAACCAAATTGCCGAAGGGGATTGCGGGACCCTGAATCTAACTGACTGTGTAAATGCCCGCAGCGAAGGTGTCGTTCTGCGTGCTGTGGGGGATGGCAGTGTTGTTGACCAGAATGTCATCACTCGCGCACAGAGCGGAATCTTCATCAACAACGCCAATAAGGCGCGTATCACGAACAATCTGATCGGAGAAATTCCCGCTTTAGACGGCGTTGATGTTCAAGGGATGTCTAACTGCCTCCTTTGCAACGACAGCATCTCAAACGCCACTCCCCTTACAAATCAAAGCTGTGGGATCGTCGAATTTCCTAGGATGGGAAGTGCCGGAGGGACGGAAGAAAACAACTTGATTATCAATACCGTGGTAAATGATGCGTGGTGCGGCATAGCTTACGTTCAGACCACTACGGTCGTGTCGGGCCACTACTCCAATGTGCAGTACACGAAATTCAGGAGCGACGTTGGTCCGCCACAGTAGGCTCTGCCGGACTGAAGTCAATCTTGGAGCGATGCAGGAGTGAGAGCCGCTTGAATCCGGCTCTCAACTTTTTTAGAAGCGGCAGCGATCCACAGGTATACGACAGATCGACTCGCGATTGCGTCCCTCGGTTTCATCGCCGTCGCCGTGCGTGGGAGCCGACATTGTCATGGAATCGATTGCACTCGTGATGCAGGCAGGGGCGCGTTCGACGGACCGGGTTTATGCGTAAACCCACAAAAATAAAACAAAGAACGGAAAATCCCAAAAAAACAAAACCGAAAAGAAGGGGTGGGGAGCAACAAAGAAAAAAGAGAGGAAAAAAGAGAAGAAAAAAAAGAAGGAGGAGAATGAACCAGATCTTGCAGATTGTAGAAGTCCGCTGGGACTCTTTCGAGTTCATCTGTGGTTGAGCATCTTCAGTTTGCACCCGCAGCCCTTGTCGCTCATCCAACGCCATGTTTGGTTTGGGGAATTCGCAGCAGACTCTTACACTGTTGAGACGAGGACATGGCTCATGTCACTACCCGAAAACATCTCTTACGATCCCTGGCCCGCTCTTGGCTATCCCGATTTCGCGGCCACCCAGCATCTTCTGCATATGGCTTTGCAGGCCGTGGGTAAGTTGAAGCTGGCCGAGCCGTTCGAACCGCAGTGGAGCGAGGTGCCTCTTTGGCTCAGCAGCCGAGGTCTCATAACGGGGCCGATTCCTTACTATGGCGGCGCGTATGAAGTCACTGTTGACCTGATCTCCCATCAGGTGGGGTGCACAACTAGTTGGGGATCTTCGGGACACTGCGACTTGGCGTCCATGTCCGTCGCCGAATTTGTGGCGCATCTGTTCGAAGTGCTGCGTGCGGCTGGCGTCGATGTCACCATCAACTTGAATCCTCAGGAAGTGGCCGACCCGATTCCCTTCGACCAAGACACACAGCCGCGTCCTTACCACCAGACAATGGTCAACGCTTGGTGGCGAATCCTCCTGAGCACACAGCGCGTGATGCAGGTCTTCCACGGACGCTTCCGGGGCAAGACTCAGCCCATTGGTCTTATGTGGGGAACCCTCGACATCCGCGACGTGCGCTACAACGGCAAGCCCGCGTCACCCGGCGAGAAGGCCGATTACATCCGCCGCAACGCGATGAACGAGGAGCTAATTGAGGTGGGATGGTGGTCTGGCAGCGCCGCTTATCCCAATCCCGCGTTCTACTCGTTCACCTACCCGCAACCCAATGGAATCGAACAGTCGAAGGTCAGCCCGGCCAACTCGCGATGGGAATCTGCGCTGGGCGAGTTCCTTTTCGATTACGAAGATTTGCGCAAATCAAAAGACCCTGACGGCGATCTGCTGTCGTTCTTCGAGTCAACGTATAAAGCCGGTGCGGCGCTGACAGGTTGGGACCCGGGTTTGGTTGGAAGCGGCAAACCGGAGTAGCCGCAGCTCGATCCGGACCGATGAGAAGCCTCGTTGCGTGGGTCGTCCCGGCAAGGACGGCGAGCAAGATTGAATAAGACCCGACTGCTACAATTCTGGGCGCGCCATTCGAAAGGACTCCATGGACATCCAAACCATAGTTTCAGATCTCAAGGGCGAACGTAATCGAATTGACCAGGCCATCTCCGCTCTGGAAGGACTTACTTCAACTGCACCCCGACGTGGACGCCCGCCAAAGGCGACAACGACTGGCGGGAAGCGTCGCCGGATGAGCCCAGCCGCACGCAAGCGCATCTCCGACGCTATGAAGCAGCGATGGGCAAAACGGAAGGGAAAGTCTGCACCGAAGCAAGCCAAGGCCACGCCTAGAAAAGCTGCAGTTCGCCGTTCGATGAGCGCAGCCGCAAAGAAGAAACCGTCAGCACTCATGAAGGCGCGGTGGGCCGCTAAGAAGAAGTCGGCCTAGCGCGGTTTACGTCAGCCAACCATTGGCACTCATGCCAAAGGATTCAAGACTTCGCTCAGGTTGCAATGATCGCGTGGACATTAAGCAAGCCCGACCGGGCACATACGTTTTGGTGCTTTCATCGAGATCCACTGAGCTGATTCAGATAGGAACCCGCATTCATCGAGAGGAAACTATGAACCACTCCAGACATCACTCCGCGCATAGGCGCACAGCCCGCCTCGGCCGCTGGTTGCCTTCCGATCCAAAACACCTCAACGAGTGGTTGAAAAAGGCCGTTGACGCGGCGGAGAGCAAGAAAGCTCCCTTCCATCCGGTGGTCGAAGAATTTCGCGAAGAGATCGAAAACGACCCAGAGATGTACATGTACTTCACGCAGATGTTCGAACAACAGCCGGCGTTTCCTGTGCCTCCCGGCAGTGGCGATATCAAACTGCAAAACTATCAGCAGATGCTGGTGGTGATAAATCACCTCCTTACCACGGCTCCCGACTTCAATGAAACGGGCATGGTGGGCACCCCAATTAACGCCATTTTGGATTTTCCGATGATCACACAGGCGGGATTCGCCGCGTTTCTGTCTCCAAAGGTGAACGCAATGTTCAAGAAGCTGCTGAAAGTGTGGAGTGAGTACCTGGACTCGCCGGATTCCCGTTATGTTCTGAACACCTCAGAACATGGCTGGTTGTCACCGGCGGCTTTGAAAGCACTGCACTTCGAAGATTTCATTCACGATCCCAAAGCTCCCCACTTTGGCTTCAATTCCTGGAACGACTTCTTTACCCGGCAGCTCAAACCTGGTGTTCGTCCGGTGGCCGAGCCTGATAACGACAAGGTAATCGTCAACGCATGCGAATCCGCTCCTTTTGCAATCAGCACAGACGTGAAGGAACACGACACCTTCTGGGTTAAGTCCCAGCCATATTCTCTGAAACACATGCTCGACGGGTTGTTTGTCGACGAGTTTGTGGGCGGCACGGTATACCAGGCATTCCTCAGTGCCGATAACTACCATCGTTGGCACAGCCCGGTCTCCGGCACGATCAAGAAGATACATCACGTGGACGGTACGTATTACGCTGAAGCACCCTCCGAAGGATTTGACCCCACGGGTCCCAACAACTCGCAGGGCTACATCGCCCATACGGCTGCCCGGGCCCTCGTCTTCATAGAGGCAGACGGACCGATCGGCCTGATGTGCCTGGTTACTGTCGGAATGGCAGAAGTCTCTTCTTGCGTGGTTACTGTCGAGGAGAACAGAAAGGTAAGAAAGGGAGACCAGATCGGGTATTTCCAATTCGGCGGTTCAACCCATTGCCTTGTTTTCAGGAAAGGTGCGATTTCTCAATTCGCCGCACAAGTGATACCACAGGGCCCGAATGGAACGAATTCGACTGTCGTGAAGGTGAACTCTCTTCTGGCCATCGCCAGCCCATAGCTGTGATGGGAAACTGCGCAGATAGTGGCAGCGATGATGCCCATAGTGGCCAACCCGTGATTCGCAGCACGAGAACAATCGTTCCAAGTATCTCCCCAAATCCTTCAACGGCGTGTGACTGCGGTCACTGATCGCGCGGGCGCACGCTCTGTAGGATGGCTCTGCTTCGAAACTTCGATCTGAAGATGTCTGCAAGCAGTGGGGTTTGAGATCACGACACTCGAGATGAGCTCTAATGTGAACGAAGAAATCGCGATTGTCCGATCAAACCGGCATGTGGGAAGTCGGCGTTTTCATCTCGTGCGTAAATTTGTGGCGATATTCTCACCTTATGGGGTCTACCATTCCCAGCTCATGCGGTCTCGGTCATCATAAGTCGTTGGTTTCCCCGCGTCACCATTCTCACCTTATGCGTACACCCACAAATTATTGTGGGTGGACGCATGAGATGAGAATGCGGACCCCATAAGGTGAGAATGCGGACCCCATGAGATGAGAATAGGACTCCATAACGTGAGAATTGGACCCACATAGTGAAAATGGACTCTCGGGTACCTATGTGCTGAAACTTCCCACAAGAGGACTTCCTGGGAGTTTGGCCGTCCACTTCAGCGGAATGGGCGTTAGACGGCAAAGTGGCACCGCGGGCATTGTCGTCCGCGGGGGCGGTGTCATTCGTTCGGCATCGGCCAAACTGCCCCCGCCTGATGTCTTCCATTTTCGTCATCGTTTCTTCCCCCCGACAAAAGGGTTCGCGGCTGCCTGCTTCATCCACGAGGCTACTTGGTGCTCGTCGAGATCGTCCA
>Ga0209656_10002154_pt1 | contig 12804 bp, 11 predicted proteins | sample BogFormECP12_OM2_FD_188239 | JGI IMG/M metagenome (GOLD analysis project Ga0209656, IMG submission 188239) | Bog forest soil microbial communities from Calvert Island, British Columbia, Canada - ECP12_OM2 (SPAdes) (version 2) | ecosystem: Environmental > Aquatic > Freshwater > Wetlands > Bog ... | reverse complement strand
CGGCGTCCGAATTGTCGTTGATATAGCCGTTCTGATCTTCGAAGTTGTAGCCCAGTGTGGTCTGCGCCCAAGGCCGCGGAGTGTAAGTGCCCTGGTAGGCAAATCCGGCGATGTTGTACTTGGTCAGGCTGTTGTAGGCACTATCGAAAGGCCGGTCCGGGTCATCAACCGGGTTCACGTTGAGATCGACGTGGTGGTATTCGAATCCGCTGAATTGGTGTTGCCATGCGCCTGGTCCGCTAACGGTGAGGTTGCCGCTGGCCAAGAAGTTGTTCTGGTGCGCATATTGGTTCGGATCGGGCGGGAGCTCGGGATTGCCGTTGAACCACCAGTTTGACTGGAGTCCTGTCCAACTGTTGTAGTGGCGCAGGCGCAAGCGAAACGCTACACGATCGGTGATCTTCACTCCGACATTTCCGCCCTGCAGCGAGTTCGAGTAGGCATCGTTCACTCCCTGGCCCTGCGTGTCGAACTGGTCGGCAAAGACGTTGTAGTCGAAAATTCCGCGCGCTCCGGCGACTGATGCATAGCCATTCGCGGTGGAGAAGTTTCCGCCGTCGGCGCCGAATTGAATTTCGGGTGTTCGCGTGCTGCCAGTCGCCGTCCAAAGTTGCACGACGCTGGTCATGGCGTCTGAACCGTACACTGTGCTCTCTGGACCGCGTTCCACCTCCAATCGGTCGATATTGTTCATCGGAACCACGCCGAAATCGAAGTAGCCGCCAGGATCGTTGACCGGCACTCCGTCCACCAGGACCTTGTTGTAATTCGATTCGCCGCCGCGAACGAACAGGCTGCTGATGTTGCCGCGCCGCCCGGCTGTACTGATGATGGCTCCGGGAATGTAGAGCAAGGCATCTGGAGCAGCGATGGGATTGATCGCGTTGAGCTGCTCGCTGGTCAGCACTCCGACCGAAGTTCCCGTCTGCTCGGCCGTGGTGGGTGTTGCGGTGGCCGAAACGACCACGGTTTGCGGTGTGGTCGCCAGCTCCAGTTGAACAGTGAGGGCTTGGGTCTGCGGAGTAGCAACCTGCACCGACTGCGCGGCGAATCCGGGCGCGAGCACGACAGCGCGATATTGGCCGTCGGGCAGGTTGGGGAAGGTCGCGGTGCCATCCCCAGAGGTGGTTTGCACTCCGACTCCGCCGTTGTCTCTGATGCGAAACAGGCTGATCTGCACGCCGGAAACCCGGTCGCCGGATTGGCTTTGTACGGATACTTTGAGATCGGCCGCAAGAACTGCCGCACAAGACAGCAGGGCGACCAGCAATGCGCGAACGATGAACATGACACTCCTCCTTTGCACGCGAAAGGGGTTGGTGAGCGGAGCACCCCATCGCACGCAAATTCGGCGTGCGCCGGGGGACCCCGTAGTTCGCGCCGGTCTCCTGGCTTGCGAGTTGCGATTGACATCGCGAACAGCGGCGGGGCCTTCCCGTTTGCACAGTGGCCTTCCGCCAAAACTCGCTTACAGTTGCGCGGCAGCGCGGGCTTTACACCCGCTTCCCAGTTCCGCTCAAGCGGAACGCGCGAACGCTAGTTGGCAAGGAACAACCTGGACTCAAACCGTCCAGGATAGGACTCGTACTGTACTGTCACCAAAGGGCGGTGTCAATCGGGGTGCGCAGAAAACTGCGCCTCGGCGAACGAGGTCACGCGTTCCAGTGCGGCTTGCATCTCGGCATGATGGCGATCGAGCGCGGCATCGTCGGCGTCGGGCGGAACAAAGATGTTTTTCGCTACGCGTACATAGGCACGTGAAAACGGTTTGGGAATGAACATGGCGTCCCACGTCCCCAAGATCCACGCCCGCTCAACGGCGACATAGAACGCGGTGATCGGGATGCCCGTAAGGCGCGCCAGCATCACCGGGCCCTTCTTGGCAACGTAGCGCGGCCCGCGCGGACCATCGATGGTGAATGCGACGGCGCCTCCGGCTTTTACCATCGTCTCCATTTCCAGCAGGCCGCGCTGTCCTCCGCGCGAGCTGGAGCCACGCACCGGCACAAAACCAAAGCGGCGAATTACCCGTGCGATGTATTCACCATCGCGGCTGAGGCTGGTCAGCACTCCGATGCCATGGTTGCGAAACAGCCACGTCGCGGGCAGAACGCAACGATGCCAGAAGGGGTAGATGCCGGGCGAGATCGCGTGCAGGCCGAGCATGGAACCTTCCTCAAACGTGATGGTCATGCGCAGCGTGCGGCCGATGAGCCCCACCACGGCCGACGCGATCCAGGAAATCAGACTGATCTGCAGGCGTTGCAGCAAGCTCAGGCGGGGCTCGCGTCGGTCTTCGGCTGCAATCGCTTGATCAGGCACGCGAGAATTCTAACCTGCGTTTAGGCAAAGAGCAGCGCACACCGAAACTAACAGAGTCGGGGCCAACCATCTCCATGCTGTCATCCTGAGCGACGAGGGCGTCCGTCCTACGGACGCCCAAGGAGTCGAAGAACCCTATATCGCGCTAACGTTCTTCCCGCACAGGGGTTCTTAGTCTGCGTTCGGTCGCTGGGCGGCCTAACTCGGCTCAGAATGACACCCTGTTTTGTTAGTGCAACGGCCCCTACTTGATCACCAGCTTGGCGATGGTCTGCAGTTGCATGTTCGAGGTGCCCTCGTAGATCTTGCCGATCTTCGAGTCGCGGAAGAACTTCTCCACCGGATAGTCCTTGGTGAAGCCGTAGCCGCCGTAAATCTCCAAAGACAGCGACGCCACTCGCTCGGCAACCTGCGAGCAGAAGAGCTTGGTCATGGCCGCTTCCTTTACGAAGTTCATGCCGGCGTCTTTCATGCGGGCGCAGTTGTAGAGCAGCATGCGCGCGGCTTCGATCTCGGTGGCCATCTGCGCGATCTGAAATTGAATGCCTTGGAACTCGGAGATCGACTTGCCGAACTGCTTGCGTTCCTGCGAATACTTCATCGCGAATTCCCAAGCGCCGCGGGCCAGGCCGACCATCTGCGCGCCGATGCCGATGCGGCCTTCGTTCAGCGTCTCAATGGCGATCTTGTAGCCCTTGCCGACTTCGCCCAGCACGTTATTCTTGGGCACGCGGCAATCTTCCAGAATCAGCTCGCAGGTGCTGGAGGCGCGGATGCCGAGCTTGTCTTCCTTCTTGCCGACGGTGAAGCCCGGAAAATCCTTGTCCACGATGAACGCCGTGATGCCCTTGTATCCCGCCGACGGATCGATGGTGGCCAGAAGTATGAAGACGCCGGCTTCCTTGCCATTGGTGATCCACAGCTTCTGGCCGTTGAGAACGTACTCATCGCCTTTCAACTCGGCCCGCGTCGTGAGCGCGAACGCATCGGAGCCGGAACCGGCTTCGCTCAGCGCGTACGCTCCGACCGTGTCGCTGCACATGCGTGGCAGATAGCGCTTCTTCTGCTCCTCATTGCCCCAGCGCAGCAGCGCGTTGTTCACCAGCGTGTTCTGCACATCAACCACAACGCCAGCGGAGGGATCGACAGCCGAGAGCTCCTCGACCGCGAGGATGGCCTCGAAGAACGTTCCTCCTCCTCCCCCATATTGTTCGGGGACTTCGATGCCCATAAGGCCGAGTTGGAAGAACTGGTCGATGAGCGAGTGCTCGAACACGCCTTTCTCGTCCATCTCCTTCACGTGGGGGCGGACCGATTCTTCGGCGAATTGCCGAACGGTGTCGCGGAAAAGAACTTCGTCCTCGGTCAACGAAACCAGAGGAGCGGGAGCGGAAGCGGCTGCGGACTGTGCGGTAGCTTGTGACATGAGAGCAATCCTTCGGGATAGGATAGGAAACCATTGATTTTAGCACCGGGGGCGACTCCGAGTTGCGGGCTGAAAGCGTAATCCGGGAGATGTATACTGTACATCGTGAGGAGAACACAACTGTATCTCGACGATGATCTATGGAACGCCCTGCATGTGCGCGCCCAAAGCCAGGGAACCTCTGTCTCCGAGCTTGTGCGGCAGGCCGCTCGAGAACGGTATCTTGGGGATCTGGACGAACGGAGAAAGGCCATGCAAGCTGTTGTCGGAATATGGAAGGACCGCCCCGAATTCTCCGATCCCGAAAAATACGTCCGCCGCTTGCGTCGAGGGCGGCGGCTTAAACGGCTCGGAAAGTTATGACGGTCTTAGTCGATTCTGACATTCTTATTGAAGTTTTCCGGGCAAGAAACGAAGACCTTCTCGTGCGTTGGGAAGAATTGAGCTGCTCTGACAGCATAATTCTGTACTCCCCGGTATCCGAGGCTGAAATATGGGCAGGCGCGTGGCCGCGCGAACACGAGGCGATCAACCGGCTTCTCCAAAGACTGATCTGTGCTCCCATCGATCGCGACACGGGGCGCGCGGCCGGTGACTACCTCCGCCAGTATCAGAAGAGCCATGGCCTCGAGTTGGGTGACGCTTTGATGGCTTCCACGGCGTTACTCAATCGCGCTGAGCTGTGGACTCGAAATCGGAAGCACTACCCGATGAAGGAACTGTCGTTCTACTGATTGCCGCCTATTTCAAGACGCAATCGTCGGTACTCTTCCACCAACCTAACTCGATCCCCCTCTGCTGTGCTGATTCGAATAAATCCGTTCCACTTCTTCGATGGTGTCGATCTCTGTGGGGAGTTTGTCCTCGCGGACGCGAACGATTCGAGGAAAGCGCAGAGCGAACCCACTGTCGTGGCGGCTGGAACGCATGATGGCGTTAAACGCCACCTCCAGCACGACCTTCGGCTCAACCTCGCGCAGATGACCGTAGTCAATCATCGTGTGCGCCAGAAACCATTGCGTCAGCTCGTCAATTTCTTTGTCGGTCAGTCCTGAATACGCCTTGCCGATATTGACCAGCTCCTCCCCCTTGCGCACCGCGAAGGTGTAATCGCTGAGCACGTGGATGCGCTTGCCATGTCCGAACTCTGCCGCGGTCACGACCACATCGAGCGTCGCCAGCTCGCGCTTCAGCTTCAGCCACCAGCGGCCACGCCGTCCCGGCATGTAAGGCGATTGCAGGTCCTTGATCATCAGCCCTTCATTGCCGCGTGCCATGGCCTGTTCGAAGTATTGTTCGAGCTGCTGCGGTGAATCGGCGCGCATCGCGGGCGCGCGGAGGATCCATCCGGATTCAGCGCCTGCTTCCTCAATTTCGGGCTCAAACAACAAACGGCCCTGAGCGTTGACCACTGGCCGCGCCGAAATTCGCCTCGCCCCTGCGAACACGCGATCGAGAATTACCGCTCGCGCGGTCAGCGGTTTGTCGAGCGTGAGTTCGCCGCCCGCATAGATGACGTCGAAGACAACATAGGCCACCGGAACTTCAGCCATCATCTGCTCGCTGACCTGCTTGCGCCCCAGCCGCTTCTGTATCTCGGAGAACGGCATCGCGTGCCCGCCATCCGGGTTGTCGCGCCAGGCAACGATTTCGCCATCGAGCACCACCTCGCTGGCAAACCCGTTCAGTTCTCCGAGCAGCTCCGGAAAGGAAGACGTCACCTCGTCGAGCGTGCGCGAGAACAGTCGCACCTGCCCGCCGCCGCAATGCGCCTGCGCGCGAATGCCGTCGTACTTGTCTTCGACCAGCGCGTGCTCAAAGCACTGGAACGCCTCCTCGGCATCGGCGGCTGGGCTGGCCAGCATGAACCCGATGGGATGGAACAGCCGCATGCGCGCCTGGTCTAGACGATGCTCTGCCGCGAGTTGCAGCGTGCCGCCGATATCGCCCAGCAGCATGTTGGCGCGCTGCACGCTCGCCAGCGGCTCGTCGTAGGCCTTCGCAATCGCCTCTTCCACAAGACTCTCTTTGAGCCCGATGCGCAGTTCGCCGCTGATAATTTTCAGGATGTACTTGGCTTCAAGCGCCGTCGCTCGCTCAAGCAATGACTTGAGGGCCGCGGACTTGGCAGTCGCCGTACGCGTCGCGGCGATCCGGTCGAAGGTCGAGCGGACTTCCTCAAGCGTGATCGTGCTCGACCCTGGAGCCACAGCGGCCAGCACATCAGCAGCGGCCGAGCCCAGGTCTCCCCGCTTGCGGTAGGCGGCGCTGAGCGCGGCCTCGTGTCCGCCGGCAAGCTCCACGACTAGTTTCCACAGCAGGGCTCCGCCGGTCTGGAGCGTACGCTCGTTGAACGCGGGGAACGCGCGTCCCGACAGGAATACCGCCGAGATCGCCGAGTCGCCTTGCCCGCGCGAGCGCAGATAGTCAGCCACGATGGCCGTCTTCTCGAGCTTCTTGGTAGTCGCAGCGATGCGTTCGCAGATTTCGGCGAGCCGATGCATGAGCGTAACTGCTTTGGATGCGGCGGGTTACAGTAAGGCCGCAGGAGAGAAAAAGTAACCAGAACATTTACACGGATTTTCACGGATCATCGGGAAAGAAATGAATTTCGAAAAGGATCCGTGTATATCCGTGGGAACCCGTGGCTAACGCTCTTAACAGTCCCTAAGTTTGACACTGCAACCGAAGCCCCTTACTCTAAGCTCAGTGATTTACGCTCCCTTCCGGGTTGGCGAACATCCAATCGATATGCTTTGTTTGCGTCGTTATCTGCGGTTTTTGGCTGCCGTCCAACTCCTGCCCGCCTTGGAGAGCGGGGAGGAAACCCTGGTCGGGGGCCAGGCGGTGCTCGAAGGCGTAATGATGCGCTCGCCGCACGCCTGGGGCATTTGCATCCGCCGACCGGACGGCACATTGGCGACGCACTCGGAGCCGCTCGAACGCCCCTCGGAACAGCACAAGTGGATGGCTTGGCCAATCATCCGGGGCTGCATCACGCTTGGCCACGCTATGGCACTCGGCTTCCGCGCCCTGCGTTATTCCGCCAACGTCGCCATGGAGGGACTGACCGCTGAAGAAGAGAAGAAGGTAGAAGTCCCCGGCTGGGCGCTGGCCCTTAATGTCGCGCTGTCGCTCGGCTTCTTCATTTTCATGTACAAGTTCGTGCCGTTGGTCGCGGCCACCAAGCTGAAGAATGTTTACCCCGCCTTCGGCAATCGCTTCGCCTTCAACATTGTGGACGGCGTGATCCGCATCGCGCTGTTCCTGCTGTTCATATGGGGCATTTCGCTGTGGCCCGACATTCGCCGCGTCTTTCAGTATCACGGCGCAGAACATAAGACGGTCTTTGCCTTCGAGTCGCACGACCCGCTGACGGTCGAGAACGCGCAGTCCTATTCGACCTTCCATCCACGCTGCGGCACCAGCTTCCTGATGACCGTGATGCTCATCGCGATGGTCATTTACATGACGGTGCCTGCGACAACGTTCTGGGCACGCTTCGCGTTCCGTATTGCGCTGTTGCCGGTCATCGCGGGCGTGTCGTACGAGCTGATCCGCTTCGCCGCCAAGCATGGCTCGTCGCTGTTCGCGATTCTTACCAAGCCGGGCTTGTGGCTGCAGCGCATCACCACGCAGCCTCCCTCGGATGACCAGGTCGAGACCGCCATTGCTGCCCTCAATGAGGCCATGGAACTGGAGAAGCAGCGCGGCGGCGAACTGGTGATTGCCTAGCGGCGCCCGCCGCAAAGGACGTTTCTTCCCATTCATTCTTTAGAGTTGAGCCGGCCTTCAGGTCGGCGTTCACGTGGCCTTATTACTTTCCGGGCTCGACCCCGTACAATAAAGTTGGCTTTTATGTTTGAACGGCTTGAACAAATCGAATTGAAATATGAAGAGCTGAATCGCGCTCTTGCCTCGCCGGAGATCGTCTCCGACTCCCAGCGCTACCAGAAGACCGCCAAGGCGCACAGCGAAGTGGCGCCCATTGTGGAGAAATATCGGGAGTATAAGGACCTCACCCGTGGCATCCAGGAGAGCAAAACCATGCTGGCCGACGAGGCCGATCCCGACATGCGCGCCTATGCGCAAGAGGAGTTGGCACAGCTCGAAGAGCGCCTGCACCGGGTCGAGGAGGACTTGACGGTCCTGCTTCTGCCGAAAGATCCCAACGACGAGAAGAACGTCGTTCTCGAGATCCGCGCCGGTACCGGCGGCGACGAGGCTACGCTATTTGCAGCGGAAATCTTCCGCATGTACACGCGCTACGCCGAAGGCCAGCGCTGGAAAGTGGAAGTTCTCTCGACCTCGGAGTCGGGCGTGGGCGGCCTGAAGGAAGTGATCGCCATCATTGAAGGCCAGGGGGTGTTCTCACGCCTGAAGTATGAGAGCGGCGTACATCGCGTGCAGCGGGTCCCGCAAACCGAAACCCAGGGACGCGTCCACACTTCGGCGGTGACGGTCGCCGTGCTGCCCGAGGCCGAAGATGTGGACATCAAGATCGAGCCCAAGGACATCCGGATTGACACCTTCTGCTCGTCCGGCCCGGGTGGACAATCCGTGAACACGACTTACTCCGCCGTCCGTATTACGCACCTGCCGACCAGCACCGTCGTCAGTTGCCAGGACGAGAAGTCGCAAATCAAGAACCGCGAGAAAGGAATGCGCGTGCTGCGTGCCCGCCTCTACGAAATGGAGCAGCAGAAGCAGCAGGAGGCGCTGGCCAAGGAGCGCAAAGCGATGGTGGGCAGCGGCGACCGCAGCGAGAAGATCCGCACTTATAACTTCCCGCAGGACCGCGTGACCGACCACCGCATCGGCCTGACCATGCACCAGCTTCCCGAGTTCATGGACGGCCGTATTCAGCCCATGATCGACGCGCTCATCACCCACTTCCAGGCGGAGAAACTCAAGCAGGAGTCGGCGGTCATCGCCTGATCCCGTGCAACTGAAGCAAGCGCTCGCGTCGGCGGTGGAACATTTGGACGCCGCGGATGTGGGCTCGCCGCGCATGAACGCCGAGGTCCTGCTGATGTTCGTTCTCGGCGCCGATCGCGCCTATCTCTACGCTCATCCCGAGCGCGAACTCACTGCTGAAGAAGAAGCTCGCTACGACGAAGTGCTTGCCCAGCGCGCGACTGGTATACCGTCGCAGTACATCACCGGACACCAGGAATTCTGGGGCCTGGACTTCGTGGTCTCGCCGGCGGTGCTGATACCGCGCCCTGAGACTGAGCATCTGGTCGAGGCTGTGTTGGAGCTTGCGCGCGGAGTGCAGCGCCCGAAGATCGTTGACGTTGGGACCGGCTCAGGATGCATCGCGCTGGCGCTGGCGCACGAGTTGAAGGACGCCGAAGTTTATGCCGTGGATCTCTCCGGCGATGCGCTCGAGATTGCGCGTGCCAATGCCGCGCGGCTGCAACTTGAAAAGCAAGTGCGCTTCCTGCGAGCCAATGTCCTTGCTGTCATCCCGACCCAGGACTCGCGTCTGAACAGAGAGCCTGCCCTGAGCTCGTCGAAGGGGATCTGCTTTTCAGAATTCCGCGACTTCGACTTCGTGGCCAGCAATCCACCCTATGTCGGCTTCAACGAAGCCGACAAGGTGCAAAAGTCAGTGTTCGCGTTTGAACCGAGGATGGCCGTCTTCGCCGGCGAGAACGGGCTGGATGTAATCCATCCGCTAATGGAGCAGGCACACAAGGCACTAAGGCCGGGTGGCTGGCTGGCGCTCGAGATTGGTTATTCAATGCGCGACGCCGTCGTGAATCTGCTTAGTCCGACAATGTGGGAGGACATCCGCGTCGTTCCTGACCTGCAAGGGATTCCACGAGTGATAGCAGCCAAGAAGCGATAGGCCTATTTTGCCCAATCAACACAAGTGAGGCCGGCTATGCGGGAAAATTCCGAGATGTTGTTCGTCACCAATGTGAACCCATGCCGCAGACACTGTCCGCCGATGAGCGTATCGTACGCGCCGATTCGGTTTCCACTGGCCTCGAGTTCAGCTCTAACCTTTCCGGAGAACCGGGCATCGTCTTCATCAAAATCCAGAATCCCGACTCCCCAAGCAAGAAATGCCTGTAGTTGCCAGACGCTTTCGTCAGCCCGCGAACCCTTGAATACTCCATACCAAAGCTCGTGAAGCACAACGGACGAAACCAGCAGAGTCGAGCCTTGCCGGATTGCCTTTTCCGCCTTGATCCTGACGGACTCTGGTTTTCTACGAAGAATGGCAACGCAGGCACTCGTGTCCAGGAAGTAGTTCATTCGAAGATTCTGCGTTTAGGAGCTTTTGGTTGATTACGCCAATCTCCCTCGAAGGCATCGGCGGCTCCATGCCGGTCCATTTCTGCAAACCATTCCTTAACATTGGTGATGACCGGCTCCAAGATAACCATATCGCCTACCTTTCGAACACGCACGCGATCGCCCTTGAACCGCATTTCCTGCGGCAGACGAACGGCCTGACTGTTGCCATTCCGAAACAACTTGGCGATTTTCGTCATAGCATTATCCCTTAGAGAGTATATACTCGGAATATATATCTCCACAAATGGTGAAACGGTGGGCACCCATTCAAGAAACGGCAGCCCCTAGTGCCGGAAGTGCCGCACGCCCGTAAGCACCATCGCCAGCCCCAAGCGGTTTGCGGCGTCAATCACTTCCTGATCGCGCACCGAGCCGCCCGGTTGAATTACAGCGGTCGCTCCTGCTTTAGCGATTTCCTCGACTCCATCGGGAAAGGGGAAGAACGCATCCGACGCGGCGACCGATCCCTTGATGCCGAGGACCGACTTCATGACGCCGATCTTTGCTGAGTCTACTCGGCTCATCTGGCCCGCGCCGACGCCCGTGGTCTGGCCGTTGCGCGCGTACAGGATGGCATTCGACTTCACGTGCTTGCAGACTTTCCACGCGAACAGCAGATCGCGCATCCCCTGCTCGGTTGGTTGGCGCTCGGTCACGATCTTGAGATCGGCCTCAACCAGCGGACGCACATCGTTGTCCTGCAGCAACACACCGCCGGAGACGTTCTTCAGTACCCATCTCTGCTCCATAGGAACCACTTCTACCAACCGCAGGTTCTTCTTCGCAGCGAAGATTTCGCGCGCAGCTTCGTCGAACCTCGCAGCAGCAATCGCTTCGACGAACAACTTTGCCATTTCGGTTGCCGTCTCGCGATCAATCGGGCGATTTACGCCGATGACACCACCGAACGCCGATACCGGATCGCACTCCAGCGCACGCTTGTAGGCCTCCGCCAAAGTAGCGCCCACCGCGGCCCCGCAAGGATTAGTATGCTTGATGATGGCGCACACTGGTTCCTCAAATTCCTGTGCGAGGTCCCAGGCCGCCTGCAAGTCCACGATGTTGTTGTAGCTGAGCTCCTTGCCTTGAAGCTGTTTTCCATTTGCGATCCCTTTGCCCGAGCCATCGGAGTACAGCGCCGCTTTCTGGTGCGGATTCTCGCCGTAGCGCAGATCGAAAGCCTTCTGGAATGTGAGGCGTAGCGTCGCCGGGAAGCCATCGACCTTTCCCAGTTCAAACCTGCCGTCGCTCTCCGGAGCGCCGATCCCCTCCAGCGTTGACGCAATTGCCGAATCGTACGCGGCCGTTGTCGCGAACGCCTTTTGCGCCAGGCGCCATTTCGTCTTCAGAGACAGTGAGCCGCCGGACGACTCCATCTCCGTAACGATCGCGTCGTAATCGGACGGCGATGTCACGATGGCAACGTCCTGAAAGTTCTTTGCCGCCGAACGCACCATCGACGGGCCGCCGATATCAATGTTTTCGATAACGTCTTCGAACTCCACGCCCGGCTTCGCGGCCGTCTTCTCGAACGCGTAGAGGTTCACCACCACCATATCGATGGGCTGAATCCCATGCTCCGCAATCGCGGCGCGATGCTTCTCGCTGCCGCGGATGTGGAGAATCCCGCCATGCACCTTCGGGTGAAGGGTCTTCACCCGGCCGTCGAGCATCTCGGGGAATCCCGTGAGGTCCGAAATGTCCTTCACAGCGACACCCGAATCGCGCAGCAGCTTGGCTGTACCTCCGGTGGATACGAGTTCTACGCCCTGCGCAGCGAGCTTGCGCGCGAACTCCACCAGCCCGGTCTTGTCGGTAACACTTAGAATTGCCCTCTGAATCCTGCTCATGGATGCCCTCTTGATGAATGATCTCGTCCGCAAAGCGGCGGAATGAATCTGCAGCGGAAAGCGGAATATAGCACAGCACCGCTCTGGGGTCGGTGACGAACGAACCTGCCATTGGGCACAAAAAATCCGCAGCGAGGGGCTGCGGTTCGTGGCTTGCTTCGGACTGCGTCACTTGCCGGCGTTGGCGGCCATTTTCCGGACCATCGCAATTACCAACTTGCGATCGCTCTCGTTAAGGCTCGGCGAATAGCGGCGAATCTGGGTCAGGAAGCGTACCTCGTCGTCCGCCAGGTGAGGCACGGCTTTCCCTGCGCTCTCACTTGTGCCATCGCCAAAGAATTGAGCCAGTGGCACTTCCATCGCCGTGGCAATCTTGGCCAGCGTCTCGAGCGACGGGATGGTATGCCCATTCTCAACTCGCGACAGATAACAGCGCAGCAGGCCGGTGCGTTTTTCGATGTCGCCCTGTGACATGCTTTTTTGCAAACGATAATTGCGAATGGTTTCGCCGATGTTCATGAAGGTGTCGCATCCTGAAAGGAGATGGCCATGGGGTTGACTGCATGGTAATCAGAGCGCTGCTGACTGGCAAGGAAAATCGTGTGCACCGAGTGCGCTGCAAGACGAAATGAGTTTCGGGCGCGCAGTAATCGGTGACTTTGAGTTACTAACGTGTAATCACAAGTGGGTCGAACGTGCCGGGAAGAAGTAAACCGTTGATGACCCAACTACGAAGGAGGAGTGCGGTTGCTCGGCTGAGCCGTAGGTCTCGCCTCGGAAGTTTGTGCCTGCGTTAACAGCAATTCCATATACAGCAGGCCTTCCACTCGATCAGCGGGGTCAGGCGCAACTTCCTGGAACCCTAGCTTGCGATACATCGCTAACGCAGCCTGCATG
>Ga0209656_10002153_pt1 | contig 12811 bp, 10 predicted proteins | sample BogFormECP12_OM2_FD_188239 | JGI IMG/M metagenome (GOLD analysis project Ga0209656, IMG submission 188239) | Bog forest soil microbial communities from Calvert Island, British Columbia, Canada - ECP12_OM2 (SPAdes) (version 2) | ecosystem: Environmental > Aquatic > Freshwater > Wetlands > Bog ... | reverse complement strand
GCGCTAGCCCCGTTGCGGAGAGCAAATAAACTTTCTTCGAATTTACAAAACTCGCTTGACCGCATCTCGCGAGCCTCGTGGCGCCGGAACTTCCGGCGCCCCTTTTTCTGCTCGGTAATGGTTGCAGTCAACCGCCCGCGAGGAAGCCCATAAGCGCTAACTTAAGCCCTTGAGCTGAGGCGCTGCATTCTAATGCGCTCCAGCGCGGGCAGTATTGCGGGCATCGTGGAACGGAGCGGGCCAGCCGGAGGTTGCCAATGCTGCGGGCACGTCAAGCGTGCCCAGTCGGCCAAGGAAGTCCCCAATATAAAATTTGGCATTCGGCGCAAGTGTCACCGCGTTCGTCGGAATGTGAATGGACGGATCGTTGGGCAGGTTCGCTTTCCAGAGCATTCTCCCGCGAGGGCTGATTGCGAAGAGATCACGAACATAGCAGATATAGAGCGTCCCATCGGAGGCGAGATTCAACAGACTGCTTCCGTTCGGGGTATTCCATTTAGCCTCTCCATTGGGATCGAAGGCCACGACTTGCTTCTGGTTTCCGTCGCCCTCCACATGTATAGATACGGTGATATACACAGTGCCGTCGGATGCTATTAACGGGCCGCCCATAAGGTCGTAGGACTCAATACGCCACTTCAGCATCCCTTGAGGGGTCAGAGCGAACAATTGCGAACTCAGGCCTCCGGAATATCTATTTGTGAAGAAAACGGTGCCGTCTGTGCCGACCGCAAGTTCACCCGCAGAATATTTCGACTCCTCGAAGGAGTATTTCCATCTCTGTGTTCTATCCGGCGCGAGCGTGAAAAGGGTGCCGTCGGCGAGTGCGTACACTGAGCCATCCTCGGCGATTGCGAGGGCATAGAAGTCCTCGCCGGGATCAAACGCCCATCGCAGAGCCCCGTCGCTGGTGAGTGCATAGACACCATGACCCAGCCAGTATGTGGTCCCGTCTGCCGCAACTGCAGGTTGGCTACAGGCTGGCGACTTAGGCGGAAAAACGGCTCCACCGCCAAAATCACGCGTGCGGAAAAAGGTTGCTGGCGGAAATTCATACGTCCATTTCCTCCTGCCCTCGGGCGAAACTGCCCACACGGAACCTTGGCCCACGTAGAGACCGTGGGAAGAGTCGTCGTTCGTGCCGGTTCCAAAAAAAACGGTCCCATCGTCGGCAACGGCCGGCAATGTACAGATTCCGCCGCTCGGCCTAATCTCCCATTGCCACTGCGCCCCTAAGGACACTAGCGAGAATCCCTTTGGACTTGTGCGGTCATTTGGCCTGAGGAGGTAGACGGCTCCGTTTTGGCCATACGTCGGGGGAGAGGATATGACCTCAGTGTGCCATTCATCCGCCCAGTGAATGCGGTCGGTACGGTCATCGGTGACATTATGATAGGCGCCATTGTAGTACCAGCAAAACGCCAGTATTCCATTCCCAAGGAGCACAAAAATCAGCGCGGTTGACGAAGCATACTTGCTGAACAAAGATAAGACGCCCACCAGAAGTAAGACGCACACCATCGTCCAACTCAGCCAGGCGCGAGAAAGGCCAGTGTTTCCCAAGAATCCGAACGGTAAAGCAAAAACGGCAATCATTCCAACCACGATTTGGATCATTCGCAACAGCAGCCCCACTCCTTTCCGACTGGACCAAAACTCGGCTACCGCCGCCACGCCGAAGCATGCCAACATCCCCAACAGAAAAAGAAGCAAGAAGATTTCCACCTCAATGATCACGGAGAATTCCTCTTCGAGGGTGAAAGTAGCTGCTCACGGATTTCATGCATTTGCCGATCCCGACCTCGCGCAGACACGCATTCTGACCCGCCGACGAGTATAAGCCGGAGAAGTCTGAGTTTCCCATATGCACGTTAGCGTCCAAGTGCCCGATACGCCCGGTTGCTTGGAAGTTCCAGTCGTCGCTAGCCGATTTCCCAATGACGGAGGGCCGGGCAAAGGAACTCCCGCTTAAGTTAGCGCCTATGGGAGGAAGCCCAATAAGCGCCAACCGCTTACCGCCATTGATATCATTGCGTATGAGAATCGGGGAACTCGCGAAGCGGGCCGGCGTCAGCGTGCAGGCGATCCGCTTTTATGAACGGCGGCGCTTGATGCGCACGCCACGCAGGACGGCCGCGGGATACCGTATTTACTCCGAGGCCGAATTTGAGATTGTAACCGTGATTAAGAAGATGCAGCGATTCGGTTTCAAGCTGGCTGAAATTCGCCGCGTCTTGCAGCTATGGGTTTTGCCCACTGACGCGGGTGCCGCGTCTCCCTACCAGCAAGGCTCTCGCGAATGCCTTCGCCAGGCGTTGAAACTGGGGGAGAGCAAACTCCAGGCCATGAATGAGCAGATCCGTGCCTCCATTCAACTGCGCGAAGAATTGGAGCAGGCATTGAAGCAAATTCGTGCGGGACTCAATGCTCCGCCAAAACCAGTTCAAGCCGCCGCAATGAAGCTAAGAGCGGCCAAAGCCCGCTAGATCACGCAAATCCGCCCTCAAACTTTCCCTTGACCCTATACCTAGGTATAGACCCGATACTGGCCTTGTCGGCATTCCGAACAGTCGGACCTGCCGTAAACCAGGAGGCCACATGGCTGGAACTACGATAAGAGTTCATAGCGTCCTCTTTACTTTGCTTGCGCTAATGTTCGCAGTTTTACCGGCTTCGGCAGCGCCCCCCAATGCTTTGGAAAAGAACAAAGCTGTTGCCCGTCGTGTGTTCGACGAGATTTTCAACCAGGGCAAGTTTGACGTGGCTGACGAAATCTATGCCACGAATTTCGTGAACCATGGTGTCCATCGCGATGCCGGCCTCAAAGAAGATCAGGACGCCGCGCGCGGATGGAAGCTCGCATTCCCCGATCTAAAAATGACGGTGTTGAAGGAAATCGCCGAAGGCGATCTGGTCACCGTGCTTTATGGCGTAACCGGCACGAATACCGGTGAAGGCAATGGCCTTCCCGCGACCGGGAAAAAGATCGACGGCCGCGGCATCACGATTTGGCGGATTGTGAACGGACAAATCACTGAAGAATGGAGCGAATTCGACCAGCTGAGATTCATGAGGGAGCTTGGTTTGCTCCCGCAATCGGCAAAGTAGAAAGCAGGACCGGCCCACGCTCCATTGCCTCTTAAACGTCCGGATAGACCAGGAGGCAGGAAACGGGCTACAATTTTAGAAGATCAAAAGGCCACGGCCCAACGTCGAACGCAATGTTTGACGCTGCAGCGGAGGTGACTCGTGAAACGGAGATCGGTTGCTCCTCGCGTTAGCCTCTCTACCCTGACTTTCTCGTGCGCAGTCACAATCCTAATGGGAGGAACGCCGGCGCAGGCCCAGAAGAAAGGCGCGTCCCCTCCACCCATCGCATCGGCTCCAGTCCCGATGCAATCTCCATCCACTTTAGATCAAACCAATGTGCTCTACAGTAACAACGAAAGTTCGGCTCTGCCAAGAAACCCAACTGGAAACAATTGCTTCCTTCCTCCATTGAATGGTCTGCAGGCGGGCACAGTCGAAGTCGCAGATTTGCAAGTTCCGGTGAAGACGCAAATGGAGTATGCAGATGGCTGCGCCGCCCTCCGGAAGAAGAAAATTGCCGACGCCGAGCGCCACCTCCGCAAGGCCGTGAAGCAGGACGCCAACTATCCCGCTGCCTGGGTTCTGCTGGGTCAGGTCTTGCAAAAACAACAGCGCATTGAAGAAGCCCAGGATGCGTGTTCGCGCCCTCTAACCGTGAGTTCCCACTACTTGCCCGCGTACCTTTGCCTAACCGATATTTCCGCTCGCTCCGAGAATTGGCCCAACGTGCTGAGGCTCAGCACTCGCGCCCTCGAAATCGACCCCACGGCCGACCCAGCAGCCTATGCCTACAATGCCGAGGCCAACCTGCACTTGCATCATCTACCCGAAGCGGAAAAGAGTGCCTTGAAGGCTACCGCGATCGATCGCAATAACACCGATCCGCGGCTTCACTTCCTGCTCGCGCAAATCTACGCGGCAAAGGGCGATCGTCCCGAAGCAACTGCTCAGTTGCGGGAATATTTGAAGTTCGCCACCGATCCCGAGGATGTCGCTATGGTGCAGAAATATCTGTCGCAGCTCGAAAACGATCAGGCTAAGTAGCGTGATCACTCGCTCGTCGGCTCAGCTCTCCCGATGGCAGAAAGAACAGACCCCTAATTTTTTCCACCAACCCGTACGCCATATCGTTTGACGCCCGCCCATACCATTGCGGTAAGCGCTGCCAATACGAACAATATCGTGGCCCCGCCCTCAGGAACCGCTGTCGGTCTTATCGGCCTTACTGGATGCGGCTCGGGCTTGATGATGATGTGCCGGTCCGTCACCGGCCTGGTTACAAACTCCGTATATTCCATAAACACTGCCTGATCGTTCCTTCCCCAAAAACGTACTCGCTCGATAAATTCGGGCAGATTGATCGTAGCCTAGGCGGGTGTCGAGGGAAATGGCCCGAAAGAGTCAGTACGGCAGTAATCGACATGCGGCCGAGGGCGCGCTCCTTAGCGCTTTTGCCACATCCCCAAGGCAGAACCTTACTTGTCTCTCGCTCTCCTTCTATTCCCCACCCATAATCATGGTCGGTTGCTTCTCGGAGGTCCCGATGAAATTCCCGCGCCGCTTCGCTCTGCTCGCTTGCACATTCCTTGCCTGCTCCCTCGCCGCTCATTCCGGAGAGGCGCCCGAGACCGACCTTAAGACGACAGCGGTCGCTGCCTTCAAGAATGGCTTGGCCTTCGTCGTAAAACAAGGAGACGTGCGCCTGGAAAACGGCGTCGGCAATCTTTCTCCCGTCCCGAACGCAACCCTCGGTTCCCTATGGATCGCGCCGAACGACACCAGCACATCCCTGGACGAGGTCGTCGCCCACCACTACAAAGTCTCAGCCCAACAAAACCTCACGGTACTCGCGGAAGTATTGCTCGCCAACGCCGGCAAAGTTGTCACCGTCATCGATAACAATCAAAAAGAGTACACGGGCGAGGTCGTCGGCTTCCGGCACACCGAAAAATCAGGCACGCCGCCTACGCCGCCGAATCCCACCGACCAAAATTTCTATCCGATTCCCGTGCCCCCGCCTCAGCCGGCCATGCCCGAATATCTCCTGCTCAAATCCGAGGGCAAACTTCTAGCTCTCTACTTCCACAACATTGCGCGCGTAATTCTGCCGGAGAACCCCATCCTCGACCGCCCACAGGAAGAAGATCGCAAAGCGCTCCGCTTCAAAATCAAGGGCGCCACCGCACACGCCAACCTCACCATGGGATATCTGGAACACGGCCTGGGCTGGACTCCTTCCTATCTCATCTCCCTGCAGGACGACAAAACCGCGCAGATCACCATGCAATCCGTGTTGGTCAACGACGCCGAGGATTTGAAGGATGCCGAACTCTTCTTCGTCGTCGGCGTCCCGAATTTCGCCTACTCCAACATCCCTTCCCCCATGGCGCTGCAGCAGAGCCTGCTCGAGTTCATGCAGGCGGCCTCGCGCAAAGATAATACAAACGCACGCTATTCCAACGCGCTCACCGGCCAGATGATCGGCGGCGTGATTGCCGCCGAAGATGCCGCAGCGCCAAGCTTGGCGTCCGGCGTCGAAGAATTACAAGGAGCCCAGGAAGAGGATCTCTTCCTGTACAACCGAAAAAATGTCACCCTGGCGCGAGGCGAGCGCGCCACCTACAACGTGTTCGCCGAAACCGTGAACTACGAACACATCTATGAATGGAACCTGGAAGACCAGCCGCGCGTCGATGGCTTCGGTAATCCTCAGAACATCCCGAATCCGGGAACGGATCGCTCCCAGAAAGACAATATCTGGCACTCCCTGCGGCTGAAAAATACCGGAAAATTTCCCTGGACCAGCGCGCCCACCATGGTCATCTCCGGTACCAAGCCCCTCGCGCAGGACACCATGCCCTACACGCCCAAGAGCGCTACCTCAAGTCTGAAGCTGACCATCGCCACCGACATTCGCGCCTCTCATGAAGAGAACGAAGTCGATCGCCAAAAAGATATCCAGCGGCGTCGCAACCACAATTACGACGAAGTGACGGTCGAAGGCACTCTTACCGTGAAGAACTATAAGAGTAAAGAAGTCCGATTGAGCATTGCCGACCGCGTTCGAGGTACCGTGGAGTCGCAAACCGACGACGGCAAGGCCGATAAATTGGCCGAGGCCATCGCCGTCGATAACCCGCTCTCCCGCCTAACCTGGGAAGTCACCCTGAAAGCCGGAGAGGAGAAAATAATCAAATACCGCTACAAAGTCTGGCTACGGGCTTAAGAGCGCGCGTCTACGCCGGCCTACCACACGTCGCATCTCTTTCCCTCCGCCCGCACCATGGCCGAGTCTGCCTTGCAGCTCCACGCCTTCTGGAAGTCCGGCAGATTCGAAAGCGGCCCGATCACCCGATATTTCGCGATCGGATGTGGATCGGTCTGGATCATCAGCCGCTGCGCCTCGATCCGTATCTCATCTCCGCGGAACTGTCCCCACGCAATATAAAACTGCTGCTCCGGAGTAAATCCATCAATGTCCGCCGGACGCGGCTTGCCCTCCAGCGACTTCTCATAGGCCAGAAACGCAACCTTCGCTCCGCCCAGGTCGCCAATGCTTTCGCCCAGCACCAGCTTGCCGTTATGATGCACACCCGGCTCGATGAAGTAATTATCGAACTGATCGGCTACGCACGCCGCTCGCGCCTGAAACTGCTTCAGGTCTGCATCCGTCCACCAGTTGCGCAACCGTCCCAGATAATCAAACTGCGCCCCCTGATCATCGAACCCGTGCGAAATTTCGTGCCCGATGACAACCCCAATCGCGCCGTAATTCACCGCATCCACCGCCTTCATGTCAAACGCCGGAGGCTGCAAAATTCCCGCCGGGAAAACAATTTCATTCAGCAGCGGATTGTAATAAGCATCCGAGGTCGGCGGCGTCATCCCCCACCGCCCGCGATCCACCGGCTTGCCAATCGTCAAACGATCGTCCTGCTCCACAAATTTTCTTCCCGCAATCGTGTCCTCAAAGAACGCATCCCGCCGGATCTCCACGTGGCTGTAATCTTTCCACTTATCCGGATACCCGATCTTCGGATTGAACGTGGCAATCTTCGCCATCGCTTTTTCCTTGGTGTCATCGCTCATCCACGGCCGGCTCAGGATGTCATCGCGCATCGCCGCTAGCAGATTTCGCACCATCTCCTGCATGCGCGCCTTGGCCTCCGGCGGAAAATATTTCTCCACATACTTTTGCCCCAGCGCCTCACCCAGATACTGATCCGTCGACTCCACACACCGCTTCCAGCGCGGCTTCATCTCGGTAGTGCCGCTCAAGTACTTTCCATTGAAAGCAAAATCTTCCTCCACAAAAGGAGCCGACAGCGAACTCGCCGTCGAGTTCAACAGGTGCCACTTCAAATAAACTTTCCAATCCGCCAATGAATCTTCGTGAATCTGCCGGTCGAGTTCCTGCATGAACTTCGGCTGGTCCACATTCATATCCACATCCTGCGGAATCTGCTTGTGCTTGAAATATCCCGCCCAGTCAATATGCGGAGCCATCGCCTGCAACTGCGCAAACGTCGTGTTGTGGTCCGTCGCCGCCGGATCGCGCAGCGTCACGTTATCGAGCGACGCCTCGGCCAACTTCGTTTCCATCCCCATGATGGTCAGCGCCGCCGCCGCTGATTTTTTCTCGTCCCATCCCGCCAGCTTGAACATGGCCGTAATGTGTATGACATATTTCTCTCTGGCTTCCTTAAAGCGCGCCTCCGGCTTCAGGTAATAGTCGCGATCCGGCAACCCGAGCCCATTCGCGCCAATATCGGCCAGCACCCACGAGGGTTTATGCGGATCCTGCTGGCTTCCAAACGCAAACGGATCCGCCACCAGTATGTCGTGCATATCTTCCATCACCCGTTGCAAGTCCGCCGTATCTTTGGCCGCATCGATTCGCGCGAACCACGGCTTCAGCGGCTCCATGCCGCGCGCATTCACTCGCGACTCATCCATGCACGCTCCGTAGTAGTCGCCAATGATCTGCTCCGTGCTGCCCTTCGCCGCGCTCTTGTCGGCGGCCGCGGCCTCCAGAATTTCTTTCAACTTGTCCTTGGACGATTCTCCCGCCGCCCACCGCTTGCTCCACCGCGTCATCGATGCCGGAATCGGATTGTTCGCCCGCCACGTCCCATTGGCAAACTCGTAGAAGTCCGTGCAAGGATCCGCCTTCCGATCCAAATCGGTGACGTCAATTCCGTGCTCCGAACTACCCTGCGAAAACGAAATTTGCGAAAACAGAAACAAAGAAAACAACAACATGAACAACGAAGTTATTAACTTGCGCATGATGCCCCTTTCAAACAATCTTGATCCAAACAGCAAGCCGTGTGCGGCTGCCATTCTAGACGAATCAGCGCTCCGTCGGTGAGCGCTCCATCGCACGCCGTATCGCACGCTTAAAATCTTTTTCTCAGAAACTCAAACAGGACATAGCCGAGCAGCGCCGCGGTCATGGCAATCACAAAATTAGTCGTGGTAAACACATCTTCGATCGCCCACGCGAATCCCCTTCTCCGCCCCATCCCAGAGCGTTCGAATTCTCCCATCAGAAGGTTGGCATAAAACAGGAAGACGATGAATCCCACTTCGATCACCGCTCTCCAAACACTTTTCTTCATCTTCCACCCGTGGACATCCGCCTGGCTCGCCCTTTCTGGAATCTCCGCTCCGAGCCTGCCATTCTAGACGAATTGTCTAAAGCACAGTCATGGCTCGAGCATCATCCGTGGCACCTGCGAGGAAATGGACAGCGAGACTTCGCCCTACGGTGTCTCGACGAGTGGTTGCCAGAGTTCGAGGCGGTTGCCCTCGGGGTCGGTGACCCAGGCAAAGTGGCCGTAGGGGCAGGATTCCTGTTTGGGGTCGATAGGGACGTTGGCGGCTCGGAGCTGGGTGAGGAGCGCTTCGAGATCGTCGACGCGGTAGTTGATCATGGCGCGCTGCGTGGGGGCGCCGAAGTGGTTGGTCGTGTCGGGGAAGAGCATCCAGGCGGTTTGGCCGGTACCGGCGGGGACTTCGTCGGACCAGAGGAGACTGGCACCGCCGTAGTCGGCGAGCTGAATGCCGAGGTGCTGGGCGTACCAGGCGGCTAGGGCTTTGGGGTCGCGGGCTTTGAGGAAGACGCCGCCGATTCCGGTGACTCGTGCCATGAGGGTCTCCTTGGAGTGTTGTTAGCGGGGAAGAAAAGAGATCTCTCCGCTGCGCTTCGAGATGATACCAAGTAAGTGAAACGGAGTGACGGAAAAACCTGGTGTGGGATGATGAACTGGAAAGATGAACTGGAAAGACGAACTGGAAACTGGAAACTACAAACTGCTTTTTACCCGCCCGCCTTCAGCTCCGTCAACACCTGCTTGGCGATTTCCTTCAGCGTCTCAAACACGCCTACCCCTTGAAACGCGACCGCCTCCACCACCGCTTCGTTCTTTTTGCGCAGCTCTTTGTTGAGCGCTTCCGGTGAGAGAATATTCGGCAGGTCCCGCTTGTTCAACTGCAGCACGTAAGGAATCTTGTTGAAGTCGTAGCCGTGCTCTTGCAGGTTCGACATCAGATTGTCCAGCGCTTCCACGTTCGCGTCCATGCGCTGTTCCTGCGAATCCGCCACGAAAACAATCCCATCCACCCCACGCAGAATCAGCTTACGGCTGGCATCATAGAAAACCTGCCCCGGCACCGTATAAAGATGGATTCGCGTCTTGAACCCCCGCACCGAGCCCAGATCGAGCGGCAGGAAATCGAAGAACAACGTCCGCTCCGTTTCCGTAGCCAGGGAAATCATCTTCCCCTTCTGCTGCTCCGCGGTCTTCTGGTAAATCACCTGCAGGTTCGTGGTCTTGCCGCCCAGCCCGGCGCCGTAATACACGATTTTGCAATTAATCTCGCGGGCTGCGAAGTTGATGAAACTCAAGGCTTTCCTCAATATGCGTCGGTCGCACACCTTGCTAGGCGGCTTCCGCGCGCAAAAATATCCCTTTGGGGGCTCGCGGCTTTTATATCACACACGCGCGGTGCCCGGCAGGTTACTCAGGTGACCCCCGGCCAAAAGGCTGTTCCAAAGCAGGCTAATCTTCGAAGATTTTTCAGAAATCCGTACCTACCGCGCCGCCACTGCCGGATAATATCCATCTTTGGCGTAGATCTTCAGCCCCGGCCGGTTCACCAGCACCTCGATGCTTCGGTACGGTGAAGCCGTAGGCGTCTTCGGGCGGGCGGGCGTATAGCCCAGTGTGTACTGGTTGCGGGCGTCTCCCATGGCCTGAGCGTAGCTGTCTTCAATCGCGCTTTGCGTGAGCTCCTTATAGGGCGTTCCGCCGCCGGTGGCCGCCGTGTACTTCGGCAGGATGTCGCTATAGCCCTCGTGCGGCAAATGCAGCCGCTCGATCTTGCTGTACCCCGGCAGCGCCCCTGTATCAAGAGCCACCGCCTTCACTTGAATCTCATTCGTAAGTAATACCCGCAGCACATCCCGGTAGCTGGCCTCGCTGCCATACTCCCGTCCGTCGCTGATCACAAAAATGATCTTCCGCCGTGTGCGATCCCGCTTGCTCAGGTCGAGCGCCGCCCTCAAGATAGCGTCGTTCAACACGTGCGCTTCCTTCGGCGGCGTGTAGACCGGCTGCGTCGGACTGCCCACCGGGACCCCGTTCACAATCGGTCCATTCGGCGCCAACGGACCGCTCAGCACTGGAACTCCGTTATTGTGCCCGCGTTCCGTCTTCATTTGATTCAATAGCTGCGTCAGTTTCCGGGTAGCCCCGGCAAAATCGCTGACCTCGCTCACCGTGCTGCTATAGGTGTAGAGCGCGACCTCGTCATAGGGCGCGAACGCACCCACCAGCGCCGAAAAGGTCTGGTTCACCTTCTGGACATCCGCATCCGGCATCCCCAGGTCCAACACGACCGCCACCGACAGAGCGAAAGGATCACTGCTGAAAAAGGTTAACTTCTGCAACGTCCCATTTTCTTTGACGCTGAAGTCCGTGGGCAGAAGCCCATCCACCATCCGCCCCTCGCGGTCCTTCACCGTGACCGGTACCTGCACAAAGTTGGTATGCACAACAAAGGTGTAAAGCTGCTCCTGAGAGCGCGGAGGCTGTTTCGCGGTAGTACCCGGCGGCACTGTCTTGACCGGAGGCATCGCTGGCGCCGGAGTATTGTCGTCCTCCGGAAATGGGTTCGCCTCGGCTGGCTTCGTATTCGGCTGGTTCGTCCACGGATTCTTGTCCTCGGTCGCCGGTTTCTTTTCCTCCGGCTTGGGAATCGGAGAGGGCTCCGGCGGCGTGGCCGAAGGCTGCACCATCGGCGCATCCGGAATGTTGTCAGTCTGCGAAGGCTGATTTTGTGCCGGCTGGCTTTGCGAGGGCTGGGTCTGCGCAGGCTGGGCCGGTGTTTGCCCCCCAGAAGCTTGCGCCGCACCCTTGGCAGCGCCGATGCCCAGGAATCCGCCGACACATCCGGCAACTAGAACGGTGGCCATCCATCCGGCTACGCTCGTCCGTGCTCTCTTTTGAGGCTCGGTCTGCTTCCTCACAGTCACCTTCCGTTCCTTGTCCGGAATTCTTCCAGCTGCAAAAAATAAAGCCACTCTACCAGCTTGGGATGCTGGACCAACCCATTTGGTGCATCTAACTCCCAAGGACTAGACTAACAAAAACCTCGAGAGGGAATCATTCGTGCCCAAACTATCCGCGAAACCGAGATTTTTGCCCAAACTTTCCGCTGTCTCGATCCTGTTTTTCATCGCTGCCCTGTCAGCCTTCCCTCCTGCCGCCTCGGCTCAGGATTCTAAACCCTCCCAATCCAACGCCGGACAATCCGACACCGAGAAGTCGGACCAGACCCTGAAAGTCAACGTCAACGTGGTCGGCGTCTTCTTCAACGTCAAAGATAAGCACGGCGCGCTCATCCCCAACCAAACCAAAGACGACTTCGAGGTCTTTGAAGACGGCAAGCCGCAAACCATCAAATACTTTACCGCCGAATCCAATCTCCCGCTCACCCTCGGCATCATGATCGACACATCTGGCAGCCAAATCCGGGTCCTCGACATGGAAAAGGAAGTCGGCGGAGCCTTCCTGCGTCAGGTTCTCACCCCGAAGGACGAAGCCTACGTCATCGACTTCGACGTCGAGTCGGAGTTGATTCAGGACTACACCAGTGACGTTCACCGCCTGCAAGCCGCGCTCAACAAAGTAAAGATCAATAGCGGCGTCTCCAGCGGCGGCAGCGGAATCCCCGGCCTCGGCCAGGGCCCGGTTCCGGTGCACAACGCGCCCGGCACCGTTCTCTATGATGCCGTTTATCTTTCCGCCCACGACATGCTCGCCAAGGAAGTCGGCCGCAAAGCCATGATCCTGCTCACCGACGGCGAGGACGAAGGCAGCAAGCTCAAAATCAGGGACGCCATCGAGGCCGCCCAGAAAGCCGATGCCATCGTCTACGTCCTGCTCTGCGCAGATCGCGGCGGCTACTACAGCATGGGCATGAGCTACAGCGGCGAAGGAGAAATGCGCAAGCTCACCGAAGCTACCGGCGGCCGCGTCATCAACGTGGGCAACAAGTTTGACAAACTGAAAGAAGCCTTCGACCAGATCTCCGCCGAGCTCCGCAGCCAGTACAACATCGGCTACACCTCCACCAATACCGCCCTCGACGGCAGCTACCGCAAACTGGAAATCAAATCCAAACAGGGCTACAAAATCCAGACCCGCGCCGGATA
>Ga0209656_10002152_pt1 | contig 12818 bp, 9 predicted proteins | sample BogFormECP12_OM2_FD_188239 | JGI IMG/M metagenome (GOLD analysis project Ga0209656, IMG submission 188239) | Bog forest soil microbial communities from Calvert Island, British Columbia, Canada - ECP12_OM2 (SPAdes) (version 2) | ecosystem: Environmental > Aquatic > Freshwater > Wetlands > Bog ... | reverse complement strand
GAGCTCGATGAGGCGGCGGTAGGCGCTCGCGGGATACATGAACTGGCCGAGGATCTCCCAGCTATTGAGCATGACCGTCGTGTAGGGGACCGGCAGGTCGACGGTCATGCTAACCATCAGCACCAGCCGTCCGTTGCGCTTGAGGCTCGTCAGCGCGGCGAGCGACGAGCGAGGATCGCTTGCGTTGCCGACCATGTCGAAGGCGATGTGGGCCCCGCCCCCGGACGCTTCGCGAATGGCCTTCGCATCGAGGGCGACCTCGCCGCTCAGCGCGACCGTCGCCGCGCGCGGGCCTGCGACTTTTGCGACTGCTGCAAGCGCGGGTGGGTCGCGCCCGGCCGCGATCACCCGCGCCGCGCCCATCGCGATCCCAAGCAGGACGGCCGCGGTCCCGTACGCCCCGGTCGCGCCATTGACGACAAGCGTCTCGCCGGCCGCGAGCCGCCCGCGTAGGAGGCCCCCGAAGGGCACGATGAAGCGGCTGAGGGCGGCAAGCTGACCCGCGTCGATGCGTTCGAGCCCGTCGAGCGGCGTGACCGCCTCGACCGGCGCCAGCGCATAGTCGGCGAGCGTCCCGTCCGGCCAGTCGGCGAGCATTGGCGCCGCATCGGCGCCCGCAGTGAGGCCGATGAGCACCTGCGGCGGATCGTCGACATTCTCGCGCGCGACGAAGTGCGACGAGACGACGACGCGCTGGCCCGGCTTGAGCGTCCATACGTCGCGCCCGACCGCTTCCACGGTTCCGATCGCATTGGTACCGATGGTGAACGGGCCGTCGGGCGGATTGTAGAAGGGGAGCTTTCCCTCGACGTAAGCCTTCAGGTACGACATCAGCGCCGAGGCCTCGACCTTGACAAGGACGCTGCCGGGGCGCGGTTCGGGGACGGGGATGTCTTCGAGGCTGAGTCGGCCGCCGAGCTTTTCCAGACGCCAGGCTTTCAAGGGAGGGCTCCTCTTTCTGCGGTCCGACGGGCCTTGCCGCTCGCCTTGTCCAGAGCCACGTCGCCCCAAGGCGCGTGGCGGTCATTCGTCCCCGACCGCCGGGAGGCATCGACGTGGGCCATGATGGCTTTGGGCTTCGGCGCTCTCGGCTACGCCGCGTATCGTCGGGGCAGGAAGCCGGGGGCCGCCTTGGCAGCAGCCTATCGCGCGATAACCCGATCCGATCTCGGAGGACCGCCTCGAGGCGGTCTGTACCGAAGGACGGCTGTCTCTCGACGGGCTTTCGAGCGCAGCTGCAGACAGGACCGCGTGCGGCTGGCAGTGCCGCTTCCGCCGACAAGGACGATAAGTCTTGCGGACATGCTCAGTCACGGCCCGGCTGGCGATACTCGATTCCAGCGCCACGCGCTAGTCGGACTGACGCAGATTCCGGATATGCTCGAACGACACCGCGATGATGATAAAGGCGCCGACGAAGGCGCCCTGCCAGAAGGCGTTGATGCCGAGAAGGCCCAGGCTGTTGCGGATGACCTCGATCAGGGCCGAGCCCACCAGCGCGCCGAACGCCGTGCCGACGCCGCCGGCGAGATTGGCGCCGCCGATGACGGTCGCGGCGATCACCTGCAGCTCCATGCCGGCGCCCAGATTGGTCGTGACGGCGCCGAGCCATCCGGTTTCGATGATTCCAGCGATGCCGGCCGACAGCGACGAAATCATATAGACGGCGAGCTTGACCCGGCGCACCGGCACGCCGGTCAGGATCGCGGCCTTCTCGTTCCCGCCGATGGCGAAGACATAGCGCCCGAATCGCGTCCAGCGCAGTGTGAACCCGGTGATGAGCGCCAGCACGATCATGTAGATGACCGGGTTCGAGATGCCGAACAGGAGCGCGCCCCCGCCAAGGAAGAGGAGCTTGCTATGGTCGGGGCCGAACTGGAAGACGACGGTGTTGTTGGAGGCGACCATCGCCAGCGAGCGCGCGATCGACAGCATCGCGAGCGTGACGACGAATGGCGGAATGCCGACATAGGCGATCAGCACGCCGTTGAATGCGCCGATGAGGAGCGCTGTGCCGATCGCCGCAACGATGCCGATCTCGATGTTGTAGCCCGCATGCATCACCACGGCGAGAATCATGCTGCACAGGCAAAGCACGGAGCCCACCGAAAGATCGATGCCGCCGGTGATGATCACGATCGTCATGCCGAGCGCGATCACGGCGACGAAGGTGAAGTTGCGCGTGATGTTGAAGAGATTGTTGGGCGTGGCGAAGGAGTTTGTCGCAAAGGTCAGGAAAATACAGGCCGCGATCAGCGCCAGGAATACCCAGAAGGCCTGGCGCGACGCGAGCCAAGAGAGCCAAGTGTGCTCCTGATGTTGGATCGGAACGTCGAGCTCGATTGCCATGGTTCAAACCCTGAATGCCGGTCGCGGCTGGCGCCGTCCCGCCGCCGCTAGATTGCGTTATCGATGGCGCCCGTGATCAGGCCCGTGACTTCCTCGGGCGAGCTCCTGGCGATCGGCTTGTCCGCCACTTTCCGGCCCCTGCGCAGGACGACGATGCGATCGGAGACCGCGAACACGTCGGGCATGCGGTGGCTGATCAGCACGATCGCGATGCCGCCGTCGCGCAGGCGCTGGATGAGGCTCAGCACTTCGGCGACCTGCCGCACCGATATGGCGGCGGTCGGCTCGTCCATCAGGATGATCTTGGCTTGCGACAGGCGCGTGCGCGCGATCGCGACGGCCTGGCGCTGGCCGCCGGACATCTGCCGCACGAGGTCGCGCGGACGGGTCTCGGATTTGAGTTCGGTGAAAATCTCCCCGGCCCGACGATACATCGACGCGTAGTCGAGGATTTTGAACGGACCCGGGCCTGTCCGCATTTCGCGGCCAAGAAACACGTTGGCGGCCGCGGTCAGGTTGTCGCAGAGCGCGAGGTCCTGGTGCACGATCTCGATGCCGTGCTGCTGCGCCTCGATCGGCTTGTGCAACACCAGTTCGCGGCCTTCCATGCGCATCGCCCCATGCGACGGGCGAAAATCGCCGGCGATGACTTTGACGAGCGTCGACTTGCCGGCGCCGTTGTCGCCCATGAGCCCCACCACCTCGCCACGCTCCAGCGTGAGCGACACGTCGTTGACCGCCTGGATGGCGCCGAAATGCTTGGAGACGTTCTCCAGTTCGAGGATCGCCATGCCCGCCCGCCCCCTTCAACGCGATGGCCCGCGTTCTCGACGCTTGTCCGAACCGCGCCTTCCTCATGAATTACCGACCCGATTTATGCGGGTCAACGCTGCCGCAAGATTAGGCAATGGCGTCGGCACCCGCGGGCTTTCCAGGGCCAAACCGTCCGGCCGGCCTCAGATATCGTTTGACGGGAGAGCGCGCCAAAGGCAAGAATGCGCCCGCAAAATGCCCCCGGGGATTCATCGGCAGACCTTCATGTCGTCGGCCGTCGGGGCGGGCAGGCCGGTCTCAGAGTCCGGCGAGGTTTCGAGTCCCGTCATTTGGTAAAACAATGGCGCTCGGCGAGAAGTTTCGCTCGGCGCCAAACATGGGAGGAAGGCTATGAAGAAGGTCGCACTCGCTATGGCCGCCGCGGCGCTGACTTTGTCGGCAGGGTCCGCGTTGGCGCAGAAGAAGCAGCTCGTCATCGTCGTCAAGGGCCTCGACAATCCGTTCTTTGAGGCGATCCACCAGGGCTGCGAGAAGTGGAACAAGGAGAACGCCAGTTCGCCTTACCAATGCTTCTACACCGGCCCGGCGTCGACTTCCGACGAAGCGGGCGAAGCGCAGATCGTCAGCGACATTCTCGGCAAGGCCGACACCGCGGCGGTCGCCATTTCTCCGTCGAACGCGCCGATGATCGCCAACTCCATCAAGTCCGCCAATCCGAAAATCCCGATCATGACGGTCGACGCCGACCTCAAGAAGGAAGATTCGGCGGTTCGCAAGACCTATCTCGGCACCGACAACTATCTGATGGGCTACAAGCTCGGCGAGTATCTGAAGAAAGCCAAGCCGAACGGCGGCCAGGTCTGCTTCATCGAAGGCAACGCCGCCGCCGACAACATCCTTCGCCGCGCGTCCGGCTCGCGCGACTCGCTCTCCGGCAAGAAAGGCCTCGACAGGCTGAACGGCGAGGGCGGCTGGACCGAGATCGCGGGTTGCCCGGTCTTCACCAATGACAGCGGGCCGGCAGGCGTGCAGGCCATGTCCGACATCCTGACCGCCAATCCGAAGCTCGACGCGTTCGTGATCGAGGGCGGCTGGCCGCTGTTCGGCGCGCCGCAGCCCTATCGGCAGCTCACCGATCAGTTCAAGGACCAGATCGCCAATAAGCAGCTCGTGATCGTCGCCGCCGACACGATCGGCGACGAGGTTGCGATCGCCAAGGAAGGGCGCGTCGAGGCGCTGGTCGGCCAGCGTCCGTTCGAGATGGGCTATAAGGCGCCATCGGTGATGATCGACCTCATCAACGGCAAGAAGGTCGACGATCCCGTGTTCACCGGGCTCGACGAATGCACCAGGGCGACGGCGGACACCTGCATCCAAAGATAACTGACCTGCTGCGCCGCCGTCGTCCCGGCGCAAGAACGAAGGGGAGGCACAAAGCGCCTCCCAGCTTTCCTGCCAGTTCTTTGGCCCACGGCTGACCGCATTACCCGGCGTCGAATTGCCCAGCCGAGCGATCGAGCGGGCCCACGAAGTTCGGACCCCGCCCCTGCGACGCTATCCGGTTGCGGGCGAGTGCTGCCGACGTAGGGGTGGTTGTCCGATCTCCATCCGGAACGTTCGCCCGTCACCGCCACATCGCCCGCATCCGCGCCGCAAGATCGACGCGCGGCCCTTCAGACACGGCGCGCGCCGGCTCAGCCTCGGCGGCCGGCCAGCTCTGGCGGTCGAAGTGTTTCAGGAGGGGCGCGGGGATGAAGCGGGTGCGGCTCGCAAAGACGCTGCGGTCGCCGTTCTTCGGCTGGCCATGGACATAGAAGCGCCGCGGGACGATCAGCGTCAGCTCGTCGCGGGCGCGCGTCATCGCGACATAGAGAAGGCGCCGCTCCTCCTCGATCTCCTCCGACGATCCCGTCGCGAGGTCGGACGGAATGCAGCCGTCGAGGCAGTTCAAGACGAAGACCGACCGCCATTCCTGCCCCTTGGCGGAATGGATGGTCGAGAGGATGAGATAGTCCTCGTCGCGCAGGGGCGGCCCTGCTTCGTCGCTGGTCGCGTCCGGAGGATCGAGCGTCAGTTCGCTCAAGAAACGCTCACGCGTGGCGAAGGAGGCGGCGATGCGCTCCAGCGCCTCGAGATCGCCGATCCGAATATAAGCGTCGTCGTAGCGCGTCTCGATCAGCGGCGAGAGCCAGGCGACGGCGTCGGCAAGCTCGCCGGGCCAGGGCGCGGCGCGAGAGGCGAGACGACGCATCAGGTCTGCAAATGTCGCGAACCCTGCCCGCGCGCGCGCCGGCAGCGCGACCGCCGACAGCGCCGCAAAGCCGTCGTCCGCCGCCGCCGCGCCGACAATCGTCTCGGCGATCTTGGGGCCGACGCCGGGCAGAAGCTGGGCGACGCGAAAGCCCGCGATGCGGTCGCGCGGATTTTCGGCAAAGCGCATCAGCGCGAGCGCATCCTTCACATGCGCGGCGTCGAGAAACTTGAGGCCGCCGAACTTGACGAAGGGGATATTACGCCGCGTCAGTTCCAGTTCGAGCGCGGCGCTGTGATGGGAGGCGCGAAACAGCACCGCCTGGGACTTGAGCTGAGCGCCCGCCTCGCGGTTGGCGAGCACGCGGGTCGCCACGTATCGGGCCTGATCGGCCTCCTCCGCGACGGTGACCAACGAGGGCGGCGCGCCGGCCGCGCGGTCGGTCCAGAGATCCTTGGCGTAGCGCTCGGCTGCGAGCGCAATCACTGCGTTGGCGGCGGAAAGGATCGGCTGGGTCGAGCGGTAGTTGCGGTCGAGCGTCACGACGCGCGCCGGCGGATCGAAGGCGCCCGGAAAGTCGAGGATGTTGCGCACCGTCGCGGCGCGGAAGGAATAGATCGCCTGCGCGTCGTCGCCGACGACAGTTAGGCCCCTGCCGAGCGGCCTCAAGCGCAGCACGATCTCGCCCTGAAGCGCATTGGTGTCCTGATATTCGTCGACCAGAAGATGATCGAAGCGCGCGGCGACTTCGGCGGCGATCATGGGCTCCGCCAGCATCTGGGCGAAATAGAGCAGGAGGTCGTCGTAGTCGAGCACGTTCTGGCGCTGTTTCGCTTCGACGTAAGCCCCGAAGAGAGCGCGAAGCGCATCCTCGTGCGCCGCGACCCAGGGGAACCATTTGCCGATCGTCGCGCCGAGGTCGCCACGCGCGTTGACAACGCGCGAATAGATGGCGAGGCAAGTCCCCTTGGCCGGAAAGCGTTCCTTCGTCTCTGTGAGGCCGGCCTCGTGCCGCGCCCAGTTCATGAGGTCCGCGGAATCCTCGCGGTCGTGGATAGTGAACTGCGGATCGAGACCGAGGCGCGGCGCATATTCGCGCAGGAGCCGCGCGCCGATCGCATGGAACGTGCCCGAATACGCAGGCGCCGCCGCGGCCGCGGCTTCCGGCGCGAGACGGCGGGCGAGCAGCCGCTCGACGCGCCGGCCGAGCTCGGCGGCGGCGCGGCGCGAGAACGTCGCCAGCATGATGCGCTTCGGATCAGCGCCGGCGAGGATCAGCGCCGCGACCCGATGAGCGAGCATCGCCGTCTTGCCCGAGCCTGCGCCGGCGATGACGAGCAGCGGCGAAGGCCCGCCCGCGTCGCCGATCCCGTGCTCGACCGCGAGCATCTGTGCGGGGTTGAGTTCGACTGCGGGCGCAGAGCGAATCAGGGCGAGCGACATGAGCGGAACGCAACCATGTTTCGCGCTTTGTTCGCAAGGGCGGTGGACGCCGCGCAGGCGATTGCCTTAGCGTGTTGCGCGACGAACCGGAGCCGCCCGATGGCGACAGTCACATCCGCGCCGCCAAGGCAAACCTTTCGAAGCCCCTCTCGCGGGTCGAAGCAGGCGAGGAGATTGTCATTGTTCGCGGCAAGACACCGGTGGCGCGGCTCACTCCTGTTCGCGCGCCGCCGGCATCGCGCCGCTTTGGGGCATTGAAAGGAATTGTAAGCGTCGGTCCTGAGTTCTTTGCGCCGCCGACCGAGACGGAACTTGGAGAGTGGGAGTAGGCGGCGTCCGGCAACTTCGCAAATCAGAAGACACTCAGAAGACACGGTGACAAAAAGATCATGCGCGCGGACTCTCGAGGCGGAGCGCACGGATAATTCCTATCCATTCCGTTATTACGCAATTCATTTGCCCCCGATAATCGTCTTGCGTAAAATGCGTTGGCGGCGGATATCCTCCCGCTCGGACGATGCCCGATGCGGCCCATCGAACAGCAGACGGAACGTCAAACCGGCAGTCAGTGTGACACGGCGAAGATTTCCGCGGCATCGAGAAGTTATTGAAATGTATCGTGTGGAGTTCTTCTATGCGTGGCGGAACGCAGTCTTTGGCGGAGCTTCGTCAAAATCTTCATGAAACCGAAGACTTTATCAGCATATTGGAAAGCGCCAGCCGAGAGCTTAAGATCATCATCGATTGGGACGATTCCGTTCGCCGGACCCACAGCGCGGACGCCAGTTGACGTCCATCGCCGAGCAGCTCGCGATTGCCCGTGTCAAGCGGACCGCGCTAGCGCGACGGATTGAACGGCTCCAGACCCGGCCCAGTCAGCGCCGCGTTTGAGCCTCAGCGTCGCCTTCGCTGGCGTCAGCGAGAGGAGAGGCGGCGCCGAGGCGTTCCAGCGTCCGATTGCAGCGCCCGCGAAATGGCCCTATGGCTCGCCGGAACACGATGAACGTCAAGGCCGGTCGCCGACCATGAAAGCTCCGCGCAAATATTTCGAGCCGCTCGCGATCGGCGCGCCGCCCCCGCTCCTCGAACTGCCGTCCCGGCTCGAGCGCATGATCCATTTCGTGCCGCCGCACAACGAGAAAGTGCGGGCGAAGGCGGGCGAGCTCGCAGGCCAGGTCGACGTCGTGCTCGGCAATCTCGAGGACGCGATCCCGGTCGAAGCCAAGACCGCCGCGCGCGAGGGCGTGATCGCCATGGCGAAGGCGACCAACTTCGGCTCGACCGGCCTTTGGGTGCGCGTCAACGCGCTGAACTCGCCCTGGTTTCTCGACGACATGACCCGGCTCGTCGGCGAGATCGGCGACAAGCTCGACGTCGTGATGATCCCCAAGGTCGAGGGCGACTGGGACATTCATTTCGTCGATCAATACCTTGCGCTGCTCGAGGCGCGGCATGGGCTCAAGAGGCCAATTCTGGTGCACGCGATCCTCGAGACCGCGCAGGGCGTCAACAATGTCGCTTCAATCGCGGCGGCCTCACCGCGCATGCACGGAATGAGTCTCGGTCCGGCCGATCTCGCGGCCTCGCGCGCGATGAAGACGACGCGCGTCGGCGGCGGCCATCCCGACTACAGGGTGCTCGCCGACGCCGCTGAGCCCGGCGCGGCGCGGCTCAGCGCCCAGCAGGATCCCTGGCACTATACGATCGCGCGCATGGTCGACGCCTGTGCGGCCAACGGCATCAAGCCGTTCTACGGACCCTTCGGCGATTTTTCCGATCCCGCCGCCTGCGAGGCGCAGTTCCGCAACGCCTTCCTGCTCGGCTGCGTCGGCGCCTGGACCCTGCATCCGAGCCAGATCGCCATCGCCAAGAAGGTGTTTTCGCCCGACCCGGCCGAGGTCGCCTTCGCGCGCAAGATTCTGGCCGCCATGCCGGACGGCTCGGGCGCAGTGATGATCGACGGCAAGATGCAGGATGACGCGACCTGGAAGCAAGCTCGCGTCATCGTCGAACTCGCCAAGCAGGTCGCGGCGAGAGACGCCGAATATGCGTCCGTCTATAAGTTCTGAACGAGCGGCGAGTCGCGAATTGACGACGCGTCAGCCCCGGTTTAGGTCAGATTTATGACGACGCGCATCGCCAAATTCGACATCGGTCAGGTGGTCAAGCACCGCATCTATCCGTTCCGGGGCGTCATTTTCGACGTCGATCCGACCTTCGCCAACACCGAGGAATGGTGGCGCTCGATCCCGGCGGAGATCCGTCCGTCGAAGGACCAGCCGTTCTACCATCTCTATGCCGAAAACGCCGACAGCCAGTATATCGCCTATGTGTCGGAACAGAATCTACTGCCCGACGAGTCGGGTGAGCCGGTGCGCCACCCGCAAGTCAGCGAGGCGTTCGAACGAACGCCCGACGGCCGGTATCGCTTTCGCGGAAAACCGCTCGCGAGCTGAGACTAGGCGCTCGCCGAAGCCGAACATCAAAGGCGCGCCCGGGTCTGCGGACGCGCCTTTTTCTTTCTTGCTCCGCCTTTCCGAGGCGCCCGTTCGGCGGCGACGATCGTCCGGAAGAGCGCTACTGTTTCGGCTGAGCGGCCGGGGCTGGGGCGGCCGGAGCAGCTGGCGCGGCAGGAGCGGCGGCGGCTGGCGGGGCGGCTCCGCTCTGCTGCTGCTGTTGCAGCTCGAGCTGCCTGCGCTGCTCTTCGGCCTTCTTCTGCAGCTGCTGCTGCAACTGCTGGCGCTGCTGCTCGAGAAGCTTGGGATCGGTCGGCTTGCCATCGAAGGACGAGCCGAAATCCTTGAGCGGGATATTGAACGTCAATTCCCGGCCGGAGGGCTCGCCGCCGGGAACCCGCATCACGACGCTCAGCGTCTGCCCCTTTTTCATCGCCCCGAGCGTGCTTGCGCCGATGTCGACTTCGGCGGAGCAGGCGTTCTGGAAGCACATGTCATACTTGCCCTCGATCGGATCGCCCTTGTCGATGATGACGCGGAACCCCGGCTTCAACAGCATGCCTATCGGCAGCATCAGGAAGCGCAGCTTGCGCTTCTCCTCGCCCGCCAGTTCGAAGACGTTGATGCTGATCATCGGCGGCTGGTCGGCCGACGTCGCGAAGTCGCGCATGGTGGCGCAGGCGTCTTTGCCGGTGTTGGGCTCCTTGGCGCAGAATTTGGCCCATTGCGGCTCGGGCGAAACGAGATCGACCTTCGAGGGCGGCGGAGGCGCCGCGGGTTGGGCGCCGGGCTGCGCGCCAGGGGCCGGCTGCGCAGGAGCGGCGGGCGCGGGCGCAGGCGCAGCGGGTTTCGCTGGCGCGTTTTGCGCGAAGGCCGAGCCTGCGCAGACCGCAAGGCTCAATGCGAGCGCAGCGGCGCCCCAGCGCGTGACATGAAAACTCATCAATCGTCCTTTCAGGCCGTAGGAATTGATCGCGATCGCCTCGCAGCGACGCGTCCAGCGTCGGTCGGCGCCCTCGGTTCGGCTTCGGCGAGCCTTCGGGCGACAATATGACGCGACGGCGCCGCTAACCGGCGTTTCTTTTGTGCGCGCCCTCTTTCCACATTCGACGCGACAATCCAATGACATTTTGGTCGCGGCGCCGTCCGGGTCTCTCTCCCGCCTTCGAAAACGGGCGGGCGGGGCGAAGAATCGGCGCAATTTTTCGGTGCTAAGCTCAAGCAATGACAGGAATTGCGATTCGTCTGGCGCTCGCCGCCGCTTTGCTGATCGCAGCGGGCGCAGCGCGCGCCCAGATTGGCGAGCCGGTCGGCGCGATCGCGATGCATGGCGAGCCGGCGCTGCCGCCGGACTTCGCGCATCTTCCTTACGTCAACCCCGACGCGCCCCAGGGCGGCCGGCTCAATCTCGCCTATCTCGGCGCGTTCGACAGCCTGAACCCCTATAACGTCAAGGCGCTGTCGACCGCGCAAGGCCTGGTCGGCAACGTCTATCAGTCGCTGATGGCGCGGTCCGATGACGAACCGTTTACCCTTTACGGGCTCATCGCAAAGAGCCTCGAGATCAACGACGCTCGTGACAAGCTCGTCTTCCATCTCGATCCGGCGGCGCATTTCTCCGACGGCTCGCCAATCACGTCCGCCGATGTCCTCTTCACCTTCAATCTCCTGAAGGCGAAAGGCCGTCCGCAGCAGCGCGCCGCCTTCAGTCTCGTGAAATCGATCGACGCCCTGGACGACTGGACCGTTCGCTACGATCTTTCGGGCGCCAACGACCGGGAGCTGCCGCTGACGCTCGCCATCATGCCGGTGCTCTCGCGCGCCCACACCGATGCGGAGCATTTCGAGGATCAGACGCTCCAGATTCCGGTCGCGTCCGGGGCCTATCGCGTCGCGGAGGTCAAGCCCGGGGAGCGGCTCGTTCTCGAGCGCGACCCGAACTACTGGGGGCGCGATCTGCCGATCTCGAAAGGCCTCTATAACTTCGACACGATCCGCATCGACTATTTTCGCGATGCGACGGCTATGTTCGAGGCTTTCAAGGCGGGCCTCATCGACTTCCGCATCGAGGAGGACGCGACGCGCTGGCGGTCCGAGTACGATTTCCCCGCCGTCAGGGACGGCCGCATCGTCAAGGCCACGATCCCGAACGGCCTGCCGAAAGGCGTCTCGGGCTTCGCCTTCAACACGCGCCGCGCGCTCTTCGCCGATGCGCGCGTGCGCGAGGCGCTGGCCTCGATGTTCGACTTCGAGTGGATCAACGCCAACCTCTACGCCGGCGCCTTCCAACGCTCCGAGGGCTTCTTCGACGACAGCGAATTGTCGTCGATCGGCCGGCCGGCCTCAAGCCGCGAGCGCGCGCTGCTTGCGCGCTTTCCCGGCGCGGTGCGCGACGATGTGATGGAGGGCCAGTGGCGGGCCCCGGCGTCCGACGGGACGGGACGCGACCGGTCCGTCGCCCGCGCCGCAATCGACAAGCTCGAGACGGCGGGCTACGCGCTCAAGGACGGGCGCCTCGTCGATCGCAGCGGCAACCCGTTCGCCTTCGAGATCACTGTCAAGAACCGGGAGGAGGAGCGCCTCGCGCTCGCCTATGCGCGCAATCTCGCGCGGATCGGAGTCGCGGCGGACGTGCGGCTGGTGGACGAGGTCCAGTTTCAGCGGCGGCGCACGCGGTTCGATTTCGACATGATGATCGGCACGTGGACCGCTTCGCCCTCGCCCGGCAATGAGCAGCGCGGCCGCTGGAGTTCGGCCGCGGCCAATGCCGAAGGCGCCTACAATATCGCCGGCGCCGCCTCGCCGGCGATCGACGCGATGATCGCGGCCATACTGGCCGCCAGGAGCAACGAGGACTTCGTCGCCGCCGTGCGCGCGCTCGACCGGGTGCTGATCTCCGGCTTCTACATCGTGCCCCTCTACTATGCGCCCGAGCAGTGGATCGCCTATTCGAGCAAGCTCGGGCGGCCCGAGAGGACGCCGCTCTTTGGCGTCGACCTCGCCGCCTGGTGGAGGCGCGAGCCGTAACTCCGCTTTGCAGGCCCTTGCGCGGGCGCTCGGGCGGCGCCAGCTTAGAGAGTCGTCATCGCCAGGCGCGGAACGGCGAAGACGGGAGAGCGGCATGACGGATGCGGACGAACCCCTGGTCATCGATATCGTCAGCGACGTCGTCTGCCCCTGGTGCTATCTCGGCGAAAAGCGCCTCGACGCCGCGCTCGAGCAGGAGCCTCAGCCGGTCGTCGTAAACTGGCGCCCCTACCAGCTCGATCCGACGATCCCCGAGGGCGGGCTCGACCGCGCCGCCTATATGGAGAAGAAATTCGGCAAGAACGGTCGGCTGAAGACCGTCCACGAGAATCTCGTGCGGCTCGGCGCGGAAGTCGGCCTTCCTTTCGCCTTCGACAGGATCAAGCGCGCGGCAAACACCCTCGACGCCCATCGCCTCATCCGCTGGTCCGCCTCGGCCAGCGCGCAGCGCGAGGTCGTCGACCGGCTGTTTAAGGCCTATTTCGTCGAAGGACGCGACATCGGCGACCGCACCGTGC
>Ga0209656_10002150_pt1 | contig 12831 bp, 12 predicted proteins | sample BogFormECP12_OM2_FD_188239 | JGI IMG/M metagenome (GOLD analysis project Ga0209656, IMG submission 188239) | Bog forest soil microbial communities from Calvert Island, British Columbia, Canada - ECP12_OM2 (SPAdes) (version 2) | ecosystem: Environmental > Aquatic > Freshwater > Wetlands > Bog ... | reverse complement strand
CTTCAGTGACGCCGGGGGTTGCACTTCCCGACAGAACTCAGGGGGAAGCCGGAATTCGTCGCTTAAGCCCATGAGCCGCGCGGCTTCTCTCGGCGACAACAGCCGGGATCGAAGGCTCTTGCCTACCACAACGAGAATCGTCTGGCGCGACGAGCCGCCCGCCGGCGTGCGGAGGCAGCCGGCGATGTCGTCGAAACGAACTTCGGCGCGCTGGCGTTTCACCCCGTGTTATCGGGCCGCGTGCGCCGATAAACCGCGCCGACGGTCCGGCGGCCGGACTGGATCGCTTGAGCCACCTTTTGGCGATTGAGCGGCGGCATCAACTGCAGAAGGTAATCCGTTTCTGCAGCCGCGCGGCATTCGCGCTTTTCATCATGCCCTTTGTATCGGCGTCGGCCGAGATTCAATCTGCACGAGTCCGTTCCGCACCACCCGAGTGGTCCGGACAGTCTCTGCCCCGCGGTGCTGCACCTCAAACGGAACAGAATTGATCTCGTTCGGGACGCCGCCGAAGCATTGGTAAAGGGCGTCTAAAATTTGCACGTCGCCCAGAGACTGCGCGGGCGGATTCGGGTTGTTGCGCGGGTTTGGAATAGTCACCGGAAATAGGTAGATGCAAGGTGGAGGAAGCCGGTGCGGTCCTACGACCGTGAAACGGGTCGTATCGGATTCGAGCTTTGGGCAGGGCCGCCCGAGGGTGCCACAGACCATATCCCAAATGTCTAGGCCATCCACCCGCTGCGATCGCGAGATAATTTCAGCGCTCAGGCGGGTGTGGATACCGGACCAAGCGTTGTGGCGAGGATCAGCGCCCGGGTTAGTGCAAACGCTCCACAGTATAAACTCCTGCGCATGCGGCGGACGCTCGAAAATGTTCGTGTTGTTACCGTCGAGGCATCCTTTGAGTTCGATTACTGCGACGCGGCCCGTCGGTAAGTGGACTGAATAATCATGCCGGTTGGCCTCTCCAGCCGACACCCAGTCCGCGATGAAGCCTTGGTCTTGCATATGATTGAGAACGCGGCGCATGAAATCGCGTTTGTCGCGCATCGTCGCGGAGAATTGCCCGCGGATGCGTTCTATCGCGCCTCGGAAAAGACCGCTGTTGTAAAATTCGTCCTCGGAAAGACCATGGTCGCCGAGTTTGTGGGCCTCAACTTTCAGTACCTCAGAGTACTTTTCGATGTTGTCGCGAAGCGTCTGATTTTGTTTGCAGGGGATAACACTCATGCCGCGGCTCTTGCGCGATCGGCGCAGCTGACAAGAATAGGCTCGAATATATTCTTTGCGAGATACCGCACGACCGGGACCACGACGCCATCGCCAGTCAGGTGATACGCTTCGTTGTAATTGGGGGGCAAGTCGTACGATTCGGGCAGCCCCATGAGACGCGCGGTCTCGCGCCCCGAAATAAGCCGGGAGCGAACTGTGTCGCCCTCAACCACGAGGATCAATTGGCGGCTTGAGCCGCCAGCCGGAGTGCGCAAGCAGCCCGCCACATCATCAAAGCGCACTTCGGCACGTTGCACTTTGCCACCGTACTCGTCCACGCGCGTTCGTTTGTAGATCGCACCGACCAATCGGCGATTTGTGCGTTTCGCCGCCTCCACCTTCGCCATATTCACTTCGCTCATCATCCCGAGAATTCGCTGTGTCTGAACGGACGAGTGCCAATCAACGTCGATAGGATCGTCCTCAATAAAATCCGCAAAAGTTGTGGTACGCGAAGTGGGCGGTGGGGGCGACCACCACACCCAATTTACGCGCGCTATAGCCGAGGCGACGTTATAGGCGGTACGTAACCCGCGAGGATGCCAAAGTGGCGAAGGGCCGGCTTGAGTGAGCCCCGCCGGAATCAAGGCTTCGTTGCGGACGCCTATGACGAAGAGCCGCGGGCGCGACTGCGGCACGAAAAGCGAAGCATCTACGATCATGGCGCCGAAGGTGTAGTCCGCCTGTGCGAACGCCGAACATATGGCGGTGAAGTCCTTACCATCGTGCGAAGTGAGGGTGCCGCAGACGTTTTCGAACGCAATGATCTTCGGTGCCCTACCGTCATCAATTAGCTTTCTCATCAGGCTCCAGAATGGCCAAAACGTTCCTGATCGATCACCCTTGAGGCCTGCGCCGCCACCCGCAAGCGAAAGGTCCTGACATGGGAAGGACGCCCACGCGAGGTCAGGTTCACCCGGGAGATCATCAAGAGTGATTGCGCGCACATCCTCAATCTTGATCTCACCATTTCCCCAATGGTTTTTGTAACTAACGCTCTTCTTGTGATCGAAGTCATTGGCGAACAGGCAATTCCATGCGTGGCTGAGACCCAAACGGGCCATGCCTCCGCCGGCGAAGAATTCGTAGAACGTGAAGTCGCTCATGCCGCTTGTTCGCTTCCCCGAGAACGAAACTACAGGCAACGATACCTTTGGACCTTCATCGAATCGATATCGACACTTTGAGTCGATTCTCCTGTGAATTGCGACCGAAAAATCGAAACCAGCGGTTGGACGTCGCTAACCCGGCTGCAGTCCAGATGTTCGCTCTTTGTTCTTAATAGCAGGTAAAGGCGATAGCGCAAGCCCAAGATGTTCGTACAAGCGGCTTGAGCGAAGCGCAGGGGGCGACGGACCGGTTCGGTCGGGGCGGTCAGGGACGGTTGGGGCTTGCGCGAGCAGGCGTTTTGAGCGCGAGTTTGGCGTCGGGGCCGGTTTTCCTGTTTGGTCTATCCCACCATCTGCTATCTCCCTGTTATGCGCGAACGTTCTCCCTGTTATTTTTCTGTTCCCAGGCACAGACACGTTTGGCGCAAGCCATTGTAAAAAAGGTATTTTATCGACGAAACCGGGTCGGAAACGCCCGACTCTCCCTGTTTTCTCCCTGCTAGCACGGAGAATCTCCCATGGGCCTTAGCCGCCTCCGCTTGCCTTGCGGATCGCGATTTGCGTTTATGCTCTCGATGAACGACATCGCCTTTCCCTTTCCGCTTCTCGTCTGCGACACCGGCGGCACCAACGTGCGATTCTCGCTGGTCAGCGAGCCCGGCGGGTCGCTGGGGCCGGCGGTCCATCTCGTCACCGACGATTATCCCGGCCTGCCCGAGGCGATCGAGGCCGCGGCGCCGAAGCTCAGCGAGCGCCCGCGCTCGATGATCGCCTGCGGGGCGGGGCCTGTCGTGGGGCGGACCTTGAAGCTCACCAACGCGCCTTGGGTGATGGACGGGCCGGAGACGGCGCGGCGCGGGGGCCTCGCGCAGGGGCTCCTGCTCAACGACTTCGAAGCGCAGGCCTTGATGCTGCCGGCCATTCCGCAGGACTGGTCGCGCCCCATCGGCCCGCTAGCCTTCGGCGCCCGGGGCCCGCAGGTCATTCTCGGGCCTGGAACGGGCCTCGGGGTCGCCGCGCTGATCGAAATCGAAGGCCGCCACACCCCAGTCTCATCGGAAGGCGGTCACATCGACTTCGGCCCGGTCTGGCCCGAGGAGTTCGCGATCTGGCCGCATCTGGAGCGCGCCGGCGGAAGGGTGGACGGCGAGAGCGTGATCGCCGGGGCGGGGCTCGCCCGCGTCCACAATGCGCGGATCATGGCGCTCGGTCGCCCCGATCCGCATCTCGAACCGCCGGAAGTGACTGCGGCGGCGCTCGCCGACCCCAAGGGCGAGGCGGCCGAAAGCGTGCGGCTCTATTGGCGGATCGTCGCGCGCTTCGCCGGCGACATGGCGGTGACCTTCGTCGCGACCGGGGGCGTGACGCTTTCCGGCGGCGTGCTGCCGCGGGTGGTCGATTTTCTCGACGAGGCGATCTTCCGCCACGCGTTCGAAGACAAGGCGCCGGTCGACGCGCTCGCTCGGCGCATCCCGACCCGGCTCGTCGTCCGGTCCGACGCCGTACTCGTCGGGATGGCGGCGATCGCTGCTGCGCCTGACCGCTACGCCATTGATTATGCGTCAAGAAAGTGGGTCTAGGAGGAGCGCGCCGGGCCCGGGCGGCGAAAATCGGGCGTCAGCCGCGCTTTCGCCTTTATCTTGGGGCTTCTGCGCGCTAATCGAAGCGCGTTCGCTTCGGATTCCGAAGGAGTTGTTCGAGACGTGATGCAACGACGGCGATGCACCCTGGCTTTGGCGGTCGCGGCGGGTCTGGGCTTGGGCGCGCCGGCGTTCGCTGACTGCGGCAGCGACATGCAGAAACTCGCTCAGGACCGCAACGTCGAGCTCCAGAAGATCAACGATTTCGCCAAGGCCGCCCACGGCAAGCCGCTGGACCCAGAGGGTTTCTGCGCGAAGTCTGCCGGATTGCTTCGCGCCGAGTCCGCGCTGATCGCCTATATGGAAAAGAACAAGGACTGGTGCTCGTTCCCGGACGAGGCGATCGAAGGCCTCAAGACCAGCCACGCCAAGAACGCGGGCTTCAGCGGCAAGGCCTGCACGGTCGCTGCGAAAATCAAGAAAATGAAGGAGCAGGCGGCGCAGGGCGGCGGCGGCGGCCCTCAGGCTCAGCCCTTGCCCGCCGGGCCGCTTTGACGGTTGAGCCGAGAGGCTCGAGGGTTCTGCCGGACGCGCGGCCCCAGAGCCTTGTTCTGGGGCTCACGCCGGAATTCGCGCTTCCCTTCGTCCAGCTCGCCCGGCTCGACCGGCCCATCGGTTGGCAATTGCTGCTCGCGCCGTGCTGGCAGTCGGCGGCGCTGGCGGGGCTTGCGCTCCATCACGGGCCCAATCTCTGGCATCTCGCGCTTTTTCTCGTCGGGTCGATCGCGATGCGCGGCGCGGGCTCGACATACAACGACATTCTCGACCGCAAGCTCGACGCGGGCGTCGAGCGCACCCGCGGGCGCCCGTTGCCTTCGGGCCGGGTCGGCCTTCGGGCAGCGGCCGTGTTCCTGGTCGTCGAATCCCTCGTCGGGCTTGCGGTGCTCGTCAACTTCAACCTGTTCACGATTGGGCTCGGCATCGCCTCGCTCGGCATCGTTGCGATCTATCCGCTGATGAAGCGGGTCACGTCGTGGCCGCAGGCGGTCCTCGGGCTCGCCTTCTCCTGGGGCGCGCTGATGGGCTGGAGCGCGACCTTCGCAAGCCTCGCGCTGCCGCCCGTTCTGCTCTACCTGTCAGCCTTCGCCTGGACGATCGGCTACGACACGATCTACGGCATGCAGGACGCGCGCGACGACGCCATCGTCGGCATCCGGTCGACCGCCCGGCTCTTCGGCAAGAATGCGCGGCTTGGCGTCAGCCTCTTCTATGCGGCCGCCGCGCTTCTTGCGCTGATCTCGATCCTCCTCGTCGGCGCTGGCCCGATCGCGCTGATCGGCTGGGTCGCCTACGCCGCGCATCTCGCCTGGCAAGTCTCGAAGGTCGAGGGCGCGGACGCAGCGACGGCTCTTCGCCTTTTCCGCTCCAATCGCGACGCCGGATTTCTGCTGTTCGCCGGAATTGCGTTGCAGGGGTGGGTTGGGTAGGGGCGCCGATTGGTCTTAGCCGCGATCTTACTTGTAACCGCCATGAAGCGGAGGCGCGGGTGGCCCGTTCGGACGATGGTCGAAATCGGCAGGCAGTTCTCAACGCGTTCGCTAAACAGATTGGGTGGTGTGAAGGTTTGGGCTCGCCTTTCACCGCGCGGCTACTGACTGTCCTGGCGGATGACATTGCAGCTGGCGGGATCAACGCGGAATTGGTGCGTGCGTGGCCGGGCGATCCGATCGCGGACGCCTTGGCTCTCAGGATGGCTGGAGCGCTGCACGCGCTCGTCTTGACAGAGACGGCGCCCGCTCTGGTCGCCTGCTATCCCCCGCGCGCTGCAACGATAGAGCAGTTGCGGTCCATCGTACCACCCGTAGTCGAGGAGCATCGAAACCATATTCAGACTTTTCTTTCGTCAGCGCCGCAGACGAATGAGGTGGGCAGGTCCGGTGTGCTCGTTGGCGGGTTCCTGCAAATCGCCGAGGAGACGGGCTTGCCGCTTCGGCTTCTCGAAGTAGGGGCCAGCGCAGGGCTGAATGCCGTCTGGGACCGCTACCATTATCAGTTCGGCGACGCCGACTGGGGTGACCGGCAGAGCGCCGTGCGCATCGCGCCACACTGGGAGGGGCAGTTGCCGCCGCTCGACGCCCCCGTGCAAGTGTTCGAGCGTTTTGCCTGTGACATGACGCCAGTCGAACTTGAGGACCCCGCCCAACGTCTTCGCCTCAGGGCGTATGTTTGGGCCGATCAGCGCGAGCGCCTGTCGCGATTAGAAAGCGCCATTGGATTGGCGCGCGTCTATGGTCCAAGAGTTGACCGGGCCGACGCCGCCGATCGGGTCAAAGTAAAGCTGCAAGAACCTGTCAAAGCGAGCGCAACCGTCCTCTACCATTCCATCATGTGGCAGTATCTAGCCGCACAGACTCGGGCGGACATCAGGACGAGCCTTCAGCGCGCTGGGCATCTAGCTACGGACGCGGCGCCATTGGCTTGGCTGCGCTTCGAGCCATCAGATTCCGAATCTTGGCCAGAGCTGCGCCTTACGTTGTGGCCCGGCGCGAAGGAAACTTGCTTGGCCGTAGCCCACCCTCACGGGAGCAACGTGAGATGGTCCGGCTCATCGAGCCGTTGCTCCGCGAGTCCAGACGCGCTGCTCCAGGGCCGTTGACCGCCGCCGTATACAATAATATTGTATGATTTATTGGAGGTCCCGTCGAAGCGGAAAGGCGTTCCCCGCCGAAATCCCGCGTCCGATGGCCGGCGCTCCAAGGTCTTGACAACATGGGAGGAATTCGATGCAAATACTGAAATGGCTGGGGTGCGCCGCCGTCGGCGCGACGATGATCTTGGCCGCGTCCTCGGCTTTTGCCCTGACGATCGGCTTTTCGCAGGTCGGGCACGAAAGCGATTGGCGTACGGCCTTCTCCAAGAGCATGCAGGATGAAGCCAAGGCGGAGGGCATAGACCTCAAATTCTCCGACGCCAACCAGAAGGAAGAGGACCAGCTGAAGGCGGTGCGGTCGTTCATCTCTCAGAAAGTCGACGCCATCGTCATCGCCCCGATTGTCGTCACCGGTTGGGACCAAGTGCTCAAGGAAGCGAAGGAAGCCAATATTCCCGTTTTCATCGTCGATCGCGATGTCGATACGAAGGACAAGTCGCTCTTCGTCACGCGCATCGCGGCCGACTTCAATCTTGAGGGCCGCCTTGCCGGCGCTTGGCTCGCGGCGGCCCTCAAGGGCAAAGGCGACATCGTCGAACTGCAGGGCACGGTAGGTTCCGCCGCGGCCGAATATCGCAAGAAGGGCTTCGAGGCCGTTCAGGCCTTGTTTCCGGGGATCAAGACCGTCAAGTCGCAAAGCGGCGACTTCACGACCCAGGGCGGCAAGGAAGTGATGGAAAGCTTCATCAAAGCGACCGACGGCCTGAAAGGCATCAAGGCGGTTTGGGCGCATAACGACAACATGCTGCTGGGCGCCATCCAGGCGATGAAGGAAGCAGGCTTGAAGCCCGGCAAGGACATCCTGACGATCTCGGTGGACGGCGTGCCGGATATTTTCAAGGCGATGATCGCGGGCGACGCGAACACTTCAGTCGAACTCCGCTCCGACATCGGGCCGGACATCTATGGGGTCGTCAAGGCGTACCTTGGCGGCAAGAAGGACTGGCCGGCGTGGGTCGTGATCCCCAGCGATGTTCACAACATCTCCGACGCGGCCGAAATGCTTAAGAAGAAGGGCGGCTAAGCCTCCATTTTGCGGTTGCAACGTTTTCCTTGCGGCCCTTGAGCGGCGCCCAGCCACATGGATTGACTGGGCGCCGTTCGTATAGTGAGGCCACTTGGACTAGGTCTCTGACACCCTAAGGATGGTCACAACGGGAGAGTTTGGCGATGGACGCGTCTCCGCCGCTGGTCGAGTTGCTGGGCATCTCCAAGTCCTTTCCGGGGGTGAGGGCTCTCGAGAACGTCGATTTCCGGCTGAACGCCGGCGAAGTTCACGCGCTGCTCGGGGAGAACGGCGCCGGCAAGTCGACGCTGATTAAGATCATGACCGGCGCGGTGACGCGCGATGCGGGCAAGATGCTGCTCGACGGCGAACCCGTCGAGTTCGCCAGCCCTGCCGAGGCCCGCGCGCGGGGCGTCAGCACGGTCTATCAGGAAGTGAATCTCATCCCGACGCTGTCGGTGACCAAGAATCTGACGCTCGAGCGCCAGCCGCGGCGCTACGGCTTCATTTCATGGCGGCAGGCGAACGAGCGCGCTCGCGGTCGGCTCAAGCGCCTGAACCTCGACATCGACGTCGAGCGGCCGCTGGCCTCGTATTCCGTCGCCATCCAGCAGCTCGTGGCAATCGCCCGGGCGATGGAGGACGACACGCGGGTCCTTGTGCTTGACGAACCGACCGCGAGCCTCGATGCGCGCGAGGTCGAACTATTGTTCGGCATCCTGCGCGATCTCAAGGCGCGGGGCATCGCCATCGTCTTCATTACCCACTTCATCGATCAGGTTTACCAGATCACAGACCGCATCTCCGTGCTGCGAAACGGCCGTCTGGTCGGCACGGCGCCGACCGCTGAGTTGCCCCGCCTCAAGCTGATCTCATTGATGCTCGGCCGCGAACTGGAGCGTACAGAAGCGCGGCGGGCGACCAGCGTGGCAGTGGCTCACGGCGAACCGATCCTGGCTGTCGAGGGTCTGGGCCGGCGGCGCTATATGGGGAATTTCGATCTGCAGCTGCGTGCCGGAGAAGTGGTCGGGCTCGCCGGTCTGCTTGGATCCGGGCGGACCGAGACGTGCAAGCTGGTTTTTGGCGCCGTGCACCCGGATGCCGGCCAGGTTCGTTTCGAGGGCAGGCCGATTGCGATCCGCTCGCCGCGTCAAGCGGTGCGTCTGGATATCGGTTTCTGCCCCGAGGACCGCAAGGCCGAGGGGCTCATTCCCGAGCTCACTATTCGTGAGAACATCGTGCTCGCCTTGCAGGCCAAGCGCGGCTGGCTGGGCCGCCTGTCGCATGACGAGCAGGAACGGATCGCGCAGCAGATGATCAAGACGCTTGGCATCGCCACGCCCGACGCCGACAAGCCTGTCGGCCAACTTTCGGGAGGCAACCAGCAGAAGGTGATCCTGGCCCGCTGGCTGGCGTCCAAGTCGCGCATTCTGATCCTCGACGAGCCGACGCGCGGCATCGATGTCGGCGCCCATGCCGAAATCATCGCGCTAATCCGCCGTCTATGCGGGGAAGGTCTGGCGCTGCTCGTCGCGTCCTCGGAACTCGACGAGATCGTGGCGGTAAGCGACCGGGTCGAGGTGTTGCGCGATCGGCGCCAGGTGGGTGAGATCGTTGGCGATGGCATCACCCGCGAAAACATTATCCATACGATCGCGGGCGGCTGATATGGATCACGCGGACAGTCCCCAGGCGATCGCCCCAAGCCGATGGTCGTTCGGCGACCTGACCAGTCGCTCCTGGTTCTGGCCGGTTTTTGCCCTGGCGTTGATCTTCATGGTCGATGGCGTGGTGTCGCCGGGTTTCTTCTCGATCCGCATCGTGCAGGGGCGCCTGTTCGGCAGCCTGATCGACGTGCTCTATCGCGGCACGCCGACCGCACTGGTGGCGTTGGGCATGGCGGTGGTGATCGGCACCAAGGGCATCGATCTGTCGGTCGGCGCGGTGGTCGCCATCGTCGGCGCAGTGATGACCAATCTGATCCACCGCGACATGTCGCCGCCCCTGGTCCTCGCTTTGACGCTCGGGACGGGCATGCTCTGCGGATTATGGAACGGCTTGCTGGTCGCCATCCTCGACATCCAGCCGATCATCGCGACGCTGATTCTGATGGTCGCAGGCCGAGGGATCGCGCTGCTGATTGACGAGGGCTTGATCGTCACCTTCCGCAGCGACTTCTTTTCCGCGATCAGCACCGGCGAGTTCCTCACCGTGCCGTCGCGTATCATCGTTTGCGCTGGCACGCTATTATTTCTCTGGCTGATCCTGCGCCGCACTGCGCTCGGCCTGTTCATCGAGTCAGTCGGCGGCAATTCCGCCGCGGCCGATCTTGCCGGAATCAACGCCAGGCTGGTCAAGATTGGCGCCTACACGCTGTCCGGGCTGTGCTCGGGCATCGCGGGCGTGCTGATCTGCGCTGATATCCGCGGTTCGGACAGCAACAACGCCGGCCTGTTCATCGAGCTCGACGCGATCCTCGCCGTGGTGATCGGCGGCGGCTCGCTGGCGGGCGGCCGCTTCTATCTCGGATTGACCATCGTCGGCGTCCTCGTCATCCAAGGCTTGACCACCTCCATTCTGGTGAGCGGTCTGCCGGCCCAATTCAACATGATTGTCAAGGGCGTGGTCGTGTTGATCGTGCTGCTGCTGGGGTCGCGCCGGCTTCGCCAGAGCATCGTCGGCCTATTCCGGAGGAGAACGTCATGAGGGATAGATATCTACCGCTCCTCGCGACGATCACCGTGTTCGTGCTCGTCTACGCCGTCGGCGCCGTCAGTTTCAAATATTTTCTGTCGACGCGCGTGCTGGGCGATCTGCTGACCGACAACGCCTTCATTATTATCGCGGCAATCGGGGAGACCTTCGTTATCCTTTCCGGCGGCATCGACCTCTCGGTCGGTTCGATGATCGGCTTCGTCGGCGTCGTCATGGCGCATCTCGACACCCTGGGGTGGCATCCCCTGGCGTCGGGAGCGCTGCTGATCGCCTTCGGCGTGGCCTTCGGCGCCTTTCAGGGCCTGGTCATCGACTTTTGCGAGATCCAGCCCTTCATCATCACCCTGGCCGGCTTGTTTCTTCTGCGCGGCGCCTGCTTCATGGTCAGCCTCGAATCGGTTCCCATCAAGCACCCCTTCGTCGGCGTCTTCGCCGATTGGCACTTCAAGCTCGGCGGGGGGGGCCGTCTGTCAAGTTCCGCCATAGTGATGCTCGTGGTGCTCGCCGCCGGCGTCGTCATCGCGCACTTCACCCGCTTCGGCACCAATGTTTACGCCATTGGCGGCGACCGCCCGTCGGCGGTGTTGATGGGCGTGCCGATCCGTCGCACCACGGTCATGATCTATGCGCTGGCAGGCTTCTATAGCGCGCTCGGGGGCGTGGTCTACGCCATGTACACCGCTTCGGGCTATCCTTTGGCTGGGCTGGGCGACGAACTCATCGCGATCGCGGCGGTGGTGCTAGGAGGGACGTTGTTGACTGGCGGCGTGGGCCTGGTCTTCGGCACTTTGTTCGGCGGATTGATCCAGGGGCTGATCACCACGCTCGTCAACTTCCAGGGCACCCTGACGAGTTGGTGGGCGACTATTTTCGTCGGCGTGCTGCTGTTCATATTCATTGTCGCCCAGCGGACGATCATGACGTCGACGATATTCCTGCGGCGCCCCGTATGATCGCCCATTTCACCCGCTTCGGCGCCAACGTTTACGCCATCGGCGGCGACCGCGTCTCGGCCGCGCTGATGGGCGTGCCGATGCGCCGGACGACGGTCGCCATCTACGCGCTTGGCGGCGTCTATAGCGCGCTCGGCGGCGTCATCTACGCGCTCTGCACGTCTTCCGGCTACCCGCTGGCGGGGACGGGAAACGAGCTGAGCGCGATTGCATCCGTGGTCCTCGGCGGCACTTTGCTGACCGGAGGCGTCGGGATGGTGGCCGGCACGCTATTCGTGGGCATGATCCTCGGATTGATTGCGACGCTGATCAACTTCAACGGGTCGCTGAACGGCGCGTGGATCATGATCAGCGGTGGAATTCTCCTCTTTCTCTTCATCGTCATGCAGAGATCTCTGGTCAGTTCCTTCAAATTGCGAGACACAGCCTGAGTCGCGAAAAATCCATGGAGCGGATCGCCAAACCCTCGAGCAGCGCGGCAGCCGGGCGCCGAACGGCCTCTCCTCGCGTGATCGCCGGTGGCAGCGTGAGGCCCGGCCGCGACGATTCGGGGTTCGAACGCAACCTTCATAGCCAGCTCGCGGGCCGGCTTGGCCGGGACATCGTCGCCGGGGTCTATCCGCCCGGGTCGTTGCTGCCGAGCGCAACGGAAATGTGCGCGCGCTTTTCCGTCTCCCGCACCGCGCTGAGGGAAGCCTACAGCAGGCTCAGCGCCAAGGCGCTGATCGTTGCGCGGCCGAAGATCGGCACCCGGGTTCGCCCCAACGCCGACTGGAATCTGCTCGATCCCGAAGTGCTCGCCTGGCACCTGCAGGCGCGGCCGACCGAACATTTCGTCGACGATCTCTTCGTCTTGCGGCAGATGGTCGAGCCGGCCGCGGCGGCCTTGGCGGCGTCATCGCGGTCCCGCGCCACAGTGGAGCGGATCGCCGAAGCCTATGGCCGCATGGACCGGTTCAAGAACGGCGCCGGCGACCTCATCGGCGCGGATCTCGATTTCCACATGGGGATACTCGAAGCGACCGAGAACCCGTTCCTGGCGGCGCTCGGCGGACTGATTCAGACTGCGCTCGAATGCACGTTCCAGCTCAGCTGGCAGGGGGCGGCGCGCATTCAGGACGATCGTCTGCTGCAGCACCGCGCGATCTTCGAAGCGATCCGCGACCGCGCCCCGGAACTCGCCAGGGACCGGATGGCCGAGCTCCTGCGCGATTCGATCGGAGACGTGCGCGGGTACCTGAGGCAGCGTGGGGAAGCGGCGGACTCCCCCGCGCGGTAGCAATCACTCCGCTGCCGGCGTCCCCGGCCGGGCGCGCGTGTCGCTGATCGGGGCGTAGGTGAATTCCTGCACGCCGACGTCGACCAGCACGTCGCCCTTCACCCGCGCGTTGACCGCGCGAATGAGCGCCTTGCCCATCCTGGCGAAGTCGAACCGGTCCATATGGTCGAAGTCGATCGTGTCGTCGTTGTAGACGTAGCGGAACGC
>Ga0209656_10002148_pt1 | contig 12853 bp, 11 predicted proteins | sample BogFormECP12_OM2_FD_188239 | JGI IMG/M metagenome (GOLD analysis project Ga0209656, IMG submission 188239) | Bog forest soil microbial communities from Calvert Island, British Columbia, Canada - ECP12_OM2 (SPAdes) (version 2) | ecosystem: Environmental > Aquatic > Freshwater > Wetlands > Bog ... | reverse complement strand
ATCACCGCCGGGCGGCCGAGCGACCCGATCGCGTCGGCCAGGCGCAGGTAGTCGGGCCTGAAGTCGTGGCCCCACTCGGCCACGCAATGCGCCTCGTCCACGACGAACAGCCCCACGCTGCGTCGCGCGAGCGCCTCCCGGAAGGCAGCTGACGCGAACCGCTCGGGCGCGGCCAGCACAAGCTGGCAGGCGCCCCCTCCGATCTCCCTCAGGGCGTTTGAGTTGTGGCCCTCCTCCATGCCGGAAGCCAGCATCGTCGCGTTCACGCCCGCCTGTCTCAGCCTCTGCAGCTGGTCTGACATCAGCGCGATCAGCGGGCTTACGACGACCACGAGCGGGCGGTCGGGGTCGCCCTCGGCCGCCAGCGCGGGCAGCTGGTAGCAGAGCGACTTCCCGCCGCCCGTCGGCATCACGACGAGGCAGTCCCGACCGGACAGCGCGGCCTGCACAGCCTCGCGCTGGCCCGGCCTGAAGGCCTCCAGGCCGAACTGCTCGAGCAGGCGCTCCGGCGTCCCGTTCGTTTTCACGCCGCAGACGCTAGCCGGCGGTTCGGCTGCGACGGTGCCACACGACGCGCGTGCCCGCCGCGGGCACCAGCGTGATCGCGCGCCGGCGGACCCACTCGCCGCGGCGCCACATGCGCGCGCCCTCGGGCACGACCGGCTCGAGCTCGCCCAGCGCGGTGCGCAGGATCAGCTTCATCTCGACGACCGCGAACGAGGCGCCGATGCAGCGCCTGATGCCCCCGCCGAACGGGATCCACGAGAACGTCTGGGGCGGCTCGTCCAGGAACCGCTCGGGCCGGAACTCGGCCGGGTCCTCGTAGGCGCGCGGGTTGCGGTTCGTCAAGTAGATGTTCGGCATCACCCGCGTCCCCGCGGGCAACAGGTGCGGGCCGACCTGCATGTCCTGCCTGAGCATCCGCGCCACGACCGGCACGACCGGCCTCACGCGCAGCGTCTCGTTCACGACCGCCGTCATGTACTCGTCACCGCCGCCGTCCGCCGCGGCGTCGACCTCCTCGATCAGCCGCCTCAGCTTCTCGGGGTGGCGCACGAGCCGCTCGACCACCCACGCGACCGACGCCGAGGTCGTCTCGTGCCCTGCAAGGAGCAGCGTCACGAGCTCGTCGCGCAGCTCGGGGTCGGTCATCGGCCGGCCCGCCTCGTCGCGCGCCTGCATGAGCAGCGACAGGATGTCCGTGCGCTCGGCCAGGTCCTCCTGGGAGCGGCGCCGCTCGAGCTCCGCGTAGACGACCGCGTCCAGGCGGTCGAGCGATCGGCCGAGAGCACCTGTGGGGCGGTCGAGGCTCGGCCGGCGCAGCGAGAACAGCAGCACGGCCAGCGGGTGAAGCGGCGTCATCAGCCCCGCGATCGCGCTCCTCAGCTCCTCCATCCGCTCGGCCTCCACGCCGAACACCGCACGCAGGATCACCTCGAGGGTGATCCTCCGCGTGTGCTCCTGAAGGCGCATCGGCTCGCCGATCGGCCAGCTCTCCATGTCCCGGCGGGTCGCCTGCACGATCACGTCCTCGTACTCGCGCATACGCTCCCCGTGGAACGGCGGCAACAACAGCTTCCGCTGGCGCATGTGCGCCTCGCCGGTCAGCGTGAGCACCGAGTTCGGCCCCATGATCGGGGCCACGGGCGAGGTGCCGGTCGCCGAGGGCGCGATCTCCGCCGGCGCCGTGAACACCGTCCTCACGTCCTCCGGGTCGCTCACCATCACGAGCTTCAGCCCGCTCGGCGCGAACGTCAGCGTGAACGTCCGGCCGATCCTCTTCGCGCACTGGTCGAGCAGCCACGTCGGCGCCAGCGCCCACGCCACGGTCTGCGCGATCGCCGGCGCGCGCGGGCCCGGCGGCAGCGGCGGCGACACGGAGTGCGGCGGGCGCGACCCCGAGCCGCCGGGCTCGCGTGGCTTGGCGCCGTTCAGCGAAACGGTGGGGGCGGCGGGGGCGGTGCTCGCCATGCCCTGCACATTACCCCGAGCCGGACGTGGCCGGGGACCGGGCGGGCGCCGTCGCGGGAGGCTTCGCGGCGGGCTTCGCGGCCGGCTTGGCGCGTGGCTTGGCGGGTGCGTGCTTCTTGGCCTTGTGATCGACGTCGTGATCGAACACGCGGCTCACATCGTGCTTGACGGTGTGCGCGACGTGACGGACGGCATGCCTGACGCCGGGGGAGATGGCGTACACGAGCAGGATCGCGCCGATGCCCACCGCCGCGATCAACAGCGCGAGCCGCGCCCGTCGAGACTCACCCTCGGGGGAGCCCAGCCGCGGGCTGAAGGGTGCCATTGCCATCGTGTTCCCTACCAACTTATCGTCCGCATCCATACGCCGTTACCGCCTGCCCGCATACGTCGTATCCAGGAGCGCCGCCGCCACCTTCGAGTGGGCCCGCTCGACCTCCTCGCGGGAGAGCACCGGCCGGGACCTCTTCAGATACCCGATCAGCATCCTCGCGGGCAGCACCCGCACGCCCTTGCGCCGCGCCAGCGGCTTGTCCACCCACGCGCGGCTGAACACGAGCAGCGCCTCGACGTCCATCCCCGTTATCTCCTCGATGGCCCTGCGCTCGGCGAGCACCTGGCGCAGCGTCGCGCCGTGCACCCGCGAGACCCGCACCGGCCCGGGATGGCTCTTGGTCTCGATCGTGAACACGCCGCCCGGCCCCATCAGGATGTGGTCCATGTTTCCCCGCCCGAGCGTCGCGTCGTGGATCACCCGCCACTCGTCGCGGGCCAGCTGGTCGAGCAGTTCGCCCACGTGCTCCTCGGCGCTCGCGCCGCGATCGTGACGCTCGACCAGCGGCAGCACATAGCGGGAGATCACGAACATGCTCACCAACAGCGCGATCTCCGCCGCGAGGAACCGCAGGTCGTGCAGGCCGAACGCCCGGCCCAGGGCGGCGGTCGCCACGGCCAGCACCCCGAGCCACACGAGCGTGCGCATGCGCAGGCGCATGACCGTCGAGCGCGCATACTGTCCGGCCGTGCGGCCGGTCGGATCCGAGCCGACCATGCGGTCTCATCGGTCGATCGCGGGGCACTGTTGAGCGTTGCCCGTGCATCGCCCCGCGGAGCGTTCGCGCCCGCCCGGGCGCCCGTAGCTGCGGAAATTCCCCCAAGAGGCGTGGAACCTCGACCCGTCTCCTAAAGCCGCCGTGCCGGCGAGTCGAAGCCACCGGTAGGGCCCGACCCCCGCAGAGCACGGACGCTCGAACATGAGACGCCACCACCACCCTCCCTTCATCTCCGACGTCTGCCTGCTGCTCCGGGCCCACGGCGAGCAGCGCTGGCTGAACCACGAGGTGGTGCCCGTGCTCGGTGAGCTGCAACAGCCCGGCTGCATCCCCGAGGAGCAGCTCGGCGCGGCCCTGGCCTACCTCGAGGTGCTCTGGGCCGAAGCGTCCCATCGCGCCGCCCAGACCGACGCCGCGCACGCGGACCTGCAGGCGCTCGACGCCGGCGGGCAGTGGACGCTGTCGGGCATGGCCCGCCGCTACCACGCCGCCGTGCGCGACATGCGCTCCTCGCTGGCCCGCCACGTCGACGAGCGGCTCGCCGTCCCCGAGAAGTCGCCCGGGCACGGCCGCGCCGGCGCGGGACGCGGTCCCGATCCCATACGTTTCCGCGCGTGGCGCCGCGCTTCGATCTCCAGTCCCACTCAACGCACTCGGACGGCGCCCTGGCACCAGCCGAGGTAGTCGAGCGCGCCGCGCAGGCCGGCGTCGAGCTCCTGGCACTCTCCGACCACGACACCATGGCGGGCATCGCCGAGGCACTCGCGGCGGGCGAACGGGTCGGCATCTCGGTGGTCACCGCGGTCGAGATCTCCGCGGTGGACGACGGCAGCCCGCGGCGCGAACTGGACGACGGCGGCCCGCCGCGCGAACTGCACATCCTCGGCTACCGGATCGACCACTCAGACCCCACGCTCGCCGAGCGCCTCGCCCGCTACCTCGGCGACCGCGAGCAGCGCACGATGCGCATGGCGGCCGGCCTGCGCGAGCTCGGCCTCGAGCTCGACGAGCACGAGCTCGACGCGCGGCGGGCCGCCGGTGAGCCGATCGGCCGTCCCCACCTGGCGCAGGCCGCGCTCGCCTGCCCGGCCAACGCCGGGCGCCTGAAGGACGAGGGCATCGACGAGGTCGGCTCATTCATCGGCGCCTACCTCGTCGAGGGCCGCCCCGCCTTCCGCATGCGCGAGATCCCGACCGTCGCGCAGGCCGTGGACACGATCCACGAGGCGGGCGGCGTGGCGGTGTGGGCGCACCCCTTCTGGGACATCGAGGACCCCGAGGAGGCGCTCGCGACGATCGAGCGCTTCCACGCCCTGGGCATCGACGGGGTGGAGGCCTTCTACCTGACCCACACCCGCGAGCAGACCGAGCTCCTGGCAGGGCGCTGCCGGACGCTGGGCCTGCTCACCACCGGGTCCTCTGACTTCCACGGGCCCGACAACCGCCTGTTCAACCGCTTCCTCGCGTTCGAGACCTACGGCATCGAGCCGGACCTCGGGCCGATCGCCGCCGGCGCCTAGGTAGCGGCCAGCAGATCCTCGAGCCGGTAGGCGAGCGCCTCGAGCGCCAGCTCTTCGGAGACGTTCAACGACAGGCTCATGCGCGTCTGCTGCACCAGTTCGATCGCCCTGCGCACGCGCGCGCGCCCACGGCCCAACGCGGCCGCGTCCGCCTCGAGCTCGGCCCGCCGATCGACGGCGTGGATCAGCTCGGGGGCGCCCTCGCAGATGCACAGCATGTCGCGCAGCCACAGCTCTCCCAGCCGCAGCGCCATGTCGAGCGTGCGCATGCGAACGCGCCGCTCGCCGCGGCGCCTGGCCTCGGAGCCTTCGCGTTCGTAGCGCTTTCGCTCCTTCTTCGGCAGCAGCTCGACCTCCTGCGCGATCCGCTCACCGGCCTGCTCGCCGGCGGCGCCCGCCGCCGCGCGCGCCAGCTCGAGCAGGCCCTGCCACGGACGCGTGCCGGTCGTGCCCGCGAGCGCCGAGCGCACGAAGTTCTCGGCGCGGCCGCGCAGTGCCCCGCCGGCCTCGCCCGCCAGGTAGGAGGCGAGGCTGGCGTCGCCCAGCGCGAGGCTCGCACACGCGTGCGCGCGCTCGCGATCTGCGAGGCCGAGGCCCTCGGCCATCCGCCCGAGCGCCGGCGGGTCAAAGCGCGCGGGCTGGCAGCGCGAGGCGACCGTGGCGAGCACGTCCTCGCGGCGGTCGGTCAGCAGCAGCAGGTGCACGAACGCCGGCGGCTCCTCGAGCGTCTTCAGCATGCGGTTGGCCGCCTGCTCGTTCATCGTGTCCACGTCCTCGATCACGAACACGCGCCGCGTGGATTCGAAGGGCGTGCGCGTGGCGGCCTCAACGACCGGCTTCTCGATGTCGCCCACGAGCACTTCGGTGGCGCCGGAGGCCCTCACCCAGGCGCAGTCGGGGTGGGAGTCGCGCGCGACCCGCTCGGCTACGTTCGCCGGGTCGCGCGCGCCGTCGATCAGCAGGGCGGCGGCGAACGCGCGCGCGATCGCGCGCTTGCCCGTGCCGGAGGGACCGTGGAAGAGGTAGGCGTGCGAGGGCTCGCCCCGCGGCGGCAGGCCCGCCGCGAGCACCGCGCGCGCGTGCGGGTGGGCGTCGATGCCCGGGAGCACCGTGGCGGGATCGGGTATCCCCTCCGGCACCGCGGTGGGCTCGGCGTCGCTCACGACGGTCATCCTAGAGCCGCTACGGTGCCGGGATGGCCCGCGGCAGGCTGATCACGATCGAGGGGCTGGACGGCGCCGGCAAGTCGACGCTCGCGCAGGCGCTCGCCCGCGAGCTCGTCGCGCGCGGGCACGCGGTCGAGCTGCTCCGCGAGCCCGGCGGCGTCGAGGTCTCGGAGCGCATCCGCGAGCTCGTCAAGGACCCGGCGCTCACGATCGCGCCGCGCACGGAGGCGCTGTTGTATGCGGCGGCGCGCGCGCAGCTCGTGCACGAGCGGGTCAGGCCGCTGCTCGCCGAGGGCACGATCGTGCTGCTCGACCGCTTCGTCGACTCCTCGCTTGCCTACCAGGGGGCGGCGCGCGGCCTCGGCGTGGAGGAGGTGCGCGCGATCAACCTGTTCGCCACCGGCGTGCTTGAGCCGGACCGCACGCTGCTCCTTCGCATCGCACCCTCCACGGGCCGCGAGCGCCAGCACGGGCGGGGGCTCGAGGCCGACCGCCTCGAGCGCGAGCGGGAGGACTTCTTCGCGGCGGTCGCCGCCGCGTATGACGAGCTCGCGCGGTCGGAGCCCGACCGGATCGCGGTCATCGACGCGACCCAGCCGCCGCAGAAGGTGCTCACCGACGCGCTCGCGGCCGTGGACGAGCTCCTGACGGGGTCCGCCGTGCGCGGTCTGGCGTGAGCGGCCGCGCGGCAGCCTGGTGTGAGCGGCCCGCGCGGGCTCTAGCATTGGCACTCATCATCTCGCCCTCTCTAATCATTGCCGCCCAGACCGGCGGCTACTCGGCGGGCGCGATCGCGGTGGCGGTGATCGCCGTGGTCGTGGTTCTGCTGGTCCTCGCCTGGGCGGTCATGAGCCGGCGGGCGTTCGAGCCGCGGTGGCTTCGGTGGCTGCGCCATTCGATCGCCGAGGCCGGCATGCACGTCTCCGAGACGTGTGCCGAATTCGCCGACTGGATGAGGCTCGGTCGCTGAGCGCCCGAGGTGCCGCCGGCCGGTCCGTCGCGGCCCCGCCGGCCGGCCCATGCCGGGCCCGGCGGGCGTCTAAAATCATAGGTCTGCCTCTCCGCATTCCGTCCGGCCCGAGCGGCATCATGCCCGGCCCCGACCACCTTCCGCAGCGGACGTTCCCGACGCCGGCGCACAGAGAGGAAATCCGATGACTCGAGCCACCGACCCACCCATCATCAAGGACGCGACGAACGAGGCCGCGCTCGAGATCAAGCGCTACTTCACCTCCCCTCGAACGCATCCATTCGACGCCGTGGAGTGGGAGATCCGCGACGCGCGGATCGGCCATGGCGACCGCGTCGCGTTCGAGCAGAAGGACGTCGAGTTCCCGAAGAGCTGGTCGCAGAACGCGACGAACATCGTCGCGCAGAAGTACTTCCGCGGACAGATGGGCGACCCGGGGCGCGAGCGCTCGGTCAAGCAGATGATTGGCCGCGTGGCCGGCACGATCGCCGGCTGGGGCCACGAGCTGGGCTACTTCGCCTCTGCCGAGGACGCCGAGGCCTTCGAGCACGAGCTCACCCACATCCTGCTGCACCAGATGGCGGCCTTCAACTCGCCGGTGTGGTTCAACGTCGGCTTCGAGGAGAGCCCGCAGTGCAGCGCGTGCTTCATCCTCTCGGTCGAGGACACGATGGAGTCGATCCTCGACTGGAACACCAAGGAGGGGATGATCTTCAGGGGCGGCTCGGGCTCGGGGATCAACCTGTCGAACATTCGCGGCTCGATGGAGCCGCTCGCCAAGGGCGGCACCGCCTCGGGACCGGTGTCGTTCATGCGCGGCGCGGACTCGTGGGCGGGCACGATCAAGTCCGGCGGCAAGACGCGCCGTGCGGCGAAGATGGTCGTGCTCGACGCCGACCACCCCGACATCCGCGAGTTCATCTGGTGCAAGGCCAGGGAGGAGGACAAGGCGGCCGCCCTGCGCGACGCGGGCTTCGACATGTCGATCGACGGCGAGGGCTTCAAGTCGATCCAGTACCAGAACGCGAACAACTCGGTCAGGGTCACCGACGAGTTCATGCGCGCCGTCGAGGATGACGGCGAGTGGAGGCTGATCGCCCGCTCGACCGGCGAGCCGGTCGGCGAGCCCGTGCGTGCGCGGGATCTGATGAGGGAAATCGCCGAAGCGGCGTGGCGGTGCGCCGATCCGGGCATGCAGTACGACACGACGATCAACCGCTGGCACACCAATCCCAACACCGGCCCGATCACGGCCTCGAATCCGTGCTCGGAGTACATGAGCATCGATGACTCGGCCTGCAATCTGGCCTCGCTGAACCTGATGAAGTTCCGCCGCGAGGACGGCACGCTCGATGTCGAGTCGTTTGAGCATGCGGTCGACATCGTCCTGCTCGCACAGGAGATCATCGTCGACCCCTCGAGCTATCCGACCGAGGAGATCACGCAGAACGCGCACGCCTATCGCCAGCTCGGCCTCGGCTACGCCAATCTAGGTGCCTACCTCATGGCCGACGGCGTGCCCTACGACTCAGATGAAGGCCGCGGGACGGCAGCGGCGATCACAGCGCTCATGACAGGCCGCGCCTACCGGAGGTCGGCGGAGGTCGCCGCCGCCCTCGGTCCTTACGAGGGGTACGCGATCAATCGCGAGGCGCACAACCACGTGATGGAGATGCACCGCGACGCGGCGTATGAGATCGAACACGAGACCTGCGCGGACGGGGCGCTCCTGGACGCCGCGAGGCACACCTGGGACGAGGCCGTCGAGCTGGGCCGTCTCAACGGCTACCGCAACGCCCAGGCCACCGTGCTCGCGCCGACGGGCACGATCTCCTTCCTGATGGACTGCGACACGACCGGCGTGGAGCCCGACTTCTCGCTCGTGAAGTTCAAGGAGCTCGTGGGCGGCGGGCAGATGACGATCGTCAACCGCACGGTGCCGCTCGCGCTGCAGACGCTCGGCTACTCAGACCAGCAGATCGAGCAGATCGAGGCCTACCTGTCAGAGCACGGGACGATTGTCGGGGCACCGGGCCTGAAGGAGCAGCACCAGCCGGTGTTCGACGTCGCCGTGGGCGAGCGCGCGATCTCGCACATGGGCCACCTGCAGATGATGGGCGCGGTGCAGCCGTTCATCTCCGGCGCGATCTCGAAGACCGTAAACCTGCCCGAGGGCGCGACGGTGGATGACATCGCCGACGCCTACACGCAGGCCTGGCGGCTCGGGATCAAGGCGCTTGCGATCTACCGCGACGGGTCGAAGACCGCACAGGCCCTGCGCACCGACGCGCAGAAGGGCAAAGAGACGCGGGTCAACGTGGATGAGATCGTCGAGCAGGCCGTCAGCAGGGCGCTGGCGGAGGCCGGTCCGCGGCGCAAGCGGATGCCGCGCGAGCGCCAGTCGATCACGCACAAGTTCTCGATCGGCGGCCACGAGGGCTACATCACCGCCGGCATGTATGAGGACGGGACGGTCGGCGAGATCTTCCTGACCGACATCGGCAAGGAGGGCTCGACGCTGCGCGGGATGATGAACTCGTTCGCCACGGCCATCTCGATCGCGCTGCAGTACGGCGTGCCACTGGAGACGCTCGTGCGGAAGTTCAGCTACATGCGCTTCGAGCCCGAGGGGATCACGGGCAACCCGGAGATCCCGTTCGCCAAGTCGATGCCCGACTACATCATGCGCTGGCTGGCCTCGCGCTTCCTGGACACCGACGCCCAGGAGGATCTCGGCATCCTCACCCCGGCGGTCCGCGCCCGCATGGCCGCGCAGGACGCCGCCCAGTCGATGGCCAGCACCGACACGGCCGGGCCGAGCGCCCAGGACGAGGCGGCCGACCCGCCCCAGGCCAAGGCCGGCAACGGCGGCATGAACGCCCCGACGGCCGCGCTGACCGACTCGCCGCCCGTGGTGCCCGCCCGCCTGCAGGGCCTCGACCTCGGGCCCGCGTGCAGCCAGTGCGGCGGCATGATGCAGCGCACGGGCTCCTGCTACACGTGCTCGAGCTGCGGCAACAACACGGGCTGCGGCTAGAGCAGCTAGCCCGTGAGCGCCGCGACCCCTTCGTCGAAGGGTGAGGCCACGTAGATGCTGTGTCCGTCCGGTGACAGCGCGAGCGCGGCCGGACCGCTCAGCGAGTCCACCGTGGTCGGGGTCTCACCGGACGGCGTGAGGCCCCCGTCGGTGGGGCTGCGAAGCAGCTCGACCAGGCTGTTGGCGCTCTCGCCGATCACATAGACGACGCCGCCCGGCCCCATCGCCAGCGCGGCGGCTCCACGCAGGAAGGGAAGCCCCACGGGGCAGCCGGCATCGGTTGCCGCCTGCAGGCAGTCCGGCGCGGACACGGCCAGCCGGCCGCTCGTGCGATTGCGTCGCAGCACGACGACGGCGCCCGGGTCGAATGCGGCCACGTACAGCTCGCGGCCGTCGGGGCTGAGTGCGATCGAGCGGGCACCGGCGAGCTGGGGCACGATCGCGTCGCACGACACGTCGCGGGCCGGGCGATTGCCGGAGGAGATGCATCCGCCGGGACCGTACAGGGGCTCAAGGGCGCCCGTACCGGGCTCTCGCAGGAATCCCCTGACCGCCCCGCTCAGCTCCGAGGCGACGTACACGAAGCGTCCGTCTGCGGAGATCGTGATCGCGCTCGCGCCCTCGAGGCCGGCGAGGGCGAGGCAGCCGCTTCCGGGCAGGCTCTGCACGCAGCCGCGCGTTCCGGGGAGCGGCCGCAGGCCGCCACTGCGCGGATCGCGCCGCAGGGTCACGACCGAGTCGGTGCCGGGCTCGAGCCCGTAGGAGACCGCGTACAGGTCGCGCCCGTCCGGGCTGATGGCCAGCGCGTCAACTCCGTTCAGCGCGTTCAGGCGACCAGCGCAGCGGGGCTTGGCGAAGCCGGTTAGCGACGCACCGGCGACGCAGCCGAAGTACGGGCCGCGCCCGTGCCTCAGCGGCACGAGCACGCCGTCGCGCCCGCGGATGAACGCGCTCACCGCCGCCGTGTCCGACGCGCCGACGTAGACGAAGCGGCCGTCGGGGCTGACGGCCAGGGCGTCGGCGCCGCTCAGGGTCTCGTCCATCGTGGCGCACGGACCGCCCGCGCCGGAGCCGATGCACGCGCGAGCGGACGGCGAGCGCGCGGGTGCCAGCGCACCGCTGGCCGGGTCACGGGCCAGCGCCACCACGTCGTCGTTCCCGGCGACGTAAACGCTGCGGCCGTCGGGGCTGACGGCCACGGCCTGGGCGCCGGCCAGGCCCGTCGCCGCGCCGGGACAGACCTGATCGGCTGCCGGTTCATAGCCCGGGTCATGCAGACAGCCACCGGCACCGGGTACCGCGCGCGGCGGTCCGTAGACGATCAGCGCGGCGGCGCCACCGGGCCCGAGCAGCAGCAGGGCGCCCGCGAGCAGCACGAGCAGGCACACCGAGCGGAAGTTCGAGTCCACCTCTGCAGCGAGTGTATCGTTCGTGCGTGGGCAGGATTCGCACCCGTCTGCTCCCGGCGGTGTTCGCCGCCGCCGCACTGCTCTGTGCGCCCGCGGGCGCGGCCCAGGGCGCGGTCAATCCCTGCCAACTGACGCCGACGCCGGGCAACAGCGAGGTCACCGTGCAGAGCGGCGGGGTCGAGCGTACGGCGATGCTGTATGTGCCGCCGGCCGCCGCCGGTCAGCGACTGCCCGTGCTCGTGGGCCTGCACGGCGCCGGAGGCACGTTCTTCGAGAGCTACTCGGGCTTCTCGGTGCTGGCCGAATCCGAAGACTTCATCGCGGTCTACCCGAATCCCGTCGACGAAGAGGGCGGGCACACGTTCTGGAACATCTACGACAGCCAGGCCGGCGGCGGTCCCGACGTGCAGTTCATCTCCGACCTGCTCGACTACCTGGAGAGCAATTTGTGCGTGGACCCGAGCCGCGTGTACGCGGCGGGGGTCTCGAACGGCGGGGGCATGGCCGCGCGGGTCGCCTGCGTGCTGAGCTCGCGCTTCGCGGGGTTCGCGTCGATCGCCGGCGGGTACGGCAGCCTGCCGCCGTGCAGGCCCTCCAACCCGGTCTCGGTCGTCGAGGTGCACGGCACCGCCGACGGCTCGGTGCCCTACGACGGCTCACGGCCGGACGGGGCGGGCGCCGTGTGGCCGTGGCTCGCAGCCTGGGGTCAGCAGGACGGCTGCAGCGGCCCGCCGACGGACAGCCGCATCGCGCCGCGCGTGGAGCGATACGACTGGACCCACTGCGCCGAGGGCGCTGCCGTCGAACACATCGAGATCTTCGGCGGCAACCACCAGCTTCCGGGAGCACTGCCACCCGACCCGGGGCAGACCAGCACCGTCTCGGCCACCTGGCTGGCGTGGAGCTTCCTGCGCCAGCACACCCAGGCCGCGCCGTTTCCCCCGGTGGGAGCGACCTCTCGCGCCGCGCGCCGGAGGCGTACGATCCGAGCGTGACCGACCGGCCGAACCTGCGGGGTGCTCGATGAGGGCGGTGGTGTGCACGCACGGCGAGCTCGAGGTGGCCGAGCGGCCCGAGCCCGTGCCGGGACCGGGGCAGGTGCGCCTGCAGGTGCTTCGCTGCGGTATCTGCGGCTCGGACCTGCACGCGCGTCACGGCTGCGACGACTGGGCGCAGATGGCCGCGCGGGTGGGCTATCAGCGCTTTGCCCGCTCTGACGAGCAGATCGTCTTCGGCCACGAGTTCTGTGGCGAGGTCGCCGAGTTCGGCCCGGGGTGCCGGCGCGAGGTTCCGGCCGGGGCGCGCGTCGTCGCCCTGCCGCTCCTGCGCGGTGGGGGCGGCGTGGACGCCGTCGGGCTGTCGGTGCATGCTCCCGGCGCCTACGCCGAGCAGCTGCTCGTGGAGGAGTCGCTGATGATGCCGGTGCCCAACGGCCTGCGCTCGGATGTCGCCGCGCTGACCGAGCCGCTCGCGGTCGCGTGGCACGCCGTACGCCGTGGCGACGTCGGCAGGCGCACCGTGGCGATCGTCGTCGGCTGCGGACCGATCGGGCTGGGGGTCATCCTGATGCTCAAGGCCAGGGGAGTGCGCACGGTCGTGGCCAGCGACTACTCGCCGGCACGCCGCGCGCTCGCGGGTGCCTGCGGCGCGGATGTCGTGATCGACCCCGCGCATGCGTCTCCGTTCACCGCCGTGAGCCGGCGCGGCCAGCTCACAGACATGCCCTCC
>Ga0209656_10002147_pt1 | contig 12854 bp, 10 predicted proteins | sample BogFormECP12_OM2_FD_188239 | JGI IMG/M metagenome (GOLD analysis project Ga0209656, IMG submission 188239) | Bog forest soil microbial communities from Calvert Island, British Columbia, Canada - ECP12_OM2 (SPAdes) (version 2) | ecosystem: Environmental > Aquatic > Freshwater > Wetlands > Bog ... | reverse complement strand
TTGCACGGAAACCATCTCCTTCCTGAGGTTTTTCATGCGCGGGCTCACTGTGAATTGAGAAGCGGCAGTAAGGAGCACCATCAACGTGACACTTAAAGCGGTAGCAGAGGTGAAACTCTCAAAGGACTGTGTGCGCACCAGACGCGTGACCAGAAAGATGAGGCCCAGAAAAATCCCAGCAAAGTGCAATCGCTCGAGTGAAAACCCGACCAGCGTTCCGGCATCATCCCGATTGCCTAATATGGCAAACGCGCCGGGCGCCACCACAAAGCTCAAAAACGCGTCCGCACCCAACCACAGGCCCAAGCTAAGAAATTCCATGGTGCGTAGAACAGCTTGCATGACGGTACTATACAAGATGCCTCAGGTTGGCACAAAATCTAGGAAGAATCGTTTTCGCGGGCGAGAACCAAACACCACAACTCATTCCAATGGCCCTGCTTCCTTCAACTTCACATCCCGCCGTTCTGCATCGTCCAAAAAAGAGTCCTCTTTGCAAATGACCCACTTAGAATCGGACAACTTAACTAATTCGGTCTTTACGCCAAGTGCGGTGAGTCTGCCTTGTGTTGCCTTTACAGCAGGCTCGTAGTCTGCTGTGGCTTTGGTCGGATCTTCTACCCAGTCAATTGCACTCTTGATTTCTGCCGCGTGCATTTCATTGCCTCTGCGAGTCATGATTTCCGGCCCAATAGTTAGATACCTTTTCATAAGTTTGTCCTCTCGTTTGCATCCGAAGTCTCAGCCGCCCATCGCGTCTCTTATCAAACGGCTCGCTGTCTCGCGGTCAAGGTCATGTACTTCCATCAACGTCTAGCTGGTTTACCTCACGGTGGTGCTTGCCTTTTAGTGGCTGCAAGTTATCAAGCTGTTGTTTTAATACCCTTACTGTCTGTTCGGGTGGCCAATCTGGCCCTTTGGGTGGGACTTTCGCACCACGTGGCACTGGGCACCTATCCTTGCTATGCCCGTTAGTCTATCGTCAATAGCAGCTAGAGGTAAAGACTAGTTACGAAATCAGCGTGCCAACTCCGAAAGCTTTGACTTTGATTGCGTGACTTCGTTCGCCTACGCATACTAAACTCTTTCTAGGTTGGTTATGGTCATCGCAGACGAACTTCAAATCGCAGAGTTTCGAGGAGGATTCCTTGAATACCGAAGTAACTTCAAGGAGCCGATAACTCCTCTCTGGTTCGGCAGGCAGCAGGGAGAAATTGTAAATTCGGTTCAGAAAGCTCTTGGGCCGTGACAGCTTGGCTTTGAAAACATCACTTTTGCTCAATCTTCCAAGAACTTGGCAGAGGCATACATGTACTTTGCTCTGCCCTCCATGTTCTTTCCTTAAAGGTTGGTGTAGCAGGAGTGACAATCAATGTGCGTTGGACGAAGAAAGATGCCTTTTTGAACAAAGCTAACAGTTCGCTTTTTCAAATGGTTGAGGAGTTAGTGAGAGACTTAAAATAGGTGGTGGGCGATAAAGGATTTGAACCTTTGACCTCTCGCGTGTGAGGCGAGCGCTCTAACCGCTGAGCTAATCGCCCGTCTCTGAACGGGTGTCGAAAGACCGGGAAGCCCAGTGGGCGAGCTGCCCGTCAAATCGAAAAGATGCGGAAATCGCGCCAACCGAGCCGCGCGTTCCGACATCTATTTGTAACAGGAAGGCTAAGGGTTTTCAACCGATGCCAACGGCGATCTCGAATGTAGTCTCTCAATTGCAACGATCCATTGCTCGCGCCATTTACGGCAAGGAAGAAGTAATCCAGCTTGCATTGATCACCTTGCTCGCCAAGGGACACCTGCTGATTGAAGACGTGCCGGGAGTTGGCAAAACGACTCTAGCCCAAGCTTTGGCGAAGTCGTTTCATTGCACTTTTCAGCGCATTCAATTTACCAGCGATCTTTTGCCGAGCGATGTTTTGGGTGTGAGCGTCTACAATCCCGAATCGCGCGAATTTGAATTTCGGCAGGGTCCTATTTTTGCCAACGTGGTGTTGGCTGATGAAATTAATCGCACCACGCCACGCACGCAATCGGCGCTGCTTGAAGCCATGAATGAGGCGCAAGTAACCGTCGATGGGCGCACGCTTTCCTTGCCGCAGCCATTCCTGGTGATTGCAACGCAAAACCCGGTGGAGCATCACGGCACCTACCCGCTGCCGGAATCGCAACTTGATCGCTTTCTGATGCGCATCAAGATGGGGTACCCTTCGCACGAAACGGAGCGCGAGATTCTCCGCAGCCGAGCAATCGAACCTCCCGTCACTCGACTGGAGCCGATCGCCGATGTGACCGAGGTCTTGTCGATGCAAGACGCAGTCACCCGCATCAAAGTCGATGCCAGTCTTCACGACTATGCCTTGGATATCGTCAATCGCACCCGCAAGTCTGATCAACTGGCATTGGGCGTGAGCCCGCGGGGGACCCTGATGCTGCAGCGTGCGGCGCAAGCACGAGCATTTCTCGACGGGCGCGATTTCTGTCTTCCCGACGATTTTAAGCAACTTGCCGTTGCGGTGTTCTCGCACCGCGTTGTCGGCAGCGCAAGGCATGCCTCGTTGCAAAAAAAATCTGAGACGACCGAAACGGTGCTGCGCGAAATTGTGAATTCGGTCCGCGTTCCGCTCTAATCACGCACTACGACCTTTGGCTGAACTATCCCGATGACGAATCTCTCCTCCACGATCTCTAATTTGTGGTCAAAAGCCGATCGTCCTTCGATCCGCGCCTTCTTTCTTTCGATCGTGGCACTTACCGTGGCCATGATTCTGGCACTGTATTCCGGCGCGGCCGCACAGCTTGGAAATGTCGGACTTGCCTCCGGCTCGGCGCTTTCCGCGCTGCTGGTCGCGGGATGGGTTGGCGTGACGCTGGTGCCGGTTCTCGCGAAGCGTACCCCGCTTCGGTGGATCGGTTATCGCATGGAGTATCGCGTAACCCGTCAGGGCTGGATTTATCTTCTCGGAATTGTCCTGGTTGCGCTCGCCGCGCTCAATACCGGCAATAATCTTTTGTTTTTGATTCTTGCCAGCCTCATCGCCAGCATTCTGATGTCCGGCATTTTGTCGTCGATCACGCTGGCGGGAGTGGAACTTGGCCTGCAACTTCCCGAACATATTTTTGCGGGGCAACCTGTTCGCGGCACCATTGAACTGAAGAATGAAAAGCTTTCCTTGCCGTCGTTCTCCTTGCGTGTCGAAGGTGCTGATCCCCAAAAGCGCCCTAGCGCCACACTAGTGCAAACCCCCGTCTATTTTCCGTATTTGCCGCGACGGGAAACTGTTTCCCAATCGCTTCCATTGGTCTTTTCCAGGCGCGGCGTCTATCGTCAGGAGGCGTTCCGCATCGTCACTCGCTTCCCATTTGGATTCTTGCAAAAGGCCCGGCGTTTGGATTTAGTGAAAGAAGCGCTGGTCTATCCTTCGGTCGAAGCTTCCCAGGAATTTCTGGAGATACGTCCGGGAATTCTGGGCGCGATGGAAAGTTTAGCGAAGGGGCGTGGGCAGGATCTTTATGCGCTGCGCGGTTATCTCCCGAATGATAGTGCACGCCTGGTGCACTGGAAAGCTTCGGCGCGCTCCGGTGCACTGATGGTGCGCGAGTTTGCGCGCGAGGATGACAGCAATGTCTTGCTGGTATTCGATCCGTATAGCATGGCGGCACTGCCCGCGGCCGCACAAGCGGATCAGGATCGTTTTGAGCGTGCCGTCACTCTTTGCGCCGCCATCGCCTGGGATTTTCGCGAACGGAACACGCTTCTGGAATTTCGCAGCGTGCCCGCGGAGGTTCCACTTGCTCCTGCGGTCGAAAATATTTACTCGGTGTTACGACTCTTGGCATTGGCCCAACCAATTCCGCCCGCTAACAATCTAAACTTTCTACAGGACTTGGCTGCCAATCCCGATGCATTCAAAATTGTGGTGACCTCTAGACCCCGCGGTTCGATGCCTCCCAACCTTTGGCATTCGGCTTATATCGTTTTCGCCGAAGATATTCCTTCCTGAATGCCTTTCTCGTTTGCCGTCCTCGCTTGGCTGGCGCGCAAGCGTCGTGCGTGGCTTGAATGAGATCAATGCGGTTCAATTCGTCGGTGCCGACCCGTAGAAGCGACCGGCGGATCCGCGGGGAGTATTCATTTGTCCGTCCTGCGTTAAATCTCCTATTGTGCGAAACTAACTCCTCGCATGCTCACTGGTCGCTCACTTGTTTCATTTCGAAGGAATCTACTTGCTTGGTTCGCGCAATTTCACCGCGATCTGCCTTGGCGACGGAATAAAGATCCTTACCGCATCTGGGTTTCTGAAATCATGCTCCAGCAGACTCGTGTGGCCGCTGCAATTCCATACTTTGAGCGATTTCTCGCGTCCTTCCCGGATGTTTCCGCCTTGGCGGCCGCGCCCGAAGAAGAAGTGCTGCGGCTGTGGTCTGGACTTGGCTACTATTCGCGCGCGCGCAATCTGCAAAAGGCTGCGCGGCAAATCGTTGCGCAACACGACGGCCTTTTTCCCGTTTCTCCTCAAGATGTTCTGGCTCTCTCCGGAATTGGGGAGTATACGGCGCGAGCGATTTTGAGCATCGCGCACGGAAAGAAACATGCGGTCCTCGATGGCAATGTCGCGCGGGTGATTGCTCGGCTGGGTGCTCTTCGTGGAGATCTTCGTTCAAATGGCCGTTGGCGGGAGCTTCAAGAAAAGGCCGACACTCTGCTTGATCCGCACGCGCCCGGAGACTGGAATCAAGCCGTGATGGAGCTAGGTGCAACCATTTGTACACCGCGCTCGCCGCAGTGTCCTCGCTGCCCCGTCAATCCATGGTGCAAAGCGCTTAAACAAGGTCAGGTCGACTGCATTCCGGAGAAGCGGAATAGGCGGGCCACAGAGGAGATCACCCTAGCTGCACTGGTTTTCGCCGACCCGAAGGGACGCACACTGCTGCTCTCGTCAGCGAATTCTCCGGCAAAAACAAGAGGGCATGCCAACCTTGCCGCTCTGCTTTCGCGCTTGTGGCATTTCCCCACAATCGAAGTCCGCCGGGATGCGGCACAAGAGATGAGGGCGCACGTCGAAGCTAATTTCCTGCATGGCAAGAAACTCGAAGGTAAGCTCCAGCCTCTTAAAAAAATCAGGCATGCGGTAACCTATCGCCGCATCACCCTGCTTCCGTTTCGATTGGAACTTTCGGCATTGCCTAGCGTTCCTCATTCCAAAATACTTCCGATCGCTGACCTTTCATCCGTGGCAATCTCCAACCTGACCCGCAAAGTTGGCCGCAGCGCGCAAATCTAGCTTCAGCCTTCACGACGATCTGTTCCCGCTACCGTTATCGTTTCGCAGCCCTCTAATCTGGCCATTTCTGGGGCGTGTTATTCTAAACTACTGACCGTGTCCGCTACCGTGGCAATTCCGGCTCCGCCTCTCCCTGCCGAGCGATTCTTTCGCTCCGCCCTGTTTTTTCTGGTGCTCACATCGGTATCGACGCTGAGCGTGACGGGTAAGCTCGACCCAGTGACTGCCATCCTGGGCCCGGCTTTGATCCTGTATAAAGGATTCCGTTGGTTGCGCGGTTTTCCCACGGAACTCAAGCCTGTTCTTGCAACTCGTCTGGTGATTGGCTATCTATTGCTGTTTCCCCTCGACGCCCTTTTTGTTTCGCGTCAACTCGCCGCCGGAATTCCCGACCCCGGGCTGTATTCGATTGTCCTTGCAGCCGTCCACTTTTTGATATTCGTGACCATCGTGCGCTTGTATAGCGCTACGACCGATCGCGACGCGCTGTTCCTGTCGATGCTGGCGTTCGCTTGTCTCCTGGGCGCTGCCATTTTTACTGTGGATACTTATTTCCTTATTTTCTTCGCCGCGTTTCTGGTTTTTGCTGTGGCCACCTTTGTTGGTCTGGAGGTTCGCCGTGCCGCCACAAAATCCATTTATCCACTACTGGAAGCGCAACCGGCGCGCGAGCGCCGTTTTTATCGCGCTCTTGGTTTGGCATCTCTCACTGTCGCGTTCGGTGGCATCCTGCTCGGTTCGGTGCTTTTCTTCTTTTTTCCGCGGTTCAGTGCTGGCTATCTCTCACGCGCAGGGATGCAATCCACATTGATGAGTGGATTCACCGACAACGTGGAACTCGGCGAAATTGGCGAGATCAAGAAAAATACGGCCGTAGTGATGCGCGTGAAAACCGGCGGTCCGGTGAATTATCCCTCGCTGCGCTGGCGTGGGATCGCGCTAACAAATTTCGACGGACACCGCTGGTTTTCAAGCGACAGATTGCGCGATGCTCTTGCGCCTTCCAGCAACGGCTGGATTTACTTGCTCGATCCCCGGACCGAGAATGTGGCACGCACTGGCCAAGAATTGCAATTCACGGTTCTCCTGCAGCCCATGGCCAGTGACGCGATTTTTGCTCCGGCCAACCTCGTCCGGGTTCGCGGCAATTTTTTCCAGGAGGGCACTGGCGACAACCCTCTGGCCCGCCGCGCGTACCTCACGCGCGATTCCACGGATTCTGTCTACAATCCGGCGCACAATTTCGGACAAGTACAATACGAAGGCAGTTCTCTTCTGCCGGTCGTCGATCCGGCCAAAGCGCGTACAGCTTTGCAGGAGTATCCGGAAGATTTCGAGAACGTCTATTTACAAGTCCCAAAACTCGATCCGCGAATTCCGGAACTGGCGCGCAAGATCACCGTTACCGCAAGCAATCCTTACGACAAATCGTTGGCGCTGGAAGCGTACCTGCAGCGTAACTATCGCTACACTTTGAATTTGAGGGCTACACCGGGCCAAGACCCGCTTGCTCATTTTCTGTTTGAAGCTCGCGCAGGCCATTGCGAATATTTCGCTTCAGCGATGACCGTCATGCTGCGCACCTTGGGCATTCCATCGCGCGAAGTGAACGGTTTCTTGCCCGGTGAATACAATGATGTTGCCGAGGACTATATCGTCCGGGGAACGGATGCCCACAGTTGGGTGGAAGCGTATTTTCCCGGAAGCGGGTGGATTACGTTCGATCCTACACCTCCCGGGCCCGATCCGGACTCCGGCCTGCTCTCCCGATTTAACTTGTATCTCGACTGGATCCAATTGAACTGGCTCGAGTGGGTTGTGAACTACGATTTTTCTCACCAGGTGATTCTCGCACAGGGCATGGAGCGCGGTTCGCGCAATTGGAATGAAAGCGTTCGGGAATGGTTTCGCCGGACAGAGCAGCGCGGAATGGGCGGCCTTACGCGCTGGCAGCAAGCGCACGCGGAATTAAGCCTGATTTTTCCGTTCGCGCTGGCTTTACTGCTGGTTGTAGTGCGGTTCGATTGGATTCGCTCACTGATTCGCTGGATCAGTTTGTCGCTGCAGCTTCGTAGCTCATCCGATCTTCGCCGCAATCCACAACTCGCTTCCATACTTTACGCCGAATTACAGCGCTTGCTGGTCCGACACGGTTTCACGCGCGCCGAAACGCAAACTCCTCTCGAATTTGCCACGGCCACCAGCTGGCAGCCGGAATTGGCGCCCGCTGTGCGCGAATTTACGCGGCTCTATAGCCAGGCCCGATTCGGCAACGTGCCTTGCGACACGGCACGCTTGCGCGATCTTCTGCACAAAATAAAATCGACGTCTAAACCCCGCTGAGGAGATAATCCATTTTGGGCGCTCGCTCCGTTCCGACTTAGCGGTAGTATTAAATGATCGAAGGGTTGGCAACCTCGGAACTTCCCCTGCATTCCAAGGGAACATGGAAAGAGGCGTAACAGCTTTTTGTCTATTGGTGTGAAAGGCAGAAGCACTGAATTATTACGCGGACAACGAAATCGTTGGGAACAAATCAGACCTCTGGGAGATTTCATGCGTCGTGGTTACCGTTGTGTGTCTTTTCTTGCTGTGCTGTTTGCGTGCATTCCAATTAGCAGTTGCGGTGGTGGGGGCACCGCTCACCTGTTGGTCACAACCACGTCGCTTCCGGATGGTTTCGTCGGCTCCCCGTATTCTGCAACGCTGGTTGCCACAGGAGGAACTCCCAGCTACACCTGGACACAAGTTTCTGGCGGCGCAATGCCGAGCGGTATTTCGCTGGGATCAGCAGGAGTTTTTAATGGGACGCCAACGGTGGCCGGCCAATTTGGACCCTATGTTTTTAAAGCCACGGATTCAACGGGACTGGTGGCGTCGTCAACAGGGCTCGCCATCACCATCCACTCTACACCACTGAGCGTGACGACCAGCGCATTGGCCGGAGGAACTGTCAACGCCCCCTATTCTTTTGCTCTCGCGGCCACTGGCGGCACTGCTCCTTACACTTGGGCAGAAACCTCGGGCGGCGCATTCCCACCTGGCTTAGGGAACATCACCAGTGCCGGCCTCATTGCCGGGACGCCGACGATGGCTGGTAGTTTCGGCCCGTACGTGTTCACGGTGACCGATTCCACTCACGCAACAGCCGCTTCTCTACCCCTGACACTGACAATCGTCCCTGCGGTGACAGCGTCGTGCGAACCGCTTGGCAATGAAGCAGCACTCAGTTCCGCGTCTCCCTACGCCTTCCTCGTAGAAGGAACAGACGGAAATGGCAACCCCATCGACATTGCAGGCAGCTTTACCCCGAATGGCGCTGGCGGGATCACCAGCGCCACGGTGGACTACAACGGATTCACAAACGGACCTGTGCAGATGACCATCAACCTGGCTTCAAGTTCATACGCCTTCGGACCGTCCACTCTCGGGTGTTTGTATCTGGCGTTTTCCGATCCTATCGGGAGTGCTCAGAGCGTCAAGAACGCTCGATCTTCGCCCCGCTTGGAGGGCCCCGCCGCGGTCCGCTCGACTGGCAGCAAACAACGCGCTGCCGCGACCGATGCGCTTCCCGTTGTTGCCAACGTAAAGTTCTCCTTCAGCCTGAGTGGCTTCGATGGAACGCTCTATCACACCGGAAGAATAATTGAATCTGACACCATCGAGAGTGGGACGAAGGCTTCCGGTTCGATGGGCCTACAAGTTCCGAGCGCCTACTCGCTTGCTTCGCTCGAGCCCAACTATGCGTTTGGCCTCGATGGCTGGACGGCCGATTCCACCGGCCAATCCCGCACCGTCATCGCAGGTACTTTCGCAAATTCTTCCGGCCAACTTTCCTCTGGGTTTGCGGACCTGAACAAGGGAGGAACGCCGACGGGCGAACTATCCGGAGGGAGTGGAACGCTGAACTCTTCCATTGACCCATCTACAGGTCGCGGGACTGGCACCTATACCGTTCCGGTTACCGGCGGCAATCTCACCTTCGATTTTGCCTTCTACATCTTGAATGGATCGGATTTCCTTTTGCTTTCTACCGATTCGCCAAGCAAAGCGGGTTCGCCACCCTTGCTTGCCGGGCGCGTCCTTGCCTCGAATCCGAGCTATGCTCCAGGCGCCGTGAATGGATACTACATCGTCGCTTCACAGGGACTTGCGGCGAGCGGGAGCAACACTGCGAACACGGTCGAAATCGGTACGTTTAATGCTGCGGCAGGAGCCATTCCGAGCGGGGTAGTGTACTTGAACCATGCTGGAAACTATTCTGCCACACCGTACTTCAATGGAAGCTACACGCTCGAGGCTGCCTCAGGCCGGGTCGCTATCTCCGGTCTCGGTCCCGTTAATCCCGTGGTTTACCTTACCGCGAGCAGTACCGGCGACGATGAAATTGCTGGTTTCCTGGTCGGTGCGGACAGTGCGGCCAGCTCCGGATTCGTCGTGGAGCAATCCGCAACCTCGCCTGCCTATCTCACTTCCGATATTTCCGGCAATTACGCCATGAGCACACAGGAAGACTTGGATGGACGGAACGGCACATCTGGCGGCGCATTTTCCTTCTCGGGTTCGGGTCAATATACCTCAACGCAGATCACCACCGGCAGCGTTCCCAATCTGCCGCCCTCTGGGGTTATCTCGGTCAATTCGGACGGATCAGGGAGCTTGAATGGAGGCAACTTTCCTCTGGTCACCAACGGGGAAGTCATCTTGGCCATCCCGAAATCGAGCGACCCGTTGTTGTATGTCTTTAGTCCGGGGACTCTTCCGAATTGAAGGACAGGCTCGAGGTTTCTGCTTGCCAGTAACTCCCGGGCAAGCGGGTATTCCTAGTCCTTAAAAATCCATTTCAGGCACATCCGTGGCCGTTCCCACTCGCTGCTCGCAACCATGCTAAAATTAGAGAATTGCGCCTACTGTGCCAGAGTCAACGATGACCAAAGTCGGATTTATATCTCTAGGATGCCCGAAAAACCTCGTCGATAGCGAGGTCATGATGGGTATTTTGGGGCGCCAAGGCTATGAACTGACACCCCGGGCTGACGATGCAGAAATCCTGGTCGTCAACACCTGCAGCTTCATCGAATCGGCACAAAAGGAGTCTATCGACACGATTCTGGAAATGGCCGAGCACAAGAAATTCGGCGCAGCAAAAAAGTTGATTGTAGCAGGCTGCCTGGTCGAGCGTTTTCGCGAGCAGATCCTGGAGCAAGTTCCGGAAGTCGATGCCGTCGTTGGCACCGGCGAAGTCGAGCGCATCCTCGAAGCCGTAGAAGGTGATCTCCGGGTTCTTCCCGCGCAGCCACCGTCGTTCCTTTATCACGATTTAACACCGCGTATTTTGACCACGCCGAAGCACCAGGCGTACATCAAAATCGCCGAAGGCTGCGATCACCCTTGCACATTCTGCATCATTCCCGAGCTGCGCGGTGCTTTCCGCAGCCGCAGATTCGAATCCGTGGTACGCGAAGCGGAAAACCTGGCGGCTGCGGGCACGCGCGAACTTACCCTCATCGGGCAAGATACAACTTCCTATGGCGAGGACCTCGGCCTGCGCGATGGTTTGGCGCAACTGCTCGAAAAATTGGCAAGCATCGAAGATTTGCTCTGGGTGCGCTTCCTGTACGCATACCCAAACCGCGTCACGCAAAAATTGCTGGACACTTTGGCGGCCCATCCGCGGATTGCCAAGTATGTCGACATGCCGTTGCAACATGCCAGCCGCAATGTCTTGGCGCGTATGAAGCGCGGCTCCCATGGCGATGCGTTTTTGAAGTTGCTGGAGCGCATGCGCGCCACGATTCCGGGCGTTGCGCTGCGCACCAGCTTTATCGTGGGCTTCCCCGGTGAAACGGAAGCTGATTTCGAACAGCTCTATCAGTTTGTCCGTGCAGCCAAGCTCGATTGGATGGGCGTGTTCGAATATTCCGACGTGGACAACGCCGCTAGCTTTCCGCTCGATGGTAAAGTGGACGCCCAAACGATCCAGGATCGCCGCAATCGCCTGATGAGTCTGCAAAAGAAAATTTCTCGCGAGAATCTGAAAGCCCTAAAAGGTACCGTCGCCACGGCGCTGGTCGAAGGCCCTTCAAAAGAAAACCCACTGGTTTGGGAAGCTCGCCTGCAATCCATGGCTCCAGATATCGACGGCAAGCTCTACCTGACCGACATCGAGCTGCCGAGCGGCGAGATGGCCGCGATCGGCGAGGTCGCCCGCATCGAAATCACGAAGACCGACGCCTACGATCTGATCGGACGCGTGGTGGAGATTGTTCCGCGCCCCGCGATTCGCACTTCGCAACAATTTGCATCAGTTGCCTACCCACCTGGACACCAGCAACTCACGCGGATCGCAACGGGCGCGGCACTCCGTGTACTCAGCTAGCAAACGCGCGCTCTGATTCACTGTGAATCCTGTCTCGGCCTCGCGATCTCGGTCCGCTGGGTGTGCTAAAATTACTGGTTCATGCAGACTGGAATTATCGGACTACCACAGGTAGGAAAAACCACTCTCTTCCGAATCCTGACGAAAGCAAACGTCGAGGGCAAGAGTGGCCAAGCCACACACGTTGGCGTGGCCAAGGTGCCTGAGCCACGGCTCCAGGAGCTCGCCAGGCTCTACAACCCTAAGAAAATCACGTATGCCACGGTGCAGTATGTCGATCTCGGCGGCATGCAGAAAGAGCGCATGCGCGAAAGCCTCGCTTCTTTGCGCGACGTGGACGCCATCGCCCACGTCATTCGCGTTTTTGACGATCCCAGCGTGCCGCACTCCGAAGGCAACATCGATCCTTTGCGTGATGCCACCAATCTTGACCTCGAGCTGATCCTTTCCGATCACGAACAAATCTCCAAGCGCCTCGAACGCATCGACAAGGACTTGAAGAAAAAACAGGACAAACTGCTCGAACTTGAAAAAACCGTCTTGGAAAAGTGCAAAGCCCATCTCGAAGCGGAAAAGCCATTGCGCGAACTCCCTCTCAGCCCGGAGGAACGCAAGCCCATCGGGGGATTTTTGTTCCTGTCGATGCGCCCGATGCTTTACGTGTTGAACCTTGGCGACGACGAAGCTGCCGAAATGGACAAAGCCATCGAGAAGCACAAGCTCTCCGCGCTCCATGGCCGGACAAATACCGGTGTGGTTGCCGTTTGCGGTCGACTCGAAGCCGAGCTGGCCGAAATGAAGGAAGAAGAAGCCGCCGAGCTGCTTTCCTCTTACGGACTGAAAGAGCCAGGCCTCCACCGAATGGTTCGCGCCACGTATGATTTGATGGGCCTCATGCCATTTTTCACCGCTGGGGAACCCGAGGTTCGCGCGTGGACCATCCGCAAAGGTTCCACCGCGCTCAAAGCTGCTGGCGAAATTCACAGCGACATTGAAAAGGGATTTATTCGCGCCGAAGTTGTCAAATGCAATGACCTGCTTGCTGCCGGGAGCATCGCTGCCGCCAAAGAAAAGGCTCAAGTTCGTCTCGAAGGAAAAGAGTACATCGTTCAAGAAGGTGATGTGATTCTCTTCCGCCACAGCGGGTGAGTAACCTAGGAGGCCGGGGGGTTCGAGCCCGACGCAGCATCGTC
>Ga0209656_10002144_pt1 | contig 12864 bp, 12 predicted proteins | sample BogFormECP12_OM2_FD_188239 | JGI IMG/M metagenome (GOLD analysis project Ga0209656, IMG submission 188239) | Bog forest soil microbial communities from Calvert Island, British Columbia, Canada - ECP12_OM2 (SPAdes) (version 2) | ecosystem: Environmental > Aquatic > Freshwater > Wetlands > Bog ... | reverse complement strand
CCTCGATTTACTTCGCTGCGATGGTAGTTTAGCGGTGCGAAATAGGGCCGCACCTCATCGCAGATCTTGCGTACACTGTCATCGGGAGTCGCATCGTCGACCACATGTACTCTGCAGTCCGCCGGTGCATGCTTTGCGAGGCTGTTCAGGCATACGAGCAACTTGTCGGCCGCTCCATAGCTCGGAATCAGGATGGAAACCGGATGTCGTTTCAACTCGCAAGTGACATCTACCCCTGAGATCATTTTGTCCCTTCAGTTCGCGGTTTCCCCCGCACCGCAAGCATAAAATCACGCATGGGCTTGGTAATCCGCCAGGAGCGAGAGTGTTCCATGCTCCAACGTATCCATTGCTCCAGTTCAAGCGAACTTCGCACTGAAGCCAGTTCCTCTATTGCTCGGGAATAGGTTTGTTCACTTCTTTTTAGTTCGCGTCGAAGTTCGTTTTTCTCTGAGGCAACCCGAGCTAACTCGGCTCCGACCAGCATGCGTTCCGCTTGGGCAGCGTGCAGCTCGATCCGCAGGTTTGCAGCCAGCGATTTAGCGGCCGCGGTCTGTGATTCAGCCGCCGCGGTCTGTGATTCAGCAACCGCAGTCTGTGATTCAGCGACTAGACAGGCAGCTTGTAACGTGTCTACTGCGAGCTTCATTGCATCTCCGCCAACATCCAGCTTCAGCGAGATCTCCAAGATCAGCGCCGCGCCTTCATCCTCGATTACGGGGAGGGTGAGTTGAGGATCATCTCCATAGCTGAGCAGCAGGTACTTATCTTCACGCGGCAGAGCCATGAGAGGACCTGCCAGCTCCAGTTGGCGCAAAGCACTTGGGGCTATGGCACTCCACAATAACGTTCCTGATTCCTTCGAAGCTATCGAAATCGCACCAAGCTCCACGACACAAGGACAACCAGCAGGGTCCACGCGCAAGCGTCCGGCGCCGATTCCTTGGGGAAGGTCGAACGCCAGCGTCATCTGCTCCCCGGCGTTGATATTCTGTGTAGAGCTCGTCTCTTCAGAATAGCCGTCAGCGCCAAACGGATATACCTTGACTTCAAGCTGCGAGCTTACAACCGCGGTAGCTGGTTTAGCATCGCCGGAGGGCATCTCCAGCGCACCGTGGACGGGCACTTCACTGGCGCGTCCAAGAGTATTCTCTAAGTGCGATGCATATACCACATAGAATTTTCTAATACGCTCCTGAATGGAACCTGTACTGTTGAACAGGGCTTCCAGTAAGTCCGGAAGTGGAGCTTCCTTTCCGGGCTTGCGTACCACACCGAGACCCCAGCTATGGTGAAACTCGAAGGTCTCTGGGAACTCATCGTTGATTTCGTCCCACAACCGCCATATTCCGAAATCCGCATGCCTGACGCTGGTGTCGTGTAGCAACACGATCCCACCGGGTTTGACTTTGGACAGCCACATTCGAAAATCGTGATTTGCAGCTTCGTAGGTATGTAGGCCATCTATGTGGAGAAGATCTATCGTGTCATCATTAAACTGTAACACGGCATCGTCAAAGGTTGTTCGCAGAAGATAGGAGAAGGATTTATAGTGAGTTTCGTTGTACCGGCGTACATCCTCATAGACTTCTTCACCGTACCTCCCAGCATGCTCTTCGCCAAGCCAGTGGTCCACGGCGTAACAGACACAATCCAGACCCTGTTCGGCGACGCTCTGACAGAAACCGAAATACGATTCGCCCCAGTGGGTCCCGAGTTCGACAATTAGCTTGGGTTGTGTAGCCCCAATGACATCATTTGCGAAGGCCAGGTGGGCGGACCAGTTTCCAAGGTTCCCCGGCCGGTAACGGCGTGGAACGAAAGTAGGCAGCGGCAGATTTAGAATGCCTACGTTCTCCTTTATCACAGTTGAATGCATGGCTTCGACCTCACCTCTTTCAGATCAGATCCAGCCGTTACGAATGGCTCATTCTTCCGAACTATTCGCTGTATCGCTACTCGCCGACAGGCGTGGAATATCGATCTGTCAAATACTACCTTTGAATACCTCATCCATATACTGAAATGCCGTCAGGTTCGGATTGATGCTAACACCAGAGCGGGAAATGCTCTCCAGCGGTTCCATCGCCGGCGCGTGCACCTCTCCCGCGAACGTGGCGACAGCATAAGGAGTAACGAGGATTAGCAGCTTGCTCTTCCGCGCGTTTCTGGCTAGCCTGTGAACCAATCGCGGCATGTGAGCGCCCGAAACGGCCCCGAGGCCGCCGACAGCGGAAAGATGTTCGCGACGCACGGCGAAGAATAGGTCGCCGATGGCCTCGACGCTCCTGACAACACTCAACTGTCCCATGTATCCGTGTTGCGAAAACGTTATCCCCGCGAATGGATCCATCAACTCCCCGTCGCGTCCGCGAACCAGTCCCGTGTGGGCGGTGCGGCCGTCGGAGGCGAGTGAGATTCCAGTCACTAGACCACACCCGGGACGCATCGCCTGGGCCACTAGTTCATCAAAGAACCGGTGATTGAGTGTCTCAATTTGCCGATTGATGAAGACGAATACGTCGCCTGGTATGTCGCTGATGCTACTAACCGGCAGATCCATATCACAATCTTCAGGTGTTCTCGTTAAAAACAACCCTGCGCCTGGGGCAGCGCGCATTTCTCCGAGGGGCCGCACAACACAATTTATAAGCTCGTAAAATCTTGTGTGGTGCCGGTCCACTTCGGCCACCAGGGCTGCAGCCTGTAGTGGCCCATCATCCGCCTTCACAAGAACTACAACGCCGAGGTCCTCCGGCCGCGTATACTTGATTCGCGTCGAGCCGTAGAACAGACCAGGTTCGGTGGTCGCATTCTTTCCCGTTCTCGCGATGTGTTCCGAGATTACCCTGGCCCAGGCGCCACGAGCATATGGTTTCGAGTGCAGGTTTAACGCGGTCGAGTCCTCATGCATGCGCCAGTGATAAAGAGGTTTTGGGATGTGATCTACTTTCGACGACCCAATGGCTTCCACTGCGCGAATAAGCAGGTCCCAATCCTGAGAGCCGTCACATGATGACCGAAATCCGCCGATTCGTGAAACCAAATCGCGCCTCAGCGCCACCAGGTGTCCGAGATAGTCGAAGGACAAGAACATATCCATATCGAACTCCGGCTTGAATGTCGGCTGGCTCCGGCGCCCGATGCGATCGATCTTGTCTTCATCGGAGTAAATCAATTCGGCGGTCTCATTTCTATTGAGACGCCGCACAACCTCAAGCAACGCGAATCGATGTAGTTCATCGTCGTGGTCAAGCAGGACTACAAGTTCACCTCTAGCCGTCTCTAGCGCCGTGTTGGAAGCGGCGGATATTCCGCCATTGCTCTTATGCACAGTTAACGTAAGCCGTGGATCTTGCGCCGCGACATTTCTCAGGTACCCTACAACGCGCCCGTCGCTAGAACAGTCATCTACAACACATAGCTGCCAGTTAGGATAATGCTGCTCAAAAACGGATTGCACACATCTTTCCAGAAAATATAAGTCGGTGTTGTAGGTCGGAAGGATGATCGAGATCAGAGGCTGGTATGCCAACACGGAAAGCCGGTTGGTGATTTCGTCCTTGGGCCAAAACAGAGTTGCTTCCTGTTGAGCGAGCCACTCGCGATATGAGGATACAAGCTCGCCACTGACCGTCTTGGGTTCCCCAAAATTCGCATATGTTTTCAAAAGTATGTTAGCCAGAGGTAATTCACCGGTAACCGTTTGGGCGATAAGCCTGACGTTCCCATCGAAGCTGGGAGCCTTAAACCGGGCAATGAATCCACAGTTTGCCACGTGAGGATCGCCAATGTAGCGGGCAACGTCTGGCCGGTAAACACCTGTGCGAATGGGAGTAGCAGCACCGTCGACGACTAGGGCCAAGCAGTCTGTGGCGTTGTGCTCGCTTGGAATAAACCAGCCCTCAAGAACATATTCATCAGCAGTCAGCGGTGCCGGCTCTGGAGTATCCAAACTAAACAGAACTTGGTCACGATGTTTCATCGAGTTTTCCTAAATGGCACCTAACTCAGATGACTTTAAAGTCACAAAATAGATGCGGTTATCCCTGTTACCACCGATGGCGTGTATGCCGTTGCTTCCAACACCCTCACCGCCATACACACTCGCTGTCAATGAAGTGCCGATGTGCTCTTCGCGGAATACTTGCAATCCTTCTAGTCCTAGATCAAGTTCCCCTGTCTTGTTATGGTCGCCATCCGCGACGCCTTCCTCGCTACAAACGACTACCGCTGCTGAAAGATTCTCTGAGGCTAGCAGGCGCGCCACGACATCACCAAGGTTGTGTGGCTCACTAATCCAGATAACATCACTATGTAACAGGTAATCTGCCAAAACTTGGTCACGGTCAGATGTAGCATCCAAGAACTCGACTTCTCTCGGAACGTCATCATATCTATCCTCGCCGAGCGGTGAGCGATAAACAGCGCAGGTAAGATGGTGCCCTTGCCGTATGAGGCCTTTCATGACCTCCATACTCGCTCGAGAGTTCCCGCCAGAATGGCGGTGCGGAACAGCGTCTTCGATGTACAAAATGTTCATCCCGCGATCCATCAACGCGAACCGTGCGCGGTGCACATTCGGACCTCTAGGTTCGTAATGCGCTGGAAGTATCATCTGCCACTTTTTATAGAAAATGTCATGGTTAGCCGCAACACGCCGGAGCAAACCAGCGGTATCTTGTGTCGAAGCATTTTCGTAGTGACGGACTATAGCTTCCGGCTCGTAAATTACCCGATGTCCCGCTTGCCACAGTTGCATACAATAATCTGAATCCTCGAAATATCCCGGGAAGAAAACCGGATCAAACCCGCCCATATCCTGGAACAGCTTTCGAGGCGTAACTAGGAACACGCCCGAACAATAGTCTACCGGCCGGCGGAACTGGTACTTGGGGAGGTCGGGGTCATCGCTGCGCCCATAGCCATCGGAGGTCCCATCGCACCATAGGATGCAACCGGCTTCCTGAAGCCGGCCGTCGGCAAGCAGTACCTTCCCCCCGACAGCGCCAACTGTGGAGTCATTCTCGAAGTTCTTGAGCGCTGCACTCAAGCTCCCGGCTTCCAGCAAGGCATCATTGTTGAGGAAGCAAAGGTAATCGCCTCGGCAATGCTCAAGCGCCTCCATGCAGCCGGGAGCAAAGCCTCGATTTTCGGTATTCCTGGCGACCGTCACGTTGTCCAACCGCTTCAGGAGACCGCTGGTTGCATCGGTGGAGGCATTGTCAACAACAATCAGCTCATACTTCACGTCCACGTTCTGTTGAATTGAACGCATACTAAGAAGCGAGAGATGTGCTTTGTTGTGCAAAACCAGGATCACGGACACTGTAGGTTTCGCTTCCCTGGGGAAGAAAAGTCGTTCCTTACCGCGCAACAACTCCAGCAGTTGGATCCGCCCATAAACATCCCACGCTTGCTTTCCGCTGCTTGCGAAGTTAGCCGGTGCACGGTAGGAAGCGCCATTTGGCGGGCGAGAGTGATCAGAGTCAACGCCTGAATTGTGCTCCAAGCTCGCAAAGATAGCCTCACTGCATACCGCAGAAGCGACGGGTGGCCGGAAGAGGGCCAGCGATGAATTGCGCTCGTTTCCTCCCCTCCTAGTCGTCCGACCGGATTGCACCGCAGCAGCAAGGCGTCCCAAATACGAGCTCTTGATAGATTCCAACTCACCTTCGAGCGCGGTCGACTTTGCCTCGGCCGCTGTGAGCTGCTCTCTGACTTCGGCCAGTTCGGCTGCCGCTTTGCTTGACTTCGCATCGGCCGCTGCGAATTGTTCCCGAACTTCTGCCAGCTCGGCTGCGGCTTTGATCCGCGCCTGTGCAGCTTCGAAATAGAGCAAAGATATGCGCCGGTCTGCTTCAGTCGGTTCGGAATGTGGCCTGCCTAAACGATCATTCATCCGAAGACCATTTTGTCGCTAATGCGGCCGGGCAGTGGTTTTGAACGCGAAAACACGTGAGATGGCCGATCGCCGCTGGACAATCTGCTGCGTAAGATAGTAATCAAGATTATCAGCGAACCGCCCGGTGTAGAGCAAGCTGCGGCACGCCGCCGCCGGTGCCAATGCCCGGTTCGGTTTCGTTGAGCTTGCATTTAAGATGTGTTCCGGCATCCTGCTAGAGTGATCCTGTGTGAGGCGCGGTGCTGTCGCTGATTATTACCCCGGCCACTCACTTTTACTTGGGTTACGATCCCAATCACGCAGAGGCAGAATGAACAGGAGATGGAAATGAAACGCGTTTTAGCACTACTCATCACGGCCACTGTCCTCGTAGCCCGGCCGGCGTTCGCACAGAAACAGTACAAGGTGGTCAATCACGTCAAGCTCGGAGGCGAAGGTGGCTGGGATTACCTCTACTACGACAAGGACGGCCACCGATTGTTCATTACGCGCGGCACGCACGTTATGGTTGTGGACACAGCCAGCCTTAAAGTAACCAACGACATCCCCGACCTCTCCGGCATCCACGGTGTCACCCTCGCGCCGGGGCTGAACCGCGGCTTCATTAGTAATGGCGGCGACAACAGCGTCACCATTTTCGATCTGAAGACGCTCAAGAAACTGGACAATGTCAAAGTCGGCGAGCGGCCCGACGCCATCATGTACGATCCCTTCACCAAGTACGTGTTCACTTTCAACGCGAGGAGCAAAGATTCGACGGTCGTGGATGCAGCCACTGGCAAAGTGGTGGTCACAATCCCGCTCGGAGGAAAACCCGAGTTCCCCGCCACCGACGAGAACGGAAAAGCCTTCGTCAATATCGAAGACAAGAATGAGATCGCCGAGATCGACGCGAACAAACTCACGGTATTGAACCACTGGCCGTTAGGACCGTGCCAAGAACCGAGCGCGCTGGCTTTTGATCGGGAACACCATCGCCTGTTCGCAGGATGCGGCAACAAAATGATGGCTGTCGTGGACTCGCAGAGCGGCAAGGTTGTGACCACCGTCCCGATCGGCGAGGGCGTGGATGCTGGGCGCTTCAACGCGAATACGCAGGAAGTCTTCATGTCTTGCGGTGAGGGCGTGCTGACCGTGATTCATGAGGACAGCCCGGACAAGTACACGGTCAGGCAGAACCTGCCGACGGCGAAGGGCGCGCGCACGATGGCCATGGACTACGAGAGCGGCACCGCCTATCTGGTCACCGCGCAGCGCGACCCGAAGCCGCCTGCTCCCGGACAGAGGCCAGCCATAGTTCCAGGCACCTTCGAGCTGATCGTGGTGAAGGCGGAATAATCTATTTCGCTGGCGCTTTCTGCGCGCTGGGCGGCAGCAGATTATTCAGCCGCAGGTACATCGCGGCAGCGCTGTAGTGGTCCGCCCAGCCGGTCACGAGAGAAATGAGGGCCGTAGCGCGTGTGCCGGTGCGCCCGCCAGAGAACGCGACCGGCTGGCCAAGAGTCGAATCGTCGGCCTTGGCCAGCACCTGCTCGCAGTACGCGAATGAGTCCCTGACCGCCTTGGTCAGCACGTCCTTGGAATCGCTTTCGCTCAGCTTCAGCTCATGCGGCGGCGCACCGGCGATGCGAGCACACATCCCGTTATTCGCTTCTGCCACGTGCATTACGAGATGGGCAAAGCTCATCTGCTCCGCCGTGGGATGATAGCTGTACTTGTCGGCAGGCATTTCTTCGGCAGCGCCGATCAGGTTCTTCGATTGACGCTCTTCGAGCTGTCGCACCGCGCTGACGACTGGAGTGCTCGCGGTTTGTGCCAGCGCGACTATGGCTGTTGCAAATGTGAATACCAGAGTCGCAAGTGTGATGTGTTTCATAGTCTCCCCCACGAGGACGTACCGAGAAGCATACCGCATGTAACCACCAGCTCACAGGTGGTGTATGCGCTGGACGTATAACGTGCAGCGTTGTACAATTCAACCGTGATCAAGGGCTTTCGCTCGAAGGAAACCGCGGAGCTTTTTGCCTACCATCACAGCAAACGCTTCCGCACCATCGAGCGAGTGGCGCTCCGAAAGCTGCTGCAATTGCACGCTGCTACGGAGCTGCATGTGTTGGCTTCACCTCCCGGCAATCGGCTGGAGGCCTTGCGCGGAGATCGGTTAGGACAACATTCGATTCGAGTGAATGAGCGATGGCGCATCTGTTTTGTTTGGCGGGATGGCCACTGCCATGAAGTGGAAATCGTGGATTATCACGACTGAAGAGGTACTCATGACGAAATCAGAAGTGCTTATGCCTCCTGTCCACCCAGGCGAAGTCCTCCGCGAGGACTTCATGAACCCCCTAGGTCTAACAGTCAATAGACTCGCACTGGAGCTGCATGTGCCTGCTACCCGAATAGGAGAGATTGTGCACCAGCGGCGGCGTATCACCGCGGACACCGCCCTGCGCCTGGGCCGTTATTTCAAAACCAACGCGGAATTCTGGCTGAACTTGCAGAACTTTTATGATCTGGAAGTCGCAAGACGTTCGGGTACGGCTTCCGAAATCGAGCGCCGCGTGCGACCAGTCGCGGAGCTCGCGTCGTGAGAGCAGATTGATGCACATGAGCGGAGCAAAGTGGGCGGCTATAGGTTGCGGACTCGTGGCCATGTCGGCAGTCTCCCTGTACTTCTTAAACCGCTCGTCTCCCAAGCCGCCCGCGCCCGCAAGCAGGACTTACGCTCTGACTGGCTTCGTTCTGCGGGTGATGCCACAGGCGAAGCACGTCTCCGTTGCCAATGACGACATTCCCGGCTTCATGCAGCCGATGGTCATGGAGTACGAGGTAGCTGATCCATCGACGCTCTCGGTTTTGAAGCGAGGAGACGAGATCCACGCAACTCTGCTGAGCGATGGTGCGCAACAGTGGGTGTTGCAGGACGTTACGGTGGCCAGCCAACGATAACTCGAAACCTCAATCCAAAAAACAGGCACGCTTTTATGAGCGTGCCCTAGTTCTTGCAATGCGTGCACCTTGTTCGCTTCGTTAACCTTTGGTTGCGCCGGACCCGTGCATCTTGGCGCGCTCGATCAACATTTGTACCTGGTCCTTCTGCGGATAATCAGGATTGGTTTGCAGCAGTTTTTCCCACGCCACGATGGCGCCCTTGGGATCTTTCTTACCTTGCCATTTTACAATTCCCAGGTTGAACAGCGTGCCCGGATGATTGGGGCGGATGGCCAGCGCTTTTTCGAAGTCTGCGATCGCTTTGTCAGCGTTGCCGGTGTACCAGTACGAAGTACCCAAGTCCGTCCATACGTCTGCATTGTTGGACTGAACGCTTACGGCCTTCTCGTAGTACTCGATCGCCTGTGGATAAGCCTGGCTGTCGTAGTACAAGTTGCCGAGTTTCGCCAGGGTATCGAAGTCGTTGGGATTAGTCTTCAACTGCGCCAGCAACGGTTCGGCGGCCTTGGCTACCATTTCCGGCGAAGGGGCTTGTTGCTGCTGCATGCTTCCGATGCCTGGCAACTGGGCTGATCCCATCGCGCCGCCACCCATTCCAGCCGGCGCCGCAGCAGCTTGCGCGGTCTCGGCCGGGGCGGATGCGGGAGCCGATCCTCGGGCAAAGTAGCCGACCGCGATGCCGATGGCGAGCGTAATCACCGCCAGCGTGTAGGCTTGCACGCTGGTGAAGCTGGGATTGTTGGCGTTTGTATTGTCCGCAGATTGTGGCATTGCCTCTCCTAAATCTAGTTCTTGACGCTGGCGGCAGACAGTGAAGGCTGTTCAAGTTGGAACAGGCGGCTCACCGCCGCGGTCAGCGCATCTTGTTCGTTCCTCTCTGGAAGTTCTTTCAATTCGCGGGCCAAAGAACCGGCGATTCGTTGGGTAATGTGGCTCGTCAGGGTCGTGAGGGCCTGGTCCTGGTCTTCCGTGAATGGCCCAAATTCCTTGCGCAGAGTTTCCAGTTCCTGCCGGCAAAGTTCATCAAGGCGCTGACGCAAGGCCGCGATGGTGGGCACCACTCGCTCCGCCATCAGTTTACGACGGAAACCCTGCACTTCCTCTTGCACGATCTTCTCCGCGGCCTCGGCAGCAGCTTGTCGGCCCACGGCATTCCGCTGCACCACCTGCTCGATATCGTCCATGTCAAATAGATGAACGCCCTCGATTTCCCGCACATCGGGATCGATATCGCGCGGCACGGCGATGTCAAGCATCACCATTGGCTTGTGCTGACGTTGCCGGGCGATCTCTTCAGCTTCCTGGCGGCTGAGAATGTAGTGCGGACATGCGGTAGAACTCACGATAATGTCAGCCGTCTTCAGATATTTTCCCCGATCCTCGAAACTGACTGCTGTCGCTCCCATCTTCTTCGCCATCTCTTCCGCGTGGTCCAGGCTGCGGTTCATCACCCTCAACTGCTTGGCGCCGGCCTTCATCAGGTAATGAGCCGCCCGGTCGCTCATCTTGCCCGCGCCAATCAGCAGAACCTCGCGTCCTGCGAGCTCACCGAGTACATTCCTCGAGAGTTCCACCGTGGCATAGGGAACGGAAACGGCAGACGATCCGATCGCAGTTTCGGTGCGCGCCCGCTTGGAAACCGTCAGAGCCTTTTGCATCACCGCATCCAGGAAACGCCCTGTTGTTCCGGCCTGTTGGGCTTGCGCCCACGCTTGTTTCACCTGGCCGGTGATTTCGGGTTCGCCCAGCACCATCGAATCCAGACTGGAACTGACGCGGAAAACATGGGTGAGCGCGACGTCGTCCATCAGACGATAAAAATGCGACCACTCACAGAGCCGGAGTTGGTATTCCTGGGTCAGGAAGCGCAGCACCGAATTGGCGGCCGTTGGGACGTCACTGGCCCAGAGAATGAACTCGGTGCGATTGCATGTGGCCAGGACGATGACTTCCTCGATGCCCTCCGAACGCACCAGTTGGTGCAGGGCTTCGTAACGCCGGGGCTCGCTAATCCAGAATCGCTCGCGGACGGCAACGGGTGACGTCCGGAAATTGAGGCCGATTACTGCCAAGGTCGGTTCCACGGGGCCCTCTCTGACAAAGCAGTGTCACTGTCGTAAAGGCACAGGGAGTGCCAAACTTTCCCCGCGTCGCTGGTCCGGTTAAGTCACTGAAAATAAGTGCCTAAATTTCTGGAACATCGTCTCGCAAAGGGACCTGGGGGCGGCGCTTAGCGGCATATCACCCGTCCGGAGCGTTTTTTCCCACGCACCTATCGGGAAAGTGGTGGCAAAAATCAGCTTCGGGGAGTACATTTACCTTCGCCGTCGTTTGGCGGCGCTTTTGTTCATATCTTGGCCCCAAGAAGGGGACTTTAGTGAGGAAAACGAGAATATGATGATGAAATTGCACGAACGTGTCGCTCTGTTCAGTTTCGTGATTGCACTGGCGCTGCCACCGATGGCTGCAGCGCAGGGCGGTGCGGACACCTACAAGGCAAAGTGCGCCATGTGCCATGGGGCCGATGGCAGCGGCAAGGCCTCGATGGGGACCAAAGACCTCGGAAGCGCCGACATCCAGAAAATGTCGGATGCCGACTTGAACGCCGCCATCACCAACGGCAAGGGCAAAATGCCGGCTTACAAGGGCAAGTTGACCGACGCGCAGATCTCAGACCTGGTTTCCTATATCCGCACCCTGAAGAAGTAATTCGGCGAACGCTCCCTGCGTTTACCCTTGATGGCGGCTCTGTACCGAGCCGCCATTTTTCAGCAGGTCAGTCCCATCGAAATGTCTCTCCATCCCTCCTCCGTGCCGACCTATGCGCCCCAGAGTTATACTCGCAGACTGCAAGGATGGAGGCGCCATGAAAGATAACGATGCGCGTAAGCCTGAGCCAGTCTCGGGCGTAACGCGACGCGACTTCATGAAGATTTCCGGCATCGGGGTGGCTGTGCCGCTGCTCGCGGGCCCAACGGTCGTACAAGCCGCGGGGGAAGATGTCGCAGTAAGTGGCCCCGGCAAGGTCCCGGTCGAACTCACCGTGAACGGCAAGAAACTGAACGCGCAACTCGAACCGCGAGTGACGCTGCTCGATGCTTTGCGAGACAACTTTAATCTGACCGGTGCAAAACGCGTCTGCGACCGTGGCGTTTGCGGCGCCTGCACGGTGTTGATGGACGGCAAAACCATGTATGCCTGCTCTGTGCTGGCGATTGACGCTCAAGCCAAGAAAATCACCACCGTCGAGGGGCTGACTGAAGGCGACGCTCTGACTCCCGTGATGCAAGCATTTATCGACCATGACGCCCAGCAGTGTGGCTTCTGCACACCGGGCTTTATCGTCGCGACCACGCGCTTCCTGGAACAGCATCCGAATCCCACTGCCGACGACGTTCGCCTCGGCCTGAGCGGCAACTTCTGCCGCTGCGGAACCTACAACGGAATTCGCGCTGTCGCGCTTGCCACCACGCGGGAAGGGAGATCGTCATGAACGATTACCAGTGGCCCGATCCTGCGACTCGTCCGCTGCTAGGCAAGCGCATTTCGCGAGTTGATGGGCCAGTGAAGGTTTCCGGTCGCGCCAAATATACCTATGACTACAATCCCGACGGCCTGCTCGCTGGAAAGATTCTTCGCTGTCCCTATGCGCATGCGCGTATCACCAGCATCGACATCAGCGCAGCGGAGAAGATGCCGGGCGTCAAGGCGGTAAGAATCATCCAGCCCGCAGGAACAGAAATTTTCTGGGCCGGGGATGAAGTGGCCGCGGTCGCTGCGGTGGATGAGCCGACCGCCGAAGACGCAATCCGCGTGATCAAGGTGCAGTACGAAGTGCTGCCTCACTTTGTTTCGGATGCCGAACCTCCTAAGAACATTGCACTCGACACCGGCCCGCTAAGTCAGGATGATTTCGAAGATCTCGAGGACAATCAGGTCCCCGACGAACAGGTGATTGCGACGATCAAGAAGAACGGCATCAGCTACAAACCCAGCGACAAGTACCT
>Ga0209656_10002143_pt1 | contig 12872 bp, 10 predicted proteins | sample BogFormECP12_OM2_FD_188239 | JGI IMG/M metagenome (GOLD analysis project Ga0209656, IMG submission 188239) | Bog forest soil microbial communities from Calvert Island, British Columbia, Canada - ECP12_OM2 (SPAdes) (version 2) | ecosystem: Environmental > Aquatic > Freshwater > Wetlands > Bog ... | reverse complement strand
TCATCCGTAAGGTGCACAATCGGCGCAGCTTCGCCACGCCCCAGATCATCGTCTGCGTGCCGTCGGGCTCGACCGCAGTGGAGCGGCGGGCGATCCAGGAATCGGCCGAAAGCGCCGGTGCCAGACGAGTCTTTCTGATCGAGGAGCCGATGGCGGCAGCAATCGGCGCCGGTCTTCCGGTGACCGAGCCGATGGGCTCGATGGTCGTCGATGTCGGGGGCGGAACGACCGAGGTGGCGGTGCTGTCCCTCGGCGGCATCGTTTATTGCCGATCGGTTCGCGTCGGGGGCGACAAGATGGATGAGGCAGTCATCGCCTACATTCGTCGCAACCATAATCTCCTTGTCGGCGAGAGCAGCGCCGAACGGATCAAGAAGGAGATAGGCTCCGCCTGCATGCCCGAGGACGGCGAGGGGCGCGTGATGGAGATCAAGGGACGCGACCTGATGAACGGCGTGCCGAAGGAAATCGTGATCAGCGAGCGTCAGATCTCCGAGAGCCTCGCCGAACCGGTCGGCTCGATCGTCGAGGCCGTCAAAGTGGCGCTCGAGCACACCGCCCCCGAACTCGCCGCCGATATCGTCGACAACGGGATCGTGCTGACCGGCGGCGGCGCGCTGCTCAGCAATCTCGATCTGGTGCTGAGGCACGCCACCAGGCTGCCGGTCTCAATCGCCGACGACCCCCTGACCTGCGTGGCGCTCGGCTCGGGCCGTGCCCTTGAAGAGATGAAGACGCTGAAAAACGTGTTGGTCAACACGTGGTAGGAATCTTAGTCTTTAGGGGGTTAGATTAGAGGCTGTCCAAATCGGGACATCATCCGGGGAATGCCGGTTGAAGACATGGGCGAGCAGCAGCTCAAGAACATCGCCCGCCCGGTGCGGGTGTATCGGGTGGCGACGGACCGAAACGCCGAGACTGCAGCGGGACCTCCGCCACTGCCGCTCCTCGATAAGCCGTCGTGATTGGTGGGGGGTCTGGACAGTCCGCCGGTGGGGGTCGGGTTAGTTTCGGTGATCAGCATGTCCGCGTGTTCATTGTCGCGCGAACCCCCCAGCGAGCCAAGACGGCGTTCACCTCGGCGGCGTGGAACGACCATGCGTCCTGACCGTTCGAATCGCCCGCGAACCGGCCGAGACGCCGGGCGCACTCGAAGAATCCGGGCGCCGGCAGGCCGCCACGTGTCTTGCTGATGGCGAGTCCCGCGATGAACGGGCGGTGAACAGCCGGTAAGTGCTGTGGAACGCGATCGCTTAACCCAGGCGGCAAAGTATGTTCACGTCATGTCCTTGCAACGCGTGACGGTATTTGGCGGCACCGGCTTTCTCGGCCGCCGCATTGTTCGCCATCTGCACGATGCTGGGTTCGCCGTTCGAATCGCCTCGCGGCATCCCGATCGGGGTCGTTTGCTGTTTTCCGGCGACGTTTCCGGGATCGAGTCGGTCCACGCGGATGTAAATGACAAAGCCTCAGTGGCTACTGTCGTCAGAGACGTTTGGGCGGTCGTGAACGCCGTCAGCTGTTACGTCGAGCATGGAAAACGCACATTTCAATCTGTCCACGTGGACGCGGCCGGGCGAGTGGCAATGTTTGCGCGCCAGACAGGCGTTGAAAACTTCGCGCATATCTCCGGAATCGGCTCGGATGCGGGGTCGGCCTCTCCTTACATTCGGAGCCGCGGTAAGGGAGAGGCGGCTGTGCTGGACGGCTTTCCTACGGCCGCGTTAATTCGTCCGGCTGTCATTCGGAGCAGGTGATGCGTTCCTGACGCCGCTGCTGACCATGTTGCGAGATATGCCGGTATTTCCGATGTTCGGGCGTGGAGAAACCAGGCTGCAGCCAGCCTATGTGGAGGATGTCGCGGAGGCGATAGCTCGCGTGTTGCGGGCGCCGGCTGCGCGCCATCCATATGAGCTCGCCGGGCCGCACGTATATACTTATCAAGCACTGTTGAGAACGATTGCTGCCATCGCGGGAAAACGGCCTTTTCTATTCCCGTTTCCGTTCAGATTGTGGCATGTGATTGGATATTTGGCGGAAATTCTGCCCAGCCCGCCGCTCACCAGAAATCAGGTCGAATTAATGGAGAAAGATAACCTCCCGAACCAGGATGCTCCAGGCTTTGAGGCTCTTGGGATCTCGCCGCAGGCGATTGAGGATATACTTCCGCAGCTAATGGAGAGGGCAAAGGAAGCAGCAGATTCGTGAGCACCGAGACGTAGCGGATCGCCGCAGTCGTACCACGCCCTCAGCTTACTATGATCGCCCTAGAGCCACATCTCTTTGAACTTTTTAGATTTTGCGGAGTAAATTCGAAATCGTTCCCATATGATACTTGCGTAGATTTTCCTTCCTGGATGATCAACGTAAGGAAGCGTATTATGGCAAAAGGGCAGAGAAGATCCAACCGCGAAGCTAAAAAGCCGAAGCAGCCAAAATCGGAAAAGAAAACGGCTGTGCTTTTGACGCTGCTCGCGCCTGAGCGCGGTCTGACAAGGGCTCCAAAAGGCCGCGAGTTGCCTCTGCGATAGAAGCCGCACCATTGACGGAGTGGATGCGAAACTCTGTGCCTCGCCCGTGGCCAAGTTCTCCTGAATGGTGATGCGAACTGGTGGTTCACGGGTACCGCACCTTGTAGCGGGTTCGATAATCAGGGAACCGATCTCGCATCGCCTTTTCTGCCGCAAGCGTCTGCGCATAGGCTTTGCTGAGGTTGTCGCTACCCTCGGCCCGAGCAGCTCTGTGATCATCCGCGGCCTGGTGATAGGTATCGATTAAGGCGTCATCGTTGAGCGCGAGAAGACTTTTGGCAAATCGATCGATAGCATACTGTTGTGCGGCGGTGAGCATTTTTTGGGGTCCTTCCCGGAAGGCAATACAGCCGAACGAAAGTCTGTGATCCGCGATCTTCATTTCTCCTAAACGGGCGAATCCCGCACCGGAAAATGATGACCCGTTTGCTCCGAGCTGAGCCGCCACAGCGACCTTTCCCGTTGCCATTTGACTGTCACGCTGCTCGCCTTCCCTGTTATCTTAAGATCCTCTGGCATGGTCGGATCGGCAGCTCGCGTAGCGGGCGAGGGTCTCGCGGCGGACGAGAGCCGGTAGTCACGCCGAATAATGCAGATCACGAAAGGGTCGCTCGCTCGACAATCCGCGACCGGGCACCTTGCCGTGATCTCAAATCCCGGCGAAACCGACATGCACGCGCGGTCGGCGATCGTCCGACATTGGTCACCCTCTCATCAACAAGCTTGTGAATAGGACACCAGCGATAACCAGTGCCGTCCAAACTAGATCATTGGCGTTGAGGGCAACCCAAAGTTTCCAGCCCTCACGGATGAATTCCATCCGGCAGCCGGCGCTTTCCCGAGGCACGACACCTTCGTTGTGAGCCGGTTGCGGCATTGTCTCGTCCGGCTGCGAGTCTCTCGCCAGGGCTGCCGCAAGTTCCATCGGATTTATCTCGACTATCTGAGTCAGCATCGTACCCGTGGTTCGCGCTGGTAGCCGCATCAACGTTGAAATTCGCCTGTAGGCCGGAAGCGACGCGGTCTGAAGCAGCTCCTCATCCGTTTCCACCGTGTACGTTCCCGCCGGCTGCACCTCGTCCATTCTGCCGCTCAAATTGAATGGATGCATGAAGGTGACCGTCTGGCTGGTCGTTCGCACGGTCATGGGTGACCTCGATTCTCGATGAACGCGTTCCTCCCAAAGCAGACACTCGGGTCACCGGGCGGAGTCGCTCTGGCCGCCTCCGCTCGTCGCCTCGGATAACGCTCCGACTGCGCCCGCGATCAACCTTCGCCATAGCTCGATTGGAGGTCGCGTTCTAAGTCGAACTGCCGAGCTTTTCTGCGCAGGCGCCAGCAACTGCCGAATTCGGTTTGTCGGTTCCAGGCATGGTAGCCCAGCCGCCCTTCTCGATGACTGCGCGCCGGTCCCACGAGGAAATCTTGTTGAATGCAACGAGCTTAGCTGCCGCATCGGTTTGCTGCTGGAAGTTCGCGACGCAGATCGGGGCCAGCACCGCTACGACCGCAGTTTCGACGCGCTCGGTTGCCATCTTCTCGGCAGTGCTGCCGAGTGTCCATTCGAGCGATGAGAACCCGACAATCGTGAACGCAACCGCACCGACCACTGCACCCCATACCGCTGGTTTCACCCCGGGATGGATCCCCATTTCATCACCTTGGCTTTGGGAGAAGGGAACTTCTCCTGTTTCACATCAACCTGGCACCGTAGCTCGCGGCGAGCCGGCCAAGATAGCCTCGGAAACTACTCAGATCGGTCCACGCCGAGCTCACCGGTTCGATACCGCGTCAAGCCGGTTGCAGCACGCATTGCACCCCAACCCGGGCGTTCCGACGCTTGCCATGCCCCTGTCCAAGGAAATCACAGAAATATTTGTAACTATTTCAGAGCCAAACTGCGAAGCACAGCTTTCGTTGGAAAAATTTTGCAGGCGCGGTCGTATTGATATTTCATGCCTGAACTCTCATCTACACAAGATCGTGTTTCGACGAGGGCTCGGCCCTAGTCGGTGTGCTCGCGAGCAACCGGGCAGTGCTTCCCGAAATTGAAATGTGATCTGATCCGACGAGCGTGTCGGACCAGCATTCTTCTTTTGAGGAAGCTCGATGGGTCAAGGTACCGTGAAATGGTTCAACACCCAGAGGGGTTACGGCTTCATCCAGCCTGACGACGGCTCGAAGGACGTGTTCGTTCATGTCTCTGCGGTCGAGCGTTCCGGCATCGGCACCCTCCAGGAGGGTCAAAAGCTGAGCTACGAGCTCGAGCGCAGCCAGCAGGGAAGGATTTCGGCCGTCGGTCTCCAGGCATTCTAACCCCGCCGCTCCCGAGCCCGCATGTCAGGGCAAAAGTTTGCCGTAGGGCAGAACGTACAATTCTGGCCTGATTGGCCACTCGGCCGCGCGCCAATACGCCATTGTCCGCCTCTGTCCTAAGGCGGACAATACCCCTCAGTACCGCATCAAGAGCAAGCGAGATGGACACGAACGCGTGGTCCGGGAGAACCAGCTCGATCGGTTGCTGGGTCCGGTTATTTTACAAAGCGACGCATCACATATAGGGCTAGCTCGTCCTTTGATGGAGACGATCGTGAAGATAAGGGATTTCGAGAAGAAAATTCGGAATCGAGACGGTATTACCATAGTAATTCGGGGACGCAGGGCAGGCAATATCCGCAATTATCGGGAATCAAGGGCGCACCACACAATGGATGTATCCGATTATATCAAAAATAATTTGAACGCGTATTTGGACAATACATACGAATTGTCGATAATTGATGGCTTCGGTAATGAGCCAACCGGCGGTACGTCGGTGGGTGCCATAAGAGAATCATATCGGCACTGATTGTGCGGCGTGCGGGAGGGTGAGGTGGACCCCGTTCATGCGACAGCCGGAGCCGCGTCTTAAGGTGTAGCCCTGCCGATTTTGATGACGGCTCCGATCGCGGTCAGCGCGCTGACTGGTGCGAAGACTCTACCTTTCAATTCATCGATATCAATGGGGATGTGGGCGAAGGCGAGCATCTCCTCGCTTTCCGAGCTCGCTCGGGAAGCGGGGGAAGCGCAGCCGTCGGCAAAACCGATCAGCGCTGATCGGTGGGGTCTCCCGACCTGCAGCAACCGCCATCCTATGTGTCAACCTACGCGGTAACGATGGCTGCTATTCAGCCATTGAAGCCGTGGTCTCGACCATGCAGCCCAACGCAACGACACAATCCAAGTCGCACACGGCACTCACAAAGAGGAGGTGCTGACAGGCAAGCCGCTGTTCGCTGATCAGCCAGCATGCTGGTAGGGGTCGGGTTAGTTTCGGTGATCGGGATGTCCGCGTGTTAGTTATCGCGCGAACCGCCCCAGCGAGCCAAGACGGCGTTCAGCTCGGCGGCGTGGAACGACCATGCGTCCTGAACCGTTCGGATCGCCCGCGAACCGGCCGAGACGTCGGGCGCACTCGAAGAATCCGGGCGCCGGCAGGCCGCCACGTGTCTTGCCGATGGCGCGCGCCGCGATGAACGGGCGGTGAACAGCCGGTAAGTGCTGTGGAACACGATCGCTTAACCCAGGCGGCAAAGTATGCTCCCGTCATGTCCTTGCAACGCGTGACGGTATTTGGCGGCACCGGCTTTCTCGGCCGCCGCATTGTTCGCCATCTGCACGACGCCGGTTTCGCCGTTCGAATCGCTTCGCGGCATCCCGATCGGGGTCGTTTGCTGTTTTCCGGCGACGTTTGCGGGATCGAGTCGGTCCGCGCGGATGTAAATGACGAGGCCTCAGTGGCTACTGTCGTCAGAGACGCTTGGGCTGTCGTGAACGCCGTCAGCTTTTACGTCGAGCACGGAAAACGCACATTTCAATCGGTCCACGTGGACGCGGCCGGGCGCGTGGCAATGCTTGCGCGCCAGACAGGCGTGGAAAACTTCGCGCATATCTCCGGAATCGGCTCGGATGCGGGGTCGGCGTCTCCTTACATTCGGAGCCGCGGTAAGGGGGAGGCGGCTGTACTGGAGGGGTTCCCCACTGCCGCGTTAATTCGTCCGGCCGTTATATTCGGAGCAGGTGATGCGTTCCTGACGCCGCTGCTGACCATGTTGCGAGATATGCCCGTATTTCCGATGTTCGGGCGTGGAGAAACCAGGCTGCAGCCAGCCTATGTGAAGGATGTCGCTGAGGCGATAGCTCGCGTGTTGCGGGCGCCGGCTGCGCGCCATCCATATGAGCTCGCCGGGCCGCACGTTTATACTTATCAAGCACTGTTGAGAACGATTGCTGCCACCGCGGGAAAAAGGCCTTTTCTACTCCCGTTTCCGTTCAGATTGTGGCATGTGATTGGATATTTGGCGGAAATTCTGCCGAGCCCGCCGCTCACCAGAAATCAGGTCGAATTAATGGAGAAAGATAACCTCCCGAACCCGGATGCTCCAGGCTTTGAAGCTCTTGGGATCTCGCCGCAGGCGATTGAAGATATACTTCCGCAGCTTATGCAGAGGCCAAAGGAAGCGGCAGATCCGTGAGCCCCGAGATGTGGCACTCCGTTAATGGCGAATCGCCTCAGTCGTACCAAGCCCTCAGCCTACTATGATCGCCCTAGGGCCACATCTCTTTGAGCTTTTCAGATTTGCGGAGCAAATTCGAAATCGTTCCCATATGATACTTGAGTAGATTATACTTCCTGGGTGATCAACGTAAGGAAGCGTGTTATGGCAAAAGGGCAGAGAAGATCCAACCGGGAAGCTAAAAAGCCGAAGCAGCCAAAATCGGAAAAGAAAGCGGCTGTGCCTTTGACGCTGCTCGCGCCTGAGCGCGGTCTCACAAGGGCTCAAAAAGGCCGCGAGTCGCCTCGGCGATAGCGTACTGCCGTGTCGGGTGAAGGGAAGGGGATTCGAACCGCTGGTGCCTCTCGCGCGGGAATCGCTTTTCTCGCGGAGGAAAAGGGGCCGGAGGTCGATCGGGGTGGTCTCGAAAGGCGCCGTCCTTTCTGACGGGGGACCAACGGTTCGAATCCCCTTCCCTCCGCCAGCGAGTCCGCGGTGCTCCGATCATACGCAATGGCGTCGTCGAGGGCGCCTGCGGCGTTAGCGGCGGCACCTCTCAACAGGACGAAGACCGCGCTCCCGCGCTGGCGTTGCGCAGTTGCAGTGACACAGGTCGCAACGCAGGTTCCACGAAACAACGCCGAGCGCGGGTGCACAGCCGGACCGAATTTCCGGCCTATCATCAGACCTTCTCGACTTCGACCCGTAATGGATGCTCCTCGATCTTGGCCATCAACAAAACCTCGCATTGCTTTTGTTCGGCGACCTCAAAGGTAAACGTGCCCGCGACGCCCTTCCCTTGCGTATGCACGGCCATGGTCAAGGCTAGTGCGTCTTCTGTTGATCTATGAAATACCTTTGTCAGGACAAATACGACAAAATCCATTGATGTGTAATCGTCGTTATAGAAGACGATGTTCCACATGCTCGGGCGTTTTGCCTTCACCTCATCCTTTTCCAGGAGATCGAGTCGCGGTTTCCGGGTGGGTTCAAGGCGGTTTGGGTTTTGTTGTTGTGACAGGGACTTGCCGAATGTTTTGATCATCTCGCACCTATTCCATCTATTATTCGCAATTAACGCTGTTATCGCGGCTGCCCAGTCCCAACACCGACCCGCGCGCCGTTCGCTGGCGATGTTCCGTAACACCCACGCCGCCTGTCGGAAGCCCTTTTCGTGTACCACAAGGACGCATTGTGCCCGTAGGCGACGATAAGTCCGAACTTGTCCCCGCGGCGGCCACATCGAGCCGGTGCGGTCGGCTCGGCTCTCAAGACCAAGCCTAACCCATTAAATGGAACTGAGGATTAGCCGATTCAATGCCGGGGGGCACCATTGTTCTCTGTTTTGGATAGGCGTCGTCGGTTAGTTTTGTGTGCCGACTCGATTGTAGTTGTGTCCTCCAAAGGCGCTCGATGTTCTCCGAAGTTATGAGCTATTGTAATTTTATCTTTTCAGCCCCATGTGGCAGAACTTGCGGCAATTGACGGGTAAAGCGACTCGCACGATCCATAGCCCGCGGCTCGACAATCGCCGCTGAACGCGCACTGGGGGTTCGCGGAGTTTGAAAGCGACGCCCGTCCCGCCCGGTGGTTTGGATGCTCTGATGCAAAGCAGCACGATAAAGCACCTGCTTTTTGCAGCCGAAAGCGGCGACGCCGCGGCGCAATTTAATCTCGGTGTCCTCTATGACAGTCGTCTGGATGACAACGGCTATGCCATCGAAGGTAACCGAGCCGAGGCCATGATATGGCTGCGGGCTGCCGCCGAACAGGGGCTGCCCCGTGCTCAAAGTAAACTCGCCGAGATGTACACGAGTAGCCGAGCTACGCCCGAGGACTTTATCTGCGCCTGTGCCTGGTTTCTCCTGGCGACAACGAGCTTGCGCGGAATACATCGCCACAGGGCTCGATCCGGATACGCGCGTATTTCGTCGCATTTGACGCCGGCGCAGCTCGCAAGGGCGAAGCGGCTCGCACGCGATTGGCGGCCGAAGAAACCGAATAATAGTGGCCGGGTCCGGTTACCGGAAATGTCTTAGCGAAGAGCCAATGCAATGAACATTGGTTGGATGGTCTGAAGAATTCTAGGGATGAACGCCCATCATTCTGAACAGGCTTGTGTATATGTTTTTTGCCAGCGGCAGGATTTCTCCTAGATAATTTTGAAATCCTCACTATATATTGTCGGCCTGATTTCACGAAAGGACAGTGATCATGGCCCCCTCGATGAATGGTAGTACAAGCGGATTTCGAAAATGGTCGGAGGCTCAAGAGCTAAAGAGAAGGGGTGAAGCTCGCGCCGATGCGGGCGAAGTTGCGATTATCCCGGCACCGAGTGTCGATCAGGCGGCGATGCCGCCAGCCGAGCAGCCTCATCGTCCGTGGCTCGTGCCCGGTGCAGGTAAAATTTAAGCGGATGCTGAAACGGCTGGGAGCGATACGTGCTCGCACCAATGCCTGAGATTAAGCTCAGCGGCTTCGGCCGGGCTAGCGCCGGATTGTAAGCGGCTGACCGAAAATAAATCTTCATATATCAGTAGCTTATTCGTCATTCCCGCAAAAAGCGAAAGTTTAGGGGACCGAAGGAGCGGTTGCCTCCTGCTCAACCCGCGGGCGGCCAGCAACTCCGCACTTGCGCACATTGTGGCGGGACCAGACGCGGCCATGACCGCGGCGATCCGCGCGCGCTCCGGCCAAAAAACGCCGCGATCTTATTCAGGCGTCGCATACTCGCACCCCAATCGGCATTGAAATCGTGTCGTTCGATGCGAGATCGAGATCGCCTCGGTCTTGTCGAGGGGTCATGCTGCGGGCCGTATCGGATCGATAACTCCCAAGAGGGCAGACCCTCCAGAGCGCGAAGATTCTCGAACGATCGATCGCGTTTATTTTGCAATTCTTAGTAAAGTTTGACGCGCATTTGACAGATAGTCGACAGTTATATAACGCGCCTTGGGCAATTCTCCTCCAGTCACGACAAACGGGTCGAGATATAGGAGGATGGCGATGACGCGAACCTTTTTCCCTGGTATCACTGAGTGCGGCGGGTGCAGCGCTGATCGCTGGGGTCTCCCGGCCTGCAGCAACCGCCATCCTATGTGTGAACCCACACGGTAACGACGGCTGCTATTCCGCCATCGGAGCCGCAGTCTCGACCGTGTAGCCCAACGCAACGACACAATCCAAGTCTCACCCGGCACTTACAAAGAGGAGGTGCTGATAGGCAAGCCGCTGTCGCTGATCAGCCAGCATGCTAAAAACACTATGTCGACGCGACAGGCCGTTCGAATGGTGTCGACATCGACGGTATCGACAATGCCGGTCTTGCCAACGTCGTCGTGACAGAGTTTTTCGTGGTAGCTTCATCAATCTTACGTTCGTGAGGAGGCTCAAAGGGAAGGTGGGATGACGAGAGAAAAGGGTCCGCGACAGGCCGGAGCGGCTCGCGCGCCGGCGAGGCGGCGTTCGTCGCCGAGGCGTGGCTCGCCACCCGGGCACGACGGCTTCCCGGTCGTCGGGCTCGGCGCCTCGGCCGGCGGCCTCGATGCCGCCCGGAGGCTGCTCGCCGCGCTCCCTGCCGGTACCGGCATGGCCTTCATTCTCATCCAGCATCTGGATCCGACGCATGCGAGCATGATGGTCGATCTGCTGGCCGGCCATACGCCGATGAAAGTGCAGCAAGCGGCCGACGGGGTGCCGCTCGAGCGCGAGCATGTCTACCTCATTCCGCCGGGTGCCTATCTCTCGATCCAGGCTGGCGCCTTGCGCCTCTCGGAACCACGGGAGCGGCACGGCGCACGGCTGCCCTTCGACTTCTTCCTGCGCTCGTTGGCGGAAGAGCTCGGCCAACGAGCGGTCTGCGTGATCCTCTCGGGAACCGGCGGCGACGGCAGCCTGGGGCTGAAGGCGATCAAGGAGAAGGGCGGGCTCGTCATCGCGCAGGATCCGGACGAGGCCGAGTTTGACGGCATGCCGCGCAGCGCGATCATGACGGGGGCGGTGGACCTCGTGCTCCCGGTAGAGAAGATTCCCGAAACCCTCGCCAAATACGGTCGGCAGCTGGCCGTCAACGGTAAGCGGAAGGGCCGAGCGCCCGACGATCATCCCCCGGACCGGTTGGCCGAGATTATCGATCTTCTGCGCACGAAGACCGCGCACGATTTCGCACTCTACAAGCCCGGCACATTGTTGCGCCGGATCGAGCGGCGCATGGCGCTGGCCGCTGTCGATGACATCGGTCGGTATCTCGACATGCTGCGGCAGGATTCGGGTGAGCTCGAGCTCCTCGCCAAGGACCTGCTGATCAACGTCACCAGCTTCTTCCGTGACCCGAAGGCCTTCGAGCTGCTGGCGAAGGAGGTGATCCCCGATCTCGTCCGCCGGCAGCCGTCGGACCGGCCGCTCCGGATCTGGGTGGCCGGCTGCAGCACCGGGGAGGAGACCTATTCCCTTGCCATGCTCTTTCTCGAGGAAATCGCGGCGGCGAAGCGGAATATCCAGCTGCAGGCCTTCGCCTCCGATATCAACCAGGATGCGGTCGCTGTCGCCCGCGAGGGACGCTATCCGGAATCGATCGCGGCGGATGTGTCGCCGGGGCGGCTCGCCCGCTTCTTTTCGCAGGAGGAGCACAGCTATCGGGTCGTGCCCGAGTTGCGCGGGACGGTAGTCTTCACGGCACAGGATGTGTTGGCCGATCCGCCGTTCTCGCGCCTTGACCTGATCTCCTGCCGTAACCTGCTGATATATTTGCGCCCCGAGGCGCAGGAGAAGGTCCTTCTGCTGTTCCATTTCGCGCTCCGCGAGAGCAGCATTTTGATGCTCGGCGGCTCCGAAACGGTGGGCAGGCTCGACGATCGGTTCGAGCCAATCTCCAAGACGCAGCGGATATATCGGCAGATCGGCTACAGCCGGCCCGGGGAAGTCGATTTTCCGATCGGTCCGCGAGGGGGCTCGCGAACATTATGGCCGGGACCGACGCGCCCAGCGGCGGCGCAGGGCTTCAGCGCGCGCGATTTCACGCAGCGGCTGCTGCTCGAGAGCTATGCGCCCGCTTCGGTCCTGATCAACCGCAAGCACGAGTGCCTCTATTACTCGGGACCAACCGACCGCTATTTGCGGGTGGCCGCGGGCGAGCCCAGCCGCGACCTGTTCGCCATGGCGCGCGAGGGCCTGCGCGACAAGCTCAGAGCGGCGATCCGCCAAGCGAGCCGGGAGCACGCGCTCGCGATCGTCACGGGCGCACGTGCGAGCTACGCCGGCAGTGCGGTCGCTGTCCGCATCGAGGTCCATCCGGTGCAGAGCGAGGGCGAGGAATTGCTGCTGGTCAGCTTCTTCGAGGATCCCGAGCGCGAGCCGAGGCCGGGCCGACTGGCCGAGCCGACGGACGACCTCTCGCGGATCACCGAGCTCGAGCAGGCGCTCGACGCCACCCGCAAGGAACTGCAGAGCGCCATCCACGAACTCGAGATCGCCAACGAGGAGCAGAAGGCGGTCAACCAAGAAGCCATGTCGGCGAACGAGGAGTTCCAGTCGACCAACGAGGAGCTGATGACCTCGCGGGAAGAGCTGCAGTCGCTGAACGAAGAGCTCACCGCCCTAAACAGTCAGCTTCAGGAGACGCTCGAACGCCAGCGCAGCACGGCCAATGATCTGCAGAACATTCTGGACAGCTCTGGCGTCGCGACCTTGTTCCTGGACAGCGAGCTCAATATCCGCTTCTTCACGCCGGCGGCCAAATCGCTGTTCCGCGTCATTGCCACCGACATCGGCCGGCCGCTCGCCGACCTGGCCCGGCGCATCAACGACA
>Ga0209656_10002142_pt1 | contig 12875 bp, 9 predicted proteins | sample BogFormECP12_OM2_FD_188239 | JGI IMG/M metagenome (GOLD analysis project Ga0209656, IMG submission 188239) | Bog forest soil microbial communities from Calvert Island, British Columbia, Canada - ECP12_OM2 (SPAdes) (version 2) | ecosystem: Environmental > Aquatic > Freshwater > Wetlands > Bog ... | reverse complement strand
GAGCGAGATCCGGCTCAGGATCTCCAACGTGTTCGGTACCAAGCCGCTGACGATCAGCGACGTGCGCGTCGCGCTGAGGCTGACCGGGGCGGCGGTGGTGCTGGACAGCAGCCACCGCGTGACGTTCGGCGGACGGTACACGGTCACGATCCCGGCCGGCCAGCGGGAGTTCAGCGATCCGGTGAAGCTGAGAGTTGGCGCTGAGCAGGACCTGGACGTGTCGATCTACGTCAAGCAGGCCACCGGGCCGGCCACCTGGCATCCGGCCGCGATCGCCACCAGCTACTACTCGACCGCGGGCGATCACAGCGCGGCCGCCGGCGCCGCCTTGTTCCCGCACAAGATCGGCGCCTGGTACTTCCTCGACGGGGTGGACGTCGTAAACCCCGCCGTGGCCGGAGCGGTCGTCGCCTTCGGCGCCTCCAGCAGCGACGGCGCGGGCTCCACCCTGAACGGCAACGACCGCTACACCGACGACCTGGCCCGCCGCCTGCTCCAGCTGCCCGCGGGGCAGCGGCTGTCGGTGCTGAACGCGGGCATCTCCGGGAACCAGCTGCTGGCAGACAGCAAGGGGACCGCCGGGCAGAGCGCGCTGAACCGGTTCTACCGGGACGCGATCCAGCAGACCGGCGTCCGGGTCATCATCTTGTGGGAGGGCACTAACGACATCGGCGAGCACCCGGGCATCGAGGCCACGCAGCTCATCGACGCCTACGCATCGCTGATCGCCATGGCGCACTCCCGCGGCATCGCGGTCGTCGGCGCCACCTTGCAGCCGGACCAGGGCGCGACCTACTACACGCCGCAGGGCAACCAGGTCCGCCGGGCGGTCAACCACTGGATCCGGACCAGCGGCGCGTTCGACGCGGTCGCCGACTTCGACGCGGTGCTGCGCGACCCCCAGGACCAGGCCGCGATGCTGCCCGCCTACGATAGCGGCGACCACCTGCACCCCAACGACGCCGGCTATCTGGCGATCGCGAACTCGATCGACCTGCAGGAACTCGCCTGGCTCGGAGAGCGGCTGAGCGGGTGACCGGGGCGGAGCGGAGCGGAGCAACGCATTCGTTCTGGATAATGCTGGGGAGACGTTCAGCGGCGGGATAGCTTACACAGAAGCTGCGGAGCCTCATAGTCGGCTCTGAATGACGGCGCAGGCGCTGCTCATAACCGTTCCGCACACTCATCGGCATGAGTACCCAACCGCAGGTAGAGATCGTCGTCCCGGTGCGGAACGAAGAACGCGACCTCGCGCCAAGCATCCGGCGGCTCGTTGATTATCTGCGTGACAGCTTCCCGTTCACGGCACGGGTGACGATCGCGGACAACGGCAGCACAGACCGGACGCTGCCGGTGGCACGCGAGCTCGCAGCCTCGTATCCGGGGGTCCGCGCCGTTCACCTTGACCTGCCCGGCCGCGGCCGGGCGCTGCACGCCATCTGGTCGGCCAGCGACGCCGAGGTCCTCGCCTACATGGACGTGGACCTGTCCACCGACCTGAACGCCCTGCTTCCGCTGGTCGCGCCGCTGCTGTCCGGGCACAGCGACGTGGCCATCGGCACCAGGCTCGCCCGCGGATCGCGGGTCGTCCGGGGCGCGAAACGGGAGACGATATCCCGCTGCTACAACCTCCTGCTCAAGGCCTGCCTCGGCGTCGGGTTCTCCGACGCGCAGTGCGGGTTCAAGGCCATCCGCGCGACGGCGGCGCGCGAGCTGCTGCCGCTGGTCGCGGACACGTCGTGGTTCTTCGACACCGAACTCCTGGTGCTCGCCGAGCGGGCGGGACTGCGGATTCACGAGGTGCCCGTCGACTGGATCGACGACGCGGACTCGCGGGTCGACATCGTGTCGACCGCGCTCGGTGACCTGCGCGGGATCCGCCGGGTCGGCTGGGGGCTGCTGCGGGGCTCGCTGAAGGTGCCGCAACTGCGGGCCGCCGATCCGGGCTACTCGCGGGGGCTGGCCTGGCAGCTGCCCCGGTTCCTGCTGATCGGGGTGGCGAGCACGCTGGCGTACGTGGTGCTTTACCTGGTGTTCCGGGGCTTCATGGGGGCGCAGGCGGCGAACGCGCTGGCGCTGCTGCTGACCGCGGTGGGGAACACGGCGGCGAACCGGCGGCTGACGTTCGGCGTGCGGGGCCGGGCGGGCGCCGCGCAGCACCAGTTCCGGGGGCTCATCGCGTTCGGGGCGGGGCTGGCGCTGACGTCGGGAGCGCTGGCGGTGCTGCATTCGGCCAGCCGGCTCGTCGAAGTCGTGGTCCTCGTCGTGGCCAATCTGGCGGCGACGCTGCTGCGGTTCGTGCTGTACCGAGGGTGGGTGTTCGGACGTTCTCCCGGACGTTCTTCCGGAGGGGCGCCCGGGCGGCATGCCGCGCGCGCTCCGGCGGCCCCGCGGGTTCCCGCGCCTGAGCCTGTCATGTCCGATGTCATGTTCGACCAGTCAACCGGGAGCACGCGATGAGCGCCATGACAGTACCCGTGTCCGTTTCGCCCCGGCCGGCCAGCAGACTTGGCCTGCGCCGGCTCTGGCGGGGGCCGGGGCGCGACCCCGCCTGGGCACGGCCGGCGATGCTCGGCCTGCTGGCGCTCACCGCGGTGCTCTACCTGTTCAACCTGAGCAGGAACGGCTACGCCAACGACTTCTACGCGGCCGCGGTGCAGGCCGGGACGCGGTCGTGGAAAGCGTTTTTCTTCGGTTCGTTCGACTCGTCGAACTTCATCACGGTGGACAAGACGCCCGCGTCGTTGTGGGTGATGGAGCTGTCCGCACGGGTGTTCGGGTTCAGCACGTGGTCGATGCTTGTCCCGGAGGCGCTGGAAGGCGTGCTTTCCGTGTGGCTGCTGTACCTGGCGGTCAAGCGGTGGTTCGGGCCGGGGGCCGGCATCGTAGCGGGGCTGGTGCTGGCGCTGACCCCGGGAGCCGCGCTGATCTTCCGGTTCAACAACCCGGACGCGCTGCTCGTGCTGCTGATGACCGCGTCGGCGTACTGCGTGCAGCGGGCGATCGAACGGGACCGGACTCGGTGGCTTGTCTTCGCCGGGCTCTTGCTCGGGTTCGGGTTCCTGGCCAAGATGATGCAGGCGTTCCTGGTGCTGCCCGGGTTCGCCCTCGCGTACCTGTGGGTCGGGCCGGCGCGTTTGCGGCGGCGAGTGTGGCAGGTCGTGGTGTTCGGCGTCTCGGTGATTGTCGGGGCCGGGTGGTGGGTGGCCATCGCGCAGCTCACCCCGGCGGCCGACCGGCCGTACTTCGGCGGATCCACGAACAACAACATCCTGGAGCTCGCGCTCGGCTACAACGGGCTGGGGCGGCTCGACGGGACCGAGACCGGGTCGATCGGGTTCAATAGCAGCAGCGTCGCCGGGGGCGGCGGCGGGTTCGGGGGTGCGACCGGGATCGTGCGGCTGTTCCAGTCGGAGTTCGGCGGGCAGGTGAGCTGGCTTATCCCGGCGGCGCTGATCTCGCTGGGGGCGCTGCTGTGGGTGTCGCGGCGGCGGGTGCCGCGGCGGGCCCTTGGCTCGGGTTCCGATTCGGTCACCCGGATGCGGGCCTTCGCCGCGATCTGGGGCGGCTGGCTGCTGGTGACCGGGCTCGTGTTCAGCTACATGCAGGGAATCATCCACCCCTACTACATGGTGGCCCTCGCCCCGGCTATCGGCGCGCTGGTCGGCGTCGGCGCCTCGTCGCTGTGGCAGGCCCGGCTCGGCATGGCCGGGCGCGTGTGCGCCGCGGTCGCCGTGGCGGCGACGGCCGTGTGGTCGTTCGAGCTCCTGAACCGGACACCGGAATGGCTGCCGTGGCTGCGGTGGGTGGTGCTGATCGCCGGACTGTGCGGCGTGGTGGCGCTGTTCGCCGTGCCGGCGTTGACGGGTGCGCCGACGGGTGCGCCGGCGCACGGGCGGCGGCGTGGCCGGGCTGTCTCGTGGGTGGCCGGCGTGCCGCTGGGGTTCGCGCTGGTGGCGGGGCTGGCGGGGCCGTTGGCTTACTCGCTGGACACGGTGAATAGCACGCACACCGGGTCGCTGCCGAACGCGGGGCCGCAGGTAGCGGGATCGTTCGGCGGGGCGGGCGGGGCTGGCGGGCCTGGCGGGGCGCGCGGCCGGTTTGGCGGCGGCGGGTTCCCCGGCACCGGCACCGGGACTGGCGGCGGGACCGGGACTGGCACCGGGACCGGGACCGGCGGCGCGACGGGCGGGTTCCCTGGTGGCTCTACCGGGACCGGTGGCCCTGGCGGCGCTGGGGGCGCGGGCGGCGGCATCGGGGGCCTGTCCGGCAGCACGCAGGTCAGCAGCGCCCTGATCAAGCTGCTTGAGCAGGACGCGTCGAAGTACAAGTGGATCGCCGCCACCGAAGGCACCCAGGAGGCCGCCCCGATCGAGCTGGCGACCGGCGGCGATGCGGTGCTCGCCATCGGCGGGTTCAACGGCAGCGACCCGGCGCCGACGCTGGCGCAGTTCGAGGCGCTGGTGGCCAAGGGCGAGATCCACTACTACGTCGGCCGTGGCGGCAACAGCTTCGGCGGCGGGACGGATTCCTCGGCGATCGCGTCCTGGGTCGCGGCGCACTTCACCGCCAAGACCGTGGGCGGTGTCACCGTCTACGACCTGACCAAGGCGAAGTAGCCCACTGAACGACGGCCCGCGGAGACCGGTCTCCGCGGGCCGTCGCCCGGTCAGCATGAGCCGAGCCCTGCCCAGTTGGCGACCGTGTCTTCTTCCGTGCCGCCGCCGACGGTCATGGTTCGGTTGGCCACATAGCCGCAGTCCGCTGTCTCCTCCACATCGGACCAGGTTCCGCCGAGATCGTACTTGTAGGAGAGCGTGGTGTCCGCGGTCGCGGTGATCGTGGCGGTCCATTGGGTCGCGGACAGCGGTGTCATCGCGATGCCGGCCGGGTTCCAGTCCGGCGCGCCCTCGCCGAGCGCGGACAGGGTCCCGGACAAGTACACAGTGTCGCCTGAGGCCGTGGTGTCCGCCGGAACGGACACGTTGACGGTTTCGACCGCGGCGGTCGCGGCGGAACTCACGTCGATCGCCACCGCGTCGTGCGCCGGGACCGTAATCACGGCCTGACCAGCCGCGTTGACCGCGACCGCGGTTCCGGTACAGGCACCGTCGACCGCGGCGCCGCTGACCACGTCGCAGTAGGCGCCCCCGGGCAGGCCGGTGGTGAACGTCTCGGTGACCGGGCTCGGCTCGTCGTTGATCGCGACCCAAGCGTCGCTTCCCCGGCTGAAGGCGATCGCGGCGCCGCCGTCAGTCCACCAGTTCGCCACCGGGGCGCTGCCCGCCGCGTTCCGCCAGGCGACCATCCCGACGATCTGCGGCCACCTGTCTTCGCACTCCCAGGTACCCGAACCGCAGGTGACGGGGGCGATCGCGTTGCCGCCCGCGCTCGGAGGACCCTGATCGTAGCTGCTGTACGCGTAGTCGGACAGCACCATCGGTGTGCCGTAGGGCCACGCCAGCATGAAGACGTTGGCGAGGACGTACTGCGCGCCGTCCGCATAGTAGAGGGCGCCGCCGTCGCGTTCGGTGTCCTGGTCATCGACGAACGAGACGGCGTCGGCGCTCGGGACCATTCCGGCGGCGTTGTAGCCGGGGCCGAAGTCGCTCAGTGACGCGAGCGTGCCGCTGGTGAACGCGTCGTACAGGTCCCAGCCGTAGCGGTATTCAAGGAGGCTGCCCGTCCCCTCGTAGAGTTCTGGGGTCACCGGCTGACCCGCCAGCCCGTCGAGCTGGCAGCTCCATACCTGGTATTCGTCCTCCCAGTTGGTGATGGACGTCTCACACGGGGAGAAGTCATCAGGACCGTACAGCGGCGGGTAATCGTACTTGTCCGGAAAAGTCGATCCGTTGTCACCCGTTCCCCCGCCGCCCTGGCCGGTCATGTGGTGCAGGACGACGTCCGCGTAGACCTTGATCCCCGCCGCGTGGCACGCCTGGATCATCGCGGCGAGTTGCGCCTGCGTTCCGAACCGCGAGTTCAGGTCGTAAGCGACCGGCTGGTAAGCCTGTCACCAGGGATAGCCGTCGGCGGCGAGCACGACCGACTCCTGCGGGGGCGAGATCTGAACGGCACCGTACCCGTCAGGGCCGAGCACGTTCGTGCACTCGCTGGCGATGTCCGTCCAGGGCCAGTCAAACATCTGGACGATCACGGTACCGTCGCCGGCCGACGCGGCCGCGGCGCGGGCCGTGACGGGCCGCGGGCCGAGCGCGAGCGGCACCGCCGCGGCCGCCGCGAGCAGCACGGCAGCCGCCAGGCGAATGTGCGCGCGGAGCATGCCGCCAGCGTCAGCATGTGTCAACGGAATGTCAACGAGATCAAGATCAACTAAAGACGTTTTAACGAAATGTTTCTGAAACACCCATTTTTTAAACAGAACGTTCCCTGGCAGGACCGTCAGCACCCGGTTACGTTCCGGGACAAGCGATTCGAACGCGGCACGCGGGGAGTCGCGACCGAACGCGATCAGATCCTGCTCCCCATTTCTGGAGGCCCCCATGGGTCCGATCAAACACAGACGCACGCGGCGGGTGGCCGTTCCCGCCGCCATCATCCTCGCGACGGCGATGTCCGGCATCGTCGCCACGACCACCGCCGCGCGAGCGGCGACGCCCGCCCCCGGCGCGCCGGGCGCGGCCGCTAACTGGAACGAGCCGTCCGTTGGCGGCTTCGCCGACTCGCTCGGCGCGAGCTCCAAGGTCTGGTACACGCTGGGCAACGGCGAGCTGGAGAACGCCTTCTACCCGGAGACCGACACCCCCGACACCTTCGGCCTGCAGTACGTGGTGACCAACGGATCCTCGTTCACCGACCTGGAGACCACCGGCACCACGCACTCGATCTCGCTGGCCGATCCCACGTCGCTGACCTGGCAGCAGGTGAACACGGCGACCAACGGCGACTTCAAGATCACCAAGACCTACGTCGCCGACCCGTCGCGCTCGGTGATCCTCGTCCAGACGACATTCGACAACCTGAGCAGCTCGCCGCTGGACCTCTACGTCGACTATCACCCCTACCTCAACAACGACGGCATGGGCAACACCGGCGGCACGGACTCGGCGAGCGGCGACCTGGAGGCGGTCAACGGGTCGGTCGCGAGCGCGCTGACCTCATCGCTCGGCTTCTCGGCGACCTCGACTGGGTACGCGGGCACGTCAAGTGACGGCGAGACGATGCTCACCAGCGACTACTCGCTGCCCACGACGTACTCCTCGGCCTCCACCGCCGGCCACATCGACCAGGTCGGGGAGATCCCGGTCGCCTCCTCGGGATCGACCACGTTCACGCTCGCGCTGGCGTTCGACACGTCGGAGTCCGCGGCGATCTCCGACGCGGCCGCCTCACTGGCCGCGGGGTTCTCCTCGCTCGAGTCGTCGTTCGAGTCCGGCTGGCACTCGTGGATCGGCGGGCTGAACGCCCCGCCCGCGTCGGTGACCGGATCGCCCGCGCTCGAGACCCAGTACTACGTCTCGCTGATGGAGGTGAAGGCAGACGAGGACAAGACCTACCCGGGCGCGTTCATCGCGGCGCCGAACCTGCCGTGGGGCGCGAGTGTGAGCGCTGATACCGGCACCGGCGATTCCGGCCAGCACGGCTATCACGTGGTCTGGACGCGGGACGAGTACGAGATGGCTTCGGCGCTGCTCGCGGCCGGAGACAAGACCGACGCGCTCGCCGCGCTCAGCTACATCTTCCAGTACGAGGTCGAGTCCTCCGGCGCCGTCAAGCAGAACACCTGGCTGAACGGCACGAAGGTGTTCGGATCGCTACAGATGGACGAGGTGGCGGACCCGATCATCCTCGCCTGGCAGCTCGGCGCGACCAGCTCGACGGACTGGGGATACGTCGAGGAACTGGCCGGCTACCTGGTCGCCAACGGCCCGTACACACCCCAGGAACGCTGGGAGGAGAACAGCGGCTACTCTCCCGCGACGATGGCCGCCGAGATCGCCGGGCTGATCTGCGCCGCGGCGATCGCGGAGGACAACGGCGACACCAGCGCGGCGGCCACCTACCAGTCGACCGCGCAGTCGTGGGCGGCCGAGGTGGACAGCCTGACGTACACGACCACGGGCTCGTACGGGAACGGCGACTATTTCCTGCGGATCACGCCCGACGGGCAGCCCAACTCTGGCACGTCGATCTCGATCGCCAACGGCGGCGGCTCGCACGATGACCGGACCGTGGTGGACCCGAGCTTCCTCGAACTGGTGCGGCTCGGCGTGAAGTCACCGACGGCGGCCGACATCACCAACACGATCACCGCGGTGGACGACGAGCTGAAGGTCACCACCCCCGAGGGTCCGATCTGGCACCGGTACGACTTCGACGGGTACGGCGAGACCTCTAGCGGAGGCGACTACACCGGGTCCGGCGTGGGCAACCCGTGGCCGGTGCTGACGGGCGAGCGCGGCGAGTACGACGTGGCCGACGGCAACCTGTCCGGCGCGCAGTCGATGCTGGCGACCATGGCCGGCGCGGCCAACTCCGGCTATCAGATCTCCGAGCAGGTCTGGAGCGGCAGCAACGGGGTGAACGGGTTCACGTCCGGGCAGCCGGACAATTCATCGACCCCGCTCATGTGGGCGATGGCGCAGTACGTCCGGCTGGCCATCGACATCTCCGCGGGATCGGACGTGGACACTCCCTCGGTGGTCTCATCCTGCCTGCTGCACAGCTCCTGTCCGGTCACCGGGTCGGTGAAGGAAACCGTCAACGTGACCGTCCCGGTCAACACCGCGGCCTCCGGCGACACCGTCTACCTGGCCGGGAACCTGCCCGTGCTCGGCCTCGGCCAGTCCGACTGGGCGGCCAACGGCGTCCCGATGACCCAGGTGAACCCGAACGAGTGGACGGCCACCGTCTACTCGACCGCGGACACCACGCTGTCCTACAAGTACGACCTGGGCGGCAGCTGGTCGAACGTGGAGAAGAGCGCGTCCTGCGCCGACGTCGCCAACCGGTCGATGTCGGTGAACGGCGGGACCGAGAACGACGTGGTGGCGAACTGGGGAGGTCCCGGCGCCTGCGGGGACTCCGGGGCCGTGATCAACGTGACTGTGCCGTCGGACACGCCCAGCGGTGACACCGTGTACCTGTCGGGCAACTACGACGTCCTCGGCACCGGCATCCCGTCCGCCGACGACTGGGTAGCCACCGACTACCCGATGATCAAGACCGGCGCCGACACCTGGACGCTCACCGTCACCGGTGTCCCCGTCGCGGCCTTCCAGTACAAATTCACGCTGGGCAGCTGGTCATCCGTCGAGGAGACCGCGTCCTGCGGCTACGTCGCCAACCGGGCGTTCGGCTTCGACACGGCGGACCAGACCTATACGGCCAACGACACGGTGGCCGCCTGGGAAGGCGTCGGATCCTGTTAGCTCGCTGTTAGCGATCCTCGCGCGTGCTTCCCCGGTCTCTCCGCTTCCGGGGAAGCACGCTCCCGGCTCCGGGAGTAGAGTCCCGAAGGGGATCATGAACGCCGGGGGTGTCATGGAGCACACACAGCTGCTGGTCATTGGCGCGGGCCCGTACGCGCTGTCGGCCGCGGCGCTCGCGCGCGAGCGCGGCATCGACACCGTGGTGCTTGGCAAGCCCATGGGTTTCTGGCGGGAGAACATGCCCGCGGACATGTTCCTGCGGTCGGGCCCGGACTGGCACCTGGACGGCGCCGGGCAGCACACTTTCCAGGCGTACCTGGAAGAACAGGCGATCAAGGCCGAGGAGATCGATCCCATTCCGGTCGGCGTCTTTCTCGACTACGCCGACTGGTTCCGGAAAGCCAAGGGAATCGAGGTCCGTGAAGAGTTTGTCGGCCGGCTGGTCAAGGCGGACGGGCGGTTCGAGGCACGCCTGCGGAGCGGCGACGTTATCCGGGCGGACGCCGTGGTGGCGGCCCCGGGAATCCGGCAGTACGTGAACGTGCCCGCCTGGGCGGCCGCGGTGCCCGCTGGATCCGCCGCCCACACCTGCGACCTAGTGCGCTTTGACGACATGGCCGGAGCGCGCGTCCTGATCATCGGCGGGCGGCAGAGCGCCTACGAGTGGGCCGCGCTCCTGCGCGAGCACGGCGCCGCGCGCATCGACATCGTGCACCGCCACGACGTCCCGCGGTTCGAGCGGGTCAGCTGGAAGTTCGCCGACGTCCACGTCGAGCGCACGCTCAACGTCCCGGGATACTGGCGCAACCTCCCGGCAAGCGAACAGGACGCCATCGGCAGGCGCTTCTGGGAAGTGGGGCGGCTCACCCTCGAATACTGGCTGACTCCCCGGCTGGACTGGGCGGGGATCACCCGGCGGCCCGGAACCGAGGTCATCGAGGCGGCGGCGGAAGGCGACGGCGAGGTCCGGGTGCTGCTCTCCGACGGTTCGCGGCTGACCGCGGACCGCGTGGTGTTCGCGTCGGGTTACCGCGCCGATCTCGCCAGGGTCGGGTATCTCGGCGGCGTGCTCGACGGGGTGGAAACACGGAACGGCTTCCCCGTCCTGGACGAGTCGTTCCAGACGAGCCTCGCGGGCCTGTACGTCACGGGGTTCTCGGCGACGCAGGACTTCGGGCCGTTCTTCGGCTTCGTGAAGGGATCGCCCGCGGCGGCGACGCTGGTCGTCCGCGACCTGCTGTCACGCGGGTGACAGGCGGACCGGAATACCCCTTTTGTGGCGGCTGTTGGCCCTGATCGTGACCGACCTGATGGCAGCCGGCCCCGGCCTGTCCTCGACGCTGCTCGATGACACCGACCCGTCGCCCCTGTTCAAGCCCGTCGACGTCGTCGGCTTGCACCTGCGCAACCGCCTGGTCATGGCGCCGATGACACGGCAGTTCTCGCCCGGCGGCGTCCCCGGTGACGATGTGGTGGCCTACTACCGGCGCCGCGCGCCGTCGCTCGGCCTGCTCATCACCGAGGGCACCTACGTCGACCACCCGTCGGCCGGGGCGAGCGACCCGGTGCCGCGCTTCTACGGCGCGAACGCCCTGGCGGCCTGGCGCAAGGTCGCCGGCGCCGTGCACGCCGAAGGCGCCGCGATCTTCCCGCAGCTGTGGCACCTCGGCGCACAGCGCAAGCCGGGCACGCCGCCCTTCCCCGGCGCTCCGGTCGTCAGCCCCTCGGGAGTGGACACGGCCGGCCGCACGGTCGGGGAGACGGCCAGCGCGCAGACGCTCGCCGACATCGCCGCGTCCTTCGCCCGGGCCGCCGCCGATGCCCGCGCGGCCGGCTTCGACGGCGTCGAGTTGCACGGCGCCCACACGGCTATCTCCTCGACCAGTTCCACTGGCCCGCCACCAACCGCCGCGACGATGACTACGGCGGCGACATCAGCCGCCGCGTCCGGTTCAGCGCCCAGGTCGCGGCGGCCGTCCGGGCGGCCGTCGGCCCGGACTTCCCGGTCGCGTTCCGCTTCTCGCAGTGGAAGGGCGGCCACTACGACGCCCGGATCGCCGAGACCCCGCACGAGCTGGCGGCGTTCCTGTCCCCGCTGGTGAACGCCGGCGTCTCGCTGTTCCACGTCTCCACCCGCCGCTACTGGCTGCCGGCCTTCGCCGGCTCGGCGCGCACCCTGGCCGGCTGGACCAGGCACCTCACGGGAATGCCCGTCATCGCCATCGGCTCCGTCGGCGTCGCCGCGCCGTTCTTCGCCGGCCCCGGCGAGGACGTGCAGCCCTCGCTCACCCTCGCGCCGCTCGTCGACCTGCTCCGCCGCGGCGAGTTCGACCTGGTCGCCCTCGGCCGCGCCGTGCTGGCCGACCCGGAATGGGCCCGCAAGCTGGCCGAAGCCCGGCTGGGCGAGATCCGCCCCTACGACAAATCGTCCGGCGCGGTCCTCTACTGACTCGCCCGGCGCGGTCTCTACTGACTCAGCAGACTCGGTCCTCTACTGACACTGCGCCAGGACGGGCAATTACTGACACTGCGCCAGAGCGGGCAAGCGGGCAGTGCGGTCCGCTCACTGGTGCTCACGGCCGTCCCGGGGCGGGTTATACGGGCGGTGCACTGGCCGGGCGGAACCGTAGGGTATCAGATCAGGACATTTCTGGATTTAGCATGTAAATAACCTCAGTCGTACCAGCGTGATCGCGAAGACATTTTTCCTGGCGAAGAGATTTCATCGCTGGAGTGCACAAAGCTTTCGTGATCACGGGATATCGCGAGATCGACGGGCGTAAATACCCTGGCAGGGTATCTGTACTGATGTGAGCTTCACGCCGCGCAGAGGCCTATCCTTGGGGAACGCAGTCAGAAAGGCCCGCCGCCATGACAGACATGGTCCGCGTGACGATCACGGGGGTTGTCCGGTCCCCCGAAGAGGGCTCCGCTCGCGGGGAGCGGTTCTTCATCGAGCTCGCCGAGGTCGCGGGCACGCGACGCTTGTCTATCGGCGTGGGTGACGCCGAGGCGGCCGCGCTCTCGTTCAGCCTGCAGGGGATCGCGTTTCCGCGGCCGATGACCTATCAGTTCGCGGCGGCGCTGCTCGGCGCGGCCGGGTCCGCGGTGCGCGAGGTCCGCGTTACCGGGTTCACCGACGGGATCTTCTACGCGCAGGTGGTGCTGGTGAGCGGGGCGGTCGTCGACGCGCGGCCCAGCGACGCGATCAACCTGGCGGCGGTCACCGGCGCACCGGTTCTCGTGACGCCGGAACTGCTCGACCTGCGCACCGGGCCGCGCCAGCCCGCCTAGCGCCAGCCCGCCTAGCGACGGCCGCCTACCGGCTACCGGCTACCGGCGCGACTGATCCGGGGAGATGCCGGCGCCCATCGTGCCCGCGCCGACGACGCCGGCCGGCGGCCGGCTCACGAGTGCGCGGCGAGCCAGGCGCGGCCCGCCTCGGTGATGACCCGGTTGTCGCCCTCGGCGCGCAGCAGCGGC
>Ga0209656_10002140_pt1 | contig 12879 bp, 11 predicted proteins | sample BogFormECP12_OM2_FD_188239 | JGI IMG/M metagenome (GOLD analysis project Ga0209656, IMG submission 188239) | Bog forest soil microbial communities from Calvert Island, British Columbia, Canada - ECP12_OM2 (SPAdes) (version 2) | ecosystem: Environmental > Aquatic > Freshwater > Wetlands > Bog ... | reverse complement strand
ACACTTTGCGCATCACCGCAAATATCGCGACTCCGTCGCATTAAAAAAATGAAATAACCGCTGCGCCCACAATCCACGCTTGACAACCCCCATAGGAGCGGTTGCAGCCGTCCGAAGACCTTAAACGATTGATGATAAAAGCGATAAATACCGTCTTCTTCAGCCCATTCATCGCCGTACTCAGCCAATAGCGCGTCGATGTCTGCCAGCCCAGCCTTGATCCGCGCCAGCAGCTCATCCATTCGGCGCTGCTGTCCTTCGGGATCACGCATCAGCGCGCGCATCTTCTGGAAAGCTCGTTCGCCGTTCATCGTTTTTTGTGGCGTTTTTTGGCCGCCAACTGTTTTGCATGTACCCGGCACCCTGCCAACGCCAGCCAATCACCTCGGCCCTTTTCGCCTATGCGATAACCTACCGTTGTACCATGTTCGTCCTCAACTCGATAAATCATGATGCCGTCGATGGTTTCTTCCCAACGGCAAGACGGCACAAGATGTTGTTGCTTCATTGCCGCCGCCTTTCGTTGATCAAGTTCTTCAGCCCTGACCATAAGAGGCCCAGCGTGCAAATGATCAGCGCCCACTTTATGAGCTGCCACGCTATAAAGCAGAAGAGCCAAAGGTTCACCGCCAGCACCGGCCCGGAGATTTCGGGAGCGCAAACGAGCCCGATGGCTGCGAAGCTCAAGCACGGCACGACGATGAGCCAGAATCCCGCTGAGCCAAGCGCGTCAGATGTGCGCTCCGCGTCGGCAGAGTCGTTCGTGAGCAGCCCGAAGCATACAACCAATAAAAGCAGCGAGCCGAGCCAGAAATAAGCCGTGGCAAACGCGCCACGGCTGCGCCCAGGCCGTTTGCTCAGGTTTCGGCAGCCCGAACATCGAAAGGGCACCAGCTCACGCACCAGGGCCGCTACGGCGCTGCGCTGCCCGAGCAGATTGCAGCCGCGAGTAATGATAGAGGGGATCATACGCCAAATTTAAACGGGCAACGCGCCGCCGGGTGATGGATTAAGTGAAAACGCGAGCCCGCCAACACGGCCCGCGCCCGCTCTACAATCGGGCATTGAGGCCATTGCGCGCTTAGATATTCCTCCGCGCTGAGAGATTCACCAGCTTCGAAATTGGTGTTTGTCCGCGCCCATTTGCCAGCCAGCCAAATATCTTTCAGTTTCCTTTCTGTCACCAGCCACAGCCACCAAATAAGGGCAGCCACGTGAATATCGTAGGGCAGCGACGGCCCCTCGGAGCTTTCGAAATATTTTCGCGTCCGAAGCCCGCAGGCCGCATTGAGCACCAAGGTGTTGCCAGCTTCCAGCTTGAGCCTGGACCCTTTGGTGTGGAACATTTTGTGGAATGATCGCTGCTCGTTCCAGCACCGGTTGTTCCAGCAATCGTCAGTAAAGGTAATATTCTCCTTCAGCGGCGATCGTGCGGCTGAGCAGGCTGAGTTGATCTTCGGTGGAGTTCAAAGGGTGATGATCTTGCGAGCTGGCCTTTGATTACTCGGTTGGCTCTTCGCCTCGCGCTGCTTCTTGTGCTGCTTCGCTGATCAACTCTGTGAGTGAGAGTTGAGTTGAGAGTTGAGTTTTCAAATCAGGGTAGCGCTTCGATGCATTTAGGATCTCAAGACAGACAATATTGCCCGCCTTGTCGTGGCTGACGATTAGGCCGGGCTCCAGCTCGTCGCCTTCTTCGATCTGAGTCGTTCTGAGCCGAAAGCACAGTACATCGGCTTCGGTGTCATAGGTCACTTTCATGAGGTTCTCCAGTATTTGCTGATTTTGTGAGTGCGATAGAGCGTTACGACAAGTGCCGGTGAAACGGTTTCATTGACGAGCACTCGCAGCAGGCATTGTCTTTTGTTGGCTGTCATTCGCGACTGAAAGCAAGTAATTGCAGCGCAGCAAGGCGGCGCGATGCGGGCCAGCCAGGGGAAAAGCCGTTCGAAGCATGGGAAAACTCGGTTGGCTTGAGGTGATCGCGATGCGGGGCCAGCCAGGGCGAGCCCAAAGCGGCTGACCCAAATCGTCAAAGTGGGCAAGCAATGAGTCGAGCTTACTCATGGTAAGCCGCAGATCAGCTCTCAGAGCGGCTTATCCGGTAGAATGTTTCAGGAGAGTAAATTGAAAGGTTGCACCGGGACCCTCATTCGATGCGGCCCATAGCCGTCCACCGTGACCTTCAACGATGGAACGGCTGATCGACAGGCCCAGGCCCAGGCCGTCGGGTTTCGTACTATGGAAAGCGTCAAAGACGCGCTCCCGGCTCTTTGGATCAAGGCCGATTCCTGAGTCTTGTACCGCAACACATACCTCATCATCACCTTCACCACGTTGCGTTCTGATGACGAGCTCTCGTGGACGGTCCTGTATTGTGCCCATTGCTTCGATGCCGTTCAGGATCAAGTTCAGCGCCACCTGCTGCAGTTGAACGCGGTCTCCCATTATGGGAGGGAGGTCAGCGGCCAGTTCCATTTGCAATATGACCCGATTTCTTCGCATCTCGCTCCTCGCGAGGACGACAACCTCTCCAATGGCCTCGTTGATATCCAGCCGTTCCTTCGCGGCGCGAGTTTTCGTGAAAAGGGCTCGAATGCGTCTGGTCACGTCGCCGGCTCGATCCCCATCACGGATAATGCGGCGAATCGCTTCGCGGGCTTCGACAAGGTTTGGCGAATCCCCAGCCAGCCAGCGCAAGGAGGCATTTGCGTTGGTCACGATGCCTGCGAGAGGCTGATTGACTTCGTGCGCGATCGACGCAGCCATTTCTCCCATCGTCGTTAACCGCGTCACACGAGCCAACTCGCTTTGCGCTTCGCGCAAAGAAGCCTCGCTTCGCCGCAGTTCGTCCTCTGTCCTCTTGCGCTCAGCGTTTTCTTGTTGCAGATCGGCATAGAGCTGCGCGTGCTCGAGCGAGATCGCTGCTTGCGAAGCCAACAGCTCCAACACTGCGATCCGATCCGACGTGAAGGCGCCCGCAGTCAGATTGTTCTCCAGATAGAGTAAGCCGGCTAGTTTTGCCTGCTTTACGATGGGCAGGCAGAGAATGGATCTGGTTCGCCTCCGCTTTAGATAACCGTCCCTTGAAAACAGGTTCGCAACTGAAGCATCGTGGAGGACCACGCTCTCCAGCGTGCGAATCACGTAATGGAGCACGGATTCGGGGAGATCGGCGAGGGTGATTGAAGTATGGCGAAGAGCAACTTCTATCACACCGCGGCCGGTCCTGGCTTCTGCCTCAATCTGGGGCTCATTGTTGCGAATAGCAATCAGCACGCCCCGCTCCGCCCCGGCATGTTCGACCGCAATCCTCATCAGGGCCTCGATGAGCTTATCGAGGACGATCTCGCTAAACACAGCCTGCGAAGCCTTGACTACCGTCCCGACATCCAACTGCACGACCGACGTGCCTATCGTGGTGATCGGCGAGGAAGAAGTTCGTTCCTCATAAAGCCGAGGGTGAGATTGGTCAATTTGCCGCACCTTGCCGAGTGCACCCCAGCGAAGATAGCAGTAGCGGGCGTTTCGCAAATAGGCGTGGGCGATCGTCTCGAAGCCGCGCGCGGAGTAGAACCGCGCAGCAACTTCATGCGCGATGGCTTCGTTGTGGACGAAGCCATGTTCCCGGGCCGATTGAATAGCCTTTTCGTAAAGCTTCTCGGCATCCAGCTCGCGGCCTTCGATCCTCGCAATCTCAGCGGCGATCAATGCCGCGCGGTTCCCGAAATTCTCGGGACAATTCTCCGCCAACATAACGATCTGCTTGTGGTCGGCGGCGAGTGCATCGCAATACCGGACCCTCTCCTCGGACGATGCACAGTCGTACTGTGCCGCCCGGGCAAGCGCGACATAGAAAGTGTATTCAGCCCACTCAAAATGTCCCGGCCCGGTTTGCGGTAGCGGTTCGGCCTGCGATGCTGCCGCGAGGGCAGACGCGTAGTCGCACGCGTGAAAGCGCGCCTGCAGCTTGCGGATCCAATACCAGCGTGTGGCAAATACCGGGTGAGGATTGGCCTTCAAGTGCTGCTCGAACCGGCTCTCATCAAACTCTGGATCGCTGAACGAGGACAAGCTCGCCGTCAAGCCAATGAGGGCCCGGATGAACCTGAGCTGTCCGATTATTATATCGACGATGTAACCAAACTTGGCCTTTCGTGCGAACTCGAGTCCCTTTTCGGCCTCCCCCAGCACGTCGGCGAGCGGATCGCCGGTGGCAAGGAGGACCGTAACCAAACGGTCGCAGGAATAGGCCGCATACTTCAGGTCGCCCGCCTCCTGCGCGGTGGTGAAGGAGCGTCGCAACAATTCGAGACTGTTGCGCAAGTGCCTCGACCAGGGATTGATAAAATAACCGAAGCACTGGGAGACGCGGGTCCTAAAACGCTCCAGCCCGCGCTTCTCCACCAGATCAAAGCCTAGCTTGCCGAATCGGAACGCGGCCTTGTAGTCTCCGAAACGCGGCTCCACGAACCAGCCGAGTTGGACGTAGGCGACGCATGATCCGTCGCTGTTGCCGCGCTCAAGGCTGAGGTTCACGATCCGAGTGACGACGAGACACCGCAGATTCTCGTCGGTGAAATATGCGGGCTCCTCGACGGCCGTAAGAACGTCAAGAGTTGCCCTGCAGGCCAGGTCGGTCATCGGGGGCAGGTCGCCGAGCGCCTCGATCGGCCGGTCCCCAAGCTGTTGCCAGATCCGCTGATATTCCTGTCGCACCTCTTCGTTCGTTGGGTGCGGCGACCAGTCGACGCCCACGCGCCGGAGGTATTCGAGGCCCGCCGCGACAGCGCGGTCGCTCTGATCCAAGGCGGTGTAGAGTTCCGTTTGCAGGCGGGCGACGGCAGCATTGTCGACCAGATCGTCGGCGCGACGCGACAGCATCGACAGCCGTTCTTCCGCCGCCGCGAACTCTCCCGTCAAAAACTCGCACTCAGCCCGCTGGAACTCCAGCGCGAAGGTGAGCGCGTACCGCTGCTCCCAACTCTCCTCTGTCAGCAGCGCGCGGCCGGCGACAAAGTAGGTCAGCGCCGAGGCATAGGCCGTCGAAGTCTTGGCCCGCTTACCAGCAACGAGATTGAGTTCGGCGACCCGCTCTCGCTCCTCCTGCGAATCGATTAACACGGTACCGCGATTGAGCTGATTGACGATCTCGAAGATCTTCTCCTGCATCTCCTCGGGCGCTGTCCGTGACACGAACAATCTGCCGATCCTGAGGTGTACCGCCGCCCGCTCGCTTTCAGGAATGAGCGCGTAGGCTGCCTCCCGCACGCGATCGTGGAGGAACGTGTAGACGCTATCCTGCCGGAAGACGAGTCCCGCCCGAACAGCCTCCCAGAGAGCCGCGTGGATTTCCTCCTCCGATTCCCCGTGAACCAGGGCCAGGGTGGCGATCTCGGCGACGTTCCCGAGGCAGGCGAGCTGTCCTAACGCTTCCTGCGTCGTTTGGGGCAAACGGCTCAGCTTCCCGGCCATGAGATCCACCACGTTGTCGGTGTAGCCCTTGGCGCGGATGCGCGCCAGATCCCAGCTCCAGGCCGCTGCGCCTGAGTCTAGGACGAGCAGCCTCTCCTCGGCCAGTGCCGTCAAGAACTGGATTGTGAAGAACGGATTGCCCCCAGTCTTCTCGTGCACCAGCCCTGCCAGCGGCCGGGCGGAATCCTGCTCGCAATGCAGGGCGTCGGCTATCAGCCGGCGTACATCGTCGAGCCCTAGAGGCGCCAGGACGACTTGCTGCACGCTCGCCCCGGCCTTGCGGATTACCTCAAGGGTACGCATTAGCGGGTGCGAGGGGCTGACTTCGTTGTCCCGATAGGCGCCGACCAGCAGGAGGTATCGCACCTCCTGCTCGGTGATTAAGTACTTGAGCAGTTCAAGGGTCGCCGCGTCCAGCCACTGCAGATCGTCTAGGAACAACGCCAGTGGGTGTTCTGGCCGGGCGAACGCGTTGAGAAATCGCCTAAACACCATCTGGAAGCGGTTCTGCGCGTCTTGAGGCGCAAGCTCGGGAACAGGCGGCTGTTTTCCGATGACGAACTCAAGCTCAGGAATGAGGTTTACAATGAGCTGGCCGTTCCGGCCCAGCCGTTTCCGCAGGGCACCCCGCCATCGCTCCACCTCCGATTCGCTCTTGGCGAGAATTTGGCGGACAAGAGTCTGGAAAGCCTGTGCCAGGGTCGCGTACGGAATGTCGGGCTTGAACTGGTCGAACTTGCCGCCGGCGAACAGGCCGCCCGTGGGGACCAGCGCTTTGTGCAACTCGTTCACGACCGAGGACTTGCCGATACCAGAATAGCCGCACACCAGCACCAGCTCCGCTGTGCCGTGGCCTACGACACGGTGAAAGGACGCGAGCAGCGCCTCAATCTCGGCTTCCCGGCCGTACAACTTCTCTGGGATCAGCAATCGGTCCGACATGTCGTGCATGCCCAAGGGAAGCGGATCGATCCGTCCGACGGACTCCAGGGCCGCGAGGCAGAACCGAAGATCGGCCTCAGCTCCCGAGGCGGTCTGATAACGTTCCTCAGGTGTCTTCGCGAGAAGCTTCATAACAATCGCCGAGGTCTGCTCCGGGATCCCCTCCAGTCGCTCATTGGGCGGCACTGGGTGCCTGGCGATGTGGCAGTGGACCCACTCCATAGGATCGGTGGCCGTGAAAGGGAGCACTCCCGTGAGCATTTCGTACAGGGTGACACCGTAGGCATAAAGGTCGCTTCGCGAATCAATCGACCGGTTCATACGGCCGGTCTGTTCGGGCGCCATGTAGGCCAGTGTCCCTGCGATCTCCGCGGGCAGTTCAGGCAACTGGCGCTCGCGCAGAAAAGGAGAAGCAATGCCGAAACCGGTTAGCCAGACGTGGCCGGTCGCTGAGTCCACTAGGATGTTGCCGGGCTTGACGTTTCTGTGGATAATCCCGCGGGCATGCAAGCTCCCGAGAGCGACTGCAATGCCAATAGCGATACGAAGGAATTGCGACGGCTCCATGGGATGGCCGAGGAGCCATTCCAGAGGATCGCCGCCCGGATCTTCCATCACAAGCGCCGGCCGCCCTTCGTGATGTACCAACTCCAGGGGGCGAGCCGCCCAAGCGGAATCCATCTCCGCGGCGAGCGAATACGCGTGATGAAGTCGCGCAATGGTTTCCGGCACTGGTTGCTCCAGAGCTGGCGCAACTACAAGCACTCGCGCCAGACCGTCATCCCGCATGCCACGGAACAGGACCAACTCCCCGTCCTCCCATAACCTCTCGAGCATGAAGCTTGTAAGCTCGGTCATGGCGAAAACTCCAGCTAGCCCAGGTTATCCGTCGCGCACGCAACCTTATTTCCCATGCAGTGTGAAAATACACTATTCGCCAAGCTTGGCTCCCTAAATTCCAATGCTTGACACGAGCGTTTTGGCACTTGACGAGTTCTCGGCCTGCCAAGTCCGAGCTTGCGTCCCCTGGGGCAGCATTGACTAATAATGAGTCCTAATGGAGGGTATGCAGTTCGCAGGCGTGGTGGCTAGTGCGAATCAGCGGGAGTCCTCGCGATGACGCAGCTTTCAAGATACGTTCTGGAGACGCTTTGGGAGAACGGGGATTTCGTTCTGTCCCGATCCACTGGGGCTGAATGTTTGAGGCCTTTTACACCACCAAACCCGGCGGCTTGGGCGTGGGGCTCTCGATCAGTCGCTCGATTGTGGAAAATCATGGCGGGCGACTGTGGGCCATGCCCAACGATGGACCCGGCGCAACCTTCCAGTTTACGCTCTTGAAATGCCCCTAGAATCACCCACGCCCAACACGCAAGGCATCGTCTTTATCGTCGACGACGACCGGTCCGTCCGGGAGGCCTTGGATAGCCTTGTGCGGTCAGCCGGATTCAAAGTGGAGACATTTGCCTCCGCGCGCGGGTTCTTGGCGCGCGCCCAGCCCGAGGAGCCAAGCTGTCTGGTGTTGGATGTGCGGCTTCCTGACCTCAGCGGGCTCGACCTCCAGCAGCGGATGACGAAGGCCAACCGAGAGATTCCGATAGTTTTTATAACTGGTCACGGCGATGTGCCAATCTCAGTGCGGGCCATGAAGGCCGGCGCCGTTGAATTTCTGCTGAAGCCGTTCCTGGACCGCGATCTCTTGGACGCGGTAGACCAGGCCCTGCAACGAGACCAGTCCGCACGCCAACATCAAGCGGAGATGAAGGATTTGTGCGGCCGGTATGAATCACTGACGCCGCGCGAGCGGGAGGTGATGGAACGAGTCGTCTCCGGCCTGCTCAACAAACAAGTCGCGGCCGAACTGGGCACGAGCGAGATTACAGTCAAAGTTCAGCGCGGTCAGGTCATGCACAAGATGCGGGCCGGCTCCTTGGCAGACCTCGTTAGAATGTGCGAGAAGCTGCGGATCTGGCGCGCAAAGATATCCTAGCCCGGAAAGAGCACCTGCTGACCGAGCTTGAATATTCGAATCAAAGCGCAGTTCGATCTCGGTTAACCATTTGTGTGTACCATTCGCCGAGCATCTTGAGCAACCGGCGAGCGTCGTGCATTGCGTCAATGGGGTCTCGCTCATACGCCGTTTTGATGGCATCTTTAAGCCAGTAGGAGATGCCTGGATCTGCAAGGATTTCTTTGAGGTTCATATTCAAGCTTATTACGGGCACTAGTTTGAAAGATGTTTTAGAAAGGCCCCAGCCTTCTGGACCAGGACGCTGAAAGCTACGTTCACGCCTTATACAGCAGGTGGAGTGCCATGCCGACGATTTATCTGTAGTATACTGATGGCCAACAACTTAGGAAAAATTTCCAAGGACGAACGATAGTGCGATATTTCGGACAGACGACGGACGTTCGAATTTTCAACCCCGGCCCAGCGCCACCGAACCCATTCGTAACTCTCTGCCTCTTAGACGTTTGCTGCTAATTTGCAAACTTGGCCCGAATCCTGACCACGGGCCAAATCGTCAAGGCGATGGAGCACGCGCAACAGCCGGGCGAACTATTTTTGTGCTTTTCTGTAGCTGATAAGTTCGGTATCTCCCGCAACGTACAGTGGATGGATTGGGTAACCTTCCTTTGTCTTTTTAAGACACATCACGTCGAAACAGGTGAGCATCTTTAAAACCGTCTGACACCTTTTTTGATGCCCGCCGAGAATACCCCAGGCGACAACTACCTTGCGGGTTTCTGTCGCGGCCAGGAGGATGTAGCAATCGTTTTCGGGACCCACCGGATCATCAACCGTGGAAAGCCGATCCGAATCAGTTGAGACCAGGCCAAAGAGGTTCGTCATGATGAATCCGTTGTATCCTGATGCGGCGGAAAAGGCGCGGATACGTCTTAGCGTTGGATCGAGCTGCGTTTCATTAGCGACGCTTGGATTGAGACCGATCCAAGTACAGCACTTCGGAGCTAAAAGCGGTTCCCAGGTATGCCTCAGAAGATACCGGTATCGTCGATCGGAGCTGAAAATGCAGGCGTTTTGCATTACCTGGTCCGGATCTGTTGCTCCTTTGCAAGAACGATTCCTAAAGGGGGCCGGTGATCACCTCAAGAAATCCTAACTCATCAAAATCCCCAAACGTACTGTCATCCTGCCTTAACACCGGACCTCGAGGGTTGGTTGTCTCACTTTTGAATACCCCCATGTAAAAACATTTGTCGGTCTCTCTAGCCCTACCTATCCCCCCTTTGTACCCGAGCCTGGATCCTCCGACCCACGGATCGAGGTACATGAAACTATTGAACTGGTCGTTGCAACCAACTATCAGCACGAAATGTCCCCCGCCGAGAAAGGGCTGGGGGGAAGGCCCGTTTTGCCTTTCCGGATGATGGAGACAACCTACTCTTACAGCCTTGCCTTGCTTCAAGAGATTTCCAATCGCTGTCCGTGCGCGCAACATTTTGGCGGGATCGTATTTCAGGTCAGCTCGTCTCAGAGGCCGACGGGCCGTTTGTGGCATGTCGTTGTAGTAAATCTGTGGTTGCCAGTGGACATTGCCTTTGCCGAAAAGCGTTTGACCCCTATGCAAAACGACGTCACCGCACCCTAGTTCACCATATGCGTCCGTGTTGTATTTAGATCTCTGGTCAAAGATCACGGTGTTATCGATCAAGGCGTCGCCCACGGAGTCGGAACCGCCATTCAGAATTCTTTGTGCGGTATAGATCTTAAACGCATCATTGCTCTTGCCAAGTTTATCCGCGAAGAGATCGATGGTCATGTCGGGATGGTGTTGATAGTCTCCCACTATCACACGAAGTGGAAAGACACAGTCGTTGCTGCTCTTTGGCACTTTGCCGTTCAGAACAGCTGGTCCAGAACTCTTTGCGAAGAGGGTGAACCTCTGACTAGAGGGCTCGGAACTGCTTATTTTAGAGATTGAGGCAACATTGTCATCACTTGAATACAGAGACGGCAAGTTGCCGGGACTACCAGCATCTCCCGACTGCTCCAGGATGACTGTTATGCCCTGCTGAAGGGCAATCTCCTCTACTCCAGAGTTTCCGAGTGGTCCATTAAAGAACCGCGTATTATTATGGTTTGGTATCACAAATGCAGCCATGATGCCTCTATTTCTTATGGTTTTCTTTATTTATTTGTTTTGATAGACCGCAGGTTTCTCATTTGTGATTGCCGGTCTTCAACCCCGGTACAACGGGATTGTGCTTCCCGTGTTTCACGATTTTCGCGAGTTTCTCGGCCAAACTCGATCGAGGTTGCCGGCGGCCGCCGGACGGAAGCAATGAGCTCATTGCGGGCTCTTAAAAAGGAGTACGGAAGGGGACAGACATTAGGAACCTAATGCCGAGCTCGGCATTATGTTCCGTTGCTACTGGGAGTCCGAAATCAAAGATGGCTTTTGCAGCGACGTGACGCGTTGGAAACTCGCGCCTCAACTTTCGAAACTGTGCGAACGAAACGGAGGGACAATGAAGCTGTGTTTTGCACTCCAAACTGATTATAGAGTGTCTTGTCCTTCAGCTTCAACCCTGCAATCGGTTCGCAATCGATCGAAATAATTGGGCGCAGAGGGACGCACCGGGGTCAGGCAGCCCTTTGCTGCGTTCCTGAAGCCAGGAAGCCCGGCTGACGAGCGACTGTAACGGTGTGGTCGCCGCGACGGCTCGCTCTGCTGCCTCAGCGGCAAGGGTAAAGGCCTCCGCGCAGCTTTTCCCATCTTTGGCCGCTACAGCCAATGCATCGCACGCCGGGAAAATGGCATCCAAAATTGTTTTGTCACCAACCTGAGCTTTACCGCGCCGTTGAATTCCATTAGCAGCTGCGCGGCACATTAGTACCGCATCCTCAAGTGTAAGAGTCGTCTTCAATGAAGCACTCTTTCCGGCTTGCAACCATGCCGTACCCATCAAAGCCCCCATAGTGGAAGCATTGGCGTTCATAAACGCCTTACCGGCGGCGCTGAAGAGACTTCCAATGTCGGAGGTTTGGGTTTGATCGCTTTTCTGGCAGACCTCTCGGACAGCCTCAAACCCCATTTTTACCGTCACTCCGAGATCGCCATCGCCAAGCGCGGCATCCAGAGCCTGGAACTCGCCCTCGGCAGCGATCATATCCTCTGCCAGGTGTTTTAGCAGGTCGGTCAGTTTCGCTTGTGAAATCCCCTTGGCTGCAAGGTCGGGCATAAAATATTCTCCTTCTTAGCCGAGTCGCGATCTTGCTCAGACCTGTAGAAAAAATGGCGACGATGCCGGCGCGTCCAGGAGTGGTTTCAGTTCGCCGTCCAACTTGAGCAGCGTGATCGAGCACCCCGCCATCTCGAGCGAGGTGGCAAATTCGCCGATATAGCGTCGATAGATTTCTATCTGCAGTGACGATAGGATTTGATTCACCTTGCGATAGATGATGTAGAGCTCTTCGAGCGGCGTAGCCCCTAGCCCGTTGACCAATACCGACACTTGCTCCCCGGCCTGCAACCGAAGATCCGCAATCAACCGCCCCACGATGTCTGTGGCAATTTCATCGGCAGACAAGAGCTTTCCTTTTCGGATACCCGGTTCGCCATGAATACCGATCCCGATTTCCATCTCGTCGTCTGCCAACGAGAATGTTGGCTTACCCACTGTTGGCAACACGCTTGGAGTCAATCCGACGCCCATCGTACGGCAGTTGGCTACCACCTTCAGCGCTACGTCTTTTACTTCATCGAGAGTTCCGCCAGCTTCTGCTTTCGCGCCGGCAATTTTGTACGCGTAGAACAGCCCCGCGACACCGCGACGAGTGGCGATGCGTTCTTGCGGTGCACTCGCGACGTCGTCCGCTACCAGGACAGTCTCAATACGAATCCCATCCGCATCAACCTCCTCCGCAGCAGAATCGAAATTCAACACGTCGCCGGAATAATTCCCATAAAGGTAAAGGACGCCTTTGCCTGAGTGGACCCCGCGGGTCGCGGCCGCAATTTGATCCACGGTTGGACTGCTAAATACATTCCCGACGGCAACGCCACTTGCCAATCCCCGCCCCACGTACCCAAGAAAGACCGGCAGGTGCCCACTCCCACCTCCTGTGACAATTCCAACTCTGCCAGCGACGGGGGCATCGGCTCGCACGAGCGCGCGATTGGTACCTCCAACGGACTTCAGCTGATCGGGATGCGCCAGGAGCAGCCCCTCCAGCATTTGGTCCACAAAGGCGATGGGTTCATTCATCAACTTTTTCATGGCTAGCCTCTCGACATTTCTTTAAGTGTTTGAGCGATCTAACCAGGTTAGTTAATTTCGGGTCGGGCTGCAAGCGGGAGGCTTTTACGATTCGCGAGGCGGTTTACCGACAATATCGACCTTGGCGCACGCTATCCGATCGCTCAATATGGAGGTGGAACTCGGCGTTTCAGTATAATTTTATTGACTCTTGCGTGTTCCCGGATTGACGGTACAGGT
>Ga0209656_10002138_pt1 | contig 12886 bp, 12 predicted proteins | sample BogFormECP12_OM2_FD_188239 | JGI IMG/M metagenome (GOLD analysis project Ga0209656, IMG submission 188239) | Bog forest soil microbial communities from Calvert Island, British Columbia, Canada - ECP12_OM2 (SPAdes) (version 2) | ecosystem: Environmental > Aquatic > Freshwater > Wetlands > Bog ... | reverse complement strand
CATGAAGCGCACGCTCCAGATCAGGACGCTCGACCTCGCCAAGCGTCTGCTCGACTTCGGATACCACCCGCCGACCGTGTACTTCCCGCTGCTCGTGGACGAGGCGCTGATGGTCGAGCCCACCGAGACCGAGACCAGGGAGACGCTCGACGGATTCGCCGAGGCGATCGCGGCGATCCTCGAGGAGGCGGTGCGGGACGCGGACGTCGCCAGGAACGCGCCCTACACGACGCCGGTACGCCGTCTGGACGAGGTCGCGGCAGCCAGGAGCCCCGTCATCCGCCAGGCACTGGGGTAGTCTCACCCGCGATGGCGATCGAGCACCGTGATCTGGGCAGCACGGGAGTCAAGGTCAGCCCGCTGTGCCTGGGGGCGATGATGTTCGGCGCATGGGGCAACACCGATCACGAGGACTCGATCCGCATAATCCACCGCGCGCTCGACGCGGGCATCAACTTCATCGACACGGCCGACGTCTACTCACGAGGGGAGTCGGAGGAGATCGTGGGCAGGGCTCTCACCGGGGGGCGGCGCGAGGCGGTCGTGCTGGCCACCAAGGTGCACGGCACCATGGGCGAGGATCCCAACCAGTACGGGAACTCGCGTCGCTGGATCATCAAAGAGGTGGAGAACAGCCTGCGGCGACTGGGCACCGACTGGATCGACCTCTACCAGATACACCGCCCGGAGCCGGACACCGACATCGACGAGACGCTCGGGGCGCTGACCGACCTCGTGCGCGCCGGCAAGGTTCGATACATCGGGAGCTCGACGTTCCCGGCACACCAGATCGTGGTGGCGCAGTGGGTCGCCGAGAAGCGCGGCCGCGAGCGCTTCGTGTGCGAGCAGCCGCCCTACTCGCTGCTGACCCGCGGCATCGAGCTCGACGTGCTGCCCGTGTGCCAGCAGCATCGGATCGGCGTCATCCCGTGGAGCCCGCTGGCCGGCGGCTGGCTGTCGGGCCGCTACGGCAGGAGCGGCGATTCCCCGGGCAGCAGCAGGCGCGCCCAGATGATGCCCTCGCGCTATGACATGTCGCTTCCAGGCAACCAGCGGAAGCTCGAGGCGACGCAGGCGCTCGGCGATCTCGCCGAGGAGGCCGGTATCTCGCTGATCGAGATGTCACTCGCATTCGTCACGGGCCATCCGGCGGTGACCGCTGCGATCATCGGCCCGCGGACCATGGAGCAGCTCGAGAGTCAGCTTCCGGCCCTCGAGATGTCGCTGAGCGCCGACGTCCTCGACAGGATCGACGAGATCGTCGCACCGGGCATCAACGTCAACCCGAACGATCGCGGCTGGGACCCGCCCTGGCTCACCGACAGTTCGCTGCGCCGGCGCTAGCCGGGCCGGACCTTCGCGTGCGCATCTTCTCCGGAATCCAGCCCACCGGGCGCAAGCACCTCGGCAACTACATCGGTGCGATCGCCCAGTACGTCTCCAGCCAGGAGCGCGGCGAGGGGATCTTCTGCATCGTCGACCTGCACGCGACCACCGTCGCCTACGAGCCGGCCGAGCTGCGCGAGCGCTGCTACGACACGGCGGCGATTCTGCTGGCCGCCGGGATCGACCCGGAGCGCGCCACGCTGTTTCGCCAGAGCGACGTGCCCGAGCACACCGAGTTGACATGGCTGTTGTGCAGCGTCACCGAGCTCGGGCGGCTGCAGCGGATGCACCAGTTTCGCGACAAGTCGATCGGGCAGCGCGAGCTCGTGTCGGCCGGGCTGTTGCTCTACCCCGTGCTGCAGGCCGCGGACGTGCTCGCCTACCGCGCGCAGGAGGTGCCGGTGGGAGAGGACCAGCGCGAGCATCTGGAGCTGATGCGCGACGTCGCGCGGCGCTTCAACGCGCGGTTCGGCGCCGGAGAGGAGGTGCTGCTCGTGCCCGAACACCGCATACCCGAGGTGGGCGCGCGCATAATGGACCTGCAGGAGCCGACCAGGAAGATGTCCACCACCGGCGGCTCCGAGCAGGGCACGGTATACGTGCTCGATGAGCCGAAGGTGATCGAGAAGAAGCTGAAGAGCGCGGTCACCGACTCCGGGAGCGAGGTGCGGCGCGCTCCGGAGAAGCCGGGGGTGACGAACCTGATAGATATCCTCGCCGCGGTACGCGGGGTGGATCCCGCGGTCGTGGAGGCGGACTTCGCCGACGCCCGCTACGGCGAATTCAAGCTCGCCGTCGCAGGCGCGGTGGTCGAGTACCTGCGGCCCGTGCGAGAGCGCTACAACGAGCTTCGCGCTGACGAGGCGGCGCTCGAGGCGATCCTGCACGCAGGCGCGCAGAGCGCGCACGCGATGGCCTCGCAGACGGTCTCCGCCGTGCGCGAGCACATGGGCGTCGGAGCTCGGCTCCGCGGCGGCAGTTCCGCCCCGTCGGCGCCGGCCGATACGGTGAGTGGATGAGCGTCGCCACGCTCGAGCTGGACCTCGACCTGTTCAGCGGGCCCTTCGACCTGCTGCTCACGCTCGTGTTGCGCGAAGAGGTGGACCTGCTGGAGCTCCAGCTGGCCGAGATCGTGCTCGCCTACCTCGATCACCTGGAGCAGCGGGGCGAGCTCGACCTGGAGACAGCGACCGAGTTCATCGTCCTGATCGCCGCGCTCATGGAGCTGAAGTCGAGGCTGATGCTCAAGGGGGATGAGGGCGAGCTGCTCGACATCGAGCCGCAACAGGCCGCCGAGGAGCTCCTCGAGCGGATGCTCGACGCCCGTCGCTACCGCTCCGCCGCGGCGCATCTCGGCGAGCTGCTCGCCGCCGAGCACGGCTACCGCTTTCGCAGCGCCCCGCTGCCCGAGGGCCTGCGCCGCACGATCGTGCAGCCGGCGGCGGGCTCCCAGGATCCGCAGGTGCTGGGGGAGGCGATCGGACGGCTGCTGCTGATGCCCCCGACCGTCAGCGTGCGCCATATGGCGATACCGCGCGTCACGGTCGCCGAGCGACTGGCGCACCTGCGCGAGCTGCTGCGGCGCGGGGCGTTCAGCTTCGAAGAGGCCGTGCGCGGTGCCGACAGGATGACCGTCGCGGTCACGCTGTTCGCGCTGCTCGAGCTCTACAAGCGGGGCGAGGCCGACTGGGAGCAGCCGGAGAGCTTCGGCCCGATCGCGGTGCACGCATGCGCGCCACAGGCGCCAGCGGCCGCGCTGGCGCGCGTCGGAGAGCTGGCCGGGTGAGCGACAGGACGGATGTTCCTGCGCTCGCGCGCATGGTCGAGGCGCTTCTGTTCCTCTCGCCCGACCCGCTCAGCGCCGATGAGCTCGCCGACGCCACGCAGGCGGGAGAGGGGGCGGTCCAGGCCGCGCTGGCGGTCCTGGCAGAGGACTACGCGCCGGGACGCCGCGGCATCTCGCTGCGCGAGCTGGCCGGCGGCTTCACGTTCGCGAGCGAGCCGGCCTCCGAGGACGCGGCGCGCCGCCTGTTCAGCCGTCCGCGCCTGTCCACGCTCTCGGCCGCGCAGGCCGAGACGCTCGCGATCGTCGCCTACCTGCAACCGGTCTCGCGTCCGGAGATAACGCGCATCCGGGGTGTCAGCTCGGACTCCGCGACCGCCACGCTGCTCGACAGGGACCTGATCGAGGAGGACGGCCATTCCCAGTTCGGGGCGGTGCTCTACCGCACGAGCGACCAGTTCCTGAAGCTGTTCGGGCTGCGCTCGCTCGATGAGCTGCCCGACATCGCCCGCTGGGACCCCACGCCACAGGAGCATGCCGAGCTGCGCGAGCGCCTGCTGCGAGCCGGCGAGGCGCGCGCCGGTGGCGAGCCCTCCGCGCAGTAGTCCTCAGGCGGCGGTGCCGGCGCCCGAGGCCCGTGCATGCGAGGTCGCCGCCGCAACCTCCCCGGAGGAGGTGCCCGTCGCGGCGAGCTGGCCGCAGGCGGCGTCGATGTCGCGACCGCGGGTCAGCCGGACCGTGGCAGGGATCCCGCGGGACTCGAGCGCCGCGCGGAACGCGGCGATCGACTCGCGGGTGGATCCCCTGTATGGACCGCCGCCGGTGGGGTTGTAGGGGATCAGGTTGACCTTGAAGATCGAGCGGTCCTCGAAGCCGCCGACCGACAGCGCCCGCGCCAGCATGAGCGCCTGCTCGTAGCGGTCGTTGACCCCGGCGAGCATCACGTACTCCACGAACACCCGCCTGCGCTTGCGCGCGTAGAAGGCCCGGCATGCCTCGAGCACGTCGCCCAGCGGGTAGCGCTCGTTCACGGGCATGAGCTCCGAGCGCAGATCGTCCTCGGCGGCGTGCAGCGACAGCGCCAGCCGCAGCGGCATGGACTGCTCGGCCAGGCGTTCGATCCCCGGGATCCAGCCCACGGTCGAGATCGCGATGCGCCGGTGGGTGACGCCGATGTCCGGGAGGCGCTCGCAGGCGGCGAGCACGTTGTCGAGGTTCATGAGGGGTTCGCCCATGCCCATGAACACGCAGTGGTCGATCGGCTCGATCCTGCGGAAGTGAAGAGCCTGGTCGATGATCTCCGAGGCCGTGAGGTTGCGCGAGAACCTCATCGCACCGGTGGCGCAGAACGTGCACGTCAGCGGACAGCCGGACTGCGAGGAGACGCAGATCGAGCGACGTCCGTCGCGGTAGCGCATCAGCACCGCCTCGAGCGGGCGTCCGTCGAGCGTGTTGAACAGGGCCTTCACCGTGCCGTCGCGCGAGCCGACCTCCTCGGCGACGGTGAGGCTCGAGAAGGGCAGCTCCCGTGCCAGCGCCTCGCGCAGGCGGGACGGGAGGTTGGTCATCTGCGCGTACCCCTCGACGCCTCGGGCCGCCCACGCCCACACCTGGCCGGCGCGAAAGCTGGGCTCGCCGCGGTCGGCGAGCATCTGGTCGAGGAGGATGAGGTCCATTGTCGGTCTGTCCCGCCACGGCGGCGGTCGGCCCGCCGCGCCCGGTGCATCCTATGGTTGCATCACATGAGCTCCACCTCGGATCGGCGTAGCTAGGCGATGCGGCTGGTCAAGTACCTGGCCCATGCGGGCGTCGCCTCCAGGCGGGCCGCCGAGAGGCTGATCGCCGCCGGGCACGTGACGGTGAAGGGACAGATCGTCACCGATCCGGCCCGCGACGTGGGCGAGGCCAGCGGGGTGGCGCTCGACGGCCGCCCGGTTACGGGGCCCGAGCCACGGGTGCTCTACGCCGTGCACAAGCCCACCGGCGTGGTTTCCACGGCGCACGACACGCACGGCCGCCCAACGGTGGTCGAGCTCGCGCCGGCAAGTGGTCTGCGGTTGTATCCGGTGGGGCGACTGGACGCCGACTCGAGCGGCCTGATCCTGCTCACGAACGACGGCGAGCTCGCCAACCGGCTCACCCATCCGAGCTTCCAGGTGCCCAAGACCTACCGCGTGCGGCTCGGCGGGGCGCCGGTCGGGGAGGACGCGCTGGATGCGCTGCGGCAGGGCGTCGAGCTCGAGGACGGACCGACCGCCCCGGCGCAGGTGCGTCGCATCACGGGCGAGCTCATCGAGATCACGCTCCGGGAGGGGCGCAACCGTCAGGTGCGGCGCATGTGCGCGAGCGTCGGCCATCCGGTGCTCGAGCTGCGGCGCACGGCCTTCGGCCCCGTGCGCCTCGGCGGCCTGCGGGAGGGTGCCTGCCGGCGGCTGGGCGCGGACGAGGTCGAGCGGCTGCGCACGCTCTGAAAGAATCGCCGGCCATGCCACAACGACTATTCGCCCTACGCGGGGCCGTCAGCGTGAAGCGCAACGACGCCCAGGACATCCTGGACGCGACCACGGAGCTGATGCAGGAGATCATGCGGCGCAACTCGCTCTCGCCCGAGAACGTCGTCAGCTGCATCTTCACCGCCACCAACGACCTCAACGACGAGTTCCCCGCCGTGGCCGCACGTGCTGTCGGCTTCGACAGGGTGCCGCTGCTGTGCGCCAGGGAGATCGCGGTGCCGCAGTCGATGCCGCGCGTGATCAGGGTGCTGATCCACTACTACGCCGAGGATGAGCATGAGCCAAAGCACGTGTATCTGGGGGAGGCGGCAGCGCTGCGCGCCGACCTGCAGGCCGCCCAGTAGCGGCTCGCCCCACGCGATGCTCGGCACGGCCGGGCGTGCCTCGGCACAATAGGCCGATGGCCATCGAGTTCTCAGAGCGCATCCGGCGCATTCCCTCCTACCCCGCCGCGGGCGGCTACGCCGAGGATGCGCCGCTCGTGCGCCTCGCCAGCAACGAGTCGCCCTATCCGCCGCTCACAGAGGTCAGGGCGGCGATCGACCGCGCTTGTGCGCAGCTCAATCGCTACCCGGACCCGTCCAACTCGCTGCTCAGGGCGCGTCTCTCGGACCGCTACGGTGTGCCCGCCCCGCGGATTGCGATCGGCAACGGCTCGTGCGACATCCTGCTCGCCGCTGGCGAGGCGCTGCTCGAGCCCGGGGCGGAGATCGTGTATGCGTGGCCGTCGTTCTCGGTCTACCCGCACCTCAGCGCGGCCTCGGGCGCGCGCGCCGTGACCGTGGCGCTCGATGATTCTGAGCGCCACGACCTCGAGGGGATGCTGCGCGAGATCACCGTCGCCACGCGCCTGGTGATCGTCTGCAATCCCAACAATCCCACGAGCACGGCCGTGCCACTCGAGCGCATCGCCGGATTCCTCTCGGAGGTGCCCCCGCACGTGTGCGTGATCGTGGACGAGGCCTACTGCGAGTTCAACCTCGAGGACCCCGGCGATCCCGACGCCTCGATCGACCTGCTCGCGCACCACCCGAACCTCGTGCTGCTGCGCACGTTCTCGAAGGTCCACGGCCTGTGCGGACTGCGTGTCGGCTTCGCGCTGTGCGGCTCGGAGCGGCTTGTGCGCGCACTCGACCAGGTGCGCCAGCCGTTCTTCTGCAACGCCCTCGCCCAGGCGGCGGCCGTCGAGGCACTCGCCCACCAGGACGAGGTCGAAGAACGCGTGAGGCGAACGGTCGCCGAGCGCATCTCCGTCGATGAGCGGCTGCGCGCACTCGGCATTGAGCCGGCGGACTCGCAGGCCAACTTCTGCTGGTTTCACCTGGGCGAGGACCGGGATGAGCAGGAGGTGATGCGCGGCCTGGAGGAGCGCGGCGTGCTCGTGCGTGGTGGCGGCGCCCTCGGCTCGGCGACGCCCGCGCTGCGCGTCACCTACGGCACCTCCGAGGAGAACGAGCGCTTCCTGTCGGCGCTGGCCGAGGTGCTCGCGCGCTGAGGGACAAGGGCGCGGGGCCGGCGAGACGGGCCGCGATCCACCTGGCAACATCCCGTGAAGCCCTCGACCGCGGTGCGTCTGTCTGCTAAAAACACTGCAGACGACCAATGAACGCACCGCCCCTCACATCCGGCTGTACCTGGTCGTCTGACTGCGCCTATTTCGCCTGGCGATTTATCTAGGCGCTTCGGCCTGCATCCGTCCGTGAGCGGATGACGAGGCTCGCACCGGGTCCTCTCGGGGACCGAGCGCCACCTCCGCGGGTGCCTACGGCGCCCTTCTCACGTCTCAGGACCGGCGCGGCCGGTTGCCAGCCCATAAAATCCAGGCGTCAGTTGAAAGGGATGAATCGATGATGATTGTCATGAAGGAGACCGCGACCGACGAGCAGGTCGAGGCGGTGGTCGAGAAGATCGAGCGCGCCGGCGCGCGCGCTCACCGCAGCGCGGGCGCGCGCGTGACCGTGATCGGGGCGATCGGGGACGTGGAGCAGGACGCCAGCATCGAGAGCCTCGGCCTCGAGGGCCAGCCCGGCGTCGACCGGGTCGTGCCGATCCTCAAGCCCTACAAGCTGGCCTCGGCCCAGATCACGCATGGCGCGCGCACCGTGCTGGACATCGAGGGCCGCAAGGTCGGCGGCGAGAACTTCGCCCTGATCGCGGGACCGTGCACGGTCGAGTCGCGCGAGCAGATGATGCAGACCGCGCGCGTCGTGCGTGACGCCGGCGCCACGCTCTTGCGTGGCGGCGCCTACAAGCCGCGCACGTCCCCTTACGCCTTCCAGGGTCTCGGGCAAGAGGGCCTGCGCCTGTTGGCCGAGGCCAAGGCCGAGACGGGCCTGCCGATCGTCACCGAGCTGATGGACATGCGCGACCTCGAGCCTGTGCTGGAGGTGGCCGACGTCGTGCAGATCGGTGCGCGCAACATGCAGAATTACCCGCTGCTCGCCGAGGTCGGCCGCTCCGGGCGCCCGGCGTTGCTCAAGCGCGGGCTGTCCTCGACGCTCGACGAGCTGTTGATGGCGGCGGAGTACATCCTGAAGGAAGGCAACCCCAGCGTGATGCTGTGCGAGCGCGGCATCCGCACGTTCGAGACGGCCTACCGCTTCACGCTCGACCTGATGGCCGTGCCGGTACTCAAGGAGCTCTCCCACCTGCCGGTGATCGTCGATCCGAGTCACGCCGCCGGACGGCGCGACCTGGTACTGCCGCTGTCGCTCGCGGCGGCTGCCGTGGGCGCGGACGGCATCATCGTCGAGGTGCACCCGAACCCCGACGAGGCGATCTGCGACGGACCGCAGGCGATCAGGGCGGAGGACTTCGCCGAGTTCTCAAGCGCGGTCGAGCGAGCGGCGGCGCTCGCGGGCAAGGCGCTAAGCGCCGCGTGAAGGTAGCGGTCCTCGGCGTCGGGCTGATCGGTGGCTCCATCGGCATGGCTGCCCGCGGGCGCTCCGGCGCGCAGGTGCGCGGCTATGACCCCGACCCGGGCGTCCTTCGGGCCGCGCTGGAGCGCGGTGCGATCGACGCACCCGCGGCCGATGTGTCACAGGCCGTCGCCGACGCCGACGTGGTGTTCCTGGCCGGGCCGGTCGGCGAGCTCGAGGAGATGGCGCGCATCGCCCTCGACAGCGCCCCGGCCGACTGCGTGGTCAGCGATGTGGGCTCGACCAAGCGCTTTCTCGCCGACGCCGGCGCCGATGAGCGGTTCGTCGGCGGTCACCCCCTCGCCGGGGCGGAGAGCGCGGGCGTCGAGCACGCGCGCGAGGACCTCTTCGAGGGCGCCGTCTGGTATCTGACGCCGGCGCGGGGCAGCACGGCGGGGGTGCTGTATGAGCGGCTGCACCGCCTGCTGACGAGCTTCGGCGCACAGCCGACCGCGATCGACCCGGAGACCCACGATCGCCTGATGGGGTGCGTGTCGCACCTGCCCCACGTGCTCGCCAACCTGCTCGTCGCGCAGGCGAGCAGCCTGCTCGGCGGTGAGCGTTCACCGCGCCTTCCCGCGGTCGGACCGAGCTTTCGCGACGCCACGCGCGTCGCGGGCGCGAACAGCGCGATATGGACCGACATCTACCTGTCGAACCGCGACGCGCTGATCAGCGGCATCGACGAGCTCGCGACGCGCCTGAAGGACGTGCGCGGTGCGCTTGAGGACCGCGACGCCGCCACGATCACCGCGTGGAACGAGCGCGCACGCGAGGACCGGGAGGCGCTGCTCGGCGCAGGCCTCACCGGCGGTCCCGTGCACGAGCTGCGCGTCTCGGTGCCCAACCGCCCGGGAGTGATCGCCGAGATCGCGCTGGCGCTCGGCGGCGAGGGCGTCAACATCGTCGACATGGCGCTGTCGCCCTCCCAGGACAACCGCCAGGGCGTCGTGGCGCTGTGGATCGGCGGCTCAGAGCAGGCGCGTCGTGCCCGGCAGCTGATCGCCGATCTGGGGTTCCCGGTGGTGCAGGCGTGAGCGTGCAGCGATGAACATGCGCTTCGAGCCGGCACGCGGCCTCAGCGGCGAGCTGCGGGTGCCGGCCGACAAGTCGATCTCCCACCGCGCGGCGCTGATCGGGGCGATGGCCTCCGAGCCGGTACGCATCGAGCGCTACCTGCACGCGCAGGACACCACCTCCACGCTCAACGCCGTGCAGGCGCTCGGTGCGCTCGTGCAGGTGCAGGACGAGGAGATCCTCATACGTGGCACCGGCCTGCGCGAGGCGCGTGAGGCCGAGGGGCCGATCGACGTCGGCAACGCGGGCACCCTGCTGCGCCTGCTGCCAGGCTGGCTGGCGGCTCAGGAGGGCCAGTCCTACGTGCTCGACGGCGACGAGTCGATCCGCCGCCGGCCCGTCGACAGGATCATCGGACCCCTGCGGCTGATGGGCGCCGAGCTGCACGCCCGCAACGGGCGCCTGCCTCCACTCGAGGTGCGCGGCGCGCGACTTCGCTCCATCTCCTACGAGCTCGACGTGGCCAGCGCGCAGGTCAAGTCGTGCGTTCTCCTGGCGGCGCTCGCGGCTGACGGCGCCACCACCGTGGGAGAGCCGGCGCGCAGCCGCGACCATACCGAGCGGATGCTCCTGCAGGCGGGCGTGGCCATCCATCGCAACGGCCGTCACGTGACGGTCGTGAACACCGACGAGCTGGTGCTCGACACGATCACCGTTCCCGGCGACGTGAGCTCGGCTGCCTTCCTGATCGCCGCCGGGGTGCTCGTGCCGGGCTCGCGCCTGCTGCTGCGCGACGTAGGGGTGAACTGGACGCGCACCGGCTTCCTGCGCATCCTGCGGCGAATGCACGGCATAGTCCTCGGCGACCTGGAGGACGAGCGGGGCGAGCTCGCGCTGCACGAGCCGGTCAGCGACCTCGACGTCGCCCACGGACCCCTGGACGGTACGGTCGTCGAGCCCGAGGAGGTCCCGCTGGCGATCGACGAGCTGCCGCTCGTGGCGCTGCTCGCCTGCTTCGCCGAAGGGGAGACCGTGGTGCGTGGCGCGCAGGAGCTGCGCGTCAAGGAGTCCGACCGCATCGCGGGCGTCGTCAAGGGCCTGCGCGGCCTCGGCGCGGACATCGAGGCCAGCGACGACGGCTTCGCCGTTCGCGGCACCGGCGGGCTCCAGGGAGGGACGATCGACGCCCACGGCGACCATCGCTTGGCGATGCTGGGTGCTGTGGCGGGCCTCGCATCGCACGAGGGGGTTGAAGTGGTGGGGATGGAGGCCGCGGCCGTCTCCTATCCGGGATTCGTCGAGGACCTGATGGGGCTGTGCTCGTAGCGATCGACGGCCCCGCGGGCGCCGGCAAGTCGACTGTCGCCCGCCGGCTCTCGCGGGAGCTGGGCTTCACCTACCTGGACAGCGGTGCGATGTATCGCTGCGTGGCACTGCGCGCGCTCGAGCGGCCCGGCCACGATCCGGCTGCGCTGGCACGTTCGGCCGCCATCGAGCTCTCGGACCCGGCCGGCGCGGGACCCGGGCGGGTCCTGCTCGACGGGCGCGACGTCACCGCCGCGATCCGCACCCCGGAGGTCTCCGAGGCGGCCTCGGTGCTCGCGGCCGACCCCGGCGTGCGGGAGGCGCTCGTGGCCAAGCAGCGCGAGCTCCTCTCCGCCGGCGACTGGGTCGCGGAGGGGCGCGACATCGGCACAGTCGTGGCGCCGGACGCGGCGCTCAAGGTCTTTCTGACCGCCAGTGCGAACGAGCGCGCGCGCAGGCGGGCGGCCGAGCTGGACGCCGAGCCGGCCGTGGTGCTGGCCGAGCAGGCGCTGCGCGACGAGCGTGACGCCGCGCGCGAGCACAGCCCGTTACGGGCGGCCCCCGGCGCCGTCGTGCTCGACACCACCGGTTTGACCGTGGAGGAGGTCGTCGCGCGCGTAGCAGCGCTCGCGCGCGGTGCCGCGTCGCCGCGCTGACCGGGTCGTCGGCGCCGGGCGGGCATACTTGCCCGATGAAGGTCGCAATCCTCGGCTATCCGAACGTGGGCAAGTCCTCGCTGATCAACCGTCTCACGGGAACGCGCGAGGCGGTCGTGCACGAGCGCCCTGGGGTCACGCGCGACCGCAAGGAGCTCGACTGCGAGTGGAACGGGCGCCAGTTCAAGCTGATCGACACCGGCGGGGTGGACTTCGAGGACGAGGACCCGCTCGCCGGCTCGATCCGTGAGCAGGCGCGCGCGGGGCTGGCCGATGCGCGGGTCGCCGTGCTGGTCGTCGACGCCCGCGCCGGTGTGCGGCCCGGTGACGAGGAGATCGCAGATCTCCTGCGGCGCTCGCCGGTACCGAGCATCGTGGCGGCCAACAAGTGCGACAGCGTGACCGAGCTGCCCCTCGCCGCCGATTTCCAGCGCCTGGGGCTGGGCGATCCGCTGGCCGTGTCGGCGGCCCAGGGGCTCGGCACGGGCGACCTGCTCGACAGGATCGTCGAGCTGTTGCCGGCGGGCGATGAGCAGGAGGACCCGGACGTGGTGCGCCTCGCGGTGATCGGGCGCCCGAACGTCGGTAAGTCCTCGCTGGTCAACCGCTTCCTCGGCGAGGAGCGGGTGATCGTCTCGGAGGTCGCGGGTACGACGCGCGACGCGATCGACATGCCGCTGCTGGTCGGGGATCGCAAGCTCATCCTCGTCGACACCGCCGGGATGCGCCGCCAGTCGAAGGTGTCGGACTCGGTCGAGTACTACACCTCCCTGCGCTCGCGCCGCGCGGCCGAGCGAGCGGATGTGGCACTCGTCGTGTGCGACGCCGCCGACGGCGTGACTGCCCAGGATCTGCGCATCGCCGAGCTGGCGATGAAGGCCGGGTGCGCGACCGCGATCGTGCTCAACAAGTGGGACATGCACGAGGGTGGCGAGGACACCCTGGACCAGGAGCGCCGGCGGGTGGCGGAAAAGCTGCGGCTGCGTCCACGCGTGCTGACCGCCAGCGCGAAGAGCGGCCGGCACGTCTCGCGCGTGTTGACCGAGGCGATCGCGCTGGGCGACCGGATGGCAGGGCGGATACCCACGCCCGAGCTGAACCGCTTCCTGGCCGAGGCCGTGCAGGCCCGCCAGCCCCCGGTGGGTACGCGCCGCGGCTCGAGCCAGCACCGGCTCAAGCTGATCTACATGACCCAGATCGGCGAGCGCCCACCGCGATTTGCCATCCAGGTCAACTCTCGCGCACGGGTCACGCGCGACTACGCCTACTTCCTGGAGAACCGCCTGCGGGCGCGCTACGCGATGGATG
>Ga0209656_10002137_pt1 | contig 12888 bp, 16 predicted proteins | sample BogFormECP12_OM2_FD_188239 | JGI IMG/M metagenome (GOLD analysis project Ga0209656, IMG submission 188239) | Bog forest soil microbial communities from Calvert Island, British Columbia, Canada - ECP12_OM2 (SPAdes) (version 2) | ecosystem: Environmental > Aquatic > Freshwater > Wetlands > Bog ... | reverse complement strand
CCAGCTGGGTAGCTCTTGCTGGATCTCACGGATTTTTTGTTGGAGAGCCAGCGGCGAGAAGCTGTTCTTCGATGGCGGCAATTCCACGAGTTGCTCACCGCCGAGGAATTTGCGGTAGGCCGAGATCGCTTCTGCGTTTTCGGTCGCCACGCGGAAGAAATTGTTCGCATTGGCCTTGCCGCCGATTCCCCATGAGAAGATATTGACCAGGACGGCGCCGTGGTTGTACATCTTCCCCAAGTACGTCTCCATCGTCGGCTCGCCCGGCATACCGGTCGGTACGACGTTTGTGCCTTCCGCCGAGATCCAGGCTGGATTCCCATGCGCGGCGACCTCGCTGTAAATCAGTTCAAACGTGCCGGGCTCAGGATACGTGCTAAAGCCGGGGAGATAATGCTCGCCAAACGCGACGGAAGGCGGCGCGAAGTGCGTCATCTTGTCATACGAGATGCTTCCGCTCTCGCCAGGCGCAGGAGTCTCGGCCGTCACGGCGATCTGCGAATAGATCTTGTCGGCCGGTATGCCGGCGCGAGCCAGCTGCTGGGCCCAAAGCTCGATGTAGCCCTGAACGACCTTGCTGATCTCGGCATCTGGATCGGCAGGCTGATGGCCGGAACTGAACCCCCCGTTGGTCAACGCGCAGTACCCGAGATACCTCCCAGTATCGAAGTCTTGCCCGATCTGCGTTTCCCAGCCCGCGATGACGCCGGCAAAAAGTCGCTCTCTGTGGTCCCGGCGTAGACTGTCGAGCTGGGTCTTGATCTGCGCACCGATGAACTGCGCTCGCGCTCTAGCCGCGGCTTCGACCGCGGGGCTATTGAGACATAGCTGCGGGGCGATCTTTGTCGGCGCGGGTCCCCAGTCCAGCCGCCTTCCCGTGTTCGGCGTGCCGTTCCAATCAAGCCACTCAAGATTGGCGGATCGGTCGAGCGCTGAGCCTCTCGGCCAGAACATCGAATCATCGATGTGGAAAGCGACCGCTACGTTGTCGGCTCTTGCTACACTGAACGACGTCTCGATGAGCTGGCGTATCGCGCCGTCCGATTGGTCCAAAGTGAGCGGTCCGACCGCGAAACCGAGCTTGTCGACATCGCCGCCAGTTGTGCCGATCGCGCTGATGATGTCGTGGACGGTTTCCGAGATCACCGGAGCGGGCGGCAGGGGAGCCTGGCTTGGGCCGCCGTACGTGAAAAGCTGAAACACGAGATAGCGCGTCGGTGCCGAGTGCGACACAGCGGCGTGCACGCTGCCGGGCAGACCGAAACACGTGATGAGCGCGCAGCCGAGCGCGGCGGCCCCTTTCGGGATCGAGTGCAAAGCAAGCCTCACAATCCCCCAAGCCGACAGGAAGACACCGCAGAGGCGCTGTTCGTTCACGCCTTAGTGGATCCGGCGTGCTACGCGCCGCACGTGGGCCTGGTCCGCGGAGCGTAGGATTCCGAATTTGCTTCCAACAACACGTGAGACGGTAGAAAGAGGTTTGCGATGGGCAACTTACTCTGGACGATCATCGTTGTTCTCTTCGTCTTGTGGCTGTTGGGTTTTCTTCTGCATTTCGGCGGAGGCTTGATCCACCTCTTGCTGGTGATCGCGGTTATCGTTCTGATCATCAATCTGGTCTCGGGCCGAAAAACAGTGTGACATGGCGCCGCGACGTCAGTTCTGCGGTGGTCGCGGCCGCTTAAGTATCGCGCTCTGGTCGCTGGCGCTGCTGCTTGCGCCGTCCGCGGGCCTCGGGCGGACTTTGCCGCCGGCGTGGATCGCGTTCACCAACGCATGGGCTAGCGTCAAAGGATATAGCGCGACAGACACGGTCTACGAGCGGAAGGGGACCGTGATCCAAAACATGTTCTTTACCTACACCTTTACGAAGCCTTCGAGTGCGACGATGACCGTTATCCGGGGCCCTAATGCCGGCGGCACGCTCGTGTGGAGCGGCGGAAGCACAGTGGTAGCCCATATGGGTACCGGTCTCACGGCGATGTTCAAACGGACATTCCCGCTTCACGATCCTCAGGTGACGACGATCCGCGGTGCGTCGATCGATCAGTTGAGCTTCAGCGCCATCCTCGCCCACGGGCTGCGGACGGCAGGGCCGATCACTCAGAAGCCTGGACCGACGATCAGCGGCATCGCGACGGACACGGTCACGCTGATCCCGTCGCAATCGGCCAACGACACCGGACTGACGCGTGAAGTCGTCGAGATCTCGAGGACCACGCATTTCCCCGTGGCCGTGCTCGGCTACGCCGGCCAGACGCTCGTGCGCACCGTCGACTTTTCAAACGTCCAGCTCAAACGCTAGAGAACGACTCCGGGTCCGCTCAACTGCGTAGATTCAAGGTCGAGGCCGCGCCTGCATTCGTGTTGGGCGCGATCGACGTGATGCGCACGGCGATGTTGCCGCCGCTCGGCACCTGCACATTGACTGACTGTGAGAAATAACCGTTTCCGTCGGCTTGAACGGTGTTGGTATACGTGCCGAGGCCGATCCGGAGAACGCCGCCGAGCAACGCGGAACCGGTGGCTGCGATCTTGACCGTCGAGTTTGGAAGCGTCGTTCCGGAAACGGTGAACGTGCTGCCGACGGTGGAGCCGTCGGTCGGGCTCAGATTGCTAAGGTAGTTGGCCGCAGCGCCATTGGTGTTTGAGGTCGCGCTCGATGTGAACGACCATGTCCGATCAAATGCGGCCCCCGCAGCGGAGTTCCCCTTCACCTCGACCGTGTGTCTGGCTTGCGACAAATCGTAGGTAGGCGTGAACAGAAAATCATTTTGCGATACGTAGGTCGTGCTCGAGACGTCGCGACCGTCGAGCGTGAGCTTGACGGTATTCGGGTCGACCGGTTGGCTGAAACCGCCGGAGACCGCAGGGCGCGCCACCTGAACGTTCCCGCCGTTGCGCGGTTTCAGGTTCGTCAGGGTGAGCGATGCCGGAGCCTGAGCTGGCGGCGGCGCTTGACCGCTATTGATGCTCACGACTTGGCTGCTGTTGTCGTACTGAACGTTCGCGCCGAGCGCCTCAGAGATGAAACGCAGGGGGACGAGGGTGCGCGCACCGACCAGAAACGGCGCGACGTCGAGGGTTTGCGTTTGGCCATTGACGACGGCTTGCGTGCTCCCGATATGCAGTTGGATCGTGCGACCGTTGCCGGTGGCGTTGATCGTGCCGTTGTCGTAGACGACGCTTGCTCCAAGCCGTTCGAATACCCCGCGCAGTGGGACGAAAACGCGTCCGCTTCTTTCAATGGGCGGTTGGTCGAACTGCACCTGTGAGCCGTTGACAACGATTCGGACTGTATCGGTTCGAGCGGGCTGACTTGACAAAGCCAAAATTGCTGCGCACAAGAAGAAAATAAGAAATCCGCTGGAGAGGTTCTTGGTCTTCATATCACATCACACTTTCGCCATTCATTATATCACGGGATGAAGCGGTGCCGATGTACGGAAACGCTCCCTCACCTAGAGCGTGCGCGGCGACGAGACGTGTCGATGGCGGCGGGTCGAAGGCTCAAGAGATCGCCGAACTGATTCGTCGTTATCCTATAGCACTCGCAGGTGGTGGCTTCCAGGCCGGTCCTGTCGACGATCGTTATCGTCCCATGCGAATAGTGGATGAATCCCGCCTTTTGCAGGATGGCAGCCGCGACAGTCACGCCTGCACGGCGAGAGCCCAGCATGATGGCCAGGAATTCGTGAGTCAGCGGGAATTCGTTGCTGCCGACACGATCGCCGGTCATCAACAGCCAGCGCGCACACCGTTCGTAGACGCTGTGCAATCGATTGCAGGCGGCCAGTTGGCCCAGCATATTGACGTATGCTTGTAAATACCGGTTGAGAAACTCGCGGAACGATTGGCTCGTGGCGAGAAGGCTGCGAAACGTCTGCGCAGGCATCTTCCAAGCTTTGCCGGGCACCTGACAAAAGCTCTCATTCGCGCTTGTCTCGGCGCCCATGAGCAGCGGGACCGCGCTCGTGCCCTCGCGACCGATCGTGCCGATCTCGATCATCCCGCCGTCCTTCATCTGTGCGACGACTGAAAGAATCGCGCCAAGCGGAAAGTACGCTTCGGTGATGCGCTCTTCGGGCTGATAGATGGTCTGATGCACCTTCACATCGACCACCTCGCCTTCCTCGAGCGCGAGCGTCTTCTCTTTGCCTCTTAGACTCGATAGGATCGCGTTGCCGTTAAAAACATCATTCTTAAGCATTTGCCGTCCCAATGCTGCTGTGGGCTCGCAATAGTCACGCGGTTGGTGCGTTTCCGTACCGATATCCGCTTTGGCGAAGCCTATCATTGAAATACGAGCCCGGCATGGGAATCACCCCTTGTGCGGCTCGTGACGAAGTGAGCAAACATATCATGATCTGCGATCTGTGCGAGGGACGCTCTCATCGCATCATTCGCGTCAGTTCGTGGCAAGTCTGCCAGCGGTGCATCAGCGAGCAAGCGCTCGAACGCGCGCTCGTGGCAAAATCTACGCTTGCAGGTCTTGGACACGCCTTTGCCCGCTCTAAGCCCCGCGCGGAACTGACGATTGCAGTGAGAGCTGCGCACGCGCCAGCCGCATGAGAGATGTGAAATGAAGACGACCCTTAATCCGGACACCGGCCGCGGCATGCGTGCGATCGTATGTGCCGCGTTTATCACCTTGTCGCTCGCGGCAGCGGCCGCAAGCGTCGCGCGCGCGGATGCCGACCCGCCCAAGGCGTGGCAGGACGTGCGCGCCCTCGTCGTGCGTTTCAATGACGCCGAGAACTCCCAAAACACCGGGGTCCTTTCGGCCCTGATGCTGGATTCGCCCGATCTGTCCTGGTCAAGCGGTGTCGCAACCGAGCGCGGCCATATGGCCGTGAGCGCTCTGCTGCCAGACCTCTACGGAAGCACGATGACGGTCCTTCCGGACTACGGCAACCTGACGATCGACCTCCTCAGCCCGACCGAAGCCGATGTGACGATGCCGACCCAGTTCAGGTCGGAGAGCTTGCTGTCAGACGCGGTGACGACCAGTTCCATGGTCCGCGAGCGCGCCACGAAAACGCCGGATGGATGGCGTCTGGTGAGCATCGACACCCAGCCGGCGCCGCTTCGCGCACCATAGACCGAAAGGAAACCATTTGATGTACCGACGTTCCATGCTCGCATTCGTGGCGCTTGTCGTCGCCTGCGCAGCCATACAGCCGTTGCCGGCAGCCGCGGTCAACAAGATCTGGTCCGGCTACGTCGTCCACGTGTCGACGAACAACATCAAGGTCATCAACTCCGAGGGCACACAGACCCAGAGCTTCCTCATCCTGCCGGAGTTCAAGAACGTCTTCTCCGCGGATGGCAAGACGACGTACCAGATGGCGCAGATCAAACGTAACATGTTGGTCAAGATCTACTACGATCGGAATCTCGTCGGCCAAACGCACGCCGACACGATTTATGTGCTGAATGCCGCCGGCCAGGTGCAGCACACGAACTAGGCCGTTCTTATCGACTAAGGAGTTTATCATGGGTATTATCGCTTGGATAGTCGTTGGCATCATCGCCGGGTGGCTGGCGAAGTTCGTCGTGCCGGGCACGGGGCCGGGCGGCGTGCTGGGTGATCTCATCATCGGGGTCATCGGTGCGATTCTCGGCGGCTGGATCTGGAACTACTTCGGCCACGTCGGCGCGACGGGGATCAACATCCCGAGTCTCGTCGTGGCCTTCATCGGAAGCATCATCCTCCTGTTCATCGTGCGAGCGATGACTCGTAGCACCGCCCGGGCCTAAGGAGACCCTCATAACATCGTCGTTTGGCAAATCGTCCAAGGCGTTCATCCTGCTGGCCTTGGTTCTGTCGATGTTCGCCGGAATGATTGCGCCGACGCGAGCGGACACCGCGGCGACCACGCGCAACATCATCCTCGGCGCGGTCGCCGTGGCCGCGGGCTTCATCCTCTACAACAACTACGAGCACAAACTGGCCGCAGCAAATACGGCGGCACAGCAGGCCAACACCGTGGTCGGGTATACAGCAGATGGCGGCGTCATCTACGGTGACGGCCGCATCGTGTATCCCAACAGCGGCGGCGTCGTCACCTACTTGAGCAACAATGGATCGCAGCCGTGCGCCTTCAACGGCGCCGGTCCTCGCTGTGCGACGACCCACCTGTCTGCGTATTTCCCGCATGGCTACCAGCCCGCGTGTTGGCGCCCGGGGCATTGCAAACAGTATTGGAAACAGAATAAGGGCAACGAGGGCGATAGCAACCAGAGCCACGGTAGTCAAGGAAACGGAAGCCAAGGCCACGGCGACCAGGGCAAGGGCGGCTAGAACTCAGAATCGGGGATCAACGGCAATGATGAGCATCCGACCAACCCTCTTCTTCGGCTCTCTCGTGATCGCAAGCATGTTCTCGTTGCTGCGCTGCGGCGGCAGCTCGCTGCCGCTCTGCAACACCGGCACGGCCGTGCAATTGGCAAGCCCGACTCAGGGTCAAGGCGGCGTTTCGACCTCGATCGGCCGAATCGTCATCGTCGCGGACGGTAACGCCAACGCTCTTTACAACAGCTACGGCCAATGGACCATCACGCTCGCCGATAACACCGGGCAAACATGGAGCGGCGGAGGCCTCGGACTTGTGCCGGATCCAGGCGGACCCCACCCCTATGCTGCGGATTTCTTCTACGCTTCGTCGATTCCGAGTCTCATCCAAGGCCGAACGTACACGGCCGCCCTTGGGCAGCCAAGCGGTGCTTGTCAGTCGGTCTCGGTCGGATCCTTTTCGACGTAAGATGGAGCGCGCAGCCTTGCGTCTGAACTGGCACGGGATCCGGGACGGCGTAATCTGGTGCGCGGCGTTCTGTGTGGCCGCGACCGCCAATGCCCACGCGAGCAGCCCAAGCGCTACGCCGAGCGGAGCGGTTCCCGCGTTGGTGCTGCGGGCCGCTGCGGTCTACACGACCAATGTGCGCGGCATCATCGGGATGCAGCGACATTTCTCCACGGTGCTGCATGCCGGCCCCGTCCACCATACCGAGGAGAGCGATAGCGGTATCCTGCTCAATAACGGGTCATTCGCAAGCGCCAAGTACTACAGGATCAGCGACGACGGAAAAGCGTTTAGCGCCCAGCAGATCGCTCAGCGCGACGCGCAGACAAACCAGGACTGGACCGTCGGAAAAATCTTTTTCAAAGAGCCGTATGATCCGCGCTTCACAGCCGACTATACCTTCGAGCCCCCGCAAGCTTGCGCGGCCTGCCCCCCGGGGACTGTCGCGGTGATCTTCGGCAGCTCGGTGAAAGACACGCAGCATGGCAGCGGCACCTTGTGGATCGAGCAGGCGAGCGGGCGCGTCGACAAGCTGACGTACATCCCGAATGTCCTGCCGCCGCATGCCACCTTCGGCAGCGTGACGGAGACGAGCGGTTGGGCCATGCCGAACGTATGGTACGTGACGCGCATTGACGGCTCGTATCGCGGCAAGGCTTTTGTATTGAGCGGAACGGGCACGTTTACGGGCGTCTTCGACCACTTCAGGCGTTTTTCGACGGTGGCTCAAGGTCAGGCCGCGCTTCAGACTGGCACTATTTGACTCTGTCCGTATCGTGAAACGCGCAGTCGAGCAGATGATCGTTGACTAGGCCCACGGCTTGCATGAACGCATAGCAGATCGTGGGACCGACGAAGCGGAAGCCGCGCTTACGGAGATCCGCGCTCAACGCCTCAGCCCGTTTGGTCGATGCGGGGACAGCCGACATCCGCCGGCGCTTATCATCGATCGGCTTCCCGTCTACGAAGCGCCACACATACGTGTCGAAGCTCCCGAACTCGCGGGCAACGGTCAGAAACGCTTTGGCATTGGAAACAGTTGACTCGATCTTCAAGCGGTTGCGCACGATGCCCGGGTCCGCCATGAGCTTCTCGATGTGCGCCGGCGTGAAGCGCGCTACTCGCGCGGGATCGAATCCGGCGAACGCTTTGCGATAGCTCGCGCGTTTGCGCAGAATCGTGTCCCAGCTCAAGCCCGCTTGGGCGCCTTCCAACACGAGCATTTCGAAGAGCCTGCGATCATCGTGGACCGGGATGCCCCACTCTTCGTCGTGATAACTGAGCTCGGGTTCGGCCCGAGCCCACGGGCAACGACGAAGGGGCGAGCGGCCCTTAGTTATTGCTGACGCCTGCCGTCGCGCCCGAGTGCAATCCGAGGATGTTCCCTTCCGAGTCTTTGATCATCGCCCACCCGCCCCACGCTTCCGTCCGCGGGGGATCCTCGAACTCGACGCCCGCTTTCGAAAGCTTGTCGTGGACCTTGTAGACGTCGTCCACTTCCAGCACGACGCCGGTAGAACCGGGCTTGCCTCGCTCGGTGTCCGTCGATAGCGTGAACGCGGTGATCGCACCGGGCGGCGCCACGGTCACCCAGCGCATCCCTTCGCCCATCGGCTCATCCATGGTCTTTTCCCAACCGAGTTTCTTGGTGTAGAAGTCGATCGCGCGATCGAGGTCGTTGACGAAGACCGTCACTACGGCGATATGCATGGCCCCGAACCTTTCTTGCCCGTGAGGGACGCGAGCAATGCCACGCGCGACGTGAGAGCTCCTGCTCGCTACGATCCTGACTTCTGTCCCCAAACCGACGCCGGGATGGGCTGGTTGAGCGAGTAGTCGCCGTAGTGCCCAACCGCGTGCCCGGCGAACGACGGGAACGAAAGATCGAGGGTCTCGGTCTTCGGCATGAGATATTGGCCGGCCATGGCGTTCTCGATCGTCATGTCGATCGTCGAGCCGTTATGGTAGAACCAGCGCGCCCGTATCGGAGCCAACGTGTCTTTGGCGACGTCGATCAAGATGTGGTCCACGGTGCTGCTACTGTTCTTCGGAGCGCCTTTGAGCTCGTAGTAGCCGGCTGATGGGTCCGGCGGGACGAGCGTGATATCGTACGTGTTGGGCCACGTCTCGGCGGTGCCGAGCGACGCCGTCATCTGCTGGAATGCTTTGGCGGCCGCGGGCACCGATCTCATGTTCAACGCCTGCTTGTCGGGGCGCTCGAAGTAGCGCGTGCCATCGAGCTGCATAGAGACGCCGAGCGGGCGGTGCATCTTGACGTCGAAATGAACGGGGACCGAATACGAATCGAGGCCCTTTCGCGCCGCGACCATGCGGGAGAGGATGTCGGCCGCGGTCGGCGCCGCGGAGGCGGTCGGGCCTGGGCTTGGCGACGCGCCGACCATCATCAGAGCGACCAGCGCAAGGCCCCAGATCCGCGAAGCCTTCCCCCTCACAGCGAGTACACCGTCGGATTCTGCGCGTCGTTATAACCTAGATCGAAGGCCGCCTGCAGATCCGCCGCGTCGTTGAAACCCATAGCGGTCAGCTTCATCACCGTGGCAGGACGGATGATGCGCAGCTTGATCGGCTCCCAATCGGTGGCACGGATCGAGTCCAGGAACGCGACCGTCTGCGCGCTCAGCCCGCGGTAGTCGCGGTAGCGCGAGAGCAGATTCTTCGCAAGCGCGAGCCGCAGGTCGTCTTCGAGCAGCTCGCGCTGGATGACCGCGAACGACGCTTCCAACAGGCCCGGCATTGTCGTCGGCTGTTTTTCTCTGCCTTCATCCGGCGACGAGGCGATGAGCACCGTGATGTCGGTCGCGCCGGCGATCGCTGCGGTGCTGACGGGCGTGTTGTTCGCGACGCCGCCATCCACGTACAGATCGGCGGCTCCGGTCTCAGTCACCGGCACTTCGACCGGTTGGAAAACACCGGGCACGGCGGCGGAAGCGAGCACGGCCTTGACCAGATTGTCTTGTGTCAGGCGGAAGCGTCTGTTGCTGGGTTGCGCCACCGTGTCATCACTGCCCTCGGCGCTGACCTTCAGGCGAGCGTTGAAATGCTGGGTCTGAGCGTCTGCTTTCGGCCCGACGAAATGATAGAACGCATCGGAGCTGAAACGCGTCATGTTGGTGGCCGTGATCACGAGACCCGTCTTCATCTCGGTCAGCGTGAAGGGATACTTCTTGACCAGGCCGTTGATGCCGTCGCTGCTGACCACGCCCATGACCTTGGCGAGATCTTCCTTCGAGCCCATGGCTTTGAGCTCTCGGTTCGCCCGGCTCAAGTACTTCAGCTTTGCGGGGAAACCGTGCTCGGACGATTCGCGGAACGCCTCGCCCGCATCCATCGCGTGCTGCGCGGGCGGCACGAGCTGCAAGACGTTGGCCTGCGGCATCGAGAGCCACAACTGTTCGGCCTGGGAGATCGACTCGGCGGTGGCTCGCGCGGCGAACGCCGAGTTGATGGCGCCGGCGGATGTTCCGCAGATCACGTCGTACGGGATCCCCTGCGTGTCAATATCCTTATAAAGCCACTTGAGCGCGCCGGCCTCGTACGCGCCCCGCGCCCCGGCTCCGCTGAGCACCAGCGCCCGCGTAGGCAGCTTCGGTTTGAGCGGCGGGGGCAACGGATACCATGGCGGCAGCGCGGCTTCGGCGCGGGCTGCGCCGGCAGTGGCGCCTGCAGCGCCGAGCGCGGCGAGAAATCCTGATCGCGACAGTTTCATAACGAACTGCGGCTCCTGTTGAAACAAGTGAGAAGTGAAGGATACGCGAGCCGCTCGAGCAACGCCTGTGGCCTGCCGCTTCCCGCTACTTCCGATTACGCCGAGAAGACTTCGGGGTTCTGCGCGTCCTGGTAGCCGGCATCGATCGCGGCCGCGATACCATCGGCGTTGTCAAAGCCCATCGTGGTCACGTCCAGCGTCTGCGCCGGCCGGATGACGCGCATGCGGATAGGCTCCCAATGATCGAGATGCAAGGCGTTGACGAAGTCAGCCACGTCAGGGCTAAGGCCTTCGACCTCTCGATGGCGCGACAAGAGGTTGCGCGTGAACACCAGACGGACATCGCTTTCGAGGATCTGGCGCTGCATCAGATTGAGACACGCCTGCAGCAGGTCGGGCAGCGTGTCCGGCGGCGGCGGCACGATCTCGTCCGGCGCGTTGACCATCACCACGGTGACGTCGGTCGCCCCCGCGTCCACCGCGACGCCGACCGGCACGTTGTTGGCCACGCCGCCGTCGACGTAGGCGTTCACCGCGCCGGTCTCGTCGTGTTGGACGCTCACCGGCTGGAAGACGCCCGGCACGGAGGCCGAGGCGAGCACCGCGTCCATGAAATTGTCGGACGAGAGCCGGTACCGGTGCAGGTAGCTGTCGCGCGGCGTCTGCACGTCGGCGTCTTCGATGATCTGCTTGGCTGCGAGGAGCCGAGCTGCGTTCAAGAACTTCTGCTGCATCGCCGGGCCGAACGGGCCGTTAAAGTTGTAGAACGTGTCGGAGCCGAGCACGGTGATGTTGGTCGCCGTGATGACGAGGCTGAGCTTGAGCTCATCGAGTGTCATGGCGTACTTGCGCACGAGTCCCTGAATCTTGTCGTCGTTGACCGCGCCCATGACGTAGACCAGCTCTTTGGGCGGCCCCATGGCGTGGAACGACTGGTTGGCGCGCGCGAGATAGGACAGCTTCGCAGGATAGCCGTGGTGCGACGATTGCATGAGGTAGTCGACGGCGGTGATGCCGTCTTGCACCTGCGGCTCGAACACCAGGACCTTCTCGTTCGGCAGATCGCGCCAGAACGTCTCGGCTTGCGCGATCGACGCTTGGCTGCCGCGCGCGGCGAACGCCGCGTTGATCGCGCCTGCAGATGTGCCGCAGACGAGATCGAATGGCGGGCCGTCTTTGTCGGCGTCTCTGAACAGGTACTTCAGAACGCCCGCTTCATAGGCGCCGCGCGCGCCACCGCCGCTGAGCACGAGCGCACGCCGTCCGACTCGCTGCTTGGGCGACTTGAGCGGAGGCGGCAGCGGATCCCACGGCGGCTTTGCCGCTTCGGCCTGCGTGGCGACGCCCATGCCGGCCGCAGCGGCGAGCACGCTCAAGAAACCGGCTCGAGAAACGCTCATACGAATAGATCTCCCTCTATGGAGAGCCACCTTTGTCGTCCGCGTCCGGCATTACTACCATGCGCACAACGGCGTCCCGGCGGCGGCGGGTACGCGACAGTCTGCGACGCAACTCCGTCCTCACTCGTCATGTTACATCTTTCACCTGTCAAGTCCAAAGGAGATCGGTCATGGCTCTAGCGGCTGAGGTCGTCGGCACGATCGCTGACCATTGGTGGGTGCTGCTGATCCGCGGCATCGTCGGCATCATTTTCGGAGCGTTGTTCATCTTCTATCCGGGCATCACGCTCGTGGCGCTGCTGTATCTGTTCGGCGCGTATGCGCTGGTCGACGGCGTGTTCGCGCTCATCCAAGCCTTTCGACTGGGCGTCCACAGCGATCGCTGGTGGCCGCTGATCTTCGAAGCGATCGTCGGCGTCGCGGTCGGCATCGTGTTCTTCCGGTTCACCGGCCTGAGCGCGGTGGTGGTCGCATTCGTGATCGCGGTGTGGGCGATCACGACCGGCATCTTCGAACTCGTCGCAGCGTTCCGCTTCGGCGGCAGCGGCGGCGCGCCGTGGCTGCTCGGCATCGGTGGCGTGCTGTCGATCATCGTCGGCATCATCTTCGCTTGGGCGCCGATCGAGGCGCTCTTGGCGTATGTATGGGTGCTGGGAATCTACGCCATCATCTTCGGCGTGATGCTGATCGTCTGGTCCTTTAGATTGCGCTCGGCGGCGCCAACGGCGCCGGCGGACGCCGCCTCTTAACCGCTCTTCGAGTAGCGTTTGATGAATGCGGCCGCGGGCCCGTGCCCGCGCCGCAGCGCCTCGCGCCAATACGTCAGCGCCTGGTCGCGCTTGCCCACGTGCAGGCTCGCCCAGGCGGCGTAGTCCCACGCGAAGCGGTTGTTGTCGTCGTTCTTGAAGCCCGCTTGACATGCCGTCAGCGCGTTGGGATAGTCCTTGCCGATCTCATA
>Ga0209656_10002135_pt1 | contig 12894 bp, 10 predicted proteins | sample BogFormECP12_OM2_FD_188239 | JGI IMG/M metagenome (GOLD analysis project Ga0209656, IMG submission 188239) | Bog forest soil microbial communities from Calvert Island, British Columbia, Canada - ECP12_OM2 (SPAdes) (version 2) | ecosystem: Environmental > Aquatic > Freshwater > Wetlands > Bog ... | reverse complement strand
TGGCTCGGAGGACAGGCTGCCCTAGTGCACTGGCATGCGGGCGTATCGGAGATGTACCCGATCAAAGGTTTGAAAGCCGACATGGGTGCGCCTGGGGTAATGAGCCTGGCACGCGGGCCCGATGGATCGGTGTGGGTCGGCATATTTTCAAACGGACCAGGGCGAGGACTTGCCAGGGTCGCGGAGGGCACCGTCAAATCGTTTGTGACCCCTACTTTTGATGGAAGCAAGGTCACGGTCTTTTCCCTCCGTTTCGACCGCGACGGCAACCTTTGGGTTGGCACCGCAACCGACGGGATCTTTCGTGTGCGTGGAAACTCTGTGGACCACTACGAACGGACCAAAGGCTTGTCTGGCGATTATGTCCGCGCTTTCTTGGAAGATCGGGAAGGCATTGTCTGGGCTGCCACCAACAATGGAGTAGACAGGTTTCATGATCCGCGCGTGACCACCTTTTCAGCGGCGGAAGGCTTGGGAGCAGACCAAGCGGTAGGCATTCTGGCCAGCGGAGATGGCACGACGTGGGTAGCGAACGGCTACTCTCTCGATCACATCGTGAATGGTACGGTCTCCTCAATTCGAACCGGGCACGGTCTCCCGGGTCAGCAAGTCTCTTCTTTGTTGGAAGACCGCGCCGGAAACATGTGGGTAGGAGTGGATGACGGGCTCTACTTGGTTAAGAATGGGAGCTTCCTGCGCCTTCCCGAACGGAATCACCGGCCCCTTGGACTAGTATTTGGATTGGCCGAGGACAGCGACGGAAGTATCTGGGCAGTGTGTGCAGGCACGGCACAGCTTGTGCGTATCCGCGATTTCCAGGTGAAAGAAGAGTTTTCTCGGGCGCAAATTCCAGCCAGCCGTATTGCGCCAAATCCGCAGGGCGGAATTTGGATTGGCACTCGCAACGGGGAGCTTGGGCTGTTGCGCAACGGTGCTCTGCAGAAGTTTCCTGTAAATCCGGATTCCAAGAGTCCGCTTGCCAATCACATAATCGCCCAGCCGGATGGCGCCGTCCTTGCTGCTTTCGACGACGGACTGGTTGAACTGCGGCAAGGAAAAGTGCAGCGAATGACGACGAAAAATGGTCTGCCCTGTGACGGCATCTTTTCCTTCGTTGAGGACAAGGAGAAACGCTGGTGGCTCAATACCCAGTGCGGGATTGTCGAGGTTTCAGATTCGGAGCTTGAGCGATGGTGGGCCAACCCTGAGGCCGTAATTCAGACCCGTCTTTACGACGTACTGGACGGCGCCCGTCCATCCACGCGAGCACCTTTCAATTCAGCGGCAACCTCGCCCGATGGGCGCGTATGGTTTGTGAACTCAGGTGTGGTGCAGATGCTGGACCCGTCCAGGCTTTCCGCAAAAGCGCTCCCGGCGCAGACATATATCGAATCGCTCGTGGCTGACCGAAAGGAGTTCGAGGCAACGCCCAACCTCAAGCTGCCGCCGAATCCGAGGGACTTGCAGATTGATTACACCTCGCCCACCTTTGCGATTCCCCAGAAGGTGAAGTTTCGCTACCGCCTCGACGGCTTCGATCATGATTGGAAAGACGCCGGTACGCGCCGGCAGGCGTTCTATACGGACTTGGCTCCCGGCAAATATTCCTTCCGCGTGATCGCATCCAATAGCGACGGCGTCTGGAACGAAAGCGCCGCCCAGCTGGATTTCTCTATCGCCCCTGCGTACTACCAGACGAATTGGTTTCGCGCTCTTTGCGCGGTCTTCTTTCTGGCATTGGCGTGGGCCGCGTACCAGTGGCGTGTCCGGCAATTGCAACATCAGTTCGCGCTGACGCTGGAGGCGCGCGTGAGCGAGCGAACACGCATTGCTCGGGAACTGCACGATACCCTGCTGCAGAGCTTTCAGGGATTGATGCTCCGCTTTCAAACCGTGGATGAAATGCTTCCGGCGCGCCCCATGGAAGCGAAAGAAGCTCTGGAAGGCGCTCTCGATAAGGCGGATCAGGCAATTATCGAAGGCCGGGATGCTATCACGGGCATGCGTACCTCCCCATTGTTGAGTCACGACCTCGCGAAATCGATGACTGCGCTGATGACGGATCTGAGTGGAGAACTTGCGGCCGGCAACGGGAGTTCAGTAGCGTTTCGTGTGCTGGTGGAAGGCACACCACGAACCGTATCTCCGATTCTCCAGGACGAGATCTACCGCATTGCGCGGGAGTCGTTGCGCAATGCCTTCCGCCACGCTCAGGCGCGGAATATCGAGACGGAGATCACCTATAGCGAATCGCTGCTTCGGTTGCGCTTCCGGGACGATGGAAAAGGCATTGATCCAGCCGTCCTAAAACACGGCGGCCGTACCGGGCACTGGGGCTTGCCTGGAATGCGCGAACGAGCTAAGCAGATCGGAGCACAATTAGAGGTCTGGAGCGAACTCGGAGCCGGCACCGAGGTCGAGCTGAGTATTCCCGGGTCTATTGCTTACGAGGCAACTCCCGCCCGCATCGGCTTCCGGCTTTTCCGTAAGAAAATGGAGAACGGAACAGAATCATGAGCACCGCTCCTGGCTTGATCAGGATTCTCACGGTGGACGACCATGCGATGCTGCGTGAAGGCGTCGCAGCCCTGGTCGCCAGTCAACCGGACATGAAACTGGTCGCCGAGGCCTCGACTGGACGCGAGGCTCTCGAGCAATTCCGCAAGCACCGGCCGGACGTCACATTAATGGACTTGCAGATGCCAGAAATGGACGGGATCGAGGCGATGGTCGCCATTCGCAGCGAATTTCCAGAAGCACGCATCATCGTCTTGACGACCTACAAGGGCGACGTCCAGGTTCTGCGCGCGCTCAAAGCCGGTGCGCGCGCTTATTTGTTGAAGGGCCTTCTGCGGAAGGAACTTCTGGAGACCATCCGCGCGGTACATGCTGGACAGAGGCGCATTCCCCCTGAGATCGCCGCCGAACTCGCCGATCACGCGGCCGATGACGCCCTGACTTCGCGAGAGATCGATGTCCTGCGCCTGATTGCCGCCGGGAATGCCAACAAGCTGATCGCCGATCAACTCACCATTACCGAGGACACAGTCAAGGGCCACGTCAAGAACATCCTCTCCAAGCTTGGCGCTAGCGACCGGACGCACGCCGTCACCATCGCGCTGAAGCGCGGAATCATCGAGTTGTAACCCCCCGAAAGAGTGGCTGCGAAACCCCCAGTTTTGGAGTGTCAAAATGTCGACGATGCATTCTATTGTTGTATGTACGACAAGAGGTGTTTCTGCAACGTCTATTCTCAATGTTTCCTGACGGGTGGCCTGGCAGCGGGCTTTTCCTGCTGCGGCTTGTTGCCGGACTTCTGTTGCTTCATGACGGCGTCGGCGGATTGCTGGCCACGCCGCACCAGGCTTTGGTTCGGCTGCAAGTCATCGCGGCCTGTGCAGGAATTTTTCTACTCGCCGGTTTGTGGACACCAATCGCCGGTGCGCTGGTGGCGATGACGGAGCTCGGAACCGCTTTCACAGGCAGTGACCACCTGCGGAGCACCATCCTATTGGCAACCATGGGGATCGCACTCGCGATCCTGGGACCGGGCGCTCTCTCGATCGATGCTCGCCTTTTTGGCCGCAAGCGTCTCGATATTTGAGTGTGCCGGGGGTGTCTCCCACCCCCTCGAAAGTTGTATCTCCTTCCACCTCCATAGCGCGGGCGGGCGAGAACCCCATTTGGGGTTTCTCGCGGGCGGCGACTGGTTCCACAATGGGTACAAGAATGAGAGGTTGCTTTGTTCGTATAGGAGTTCGCAAAGCATCGCAAGTCAGGTTCAGGAGGCAATTATGGCGTGCGCGAGTGCAGCTTTCACAGACCCCGGGCTCGTAGGAACAGGCTTTCCCATGGTGTGCGAGGTCGACGATCAGCCGGTCTATCTCGAACCAGAAATCAGCGCGGAGGACTGCTTCGAAGGTATTGTCGGCAAGAGCGCCGCCCTGCAGAACGTACTGCAACAAGTGGCGATCGTGGCGCCGACCGACGCCACCGTCCTGCTGCACGGGGAGACTGGAACCGGCAAGGAGCTGGTCGCACGCGCCATTCACAGACTCAGCTCCCGGCGCGAACGTAATTATGTGCGAATGAATTGCGCTGCCATTCCCTCCGGACTGCTGGAGAGCGAACTGTTCGGGCACGAGCGGGGAGCCTTCACCGGAGCCCTGATGCAAAGGAAAGGCCGGTTCGAAGTGGCCGACGGAGGCTCGCTGTTTCTGGATGAGATCGGCGACATCAGCATGGAACTCCAGCCGAAGTTGTTGCGGGCCGTGCAGGAGCAGGAGTTTGAGCGGCTGGGAAGCTCCCGGACCATCCAAGTCAATGTGCGGATGATCGCCGCGACCCACCGTGATCTTCCGGCCATGATTCGAGAAAGAAAATTCCGCGAAGATCTTTTCTATCGATTCAACGTCTTCCCGATTGAGATCCCGCCGCTGCGCGAACGACGCGAGGATATTCCACTGCTGGTGAATTACTTCGTGTCAAAGCTGTCCCGGCGGATGCGGAGACAGATAACGTCCATTCCCAAACGCGCCATGGAGATGCTGACGAATTGTCCGTGGAAGGGGAATATCAGGGAATTGGCAAACGTCATCGAACGAGCTGTCATTCTTACTCGCGGCGAGGAGTTAGAAGTGCCGCTTTCCGAGCTTGCTACCTGTCCGCAGACTAATGTTGCTGTTGGAGCGACCTCCATGTTTCGACAAGCGGAGTTGTCTGTAATCATCGAAGCTCTGAGAGCCGCATCGGGACGCATCGCGGGCAAAGGCGGAGCTGCCGAGCGGCTGGGATTGAAACGTACGACGCTGCAAAACAAGATTCGCCGCTTGGGCATCGCAAAAGTGCAGTATCAAGGGCAGCCGTCTTAGAGTTCCACTTCTCATTCCGCGGTGGGTGAAGCGCCCTTCGCTAACTACCTTCGGCGTTGTGGTTTTCCTGCAGTGACTTTGTGCGCCACTCCTGGAGCCAAGTCATGACATGGCAATTGGCGCCGAGCACCGCGGCCCGCGATACGTTTAGACGCAGTACGCACTCCTGGACAGCGGATCGGATTGCAACTCTCAGGACCAGAACCGCGCGGCATAGCGGATCCAGTTCAGCGATCAGTTCCTGCGCGTCAGCTTGAATAGCAAGATTGAAGGTAGATTCCCGCTCCTCAGCATCACCTTGCCATAGGTGCTCGGCGTGCGGGCATGGTCGAGCTTTATAGAAGGCTTCACAAGCACAAATCGCTTCTTGTCTTTGCGATATCGCGATGGTAATGGTTGCAACCTTGGCCCACTCGAGAAGCCAACCCCGGAAGGGACGGTTTCCGTGGAGAGTCATCTCTCGAGCGTTGACGACTGATTGATCCGCCGTGGCCTTGTCGCCGGTTATGAGAAGAGCGAGCTTGCCCAAGAGAGATGCTTCATTCTGGAAGCACGCCACAATTTCGGCTGCCGATGCATAATCGCGATCATTCGCAGCCTTCATGCTCGCGTGAAACCAGGACATCCTTCCTCCTTAACTTCTAGTGCCGATCGGCACGCATGCACATCATTGCGGCCGGAGCGGAATCTTCAGCTTGCGTATCCTGTAGGCAAGCGTGGTTCGTTTTATTCCGAGTCGCGCCGCAGCCCCCTTGGGCCCTCCGATCACCCAGTTGGATTCTTTGATCGCCCTCAGCACGTGCTCCCGCTCAAACTCTTCTAGAGTGCCCAGCATCGATTGCTCAGGCCGCACCGCTTCTTTCCTTAATTCCGCCAGGGGCGCCCGCAGGGTCGGTCCGGGCGAAAGAATCACTGCGCGCTCAATAAAGTTTTGCAGTTCTCTGACATTGCCAGGCCAGTGATAGCCGCAAAACACCTCCATTGCATGTGCGGGTATGTTTTCGATTCGACGATTCAATCGTCTCGCGAACTTGTCCACGTAATACCGCACCAGGACCGGAATGTCGCCGCTACGTTCCCGTAAAGGAGGAACGGTTAGCGGGAACACTTGCAGGCGATAAAACAAATCGCTCCTGAACTGCCCATCTTCGACCATCTTCTTCAAGTCCCGGTGGGTTGCCGCGATCACGCGAACATCGACTTGTTGCGTGCGAGTACTGCCCAGCCGTTCAAATTCACGCTCCTGCAAAACCCGCAACAATTTGGGCTGTAACTCAAGGGGGATGTCACCGACTTCATCCAGGAACAGCGTTCCTTTGTCTGCTACCTCGAAACGCCCGGCTTTGCGCATGATGGCGCCCGTGAAGGCTCCTTTTTCATGCCCGAAGAGCTCGCTTTCCAGTAACCCCGATGGAATCGCCGCACAGTTCACTTTTACAAATGGCTGATTTCGCCGCGAGCTTAGATTGTGAATCGCCCGGGCAATCAGCTCTTTTCCGGTACCGGTTTCTCCCAGAATCATCACTCCAGAATCGGTTGGAGCGACAATCTCCAGCTCCGTCAGCGCCCGACGCAGTGCTGCGCTTTTGCCGACGATGCCTTCAAAGTTCATTCCACGCTGATTTTCATCCTCAAGGTAGACCTTCTCCTCGGGGAGATCGTCGTTCGGCCTCTGTCGATCGTTGCTTATCAATGCATTATCGAAACCGATCGCAGCGTCCCTTGAAGGTGGCAGAATAGGATGCGAATAAACGTCCATCATTTTCGGTAGAGTGGCCATTAGGAAGAATCTCCTTATCTGTTCCTGTCCCTCATCTTCTTTGTTCGCTCGTGATCCATATTGCAGTTCACCAGCCACTTAAATGTTTGGCTAAAGCCTTTGTTCTCTCGTAGACTCAACAACCCACCCGTCGGCTGTCCTGACCGTTCGAGGGCACTGCCGCAATGTGGGCGCGGATCCCTCTGGGCTTGTTCGCCCATCTGTTGTCATCATGGCTGGCTCCTGACTTTGCGCTTGGCTTCCACCTGGTTAATCGCCGCCATCAGGAGGATTTCTGCCAAAGAGAAGCGTTGAATCGTGTTGGGCGTGATCTTGAACATAACTGCCTCGATGGTGCACGCACCGGATGTTGCAGCTTGCGTGCCAATTCGAGTTGCAACTAAGTGCCTTGCTGCGCGCCCCGTTGCCCGATCTCGTGTCACTTCGCCTGCCCGGTTATGGTCAATGCCGGAATACGGACAGCCCTGCGTGGGATTACTCAACCTTATGTCATTGCTGAAAAAGAGGTTTTGCAATGCGCCTCCTTTGGAGATCAGTTTGCAATTACACGGCGGGAAAACTCTCTTGGGTGTGAACTACGAGCGAATGACGCAACCGCGGATTGGCGTATTACTTGTCACTATTAGCGCGTGCTTTTGCTTTCCTCCCAGCCTTCAGGCGCAGACATTTGATTCCCGAACGCGGGAGACGCCGTACCAGTCTTGGACAGCCATTACCGACTCAAATAACGACAACCTGAAACCCACGCGCACCACAGAAACTCACGTGCAGGATGGCAATCGCACGCTGGATCAGCGATCGGTCCAGATCGGTGGTTCCGATAGGCGCTTCGAGCCTTACCAAGACGTCGAAAAGGAAACCCTGCAAGTAGACGCCACTACGCTACGCTGCACGACGCGTACCTTCGGTCAAGACGCAAATGGGATGAAGGCGCTCGTGCAGGTAACCGAAGAAGAGACACACATCGGGCCCGGCGGCGATACGAATGTCATTCGCGTGACCTCGAATCCTGATGTCAATGGAAGGTTTCAACCGGTACAACGCGAAATCGTGCAGACGAAAGAGATCGGGACGAATACGGAAGAAACAAACACGACGGTGATGCTCCCAAGCGCCTACGGCGGTTTGGCGCCAGCTTTCAAGACACACGAACTCCGCAAGCGAGCCGGGAACGATACGGTGGAAACTGAAAAGACCACATGGCTTCCGGACGTTAACGGAGAGTGGAAGGTCAGTGAACGGCGGCAAGGGACGGCCAGACTCAATGCCGATCAGCGCAAGACCGAGGAACGGGTGTTCCGGCCCGATGCGGAAGGCAAGTTGGTGGAAGTCTCCCGCGTCGTGACCAGGGAAGCTGAGGACGGCTCCGGAGAAAAGCGCGAGAGAATGGAAATGTATTCCGTGGATGTCCCAGGTGTGACTCGTGACGGGACTCTTCACCTGGTTGAGCGCACCACGGCTGCACAGCGCACCAGCGCAACTGGCGAACAAGTTGGCGAGAAGCAAGTTGAACAACTCGATCCGGGCGATCCGGGCTCGGGTCTCCGCGTGTCCGTATTGGTCGACGGCAGGATGGTTCCCGGACCTTCGGGAGAACAGTCGACGCTAACCATTCGAGCGCGCGACTCGAACGGAGACCTCAGAGCAATCATGGTTGATACCACGAAGTCTGATAAGGTGCCCGCCAGTGGCATCGAGCAAACGCCGAAATGACCGAAGCGGATTTGATTCGAAATTCATCCGAGTGAACGCAAAACAATAAGGAGACTGCAGTGAAACTTACAAGGGCAATTATCTTTCCAGCGAAGGCAAAGTTTGGTCTTGCATTGGTCCTGGCGCTCGTTGCGTCCTCCGTGACCTACGCGCAGGACGTGAGAACCAACTACATGCCGGGAACCGATTTTTCAAAATACCACACCTATGCTTGGGTCAATAACGTACAAGGAGTGCCCGCGGTAGGCGGCCATCCCGACCAGATCCTGGACGCTCAGGTCAAGCAGGCGATCGATTCACAAATGGCGGCCAAGGGTTTCACCAAGGTGGAGGACGGCAGTAAATCCGACTTACTCCTTGGCTACCAGCTCGCGATCGATCAGGAGAAGCAGATCAACGGCTTTGCCTCCGGCATGGGCGGCTGGGGCGGCATGGGCGGCTGGGGTCCGTGGGGAGGCGGCCTCGATTCATTTTCGGCTAGCACTTCAACCATCAACATCGGGACTTTCGTCGTTGGTATGTATGACCCTGCCGTAAAGAAGCTCGTTTGGATAGGTGCTGCGCAACATGCGATTGAACCCAGCAAAAAACAGGAGAAAAATCAGGAAAGGCTCAATAAAGGAGCGCAAAAGCTGCTGAAAAGCTTCCCCCCGGGAGGCAGCAAATAAACACTCCGACCTGATGAAGGCAGAGGACCCGACAACTACTCGGGTCCCGCGCGGTCGGATATTAGGCGGGCAGTGAATAAGCAGCTCGCGCAGAAGGTCTCATCCTAGGCAGCCACAAAACTCTACTCCGCGGTTTCGGTGAAGTTGGCGACCGCGTTGCCCAGAGCGTAAGGTGCTTGCGCCTGCACCTCGACCGCTTGAGCACTGGCGGGTAAGGTCAAGGTGACCGAGGCAATTCCGGACGAGTTAGTCACCGCGATGACTTTCGCTCCGCTCGTAGTTCCATTCGACAACGTTCCGGCATTGGTCGTGAACAATATACTTGCGCCCGCAGCCACGCCCCCTGACTGGCCCGGATTCAGAGTCACGGCCAGTGCCTGAGGCAGGGTGGTGCCGACGCCGCCGGTCTGCCCATCTCCGCTGCTCGCAGCCAAGCCCGCTGGAGGATTACCCACGATAATCCATCCGCCCTGGCTTTGCGTGACCGTTCCGTCGTTGCCAGTCACGGTGAAATGGCAGAATCCGGGTGTACTGCCCGCGAGCACCGTGATCGTCCCGGGCTGACTTGGTGTGATCGTAGGATTGGTTAGGGTGAGCGTCCCGGTGCACGCCGGTGCGCCGTCAAAGCTATCGAAGACCGCCGAACTCAACGAGACGTTCGCAGTGCCGCTCGTGATCTTAGGCTGCAGCGTCACCTTACCGCTGGCCGGTAGCATGATCGTGTCGGGATTCAGGTCCCAGTCGGAACTGGGCGTACTAGCGAGGCTGCCAGTGATGACTAGCAAGGTCGCGCTATACGGAGGGAAGCTTTGTATCGCCGACCACGAATGCGAAGAGGATGCGGTGATGGCGGTGGGCGCGCTCGAAGCCAGCGTATAGCTCACGAACGAGGTCGGATTGAATCCAGCGAGAGTGAACTGGACCTGCGCCGAATTCTTCGGATCTTTGTTGAGCACCATCACAGTGAGCGTTTTGCCGGTGGAATCGAGCGCAGCGTAACTGCTGAATAAGTCGGGATTGTCGCTGTTCGTGTCAGACACTGACGTTGTGCCGAACATGTGATGCGAGCCGTCATAGTTCGTATACAGCTTCAGCGCCTGATAATTGGGGTTCGCAGGAACCGGAGCTTCCCAGCGCGAAGCCAGAGATAGTCGCTCGCGCCCGAAGATTCCATAAGCATCGGCATCGCCCAGCGCCGTGGAGAAATCGGATTCGCCGGCGAAAGCTGCGCTCCATTCCGTGAAACTCATCGGCGTGCCCGGATAGATCATGTTCGCGATCGCCCGCATACGAGGAATGCGCAGAGGAATAGTCTTGTTCGGCTGGATGTTGGTCGTCCAGACCTGATTAATCGAACTCGATGGGCTGACGAACGTCGGATCCCAATAATCGCGATAAATGCTTACCGCTAGAGCCTGCAGTTGCGTCTGTGTAAGGCCACTGGTGTTGGCATCGGGATAGGCGTGAAGATCGAAAACGTCCAGAGAGCGCGTGCCGGAAATCTGGTCCTGCCAGTAAACCTGGTTCAGCCAGAACAGTACGAAGTCGATGCCGCCATGCGCGTTCTTGTCGTTGCCGTTTGCGCCATTCCAGTAGAACCACCAACAACAGGTGATCGGACCGAATCTCACCGCCTGCGGGTCCCACGTCTTGAGCTTCACGGCTTCCGTCAGATAGGTGTTGACTAACTCATCGTAGCCCGATGGATTGGGATGAATGTCGCGATGCGTGCTGCCCCAGATTTCGATCTCGTTGTCCATGTCATAAAAGTGGCACGAATTGATGGTCGAATAAGGGATCGAACACGTACCGTTGCCAAACGCCGAAGCCAGGGCCGCCGCCCAGGCGTTGCGGTATACGCAAGTCGTAGCCGAACAGGTCTGCGTATTGTCGTCGAGCAAGGGGAAATACGCGGTCGTGACCGCATTGCTGGTGACAGGAGTGGCGCAATCGGTTTTCAGGCCGTTGCCGGCATCGCTATTCCAATAGTCGGTACTGCACTGAGCGCCAAAGGTTGCGACCGAATAGCTCCAGTGATAGTTGTCTTGCCCGCCTTGGGTAGTAGACGTTTCCGGACTCTGCGCCACCCAGGGCAGCATGACCATAGTCATGAGCGGATGGCTGCCCGCGTTCTTGACGTCAGTAATGAATTGTGTGGAGTTACCGTCGCCTCCATTGCTGAAGCCGGCAGCTGCGTAATCTTCAAAATAGTAATCGGCGGCGGAGTTGTTGGTCTGCAACTGCCAGTTATAAGTCGAAGTAGCATCTCCACCCCAACGCACAACGGTCATCCCGCTGTCAGTGATATGAGCGGCATCCTGCGGATACGATCCGCCATAAATGAAGGGGCTGATCGTGTGCCGATTCGCCAGCACGTTAATGTCGACGTTAATGCCACTGAATGCCCCCGTCGGCGTAGCTGAAGCCTGATTGGAATTACTGCTCTGTCCCGCTGAGTTAACCGCAGTAACTACGTAATAATAGGTAGTGCCAGCGGTGACGTTCGTGTCAATGTAACTGGTCGCAGTAGCCGTGGCGATCTGAGTGTAGGGACCTCCATTGGCCGCTCCACGTTTCACGTTGTAGCTGGTAGCCCCGTTGCTTGCGGTCCAGGCAAGGCTGACTTGCCCGGTGCTCGCCGTCGCGGTCAGGCCGGTCGGAGCTACAGGAACTGCGATTGTAGGGGTTGCTGAAGCTTGATTGGAGTTGCCGCTCTCTCCCGCAGAATTGACCGCAGTCACTACGTAGAAGTAAGTCGTACCGCCGGTCACGCCCGTGTCCACATAACTAGCCGTCGTGGCCGTGGCGATCTGCGTATAAGGGCCGCCGCTGGCCATACCGCGCTTCACGCTGTAGCTAGTAGCCCCGCTGCTCGCACTCCAGGAAAGGCTGACCTGCCCGGTGCCGCCCGTCGCCGTCAGCCCGGCGGGGGCCACGGGAGGCGTGACCGTATTTCCCCCACCGCTGCTTGATCCACCCATTCCTCCGCACCCTTGCAGGAACAGTGCGCTCACAAGGATGAGAAACGACATCAATGTGATGAGAGCCTTGAGGCGAGCCATGACATTAATGCTAACCAAGAATGTCCGGTTCTCCCGCAAAACTGCTCGCTCAAAGGTTCATATTGTCGTTGGTCGCAGGGTCAATGCCAGAACATGCGCTCGGGCAGTATCCTGCGAGGCTTTCGGCAAGCGGAGCGCAGCTGTTGATCGCGACAGGTCTTTAGTTCTGCGCTCTCTTCTTTTTCTTTATTGCAGGTTCAGACTGGCCGCGGCTGACCTTCGGCACGCGCCCTTCAATAATGTCGGCGATCGTCGTGTTCTCGAGAATCTTGGCCGCCGCGTCCCGAACGGCCAGGAAGACTTCATACAGCGCGCGGTGATCGGCATCCTTGGCGATCAATCCACGCAGTTGCTCCGCGTCGCCCATCGGCGCCAAAGGCCCATCAATCAGCCGAATGATGTCGCTCAGCGGAATCTCCGCCGGATCGCGCCGTAACCGGTATCCGCCCCGCGCCCCGCGCACGCTATCCACAATGCGCGCATTTTTCATCTCCAACAGGATTAACTCGAGGAACTTCTCCGGCAAGTCGCTCTCGGCGGCGATGTCGCGAATCTTAATCGCTCCCTGATCGTGCCGCCGCGCCAAAGTCATCATCGCCTGTAGCGCGTACAGCCCTTTCTGCGATATCTTCAATGGACAAACCTCCCGCCCAGCCTAGATTGTGCCCCATTTCCCTTTTTCTGCATAGACAAACTGCGGTTCCAGCGCTTAAAACCGTCAGACCATCGAACCGGACTCAGCTTGGAGGGGGCGCGACTATCCGACCCGCGGTGCCGGGTGAAAGGTGGAAGATCAGCCC
>Ga0209656_10002134_pt1 | contig 12894 bp, 10 predicted proteins | sample BogFormECP12_OM2_FD_188239 | JGI IMG/M metagenome (GOLD analysis project Ga0209656, IMG submission 188239) | Bog forest soil microbial communities from Calvert Island, British Columbia, Canada - ECP12_OM2 (SPAdes) (version 2) | ecosystem: Environmental > Aquatic > Freshwater > Wetlands > Bog ... | reverse complement strand
ACATGCCTTCCCTCAGCGGCACAAGTTCCGCGCTGGCCATGGCCGGCGTTATGGACAAAGTCCTGCTTGTCGTCGAGGCGGAGGTAAGCAACCGGGAGGTGGTAAAGCGCGCTTATGCTGAGCTTACTGCGGCAAAGGCCGACGTTTCCGCGATCTTCAACAAGAGCCGCTCTTATGGCCCGAAGTGGCTCGAATGCGAAGTCTGACCGGTTGCCGCGCCCGGTCCGATGAAAATCTGTTAAGAGCTCTCTGCGAGCGCAACTCCAACTGTAGCCCATATCAATATCATGCCAGTTAACCGTGCAAATTCTGTGGAAATTCCAGTAACGGCCGACCCGGTCAAGGCTCGTCGTCTCAGCGGGAGGCGAGTTGCGATAATAAGTCTTCTCGACCTAGCACCCCGGATTACCCGGGAGGCGGAGGCGTTGGTCGAGGAAGGAATGCTCGTCGAGCGGATTTGCGCAAAACAAAATAAGGAGGAGCCAACTTGGTCGCGCATCAACGGAGTGGATCTCCTGCGCGTTCCGCTTCGGCACCGTCGCGGCGGGAAGGCATGGTACCTGTTCCATTACCTGAGATTTCTGGCAATCTGCTTCGCACTGCTTGCATGCCGATCGCTGACGCGGCGATATGACCTCGTGATTGTGCACAACATGCCGGATATCCTGGTATTCAGCGCGCTGGTTCCCCGGTTACTTGGGGCAAAAGTTGTACTTGATCTCCAAGATCCCATGCCTGAGTTGATGCAGGCCATTTTTGGGGTGCAAGAAGGGAGCCGGACCGTTCGGCTGTTGAAGGCTTTGGAAAAATTAAGCATTTCCTTTGCGCACGCGGTGACCACTGCCAGCGAAACGTTCCGCAAGACATTCTCCTCGCGCAGCTGTGCAGCGCAAAAGATCTGCGTCGTGATGAACGCTCCAGACGAAAAGCTTTTCGCCTTGCGTCGACCCTCCATCGCGCGCTCTCGCTCTGTTACGGAAGCGAGGCCGTTCGTCGTCATGTACCACGGCACGCTGGTAGAACGGCACGGTTTAGGGCTGGCGGTGGAAGCGGTGAACAATGTCCGGCAGGCGGTGCCGAATGTGGAACTGAGAGTCTACGGGGATCGCACCCCCTATCTCGACAAGGTCCTCGCCGCGGTAAAGGAGGGCGATCAGCAGTGGGTCCGCTACCTTGGACCAAGAACGCTGGTACAGATCGTTCAGGCGATCGACGAGTGCGACCTGGGGGTAGTGCCGAATCTTCGCAACATTTTCACGGAGATTAACACGCCCACCCGTATCTTCGAGTTTCTCACCCGCGGCAAACCGGTGATTGCGCCATCCGCGCTTGGCGTTCTTGAATACTTCACGGAAGACTCTCTCATTTTCTTCGAGCTGGGCGATGCTGCCGACTTGGCACGCAAGATCGAGTTCGTGATCCGTCATCCACTGAAGGTAGGCGAAATCACTCGACGCGGGCAACAGGTATGTCTGGCCCACCCATGGAGCGGTGAACGGGAGGGCTTGGTGCAACTGATACTGAATTTGCTAACTGGAAGTCACATTTCCCAATACAGCTGCGAGCGCCGCACCGAAGCCCAGGCTGAATGAATAGCAAACCCTGCAAGTTTACGGTCTCGGTAATCATCGTGAGCTGGAATGCGCGCGATTACCTGATGCAGTGCCTGGCGTCGGTTTCCGCCGAAGCTTGTCGCTATCCGACGGAAATCATCGTCTTCGACAATGCGTCGTCAGATGGCTCGGCCGATGCGGTGGCGGCTCGCTATCCCAACGTGCGGCTCATCCGCAACACTGAAAACCTTGGTTTCGCGAAGGCGAACAACATCGCGGTTTCCGCGAGCACCGGGCGCTATCTCTGTTTCGTCAATTCAGACGTGAAATTACTGCCCCACAGCATTAGCGGTCTGGTCGACTTTTGCGAGGCACACGCCAATGTGGGTATGGCTGGTCCGCGGATTGTTGGGGGTGACGGCAAATTGCAACGTTCCTGCCGTGGGTTCCCTACTGTCTGGAACATGTTTTGCCGGGCGTTGGCCCTCGATACGCTCTTTCCGAGAAACAAGGCGTTTACCGGCTATAAGCTTTACCATTGGCCGCAGGATTCTCCGCGGCCTGTGGATATTCTCACCGGTTGTTTCTGGCTGGTCCGCAGAGAGGCTCTGACCCGAGTGGGACTGCTCGATGAGGGATTCTTCATGTATGGCGAAGACAAGGATTGGTGCAAGCGTTTCTGGGCACAAGGATGGCAGGTGGTTTTTGTCCCTTCGGCCGAAGCCATCCACTACGGCGGCGCCAGTTCCTCCAACGCTCCCCTTCGCTTTTATATGGAAATGCACAGAGCGGATCTGCGGTACTGGAAGAAGCATCACTCGTACTTCTCGGTGGCTAGCTATTTTGTGATTTTGTGCATGCACGAGTCGTTGCGCGCCGCCGGCTACTCCATTGGGGGGTTAATCAAAGGTCCTGCGCGGGGAGTTTATCAGTTCAAAATGAGAAGAAGCCTCACGTGCTTGAAATGGTTGTTTTTTCCAGCCTTAGGGACCGAGCTGCGCAGATGGAAAACGAGCTTCGAACTTAGCCGGAGTTGAAATTGAGAACGTCCGCAAAGATTGTTCTGTATTGTATTGCCGCCATTGTCGTTGCGGTGGCCATTTATTCTTTTCTGCCTCAGGTATACGAATTCCTCGAGGAAACTCACGGTTCCGAATCCCAGACGGTGCATGCGGCATCGGGAGCGGCAGGAGCGGTTCAAGAGGAATCGAACGTCACCCCGATGGCGGCGGTGGCGGTGCTTGTGACGGCGTGTCTGATTTGGACCCTACCCAGGCGTTTTGCTGTTTGCCCTCTGCTCGTCATGACCTGTCTCATGCCGCTGGGACAGCAACTGATTTTGTCCGGGTTGCATTTTCCACTTTACCGTCTCCTGCTGCTGGTTGGCGCATTGCGAATTGCCGCTAGAGGGGAGGCGACGCGACTGAAGTGGACGCGGTTGGACAGCCTGTTCGCCTGGTGGGTGCTAGGCTCGCTGGTATTTGGGACAATGTCCGAACCGACGCAGGCGCATTTCGTGAACCGATTGGGCGAGGCTTATAACGCGGCCGGTGCCTACTTTTTTGTTCGCTGCGTGGTTGTGGATTTTGAGGATATTGTTACGGCGGTGCGCGCTTTGGCTTTCTTGAGCTTGCCGCTTGCTGCGCTGATGCTGGTGGAGAAGACGACCGGACACAATCTGCTCTCCGTATTTGGCGGTGTGCCGGAGATGACCGTTGAACGAGAGGGGGAGCTCCGCTGCCAGGGCGCTTTCGGCCATCCGATCATCGCCGGGACTTTCGGGGCCACCCAACTCCCACTTTTTGTCGCTCTCTGGTTTTATCGGCCCAGTGATCGTGCACTGGCGTTCGCTGCGACAGTTTCCGCGACTGTCATTGCCACCACCGCCTCGTCACACGGAGCGCTTCTGACAATTTTCGCCGCGCTAGGTGGTCTGGCATTGTGGAAAGCGAGAACATGCTTACGCCCGCTTCGCTGGGGCGCGCTCGCGGCGTTCCTCTGTTTGCCGCTCGCGATAAACGCTCCGGCTTGGCATTTGATGGCAATTTTAGGCTCTAACTTCGGTGGCGAGGGTGCATACCGATCGTGGCTTATTGACCAGGCGATTTCGCACTTCAAAGAGTGGTGGCTGTTTGGGACAACTTACACTGCGCATTGGGGAACAATTCGCCAGCTAGTTAATGCAAACAATGTGGATATAGTGAACCAGTATATTGCGGAGGGGGTCAATGGGGGGGTGTTAAAACTCGGGCTTTTCATTGTAATCATTGTTTCGTGCTTCAAAGGATTGGGGCGGGCGCTTCGCGACATACCGCCGAATTCACCGGCCGGATTCTTTGTCTGGGCAACGGGTGTATCGTTGTTCACACACTGCTTCTCATTTTTATCAATTAGTTATTTCGACCAGATGGTTGTGGTCTGGATTTGGCTGCTGGCGTCGATTTCCTGCCTGGTTGGCATTCACAGCCTGAGCGCGGTCTCCGTGCCGGTTGCTCAGGAGCCGAGTTGGGATCGAGCGTCGTCAGCTCCTAGCATTTGAGTGTTCATCTTCGATAATATGTCAGAAATTCGTTCCCAACCCTGTCCGCGTTGTTACCTCTGCGGAAAAATCGGCCAAGCGGTGCACGTTCATCTACAAGACAAATTATTCGGGGCGCCGGGAACCTGGAACTTAAAGGAGTGCTCAGACAAAGCGTGCGGCCTTTTATGGATGGATCCAATGCCCGTGCTTGAGGATTTACCGAAAGCTTACGCGAGCTATTACACTCACGGTGCCGTGCAAGAGAAAACCGGCCACCGGCGGCTCCGGGATTTGTACCGCGAAGTGAAAAAAGCACATTTGGCGAGCGCCTTGGGATATGAATCCGAATCAGTGAATTGGTTGGCTCGCTGGCTTTCGAAACTCCTGTTCTTTTTCCCCGAACGCAGACAAGGGATCGAGGGCGAAGTGATGTTTTTGACAGCGCAATCGGGAGGAAAAGTATTGGATATCGGTTGCGGTTCAGGGGAGCGGTTGGAGAAAATGCGGAGTCTAGGTTGGACGGTGAGCGGGATAGACTTTGACGAAAAAGCGGTGGGGATCGCAAAGTCGAGAGGCCTCGACGTGTCTTGCGGCACAATTCCCGGAACATGGTTTCCTACGGAGTCATTTGATGTGGTCATCATGAACCACGTCATTGAACACGTCCCGGATCCAATTGAGCTTCTTAGAGAATGCAACCGAATATTGAAACCCGGCGGCAAGGTCGTGCTTACGACGCCGAATAGCTCATGCTGGGGACACAGGCTTTTTAAAAAAAATTGGCGCGGTCTCGAACCGCCACGCCATTTGCATGTGTTCTGTCCGTCATCGATGGAACAAACTCTGCGGAGAGCGGGGTTCGGCGTCGTCCTAGTTCGCAGTCTCGCCTCCACATTCATCTGGCGACTAAGCTTGACACTCAGGCTGGATTTGACTAACCGCTCGGCCAAAGATTTTCGCTTTGCGATAGCCAGATGGTTGGGCTTCGTCTTGAGCTCTGCTGCGCACGCGGCATTGATATTCGATGCGTTAGCTGGAGAGTGTCTGTGGATAGTTGCGACAAAGGACTCAGCCCCTCGGATGCTGAATTCTGAAAATAAGATCGCCTTTGATAGCTCCCGAGCATTGGTGTAGGCCGCGGTTGGCGGCATTTGATCTATTCAAGAACGATGGAAATGAGCGAAATAGCCGCAGAACAAAACGCCCGAGCACCTCGGCTTCTGGTCGTGATTGCCAGCTTCGGGGAGAAGAATCTCGAATTCCTTAGAAGAATCACTCGCCAGTATCGACGCATGACAATGCGTGTCGATGTTGTGGTTGTCTCCGAAGCGCCGAAGCCCCTGGATCCCGACATTAAAGTAATCGTAGGTCTTCCGTCGCGAGACCCCTGGTCGCTGCCGTTTGCCCACAAGAAAATCTTCGCGGAAAATTTGGATAACTATGATCTCTTTGCCTACTCCGAAGACGATATCGATATAACTGAAGAGAATATTAAAGCATTCTTAGATGTCACACCGCAATTAGCGGATGGAGAAATTGCTGGTTATCTCCGATATGAGGTCTCCTCCTCCGGACTGCGGTCTCTTCCGGACGTACACGGAGGTGCTCACTGGAGACCGGAGTCAGTGAGGCGACGTGGTCCGCACACGATTGCGGAACTTACAAATGAGCATGCAGCGTTCTATCTCCTGACCCAAGCGCAGTTACGACAAGTAATTGCTTCCGGCGGGTTTCTTCGAGCTCCGTGCGAGGGCCGATACGACATGGCCTGCACGGCGGCAACAGATCCGTATACAAACTGCGGTTTCCGCAAAGTCGTTTGCATTACCAGACTGGAAGACTTTCTCATTCACCATTTGTCGAATCGCTACGCGGGCAAAGTTGGCGTCTCGTTGTGTGCGTTCGAACAGCAAGTCCAAACGCTTATTCAGATCTGCGACGGTGTTCATCCGGCCAGAACCCTATGCGATGTGGAGTCCAAAATGCCGGGTCGGGCATGGTCCAAAAGCTATTACGAAGAACCCTCCTCAGAGCTTTTGCAGATCATACCAGTCGACGCACAGACGATTCTCTCGATTGGGTGTGGTTGGGGGGCCACTGAAGTTCAGCTCAAACGACGCGGAGCTTCCGTGACGGTGCTGCCTCTGGATTCCGTTATCGGTGCCGAAGCCGCGCACTTCGGGTTCGAAGTTATCTATGGTTCAATGGATGAATGTTTCACTCAACTGGGTGAACGAACTTTCGATTGCGTACTTATCACAAATTTGGTCCATCTGCAACGGGATCCTATACGCTTGCTTCAACAATCATCGAGATTCGTAGCAAATGCGGGAACGATCGTGATCAGCGGCCCCAACTTACATCCAATCCGGTTGCTCAAGCGCGCTTTGCGTATACAGAACTATCGGAAGCTAGAAGACTATCCCCTGAGCGAGATTCGACGATCCGGTCCAAAGAAACTCGCAACGCACTTCAGAAAGTCCGGTTTTCGCGTCCGCGCGATTCGCTGGTATGATCATGCCACCATTCCCACTTTTCTGCGCCGAACCATCTCGAATTTGGGAGCGATGTCGGCACGTGGATGGATTTTCCAAGCGGGCCGTCTGCCTGGGAATAACGGTGCGATTTGATACGACGTTAAAGAAGACGGGCGCGGAGCCGATTAATACGGATGTGCCGGGGAGAATGTTCTGGAAGCTACTACCATCAATCTGGGTTAGCCGGGAGAACAAATGCGCGTGGAAAGTTGCCACGCACGAATAATTTAAGATATGAAACTGAGCATAGTAATCATTTGCTGGAATGATTTGAAAGTCATAGCTAATTGCCTCAAGTCAATATTTGAGGAAACCAGCAATATCGAATTCGAAGTCATTGTATCGGATAACGGGTCATCCGACGAATCGATCGATTATATCCGAAGTCATTTTGCCAATGTTCGAATTGTCGAAAATAAGGCGAACCTGGGTTTTGCGAAGGGAAATAATACCGGGATACGAGTCGCCCGAGGCGAATATATTCTGATCCTGAATCCGGATACCGTCATTCTTGATCGGGCCTTGGAAAGGTGGGTGACCTTCGCGGACCGACATCCCGAAGCCGGAGCATTCGGTTGTCGTGTTTTGAATCCTGACGGTTCGTTCCAGAACCCGGCGCGTCCCATCCCGACATTGTCTGGTTACCTGGTCAGCGCCTTGTATTTAAGGTGGCTTGGGCGGCTCTCGGGGGCTTTTGCTTGCGATTTATACCCGGGGTGGGACGGGCGCGATGAGCGGCCAATCGGGTATCAGCATGGTTGTTGCATTATGTTTCGGGGAGAGCTGTTGAAGCGTCTTGGGGGGTTTGATGAACGTTTCTTCTATCATTTTGAAGAGACGGACTTGTGCTGCAGGGTTTGGCAATCGGGCTCGTCCATTATCTATTACCCCGACGCCGAGGTAACGCATATCGGCGGTCAATCTGTTAGCAGGTTCCCAATCCGGTTTGCGCTGGAGACTTACAGGAGCGGATACCGCTTTTTTCACAAGCATTATGGATCGAAGGGAGCGATTAACATTCGGCGGATTTATCTGCTTAGCCTGGGCCTTCGGTACTGCGGCTACAAGTTGCTCAGCTTTTTCAGGACCAGTGAAAGCTTGGAAAACCGGCTAAAAATGTACCAGGTTGCCATAAAGTGGAATTTTTTTCTCGAACCTATTGAATTTATCGAAAGTGGGAAAGAGCCGAATCTGGGCTACGAACCGTTAGCGCCTCCGCCCAGGATAATAGAAAACGTTGCCTGCTCGTAACGGAAAACAAATTTTAAATCTATGGAAAACAAGGAATCACAAGGAATCGCAAGGAGGAGTAGCTCTCTGGTCACGGGAGGGGCAGGCTTCATTGGCTCACATGTCGCCGAACACTTGCTTGGCATCGGGCATCGCGTTGTAGTGCTCGATGATCTTAGCGGAGGCTACAGGGAAAACGTTCCGGCGGGAGCAGCTTTCGTGGAGGGATCAGTCTTGGACCATGCAATGGTGGATTCACTATTTCGAGAGTATAAATTTGATTATGTCTACCACTTGGCAGCCTACGCCGCTGAAGGGTTAAGTCACTTTATCAAACGCTTTAACTATAACAATAACGTGATTGGTTCAGTCAACTTGATCAATGCGGCAGTTAACCACCGCGCCAAGTGTTTCGTGTTTACTTCATCAATTGCAGTGTACGGCGCCGGACAGACTCCGATGACTGAGGAGATGATTCCTGTTCCGGAAGACTCCTACGGGATCGCCAAACTGTCCATTGAACAGGAACTAAGGGTTTCGCACGAGATGTTCGGATTAAATTACGTGATCTTTCGCCCTCACAACGTGTATGGCGAGCGTCAGAACATCGGCGATCGCTATCGCAATGTGGTAGGAATTTTCATGAATCAGCTGCTGAACGGTCTACCGATGACTATCTTTGGGGACGGGGAGCAAGAGAGGGCTTTCACGCACATTAGCGACGTGGCGCCGGTGATCGCGGAATCGATTAATTATCCCGCGGCTCAGAATGAGACGTTCAACGTTGGCGCAGATGTGCCGTTTACAGTCAATCACTTAGCGCAAGTTGTCGCTTCTGCGATGGGAGCAGATTGTGATGTAACGCATCTGGAGGCGCGCAACGAAGTGAAATGCGCTTTTTCTGATCATAGCAAAGCGGAACGGGCTTTTGGCAAACGGGAAAAAGCGTCTCTTGAATCGGGTGTTCGCAGCATGGTCGCCTGGGCAAAAGTGCATGGCGCGCGCACGAGTCCTGTCTTTAAGGATATTGAAATTATGAAAAACCTTCCGCCAAGCTGGGCTAAAGCGGCCGGCGAAGAAGCAGCAAATAGCAAATCCCCGTTGCACGCGGAAAGTACTGTGAGTGTATAGCCGAATATTGGCGCCGCGCAAAATCACAATCGCGGTGCTGGTCTCCATCGCCTGGCCGCTTGGAATCCCGGAGAGTTTTGGCAAAGTGGCAATGACGCCCGGCCGCTCGAAATCTAGAACTCGGGTTCAGTAAAGATATGAAAGACCCTCGCCCCCGTATTCTTTACCTATGCTGGTCTTGGCCGCACGAAAGATCCTCCGGCTATCGTTCGCGCACGCTTCAGGTTGCACGCGCCCTTAAGACAGTGGGAGAGGTGCACCTGGTCGTCGCTGCCGAGAACAACGGTACGGACGCAATAGAAATGGCCGCTAGCGAGTTCCGTGTTCACGATTATGTGCGTATTAATGGGCTTGCGCGTCAAGGAATATGGCGGCGCCTGAGCTCGCTCTCCGACCCGCTTTCGATGAGCTTCCAGGGTTGGGTCGCAGAAGAGCAAGATAGAGTTCGCGTTTGTAAGAACATGGGAAATTTTGACCTGATCTGGATCGGCGGCACGTGTGTGGCAAGTCTCTTTGGGCTTCAGCGCTGGCCGCGATCGATGCTGGATATTGACGACGTCCCTAGCGCGAAAGAACGGACGAGGTGGCGCACCGGCTCTTTGTCGGATCGGTCTAAGGCACTTGTCCGAGCGCTCGCGTTTAGAAGGCGCGAAAGGTCGCTGCTCGAAGAGTTCACGGCACTGGGAGTGTGTAGCGAGGCTGATCGGCAGTATCTCGGCGGAGGGCCTGGAATCCATGTAATTCCGAACGGATTCAAGCGCCCGGCCGTGGAACCACATCGCCAGTCCACACAGCCGCCGCGACTCGGTTTTATCGGACCATTCGGTTACGAGCCAAATCTCGAGGGGATTCGTTGGTTCATACGAGCGTGTTGGCCGCGGATTAAGCGCGATGTGCCTGATGTTCGTCTGCGACTCGTGGGCAAAGGTACTGATGGTCCGCTAAAGCCGGTGAACCCAGACGTGGACGGTCTTGGGTGGCTGCCAGACCCCGCCGAAGAAATCGGGACCTGGTCTGCTATGATCGTTCCAATTCGAGTGGGCGGAGGCACGCGGCTCAAGGTTGCTGAAGCACTGGGCTGTAGATGCCCGCTCGTTTCGACTCGACTCGGGGCTTTCGGCTACGACCTTGCTGACGGACAGGAAATATTTTTGGCCGATACTCCGGATACTTTCGCGAACGCATGCGTCCGCGCGATCCGCGAACCAGCGGAAGCAGCTGCAAGGGCAGGGCGGGCATGGAATCGGTATTTGGAGAACTGGACGTGCGAAGCTATCGCGCCGCGCGTTTGGGCGGCTGCTGAATACTGTTTACGGATCCAATGAGTCAACCGCTGGTGTCAGTTTGCTTACCTAATCGAAACACTTTCCCCTATCTTCAGGAAAGGGTGGATACCATTTTTGGACAGACCTACAAAAACTGGGAGCTAATTGTTAGTGATAATTTCTCGGAAGATGGCGCGTGGGCATTCTTTAAAGAGATAGCCCGAAAGGACAGGCGAGTGTCCATTGCCCAAGCGCCCCTCGGAATCTACGCTGGCTGTAACGATTGTATACAGCGGGCGCACGGGAAATATGTATATATAGCGACGAGTGACGACACAGTCGCCCCGGACTGCCTTGAGAAATTAGTGACTGCGCTTGAAGCACACCCGGACTGCGACCTTGCGCACTGCAGGCTTAGGCTAGTCGACGAACACGGGCGCGAGCTGGATAACTGGTTTGCGCGCGGGGGCGTATTCGCGCTGAGTAGCGGCACGCTTAATGAGTTTCTGCATCTGAGGAAGGCCCCCTTCGACGGTCTCTTACATCTCTCTGGTGGAACAGTTTACACGTCGCTTACACAACTGCTGATCCGGCGTGAGTTATTCGACAAGATCGGCCTTTTCGAGTCAAAATGGGGCTCTGTGGGAGACTTCAATTGGGAGATGCGAGCCGGTCTCGTTGCCAATACTGTCCATGTGCCTGATACCTGGGGCGGTTGGAGAATCCATGGGAGCCAGGCGACTTCCCGCATAGACCAGTATGGCATTGAGCACGAGAGAAGAATTCAAGAAATGATCGATCATGCGATTCAGGCGACGAAGTCGCTACTTACGCCAGCGACATTTGAGCGGCTCCAAACCAAATGGTTGACCAGCGCCCTACGCCTGCGCCGCTTTCTCAACGGGATTAGAGAACGGCAAGATTCGAAACTGGCGCGGCGCCTGTTTATTCTGCAAGAGTTGTTGAGAGGGGAATTTGCCGCGGCATCGCATGTTTGTGCTAAGGCCACGCAACGACCGATTTGGCCGGAAACAGTTGCCGAATGGATGTTCCAGATTGGCGTAAAGACCGCCGTGGTGCCGCTCTGAAAAGAATAGCTATGAATAAGCCTAGCCTCAGCATTGGGCTCCCGGTGTACAACGGGGAGAGGTATTTACCTAAAGCGCTTAGCTCTTTACTCAGCCAGGATTTCGAAGACTTCGAATTGATCATATCGGATAACGGATCCAGTGACCAGACCGAAGCTATATGTCGAGATTTTGCTCGAAAGGATTGCCGCATCCGCTACGTGCGAGGCGACCAAAACCGAGGGGCCATCTGGAATTTTCGGAGGGTATTGGAATTGTCGGAGGGAGAATTTTTTAAGTATGCGGCCCACGACGACGAATGCTATCCGACGATGCTGCGGCGATGCATGGAGGTATTTCGCGCTAGCGATCCCGCGGTTTCACTTGTCTATACGCTATCCGAGACGATCGATGAGAACTCGAAGGTAATTGCATCAGACTGCGGCCCAGACTGGGATCGAGTTGCTACGACCGCGAAAATTCCGCACCGACGTCTCGCACACATCATTTGGCGAGCGTTGCATGGCCAGGCTCATTATGGCGTGATTCGCGCTTCCTTTCTCCGGCGCGCCAGGCCCTACGGCAACATTGCCGGGGACTGGATGCTTTTGGCGGAGCTTGGCATGATGGGTAAGATCATGGAAGTTTCGGAGGTTCTATTTCGGCTCCGGATACACAGTGCAAACACGTGGAATGCAACTAGCACCCCGCTCGATATCCTTAAGTTGCTTAATCCGGCTGCGAACGTATTGGAAACAGTGCTGCCGTTCAGGATCGCAATTATTTTAGAGTACATGAAGACGGTCTGCCATGCGCCATTATCTCCCTCCGAGAGGATGACGTGCATGGCGGTGGCATGCCTAGTTCCACCCTTACGCAACATTTGGCGCTGGCTTCTGACCTCAAGCGGTCCAACCAGAGTACATTTGCGCGAACTAACAGGATGGAGGGCGCTGGCCCCCAGTGCCCCTGGGCGCCAGATTTCGAATGGCGCAACGGACTAGCAAGAATCTTTATTGCTCGTCGAATCGCAAGGCAGCGTACATTTCAGTCTATGCATTCTAAGCTATGCTGCACGACGGAAGGCCAATCAGTCGGGAGTTTCGATTCTGAACTTAAAAAGGAAATATATATCTTATGCGCACATTAATATCTGGTTTTGACGAACTCGTTATTGAGAGCGGTCGTACAGAACGCCAATATTGGTACGATCTTTGGCGTTACCGGGAACTGTTTCATATTTTGGCGTGGCGCGACCTTACGGTGCGATACAAACAGACAGTCATCGGCGTCGCCTGGGCGTTAATTCGTCCTTTGCTGATCATGATAGTTTTTACAGTTCTTTTCGGGAAGATCGCCAAGCTTCCCTCGGTGGGGACGGCACCTTATGCTATCATGGTTTTTGCAGCGATGCTGCCTTGGCAATTCTTTTCGGCGGCACTCACCGAGTCGAGCAACAGCCTCATTTCGAATGCGAACCTTATCTCGAAAATCTATTTTCCCCGTCTGATCATCCCGGCGGCTTCGGTGATTACAAGCTTTGTGGATTTCCTGATTTCATTTGGGATCCTGGTGGCGATGATGGCTTGG
>Ga0209656_10002131_pt1 | contig 12899 bp, 12 predicted proteins | sample BogFormECP12_OM2_FD_188239 | JGI IMG/M metagenome (GOLD analysis project Ga0209656, IMG submission 188239) | Bog forest soil microbial communities from Calvert Island, British Columbia, Canada - ECP12_OM2 (SPAdes) (version 2) | ecosystem: Environmental > Aquatic > Freshwater > Wetlands > Bog ... | reverse complement strand
TGGCCCGCAGCGGACGATCGGGCAGCGCGTCATGAGACAGCAGGTACTGGCGAAGCCCGCCGGCGCAGATCGCCATCACGATGTCATTCACCGTGCCTCCGGTGGCGTTCTTGAGCGCCTTGACATTCTCCAAAGACGTTGTCCGCATGGCGAATCGGCGGTGGCCCGTGATCGACCTGTTCCACGGAGTCGGCGGCGCCTGCGTGGTCGGTAAAGCGATGCGCGGCCCGTCGGCGCGGCCGAGGCGGGCAATAGCCTTGACCGCCGCCCCGGCCTGGCTCGCCGCACTGCTGACGCTGTTGACACCTGCGGTGTCAGCAACCTTGCGAACCAGCCGCGCTTGAACCCGCAATGCTTTGACGGGATTTAGGGCCAGCCGGGTTGCCGTGCGTCGCAACAGATCTACGGTGCCCGGCAGAGACTCGGCGTCCCACGGGGGACTCTCGCCCGGCGGTGGGGCGTCGGCGTCGGGATCGGTCAGGATCTTCAGCATGAGCTGCCCGGCGGCGCCGTCGATGGTGGCGTGGTGGTACTTGGTGAGCAGCGCCCAGCGCCCGCTGTGCAGGCCGTCGATGACGTAGACCTCCCATAGTGGACGCGTCCGATCCATGGGGCGACCGACAATACGGGAGACCTGGTCGGCCAGCTGGTCGACCATGCCCGGCCTGGCCAGATGGATCTCCCTGATATGGAAGTCGAGATCCAAGTTGGGGTCGGCCACCCAGTACGGATGGTCGAGCCCGAATGGCACCTCGACGAGGCGGCGGCGCAGCGGTTCCAACACGCCCACCAAAGAGGCGTACTTGGCATAGACGGCCGCGAATGGGTCGTAGTCCGCACTGGGCCGCTCGAAGATCATCAGCCCCGTGACATGTCCGAAGGTTGTCGGCGTCTCCATGTACAGAAACGTCGCGTCTATTCCGCTGAGTTGCTTCACGAACGGCTCCCTAGTTGGTCAGCATCCCGCCTTCGACGGGCAGCGTGATTCCGGTGATGTAGCTGCTGGCGTCGCTGGCGAGGAATAGCAGTGCGGCGCTGAGTTCTTCGGGCTCACCCAGGCGCCGGCACAGTGTGCGGGGCACGATCGTCGAGTCGAAGTACTCGGGCTCAAACTGGTCGGTCATCTCGGATGCGAAGTAGCCCGGGGCGATTGCGTTTACGCGAATGCCCCGGCGCCCCGTCCATTGCTGGGCGAGATCTCGGGTCAGCCCGATCAACCCCGCCTTGGAGGACGCGTAGGCGGCCTGCGGCAGACCTGCGGTGGTCAAGCCCAGCACGCTGCTGACATTAATGATCGAGCTGCCCGCCTGCATCACGCGGCCACATTCCTGCGCCATCCAGTAGCAGCCGTTGAGATTGAGGTCGATGACCGACCGGAACTGCTCGGGCGTCTCGCGAGTGGCCGGCACCGCCGTTCCGACCCCGGCGTTGTTCACCAGAATGTCCACCCGCCCGAATTCGTCCATCGCGGCGCGCACCAGAGCGTGGCAGTCGCCGGGGTCGGTCACATCCGTACGCACCGCGACGGCCCTTCGGCCTGCGGCCTCGACCAGCGCACGGGTGTCCTCCAAGCGGTCGATGCGCCGGGCGCCGAGCACCACGTTGGCGCCCGCCTCAGCCAGAGCCTGCGCGAACGCGACTCCGAGCCCACTGGACGCGCCGGTGACGACGGCGACGCGGTCGTCGATACGAAAACGATCAAGCACGGGCATAGCAACACTCCTTTACTCAGGTTCGATCGGGGTCTACGCCCGTTCCACAACAGTATGCAACGTATCGCCAGAATGTTGCATAAATGCGACTAATAAGAGATTGATCTCACACTGAGCTGGCCGTATCGGCGATACTACGGAATGGGACCCGAATCGTGAATAGCTGTAATCCGGTTTGAACTAGGCTAATTGAATGGGTCATGCGCGTCATTGCTAGCACCGCATCCCAGCGTTCGAACGCGTGGCTTCACGCAACGTTTGGTAGTCTGCTGCATAGCCCGAGGAGGTGCACGATCGCCGAAACACCGCTAGCCCGCATGTTGGCGGAGGAGCGCAAGCCTGACGCGTTGGACGCGTTTCGGGTTGCCCGGCGGTGGTTCATGGCCGGGCGCCGCATCGAGATGCAGGAACTGGCTGCCGAGCTGGGCGTGAACCGCGCGACCCTGTTTCGCTGGGTCGGCGGCCGCGACGAACTGCTCGGGGAGATTCTGTGGTCACTGGCGGAGCCCGCCCTCGCCGCGGCCGTCGAGGCCTCCGACGGCCACGGCGCACAGCGCATCACCGGCGCGATCGGTCGCTTCGCGGCCATGGTCGACCAAGCCGACTACCTTCGGGAGTTTTTGCGGCGAGAGCCGGAACGTGCGCTGAGAATTCTCACCACCGGGGCCGGCACGGTTCAGGCGCGTCTCGTGGGCGCCATCGAGGCCATGCTGAATGACGAGGTCGCACAGGGCAACCTACGGTCACCACTTCCGCTGCGTGACTTGGCCTACCTCATCGTCCGGATCGTCGAATCTTTCCTGTACGCCGAGTTCATCACCGGCGAGGAACCCGAGATCGCGATGGCCGAGTTAGCGGTCGCGGCACTCCTCGGACGCCAGGATGTCTGATTCCGGCTGACCCGGAAAGTAGCCACACCGTCGCAGCCCAGCTGCACCTATCGCTGCACAAGGTTAAGACTCACGTGCACAACGCATTTGCGAAAGCCGTTGCGAGTACGCGCCCACCACGCCGCCACCGCTGAGCCTGTCCCTGCCAGTACCGGGGATAAACGCGGTATCCCGAACTCATCTGCAGTGCGCCGATGGTGGATACATGGCCCGGCAGACAGACCGACCGGCGAATCAGCCACCGGCCCCAAGGGTGAGAACTCACCAACCACTGAAAGAGAGAACACCATGACCGTCGAAGTGAAGTTGCCGACGCCGCGCCAGCCCTATCTGGAAAGTGGGCTGCTGCCGGCCGATTTCTACTCCTACGAGGAGCTGCTGTCGGATTCGGAGCGGGAGAAGGTCCACCGTATCCGCGAATTCTTTCGCACCGAGGCTGCGCCGATCGTCGAGGACTACTGGGCGCGCGCCGAGTTCCCGCACGAGCTCGTCAAGGGGTTCGCGAAGTTGGGCCTGCTGGATTGGGCCGATCCCGATTCGTCGGAGCCCGCGCCGAGCAACCTCATGACGGGTATCACCTCGATGGAGATGGCGCATGCCGATCCGTCGCTCTCCGTGTTCTTCGGAGTGCATTCGGGGCTGGCGATGGGCACCGTCATCACCTGCGGGTCCGAGGAACAGAAGCGCCGCTGGCTGCCGGCCATGAGCCGCTTCGAGAAGATCGGCGCGTTCGCGATGACCGAGCCGCACGGCGGTTCGGACGTGGCAGGCGGCATGGAGACCACGGCCCGCCGTGACGGTGACGAGTGGGTGCTCAACGGCGCGAAGCGCTGGATCGGTAACGCCACGTTCGCCGACCTGGTGGTGGTGTGGGCCCGCGACGTCGAGACCAACAAGGTGCTGGGCTTCGTGGTCGAGAAGGGCACTCCCGGGTTCACCGCGACGAAGATCGAGAACAAGTTCGCGCTACGGATCGTGCAGAACGCCGACATCGTGCTGGACGAATGCCGGATTCCGGAAGCCAACCGGTTGCAGAACGCGAACTCGTTCAGGGACGCCGCCGAAATCCTGCGCCGGACCCGTAGCGGTGTGGCGTGGCAGGCGGTGGGAGTCCAGTTCGCCGCCTACGAGCTCGCACTGCAGTACGCCAAGGAACGCACACAGTTCGGTCGCCCGATCGGCAAGTTCCAGATGGTTCAGGACCTGCTGGTGAAGATGCTCGGCAACGCCACGGCATGCGCCGGGATGATGGTGCGCCTGTCCCAGCTGCAGCACGAGGGCGTGTACCGCGACGAGCAGTCCGCGCTGGCGAAGGCCTACTGCACATCGCGGATGCGCGAGACCGTCCACTGGGCCCGGGAATTGTTTGGCGGCAACGGCATTGTGCTGGATTACAACATCGGCCGGTTTGTTGCCGACTCCGAGGCCCTCTACTCCTATGAGGGCACCCGCGAGATGCAGACGCTGATCGTCGGCAAGTCCGTCACCGGCCTGAGCGCATTCGTGTAAGGAGACGACAACCATGACAACGCAACCAACGCAATCCGTGTTCACCGGCCTGAAAGTCGTTGAGATAGCGAGCTTTATCGCCGCACCCGCCGCAGCAACCATGCTGTCGGACTTCGGGGCCGACGTCATCAAGGTCGAGGCGCCGGGGATGGGTGACCCGCAGCGGCTGCTCAGCTCGGTCCCGCCGAGCCCGGCGGCGCCCGGAAACTACAGCTGGCACTTGGCCAACCGCAACAAACGCGGCATGGCGATCGACCTCAAGTCGGAGGGCGGGACGGAGATCCTCAAGCGTCTGGTCGAGTGGGCCGACGTGGTGATCACCAACTTCCCGCATGGCACCCGCGAGGGCCTGCACCTGGGCTACGAGGAGGTGTCGACGTGGAACCCGCGGGTCATCTACGCCGACATCACCGGGTTCGGGGACGCCGGACCGGATGCGCGGCTGCCAGGGTTCGACTTGACAGCCTTCTGGTCGCGCAGCGGGTTGCTGGCCTCGACCCGGGATGCGGGGGCGGCGCCGACATCCCCAGTTTGGGGTAGCGGTGATTACACGACCGCCACCGCGATTTACGCGGCGATCACGACCGCTTTGTATCACCGCGAACGCACCGGGCGGGGCGCCAATGTCGGCACATCGCTGCTGGCGACCGGAGTGTGGGCGACCGGAACCCTGGTGTCGGCGGCGCTGGCCGGCGGCAAGCCGTACGAGTTGAACGACCGCACCGCACCGGTCAACGCGATGACCAATCCGTACCAAAGCGGAGACGGCCGTTGGTTCATGCTGGCCGCCAGGCGATCGGCATGGCCGGCGTTGGCCAACGCGATCGGACGGTCCGACCTGCTTGCCGATCCACGCTTCAGCGACGCGGACGCGATCAGCCAGCACGCCGCGGAGTTGGCCAAACTGCTCGACGCGGAATTCAGCGCGCAACCGCTGGCGCACTGGAAAGAGGTTCTGGATGAAGCCCGCATCCCCTACGGCGTCATCCAGACCGCGGAGGAGGCGGCGGCCGATCCGCAACTGCGCGCCGCCGACATCGTCGTGCCGATCGAAGGCGCCAGGGACCTGGAGTACACCGTCAACAACCCGATCACTCTGCGCGGGCTGGCCCGAGTTCCTTCCCGGCGCGCACCCGAGCATGGCGAGCACAACACCGAGATCCTCACGCAGCTGGGATTCAGCACGGATGAGATCGATCAACTCCGGGAACAGAAAGTGATTCCCGTTGCAGCAGAACAGGAGACAACGAAATGACCACCACAGAAGTAGCCACCGAGCTGGTGCTCACCGAGCACCGCGACGGCGTCCTTACCATCACCATCAACCGGCCGGCACAACGCAACGCCATCAGCCGCGACGTCGCCGTTCAACTGGCCGCCGCGCTGGATCTGCTGGACTCCGATCCGTCGCTGTCGGTGGGCGTGCTCACCGGAGCCGGTGGGACGTTCAGCGCGGGCATGGACCTGAAGGCATTCGCGGGCGGGCAGACCCCGATCCTTCCCGGTCGTGGATTCGGCGGACTCACCCGAGCGGAGGTGAACAAGCCGCTGATCGCGGCCGTCGAGGGATGGGCACTCGGCGGTGGCTTCGAGATGGCCTTGGCCTGCGACCTGATCGTCGCGGCCCAGGACGCCAAATTCGGCCTCCCGGAAGTGAAACGGGGACTCATCGCCGGCGAGGGCGGCGTCATCCGCCTTCCGCAGCGCATCCCCTACCACGTCGCCGTCAAGGTGCTGCTCACCGGCGAGCCGCTTTCGGCCGTCGATGCCAAGCAGTACGGGCTCGTCAGTGAGCTGACCGAATCCGGGGCCGCACTGACTGTGGCCCAAGGGCTGGCGAAGCGCATCGCCGTCAACGCGCCGCTCGCGTTGGCGCGAGTCAAGCAGGTCCTGCGCGAAACCCAGGGCCTCAATGACGCCGAGGCGTTCAAGCGACAGGACAAGGACGCTCACGGCCTGCTCGACAGCGAGGACGCGCACGAAGGTGCGCTGGCGTTCGCCGAAAAACGTGCACCCGTCTGGCGCGGGCGCTGACAACCAATAGAAATAGAGGAGCAACGATCATGAATTCACAAAAGCCAGTGCGCCGCATCGCAATCGTCGGTACCGGCACCATCGGCGCGAGTTGGGCGACGCATTACCTCGCCCGCGGCTTCGACGTCACGGCCACCGACCCCGCGCCGGGCGCCGAGGCGGCGCTGCGGTCCTACGTCGAGGGTTCCTGGGAGGGGGTGAAGACGCTGGGACTCGCGCCCGGCGCCTCCCAGGACCGCCTGAAGTTCACCTCCGACATGGCAGCGGCCCTTGCGGACGCCGACTTCGTTCAGGAAAACGCGCCGGAGCGCCCGGAACTGAAGGTCAAGCTGTTCGCCGAGATCGACGACGCCACACCCCCCGAGGCAATCATCGCCTCGAGCTCGTCGGGCATCACGATGAGCGTGATGCAGGCCGAGTGCCGGCGTCCGGAGCGGACCGTCATCGGTCACCCCTTCAATCCGCCGCACGTGATTCCGCTTGTAGAGGTGGTCGGTGGGACGAAGACCGCCCCGGAGACGATCCACGACGCGATGGTGTTCTACGCCTTGATCGGCAAGAAGCCCATTCATTTGAAGAAGGAGCTGCCCGGCCACGTCGCCAACCGTCTGCAGTCGGCGCTGTACCGGGAAGTGGTTTACCTGATCAGCCAGGGGGTGCTCGACGTAACCGACGCTGACGACGCGGTGTCGTGGGGTCCCGGATTGCGTTGGGGTGTAATGGGTCCCAACCTGCTGTGGCACCTCGGCGGCGGCCAGGGCGGCATCCAGCACTTCATGGACACCTTGATGCCGCGCATGGCCGCCGGATGGCCAGGACTGGGCAATCCGGAATTAACGCCCGAGCTTGAGCAACAGATCGTCCAGGGCGTCCTCGAAGAGGCGGACGGCCGGTCGATCGAGGAGCTTGCTGCCGAGCGCGACGAGATGCTGTTCGGGCTGATGGCAGTGCGAGCCGAGCACGGGTCATCCTTCGGGTTAACTAGCTGAAAGTGTTGTGTTCTAAGGATATAACGATGCTGAACCTACTGTATGGCGTGCTGGCGATGGTGCCAACGACGTTCGGTCTTGCCGGCTACGCGCTGGTGTCACGCCACTGAGTCAGCAACCCAGCTAAACCGACGGCGTGCCAAACATGTTGACGCGCTTCTACATCAGATTGAAAGGACTCATAACGATGACGCAAACGACCGGAAAGCTGTTCGTGCTCGAAGCCAGCGGTGGCGGACGGCTGTTCTCCCTCAATCCCGACGGCTCTGACAAGACGGTCATCGTGACCGGATGCGCCGTCCCCGATGGCGTGGCAGTCGATGTTGAAGCCGGACACATCTACTGGACCAACATGGGGGTGCCGCCGGCTAACGATGGCTCGATCGAGCGTGTGGATCTTGACGGATCCAACCGCACCACGGTCGTTCCCAGCGGGGGCACCTACACGCCCAAGCAGCTTCACCTCGATGCCGTCGGCCGCAAGCTGTACTGGGGTGACCGCGAGGGAATGCGGGTGATGCGCTGCGACCTTGACGGGTCGAACATCGAGACGCTTGTCCAGACCGGGCAGGACGATGAGGACCGCCGCGATGAGACGAGATGGTGCGTGGGCGTGGCTGTCGACCATGTCGGCGGGCATCTGTATTGGACGCAGAAGGGTCCCAGTGATGCCGGACTCGGCAAGATCCTGCGAGCCGGGATCGATGTTCCCGCTGGGGAATCCGCAGCAAGCCGCAGCGACATCGAGGTGGTGTTCAAAGACCTGCCCGAGCCGATTGACCTCGAAATCGAACACGCTACACGGACGTTGTACTGGACCGACCGTGGCGACCCGCCACACGGCAACACCGTCAATCGGGCGGTACTGGACACCCTCGGCGGCACCGAACCCGAGATCGTGGTGACCCACTTGATGGAGGGCATCGGCATCGCCTTGGATCCAGCTCACGATCGGATGTTCGTCACCGACCTCGGCGGCAACGTGTGGGTTGCGGCCCTGGATGGATCCGGTCAGCGACCCATCCGCGCCCTGCAAGGCAACCTCACCGGTATCGCCTACGCCGAATTACCCAGCGGGAGGCCAACATGAGCGTCGTAGCCACCACCGCTAAGGGCACTGCCCAGCGGCATCGTGTCGTCGTCATCGGTTCAGGCTTCGGTGGGCTGGCCGCGACCAAAGCACTCAAGGGTGCGCCGGTCGACGTGACGATGATCGCTCGGACCCAGCACCACCTGTTCCAGCCGCTGCTCTACCAAGTCGCGACAGGAATACTGTCCGAGGGCGAGATCGCCCCTGCCACCAGGAAGGTTCTTCGCAACCAGCGCAATGCAGACGTGCTGCTCGGCGATGTTGTGGAGATCAATCTGGCCGGACGCTACGTGGTCGCTGATCTGCTCGGTCAGCGTTACCGTACCGATTACGACAGCCTGATCGTCGCGGCCGGGGCCGACCAATCCTATTTCGGTAACGACCATTTCGCGGAGTTCGCGCCTGGCATGAAAACCATCGACGATGCGCTGGAAGTGCGCGGGCGTATCCTCGGCGCGTTCGAGCTGGCGGACCGGTCCAGCGATCCGGCCCTCCGCGAGAAGCTGCTGACGTTCACCGTTATCGGCGGGGGTCCTACCGGAGTGGAGCTGGCAGGGCAGATTGCCGAGCTGGCGTCCCAAACCATGAAAGGTGCGTTCCGCCATATCGACTCGACCCAGGCGCGGGTGATCCTGCTCGATGCGGGTTCTGCGGTGTTACAGCCCATGGGCGCAAACCTGGGCAATAAGGCTCAGGCGCGGCTGCAGAAGATGGGTGTCGAGATACAGCTCGGAGCTAGGGTCGTCGACGTCGACCGTGACGGATTGACGGTCAAGGACCGCGACGGCACCACCCGTCGCATCGAATCCGCCTGCAAGGTGTGGTCGGCCGGGGTGTCCGCCAGCCCGTTGGGCCAGCAGATCGCCCAACAGGCCGGCGCCGAAGTCGACCGGTCGGGCCGCGTGGTTGTGTTACCTGATCTGACCGTTGCCGGCCATCCGAACGTCTTCGTCATCGGTGACATGGCCTCGGTGCCAGGCGTTCCCGGCATGGCCCAAGGCGCCATCCAGGGCGCAAGGTACGCGGCGCGCGCCATCAGGGCCGAACTCGACGCCGTCAGCCCGGCCGTACGCGAACCGTTCCACCGTGCCGCGCGCGAACCATTCCACTATTTCGACAAGGGCTCCATGGCCACCGTTTCGCGGTTCTCAGCGGTCGCCAAGGTCGGCCGACTGGAAATCGGCGGCTTCGTGGCCTGGGTGGCATGGCTGCTTCTGCACCTGGCTTATCTCGTCGGGTTCAAAAGCAAGATCTCCACGATCATTTCGTGGACAGCGACCTTCCTGACGACGGACCGGGGCCAACTCACCATCACCGGTCGCCAGGCGCTCCCACCGAGTGCCGCCACCCCGCCCACACCATCCAAATCAGCGGCCGACGCCGCGTAACACAACAAGGAGCCACCAATGAGTTTCACCATACCCACCGACTACGCCAGTCGCCCGGTCGCCGTCATCGGCGGCGGCACACTCGGACGGCGTATCGCGCTCATCTTCGCCGCACACGGCGCACAGGTGATGATCTACGATCTCGCCGAAGCCCAACGGGACGCCGCGATCGACTATGTGACGCAGGAGCTTCCGGTACTCGCCGACCAACTCCCGGGCGTGAGCCCCGGCCAGGTCCGCGCCGAGGCCGACCTCGCCGAGGCCGTCGGCAACGCGTGGCTGGTCATCGAGGCGATTCCCGAACGGCTCGAGCTGAAGAAGCAGATGTTCGGACAACTCGACGAGCTGTCGGCCGCCGACGCGATTTTGGCCAGCAACTCGTCTTCCTATGCCAGCCGGATGTTCCTGGACAAGGTGCACCATCCGGAGCGCGTGTTGAACATTCACTTCTACATGCCGCCGAAACAGAACGCCGTCGATATCATGTCCTGCGGACAGACCGATCGCGACGTCATCTACTTCGTGAAGGCGACGCTACCGCAGTTCGGGCTCTACCCATTCGAAGCACGCAAGGAGAGTACAGGTTTCATCTTCAACCGGGTATGGGCAGCGGTGAAGCGAGAAAGTCTCGAGGTCGTCGCCGAAGGCGTTTCCACACCACAGGACGTCGACCAGATGTTCCAACTCAACACCGGCTCCGCCGGACCCTTCCGGATGATGGATCAGGTCGGCCTGGACGTCGTGCTGGACATCGAAGAGCACTATTGCACCGAACACCCCGAGTACCCGGAAGGACCACGGCGGCTATTGCGCACTTACATTCAGCAAGGCCGGCTGGGAGTCAAATCCGGCGCCGGGTTCTACGACGACTACCCACGCCCGACGCGGCCGGGAATCGGTTCCTGACAACGGGGGAGCTTCAACGACCGACGACGCTCTGACGTTCGTTGCGACGCATTAGCGCGCAAGGCAAATCGGAAGGTGGAAGCAATGGTGCTGTGGCTTCAGGAAATTCAAGCGATCGGAGCGGTGGCAACCACTATCGGCGTGCTCACCGCGCTGTACATCGCGGTTATTCGTGATCCCCGGAAAGCCTCCCAAGAACACCGACACCATTTAGAACGGATGGACGCGCTGCACCGGGTGCACATGGACCGTATCGAGGCCCAGGCTCGAAAAGTCGTGCCTTCCCGCGGTCGAATACCGATGTTCGGCGATGTGTGGTGGACGGTCAGAATAGACAACGCAAGCAACACGATGACCACCATTCTTGCGGTCGACGTTACAGCGCTAGACGCCAACGGTTTTGAAGTGCTTGGCGGCTGCAGGCCAGCCAATCGAAACGTTCCGTTCGACCAGGCCTTCGACCGGGCCGTCCGTGTAGTGCAGTTCGAATCGCTGCGAGACGGATCCGGTCAGCCAAGCGATCGTCATCAGCCCGGCAGCGACCTGGTGCCGGTGCTCAAGCAAGCGGTCCGAGACACCCTGGCAGGTCACCTTGTCAAACGGTGGCCTCGCATGCTGTCTCCGAATCAGTATGCGGTGATGGCCTACACGACAACCGACCCGAGTTATGAGCTGCGCATCACGATCGACTACGAAGACGAAGATGGCTATCAGTGGCGGCGCACCGATACCAGCCAACCAACACGCACGGATCGAGAACTCCTCATGTCAGATGAACGTCGCTGATGTCGATTGACACCATGAGCTCGTCGGGCATGAGCCGACCATCGGCGTCGCAGCGGTACGCGCGGCGCTTGGACGGCAGCAGGATTCCGTCGGCCTCCACCATGTCGTAGACGTATTGGATCGCGGCGAATCCGCCGGCGACGTCTACGCGGTAGTCGTGGCGGCGCAGCAGAAAGTCACTGCCGAAGTAGAACTCCTGCAGGTGGCTGTGGCTGGCGTACCGGTCCGGAAATTGCGCTTGTAGTCCATACCAGCGCTCGCCGTGATCCTCGACAGGATCGATCTCGTTGACCGTGAATTCGGGCAACGTCATCAGGAACGGGGTGGTCAGATAGGTCCACAGCGCGTAGCCATTGAAGTAGGCGCGCTGCAAGGGATCCCACGGTGTTGTCAATTCGTGCCCGGCGAATGAGTCCCGCGGGTTGACTCGTTCACTTACCACGCGGCCATCTAGCTTTTCGATCGCGATCCGTTGCGGTGTGAAGTCGGATTTCTGGTCTGCCGCGCCAAACGGCTGCACCGATGCCCATTCGTGTTGCAGCGCAACGGTCATCCGTCGTGGTGTGGGATCTTGCGGTTGGCCCTTGATCTCCCACAACTTGCCGCCGCTGATGATTGTTGCCTCGATGGTGCTGAATTCGCGCCACCTGTCCAGCCCACCGTGGGCTGCGAGGACAGCATCGAGGAGGCCAGACATCGTCCGATCATAGGCCGCGGGTGTGTGTTCGAGGGGCAGCTTGAGCGTGGCTGCGTTAGCCGCCCAGCGCCGCGTGCATCTCCCAGACCAGAATCTCCGAGCGCTCGTGGGCAGTGACCCGGACGCCGTCCGAGGCGGTGAACCGCACCGCGTCACCCTCGGCCAGTTCGGCCTCGTCGTCCAAGGCCGCCATGTTCAGCCGGCCGCGCGCGAGGAACAAATGTAGGTAGGGCGCCGCGGGTAACTCGAGGCCGTCGCCGCTTCGCAGCCGAGCGCCGTGCAATGCCGCCGAGCGGTTGTGGATGGTGATGGCCGCGTCGTGCCCGGGCATGCCCGAGGCGATCGTCGCCAGGCGGCCGTCGAGCAGCTCGTCGCCGATCTCATGCTGTTGGTAGCTCGGCGGGATGCCCGACACGTCGGGCTGCACCCACATCTGTACGAAGCGCACCGGAGCGGTGGTCGAATCGTTCATCTCGGAGTGCAAGATGCCGGTGCCCGCCGACATCCGTTGGGCCAGACCCGGATACACGACTCCACTGTTGCCGGCGGAGTCGCGATGCGCCAGCGAGCCGTCCAACACCCAGGTCACGATCTCCATGTCGCGGTGCGGGTGGGTGTCAAAACCGCCAGCCGGCGCCACCACGTCGTCGTTGTTGACCAGCAGCACGCCGTGATGGGTGTTGCCGGGGTCGTAGTGATCGCCGAACGCGAAGGAGTGCCTGGAGTTCAGCCACGACGTCGTGGTGACCGCCCGGTCGGCGGCCCGTCGAATCTCCACGGTGGCAGGCATGCCTTCCAGACTAATTGCCGGCATGTCCTACATGGTCTTGTGCGGAACCCCGATGGTCAGCCCGCCGTCGACGACGAACTCTCCGCCGGTGGAGTACGACGACTCGTC
>Ga0209656_10002130_pt1 | contig 12900 bp, 4 predicted proteins | sample BogFormECP12_OM2_FD_188239 | JGI IMG/M metagenome (GOLD analysis project Ga0209656, IMG submission 188239) | Bog forest soil microbial communities from Calvert Island, British Columbia, Canada - ECP12_OM2 (SPAdes) (version 2) | ecosystem: Environmental > Aquatic > Freshwater > Wetlands > Bog ... | reverse complement strand
AGGTCGTCGGCGGCTTTCTGGCTCTCAAACGAGGCGGCCATCACGAAGCGATACGTCGCGTGGCCTTTGGCGGGCGGGCCGAAGGAGAAGACGTCGGTGTGTCCGGCGGAGTAGTTCGCGCTGTAAGCGGTGATGAGCGGGTTAGCGGCCGCAGACCCGGCGACGCCCCAAAGGACATGATGATCGTTGCCGAAGCGAAAGGCTCTCAGTTGCGAATCCCATTGACTGTAGGCGTCGCCAATGGAGGCGGGCCACATCCAGGCGACATCGGGAACGAAGGAGGCTTCGACGGCGACGGGGTTGAAGCTGTTCACCTCGATCTCGACAATGGCTGCGCGCTCATCGATGGGCACGAACCAGGTAGCGCAGGCGGTGAAGGAGTCGTAAATGTACTTTACGGAAGAGGACTCGGGGCGCACGGTGATAGTGCGCGGAATGGCGCTGCCATCGAGGACGGTCTCGCCCAAACGGAATTTCAGATTGAAGTCACGGAAAAGTTTCAGCGGGTAGATCCAGGCCTCGAAGGCACCGTCTTCGCGACCGAAGAGCCCGGCGTGCGGACCGACGGCGTCGAGGAATTGCCAGTTGCGCGCGGCGCGGGTGAGGGTCATTCCGCTGGAATTATCGCAGTTCGATTGGGCGCGGAGCGGCGATACGAGTGCGAGGCCGAAGGCGACGGGTAGCAGAAGCGTCCTAAAGCTCATCGGTGTGCGATGGTATTGGAATCAGGGGGCGCGGGCAAGTGGGGGGAGGCAGCTTCGAGTTTCGAGTTTTCAGCACCCAGGTTAGCGCCGAGCTGCGCGACGCGAACCCGGGCACCGGACCTACTGGATGGTGACTGTGATCGAGACGCTGTTGGCGAGCGATCCGCCGGTGCTCGTACCCGTGCCCGTGACCGTCACAACACCGCTCAACGGAGTAGGACCTGAACCGCCTCCGCTGCTGCCACCGCCTCCGCAAGCTACCGTGCCTAACAGGATGGCCAGCAGCAAGAGGCCGAGCAAGTTGCTCCACCATGCGCCTTTGGCGCGTAGCATGCGCTTGGGTTTCATGGTGAACACCATCCCCAGCGCGACAACAAAGGTCGCGTAGGCGCCGCCACCGCGATGCGAGGACGGCCCGGGCGCGCCGCGAAGCATGCCGGTCAGGGTAGCTGCGGTGATCGTGAGGGTAGAGGTGCCGCTGCCGCCACCTACCGTGCTGGGCGAGAGGCTGCAACCCGTGGCGCCGAGGCTGTTCGACACGCTGCAGGTGAGCGAGACACTGCCCGAGAAGCCGTTTGTGGGAGCGACGGTGATGGTCGCGGTCCCAGTCTGTCCGCTCGAAATGGTGAGCGAACTGACCGAGGAAGTCAGGGTGAAGTTGGGACCGGGGGCCGAGAGCGACACGAGAAGTTGCATCGTATGAGTGAGACTTCCGCTGGTCGCCGTGATGGTGATGGAACCGGTCAATGCGGAAGAAGACGCGTTGACAGTCAGCGTGCTCGATTGCGTGGGGGTCACCGAAGCAGGATTCAACGAGCATGTGAGGCCGGTGGTTCCGCTGCAGGTCAGATTCACGCTGCCGGAAAAGCCATTCAATGAGGTGACCGTGATGGTGTCGGTGGTGGAGCTACCTTGCGTGACGGACTCGCTGCCGTTGGTAGAAGCGAGCGAGAAGTCAGGATTGGTCCCGTTGACGATCACCGTGACGGGCACGAGATGGGAAATACTCCCATTGGAGGCGGTTACGTTCACCCCGCCGGTTTCCGAGTATCCGCTGGTAGTGCTGACGGTAAGCGTAGAGCTGACAGCCGAGCTGCCGTTGGTCGTAACGGAAGAAGGGGAAACGGAGCAGGTGGTCGCAGTTAATGGTGCGACTGCGGCGCAGGAAAAGCCAATGTTCGATCCGCTGGTGCCCAACACGTCGAGGACCACTGTGCCGGTGCCGCCGGTCGACAGGGTTATGCTTTGGGAAGTGCCGGAGAAAGAAGGCGTGACGGAGAAATCCGAGACGTTCGTTAAGGCGTTGAGCAAGACATTCACGTCGAGCGATCCCAAACCGGTGACGAGGTCATAGCCTATGCCCGCAGAGTAACCACTCGTAGAACCACTGACGCAGTCGGGTGAGCCAGTCTGGCACGGGACCATGTTGTTGCCGGTGGTGATGTCGTGAAAGGCCCACGGTGAGTTGGCCGCAAGCGGGTAGAGTTGCGTATTAATGTTTCCCTGAGCACCGTTCAGCTTTTGATTGATGAGCGCCACAATCCCGGCGAAGGAAGGCGTGGGAGCCGAGGTCCCGCCGATCGCGCTGAAGGAATAGGCTAGCTGCGCGCTGCGATAGCCGCTGGCGCAACTCGACTGGGAGCAGATCAAGTAGCCATCATGCTCGGCCGATGCAGTGAACGAAATGTCAGGCACGTCGCGCTGGCCGTCGTTCGGGACGCCCGGGCCGGTCTGCCACACCGGCTTGGTGAAAAACGTGCTGACACCGCCGCCGGTGGCCGCAATGGAAGGGGTGGTAGTGGCGGTGTCGTTCCAGGAGGTCTCGGGAATGTAAGCCAGCGCCGAGGGATTGGTGTCGTTCGTGGAGCCCGCCCAATAGGCAGTTGCCACGCTGGGGTTGGCGCTGTTGGTGGAGTCCGCGGAGAACGTGGTTCCGCCGACGGCGGTCACCGTGGGAATGCTCGCCGGGAAATCGACGGCTAGACCCTGGGTGGCAGGGACGTTGGAGTCGCAATCAGTCGCGCCGTTATCGCCGGAGGGTGCGACGATGGTCTGGCCTTGCGTAGCGGCCTGCTGAGCGGCCGTAGTCAGAGCGCTTTTGTCGGTGGCGGATACCTGCGCTTCACACTCCCCGTAGCTGATGCTGATGATGTTCGGCTTCGTCGGAAACACGGTAGTGTTGGTGGCGTTGTCCACCGTATATTCCAGCGCGCCGAAGGCCCCGGTTCCACCGTTACCGCTGTTCTCGACTACAAAGATCAGGTTGGCATTGGGGGCGGTCGCGCCGGCCCACTCGATATCGAGGTTTGCCTCGTTAGCGTCGCCGGCGACGACCCCTGGGTCGCCAAATGGGGGAACAATCACGATCTGGAAGTTGGTCGAATTCAGCGCGGGCAAGCCGGCGAGATTGCGAAAGGTCACCACATCGTATTGCTGTCCGTTGACGCCGGGTGTGCCGTTGCGACCGGGATTGCTGTCGGTGGAAAGGTTGGATTGGCCCATGAGGGCGATAGTCTGTCCCGTGCCGTCGATACCCGGCTGAAAGACGCCGTTGACGTAGTCAGGCAAATCGTAGATGGTGCCGAAATCGCCGGGCGCCATAAAGTGGTTGCCGGTGAGCGTAGAGGTAACTTGCGGCTTGGCCTTGAGGATGCGCGCATGAGGACCGAAATCGTGCAGGCCGCCGATGCCGGTGACCACGCCCGCAAAGGCATCTGGGACCGAGGGTTCGGTCGCCGCTGCGTAGTGGATTTTGCCGTTCTCCAGGTAGTTGTGAATGGAGGTTTGAAACGCGGCGTTGACCTGAGCTGCGATGCCGCTGAAAGCGATCCAGGTGCGGCTGTGCGCGATCTGGACGACGGTGAATCCTTGCGAGCTCAACCAGGCCGAGAGCGTATTGATGTCCTGGGAGCTGATGCCGAAGCGGTCGGCAAATTCCTCCGGTGTGAGCCATTTGTGATAGTTCGGCGAAGCTGGGTCCTGCTGCTCGGCCAGCAACTGATTGAGCGCGGCCTGCTGTTCTGCCGTGGGCTGGAAGAACAGAGTCATGCGCTGCATTTTCAGCGTCGGCGAGGTCGGCCCCTGGTCGAATTCAGCCCGAGCGCGGGGATTCAGCGATCCCTGGAGGCGCACCACGCTGCGGTTGTCAACCGGACGGATGACGCGGTTCTGCTGCGGCGACTGGGCGATGGCAAGCGAGCTGAGAAGTATGGTGAGCGCAATCGCTGCTAACGTGGACTTGCAGACAAGCTTCGATGGCATAAGGTTTCCAGGGCGATAATAGCTGATCGCGCAAACCAGCAACTGAAACGCAATGACTGGCCACCAATAATTCGTCAGAAAACACGCGCGAGTTCCAGTGAAATCTTAAACGAGATAAATATAGAGAAGTTGCGCCTGACGAAGCAAAAGCGTGTGCCGGAAGATGCCAGCAGTTAATAATAGGTCCTTCGACTCGGTTCGGCATCATTTCTCCCGACCCTCGCTCAGGAGGACAGCTTTAATGAAGCGGCACGTTTTCCGCCTGCACGTTCCAGCCGCTCACCTCGAAATGGGCGGGAAGTTTGCCGAGGTCGGCAGTGCGGTAACGGACTCCGATGGTACGCGACTCGCCGGGAAGTAGCGACACGAAGTTGTCATCGAAAAACGCGGGAACGACATCTTCACCGTCGCTCTTTACCAGGCGCGTGCGGACCATGAAGGCCAGCGTCTTCCCAGAATTGCTCAGGGTCAGTTGCTGGTAGAGGAATCCGCCCTCGCACTCTGCCGCCATTACGGTTGGAGTGGTGGGGCCGGCCGCGGGATGCACGACGATCGGCGTGGGACATCCCGCCCTATCGCCAACAGCGGGCGATAAGGGTGGGGCACCCGCCTTTACCTGGACGCGCAGGGACGCGGGCGCGAGAGATTGCAGGGCCGTCATGTCGGCGTAGGCACTCTGCGGCGTGACGGCGGTGTCGTGGGTCTTCTCCCAAGCAAGCTCGTCGGGCTTGGTGGAGATCCAGTAGAAGTTGTCGCTCTGCACCTTGCCGAGGCGATCGGTGGCGTAGAGCTTGAGGAAGTACGTGGTGGAAAGATCGGACGGTTGCGGAACGGTGAAGGCTACGGAGGCCTTGTCGGGTGAGACATCGACCATGGCGTCCTGCGTCCACTTTTGCGTGCCGTCGAAGTTGTAGAGCGTGGCGGTGACTTTTGCGCCATTGAACGTCGCAGCGTCACTCACCACTGCGACGGAGCGGTCGTTATAGGAGTAAAGAACGTGCAGGGGCTCGGTGGCTTTCTTGGTGCCGTAGTAACCTCCAGCGGGAACGAGGTAGTAGTCGTAGAGGTGCCAGATGAGCGAGGGCCAGCCGTTGTTGAGCATCCACTGGATGACCCCTGTGGAGTTGAACTTGTTGCGCGCGTAGGCCTCGAACATGGCGCGCTCGCCTTCGTAGTCCATGGCATACGCCTTGCGCACGAAGTCGCCGTAGTCGAGTGGGGCGCCGTAACGATGCTCCATCGAAGTGTTGTAGTACGTGAGGGTCTGGAACCGCTCGCCGCCCTCGTGATAGCCCCAGACTTCATTTTGCGGCCAGAGCTTGTCGGGCGGAAGGAACTTGCGCAGGCTGGCAGGCGGAGGAATCGCGGGGCCAGGACTGGTTTCAGTGTTGAATCCCCAGGCGCCGCCGAGCTTGGTATCAATCAGCCAATAATTCGGCGGAACGTAATCGTAAGGGCCGGTCATCTTGACCCCCGATGGGCCGGTAACCGTCGTGGGTGTTTGTGATGCGGATGAGAGAAATGGGTTGGGCCAGAGCTCGTCCTTGCCGACGCGCAGGTACATCGACTCGACGGCGGGGATGGGCGGGTTGTCGCTGCCGTTGAGCCACACCAGCATGCTGGGATGATTGCGCAGCAGGCGTATCTGGTCACGCTGTGAGGCCTCGGCGATTTTGTACTGCTCGGGACCCCACTCGTTCCAGCGTTCCCACATATCGCAACAGCACCAGCCAGCCATGATCAGGATGCCGTACTTGTCGGCGAGATCGTAGAAGGCCTGGCTTTCGAGCTTACCTTCGAGACGGATGGTGTTGAGACCGAGATCGCGGACGTAGCGGAATTCAGTTTCCATGCGCTCGGGCGAGGAGCGCAACAGCATGTCAGGGGCCCAGCCGCCGCCGCGCACCAGGACAGGCTTGCCGTTGATCTTGAAGAGCGTGTGCCCGTTGTTCATCTCGGAGGTGACCTGGCGGATGCCGAAGGTCACGTCGAGCGAGTCGGACGCCTTGCCGTCGGCGGTGGCGCTGACGCGGGCGTGATAGAGCGCGGGAGTACCCATTTCATGCGGCCACCACAGCTTGGGGTCCTTGATCGTGAGATCGTGAAACTGCGCGGGATCGAAGCTGACAGTCTTCTTCTCTCCGCCCTGGAGCGCGACTTCCTGATGGACCTTCTTGCCTTCGATCTCCCAAATGACGTCGGCCGTCACGGCGTGTGCCGTGGCGTTCCAGGCTTCGACGACCGGAGTGAGTTGCGCGGTTGCGAAAGTGTCATCAAGCTTGCTGGCTACGTAAGGAAAACGCAACTGCACCGCACCGCTGGCGGTGAGATAGACGTCGCGGAAAAGCCCGGTGTTCTTGTCCGGAGGCGAGGGGTTCCAGTCAACCCAGGTGATGGCCAGATCGTCGGGGGTCGGAGGAAAAACTTCGATAGCGAGGACGTTCTGACCGAAATAGAGTAGGCCGCTGGAGAGATTGAATTCGAAGACGCGCCAGGTGCCGGCGATGTCGTTCTTGCTTGCGATCTGCTTGCCGTTGAGCCACACATCAGCGCGGTAATTGACGCCATCGAGGTGCAGCGCGATCGAGTGACCACTAAAACTTGCAGGCACACGGAACTGGGTGCGATACCACCAGCCGCACTTGTAGGGGCTGTCGTCGAGCATGGCGAGATTGGAGAACATGCTGCCGATGGGGTAGTCCATGCCTGGGAGCTTGCGCAAGTTCATGCCGTAGAACGGGTCCTTGATGGTGCCGGCAGCGACCTGCGCGGCTACGACGGTGGTCGGTACTGCGGCGGGAATCCAGCCGATGGGGCGATAGAGCTGCGAGGAAAGAATATCGCCGTCGAGCCCGGGATGATTGCTGTCCTTCAAGCCGGCAGGGCCCGTGGTGGAACCTTGCAGCACACAAGCTGATTGCACCTGCCAGCCAGTATGCAGATCGAGGCGCGCGACGGGCGCGGGAGAAGTGGCGGCGAAAAGAGTGCAGCAGACGAACAAAAAGACGAAGGGGAGAAGACTTCGGCGTACAGCCGAACCGGATCGGGACATGGAAATTCCTCGCAAAGAATGGTACATGAAAGCAGTGGAGCGACAGCTTCGACGCCATGAAGTCGACCAAACCGGCGGAAGCATAGAGGCATTTTAACGATGTCTCGATATCGCGGCCAAATGCCATTATCTATCGTACGAGACCGATTTTGTTCGGAATTAAGCGAACGGCCTGACGCAAATTGTTTATCGTATTCCAAAAGTTGTACAAAAATGCCGTGTTTGTGCCTTTGACCGCCAGTGTCAGTGGTGTTAGCCTAGCTTCTGGCCAATTTCGATTAATGACCGATTGTGTTCGATCATGCGTATTTGGGGGTGTGCTATGAAGCATGTGGGGCAGGTCCTTGGGGTCTCTCTTTTCCTTCTTCTCCTTGCAGGTTCCAGTTTCGCACAGACCACGGGCCAGATCACGGGCACAGTGCACGATCCGAGCGGCGCCAACGTGGTCAATGCTCAGGTCAAGGTGAGTAGTCCCGAACGCGGCATCACGCGGGAGACGGCGACCAACAGCTCCGGCGAGTACCTGGTGAGCGGGCTGCCTGCGGGCAACTACGACCTGACCGTCACCGCGCCAGGGTTCAAGACGTACCTGGCGAAAGGCATCGTGCTGCGAGTGGCGCAGAAGACGCGCGCCGATGCCGAACTGCAAGTCGGCGGGGCGACATCGGAGGTGACGGTCGAGGGCTCGGGCATCGGGCAGGTGGAGACCCAGTCGTCGGAGATGTCGGGCGTGATCACCGGCAAGGAGATTTCGCAGCTCCAGTTGAACGGCCGGAACTTCACCCAGTTGGCCACGCTGGTACCGGGCGTGAACAACCAAAGCGGGCAGGACGAAGGCACGGTCGGCATCAGCGGTAACGTGGCATTCAGCTTCAACGGCGGCAGAACCGAGTACAACAACTGGGAACTGGATGGGGGCGACAACATGGACAACGGCAGCAACTCGTCGTTGAACGTATATCCGAGCGTCGACGCCATTGCCGAAGTGAAGGTGCTGACCTCCAATTACGGCGCGCAGTATGGCCGCAGCGGTTCAGGCACAGTGGAAGTCGAGACCAAGTCGGGTACCAGCAGCTTTCACGGCAGCGCCTACGAGTTCGTGCGGAACACTGCCTTCAACGCCAGGAACTACTTCCAGAGCTACGTGCCGCAGTACAACAAGAATGACTTTGGCTATACCTTTGGCGGTCCTATCTTTATTCCAAACCACTACAACACCGACAAGCAGAAGACATTTTTCTTCTGGTCGCAGGAGTGGCGGATCGAACGGGTCCCAGGGCAGATCTTTAACACTCCGGTACCCTCCAACGCCGAGCGCCAGGGGAACTTCAACGACCTATGCCCCAACCCCACCAGCGGGTCGTTTGCCGATTGCCCGGTCAATCCGGCGACCGGCCAATACTTCCCCAACAACCAGGTGCCGATCGATCCGGCAGGCGCAGCGTTGTTGCCTCTGATCCCTGTGGCCAACGCGGGGGTGCCGGGAGCGGCGCTGTATAACGCGTCGCCCGCGCAGCCGACCAACTGGCGCGAGGAACTGTTGCGCGTTGACCAGAACCTCGGCCAGAAGTGGCACCTGATGTTTCGCTACACGCACGACTCGTGGAACACGGTGACCCCCACGCCGGTGTTCACCGGGAGCTATTTTCCGACCGTGCAGACCAAATTTATAGGACCGGCGGAGAGCATAGTGGCGCGGGTGACCACAAACTTCACACCCACTCTGTTGAATGAGTTTGTCGCCAGCTATACGGCGGATCACATCTCTTTTTTCTCCACCGGATATCCTGACCCCAACGCCTGGCAGCGGCCGGCCAACCTGCCTATGGGGGCGATTTTCAATAATGGTTTTGGCGGCAAGCTGCCGGCGATTACCTTGACCGGCAACGCCGCGTACGGCGGCACATTCTACCAGGATCCCAATGGCGAGTGGCCGGAGGGAGCCTACAACGCGAATCCGACTTATACCTACCGCGACAATGTCTCGAAAAGTTTGGGACGCCACAACCTGCAGTTCGGCGCTTACTTTGTCGCTGCGCAAAAGAACGAACTGAGCAGCCAACTGGTGAATGGCTCCCTGGGTTTCAATACCAGTTCGACCGCTGTGACCACAGGAAATAGTTTTGCTGACCTGCTGCTGGGCCAAATCGGCAGTTTCGAGCAGGCAAGCACGAACATAAAGTTCTATAACCGCTACAAGATTTTTGAGCCGTACTTCCAGGACGATTGGCGGGTTACTTCACGGCTTACCCTCAACCTGGGCTTGCGTATCAGCATGTTCGGCACGTACTACGAGAAGTACAACCACGCCTACAACTGGACTCCATCAGCCTACAACCCTGCCAACGCGCCGCAAATTGACACCACCGGGTCAGTAACCGGCTTTCCCGGTGCGTTGATCCCGGGAACTGGAGATCCCTTCAATGGACTGGTGCACTGCGGAGTCAATGGAGTTCCCCGGGGGTGCATGACCGGCCACCTGTTTAATCCAGCTCCGCGAGTTGGCTTTGCCCTCGACGTTTTTGGCGACGGAACCACGGCCATCCGTGGCGGCTATGGAATCTTTTTCGAACATACCAATGGAAACGAAGCCAACACGGAGAGTTTGGAGGGGCAGTCATCGCCTCTGATTCAGACAGTAACCCAATTCAACATTTCCGGCTACACCAACATAGGCGGCGGCAGCACGGGATCGTCACCGGTGTTCCCGCTGCAGTTTATTTCCATACCCACCAAAGCGACGTGGCCCTACATACAGCAGTGGCACTTGGATATTCAGAGACAATTGTCCACGAACACGGTGCTGGTGCTCAGTTACGTGGGCAGCAAGGGCACGCATTTGAACCGGCAAGATAATCTGAACCAGATTTATCCGGTCCCCGCTGCGCAGAATCCCTATCTACCCGGCGAGCCGATCGGGGGAATCAACAATACTACTAATGACTGCAGCACCATGACGACGCCGAGCGGCGTGGCCATCGTTGGGCAAGCGCTCAACAACCTCATGGTGGCCTGTGGTGGCGATCCTAATCCGTTTCGGCCGTATTACGGCGCAGGGTTTATCACCCAACTGCAGAATGCCGCTTCCTCCACTTACAACGCCTTTCAGGTTGCGGCGCGGAAGACCGCAGGCCCGCTGCAATTCTCGCTGGCTTACACCTGGAGCCACTCGATTGACGATTCCTCCGACCGCTACGACGCGGATTTCGTGAACACCTATGACCCGGCGGGCAACCGGGCGAGTTCCGCCTTCGATATCCGGCATATGTTCAATTTCGGCTGGGTGTACGATTTGCCCTTCTTCCGCAAGCCCGGACTGACCAACAAGATTCTGGGAGGATGGCAATATTCCGGCATCGTGACCGCCCTGACGGGAACCCCATACACTCCAACCAACACCGCCAACTACAGTGACAATGCCGGAGTCGGAAACAACGTGGTGGGAGCAGGCTCGTATCCCGACCTGATTGGCAATCCTACGACCGGCATACCCAATGTGCCGCTCGCCGGTTACGGCCCATTGCACGCCAATCCGGGGGCATTCGCCGCCCCGCAAGGATTGACCTTCGGGAATGCCGGCAGGAATTCCCTGCGCAACCCCGGCTACTACAATTTCAGCATGGCTTTGTACAAAAACTTCGCGGTCAAGGAAAGTATGAATTTTCAATTTCGAGCGGAGGCGTTCAACATATTCAACCACACCGAGTGGGGCCCCATCGGAGGAGCCGCCGGCGGGTCTGCCGCTGCCAACGGCTTCTCGTCCAGCACCAACGCGATGGGTTGCTACGGAGGGTCGAACAATTCCGCGGGCGATCCCAGCTGCCTGGGCTCGTCGAACTTTCTTTACATCGGCGTTGCCCATCCCGCGCGCATTCTGCAGCTCGGTTTGAAGTTCATGTTCTAGCTCACTTCAGAGTGGCACCGAGGTGCGACCTAGGTGGTGGGCCAGAGAAATCTCATTGCCCTGCGCGTGACGCTGAGTAGAATGCATGGGATAACCATGAAAGCCCAATCCGAGCAGTACTCTACGCGGGAAGCGCGGCGCGAGGCGGGGCGCAAACTCCGCGACCAAATCAGCCGCATCAGCCAGGGAAAGTTCGATCCCACGGCGCGCAAGTTCGATGCAGTCGATCTAATGAACGCGGCGCACAAGCAGCGCGTGAAAGAACTCATGCCGCTGAAGAACGCGCGCATGGCGGTATCGCCGTTTACGTTCTACCGTGGAGCGGCGCCGCTGATGGCGGCCGACCTGGCGGCACTGCCGCGCACGGGGATCCTCGCACAAATCTGCGGCGACGCGCACGTGCAGAACCTGGGAGCGTTCGGCGGAGGTTTCGCCGGGCACATGATATTCGACATCAACGACTTCGACGAGACCATCCGGGCCCCGTGGGAGTGGGACGTGAAGCGCATGGCCACCAGCCTTGTGCTAGCGGGGCGGGAGGCGAAGAATTCGGAGCGGCAGTGCAAGGATGCGGTGCTGGAATTCGCGCGCAACTATCGCGAATCAATGAAGAGGTTTTCTGAGTTACCGGTGCTGGAGTTGGCGCGCTACCTGGTGATGCGCGAGCTGAAAGTCTCGCCGGTGCGCTCGGTGCTGCGCAAGGCTGAGCGGGCGACGCCGCTGGACAGCCTGAAGAAACTGACGGAGCGCAAGGACGGACGGTATCAGTTCAAAGAGTCGACGGACCCGGCGTATGGAGTGCCGGTGCAGTACCGGGTTGACGAGAAGACGGCGACGAAAGTGCGGGCGGCGATACCTGGCTATCTGCAGACTTTGCTGCCGGAGCGGCGGCATTTCTTCTTACAGTACAAGGCGGCGGATGAGGACTTCCGGATCGTAGGGACCGGAAGCGTAGGTACGCGGGACTACGTGGTGCTGATGTTTGGAGGCGCAGTCGACGATCCGATGTTTTTGCAACTGAAGCAGGAACTGCCGTCGGCGTACGCGCCGTATGTGCCGAAAAATGTTCCGCCGAAACATCATGGCCAGCGCGTGGTCGAGGGCGTGCGGCGCATGTTGGTGCAGTTCGACCCCTTCCTGGGATGGGCGACGATTGACGGGCTACCGTACCTGGTGCGGCAGTTACGTGACCACAAGGCCGGCATCGAAGAGTCGGACCTGCAGGGCAGCGGTCTGCTGCAATATGCGGAGGTGTGCGGCGAAATTTTGGCCAAGGGGCATGCGCGCTCGGGCGATCCCTGCATCTTGTCGGGCTATCTGGGAGCGTCGGACCGGTTCGACAAGGCTCTGGTGACGTTCGCCGTAGATTACGCCGACCAGACGACACGCGACTTCGAGGCATGGCAGAAGGCGATCCGCGAAGGGACGGTTGAGGCGCTGAATGCAGTGCCGAAAAAAGCCAAGAAGACGGCGAAGAAGAAGAAAGTTGCGGTGAAGAAGAAGAGGCGGTGAGGACTTATAGTAGTCAGTCGCCAGTTGCCAGTAAAGACAACCACGAATGACACGGGGAAAGCTCTTATCGCCGACTGACAACTGAGTTCTGACTACTGGCAACTGATCCGTGGCGTTTGCTCCAGTCGAACCGCCTGCCGATGATCGCTTTCACCAGCATGTGATCGGTGCCCGCGGTCACGCCGACTCCCACGCCGAAGTTGATCTCCCACTTGGGTGAGACGTCCAGGTCGAACGCCGGCACGAACTGCTGCGACTGCACGGTGAAGGGATAGAGGTTGCTGACCGGGCCCCAGCCACCGTAGTACTCCAGTCCGAAGGCGACGACCTTGGTGAAGTCCCACGAGATTTTCGCGTCAGGCGAGAAGTTCCATTGCTGGTCGCTGGGGAGTCCGACAATGCCGCGATCGAAGGCGGGGTTCACCGACCAGTAGAGGCGGCCCTTTTGTTTGTCGATAATGGGGCGG
>Ga0209656_10002129_pt1 | contig 12901 bp, 14 predicted proteins | sample BogFormECP12_OM2_FD_188239 | JGI IMG/M metagenome (GOLD analysis project Ga0209656, IMG submission 188239) | Bog forest soil microbial communities from Calvert Island, British Columbia, Canada - ECP12_OM2 (SPAdes) (version 2) | ecosystem: Environmental > Aquatic > Freshwater > Wetlands > Bog ... | reverse complement strand
GCGCAGGCCCCCGCCGCGGTGGGAGGCGGTGTCGTGAACGCGACTCGAGTTGTCCGTACCGGAGTCGTCAGGACAAGCCAGGATTTCGGCGCAACGCTGACCGGCAGGCGCGAAATCCAAAAGTTCGCGGTCAACGGCACAGACCCCACGTCCCCTCGCAAGTTGGCGAGCCCTGGCCTCGGCTGCGGCCGTGATACGGCCACGCACGCAGCGGCTGCGAAGTAACCGGATCGGCCCCCTCCCGCCGGAGGGGGCCGATTCATGGCCGGGGCTCGGGGACGAACTGAAGCATCAGGGGTCGGCGAATCCGGGCGTTGCCTCCGGATGCACAGCAGGGAGCTTGCCGTATCAAGGTCGACCGCAGCCGGTTCTTCAAGGTGTGCACGGCAGCCGGGCTTCGTGCGTCGCTTGCCGGCAAAGGCGCCTGCGCAGAGTTAACGGGGAATTGACGTAGCCGTGGGGGTAAGGGGCCCCACGCGAGCTATTTGAGGACGCAAACAGTAGTGTTACTTCGCTAAAGTAATTTGCTGCGCCGGAATGTTAGCCAACGTTCGGTTGTTTGACAGCGATCACATTGACCAGCAACTTCCCGGAGTCGCTCAGGAGATTCTCAGCAAAATATTAGGTTTCATCAGTTTGCTACGGCCCACTTCACATTTTCTGACGGAAGGGTAAGTTCCGATGCGGCCAACTTCACGATGTCTGGAAAGGGTCCCTTATGCACGCAGCTGTTCGCCCGTATGCCACAGCGGGCGTCGCCCTGGTTGGGGCGAGCGTCATCGCCGTCACTCCGATCGCGCCGCCGCTCACCGACGGTCGAGTCCACAACCCGCTGACCCAGCTCACTGCGATGGTGGCGAACCCGTTCCAGGCCTACGTGCAGGTCTTCCAAGAAGCCAGTCTCAATTTACAAGCCATCCTTAGCACGGCTGCGGCAAGCCCCACACCGATTCTGACGCAGATCCTTTCGAACCAATTCGCCACGCTCCAATTCCTTCTGGCGTCGCTTCCAACGACTGCCGGTGGGCTCTTCACTGCACCGACTACGACAGCTTTGGCAAACGATCCCGGCGCGTTGCAAGCCCTTCTCGCGGCCATTCAAACGGCTCTCGGACAGGTTTTCACCGCACTGACGACGACAGTGCCACCGCTCCTTCAAGCCGCCTTCGGTGACCTGACGAGCGCCAACGTCGAGGGAGCGATCAACAACGTGCTGCTTGCCGGTCTTGCGGCGCTGTTTCCGCTTGCCGGGCTCCTCGGGCCAATCACCGCCGTGATCGCCCAGCCGTTGCAAAATCTGGCGACCGCGATCGGTAGCCTCGGGCCAATCGGGGAGATCCTCGCAAACCCATTACAAAATGTGGTGAACGTGCTCAATATCCCCACAAACGACCCCCTCGAAACCGAACTTATCTTCGCTGGGCTTATTGGCCCGCTGATCGAAGGACCGGCGGCGGTCGGCACTGCGATCCAGGGCGTGATCAACGCGATCGGTGCGGGCAACCCGCTGGCCGTTCTGGGCGCCGTTATCGATGCCCCTGCGGTGCTCCTGGGCGGGGTACTCAACGGCGGGTTAGGACCCGACGTGGGCCCCCTCGTGGGCGCTGCACTGGGGATCCCGCTCAGCGCCTTCTTCGGCGGCCTTCTCACCCAGGCCACTTTAACTGTGTCGCCGACTGGCGTGCTTGTCCTCCAACTTCCCGGTGTCATACCCGCGCTGCAGGGGCTACAGGACGCCATTGCGAGTGTGCTCTCTCCGCCGCCGCAGATCCCGGCGGCAATGGCTGCGCCTTTGCAACTCGTAAAAGCTGCCGCCCCCAACACCCCTAGCACGTTGCCCAACTTGACGGCCAACACCATGACACTTCCGACCAAGCAGACCCCGAAAATCAGCCTCGCTGACCCGACCGGTGGCACAGGTGCGAATCGCCTCGCGGCGCCCGGCCTGAGCGCTGGCAACAAGGTGGCGGGCGGAAACGGCACACAAGCCGGCGACGGATTCGCGAAGATCGCTGCCGGGCTTACGGGAGGCTCCGGCCACATTCCCAAGCACGCCAAGTAACAACCTGCGACACAGCTGCCCGAAAAGAATCGGCCCCTCCATCCGGAGGGGCCGATTCACGTCACTGCGGCGTCTTCACCCACTTGCCCGCGTCGGCGACGATGCCGACCGGCACCGCGCCGGTCAGGCCGACGTTCTGCACGCTCGGCCCGACCGCGACGATCGTCGTGTCCTGCAGGATCGGCAGCACCGTGGCCATGTCCCACAGCTTCGGCTCCACCGCGTTGATCACGTCGGAGATGTCGACCGAGCCGTCCAACGCCGCGTCGATCCGCGGCTGAACACTGCGATCGCAGATGCCGGTGATGTTGCTCGGCGCCTGCACCAACGCCCCCGGCGCCGTGGCCGGCGGGCTCGTCGCCGTCGCGGTCGTCGACGAGGTGGCGTTCGGCGGCGCAGTGGTGGTCGACGGCTTAGCACTGGACGTGGCAGCGGTAGGGCTCGTCGACACGGCCGTCGCCTCCAAAGCCGGGCAGCCGTACCGCGACGCCAACGCCGTGGCCAGATCCCCGCCCGCACGGTGCCAACCCACCACAGCGTCGACCCGGTTGTTCGTCAACGCGTCCCCGTACAGCACCGGCGAGTCCAGCGGCGACACCGTTGCCTCGATCCCGACACTGCGCAACTGATCCGCCGCGGTGTTCGCGACCGCCGCCGCGGTCGGATCGTTCGCCGCCACCCCGAGCACCAGCGACAACGTGGTCCCATCCTTGCTGATCCGGCCCCGCGTCAGCTCCGGGGCCGGCGTGGGCGCCTGCGACGTTCGCGATCCGGCGGTGGGTGGCGCGGGTGCCGGGGTCGTCCCGTTATCACTCTCGATCTCGTAACCGGCCTGCGACAACAACGCCAGGGCAGCGTTTTTCGTCATCGCCGGCGGCGCCGTCGGTACGTAACCCGGATCCGACGGCGAGCGCACCTGCGCTTGCGCCAGCGTCACCGTGTTGTCACTGCCCGCCCCGACCGCGGCCAGCAGATCCACGTCGAGCAACCCGAAGATCGCCTCGCGCACCCGCACATCGGCGAGCTTCGGCTCCTGCGCCCGCAACGTCACCTGCAGCGTCCGCGGCGTCATGATCCTGGAAGTCCGCACATCCGGGATCGCGCTGAGCTGCGCGAACGCCGCCTGCCCGCCATGGACCTGCGCCACCTGTGTGTCGCCGTTGCGGATCGAATCGGCCAACGCTGCGGGCGCACCGGCACGCCGGAACAGGATCTGGTCGGGCTGCGCCGGCGGACCCCAGAATCGGTCGTTCCGCGCCAGCAGGATCTCGTCGCGCTGTGGGTCGATGCTCTCCACCCGGAACTGGCCGCCGGTGACCGGCAGCGCCCGCACCAGTCCGGAAGCGAACCCTCCCGGCACATCCTTGACGATGTGCGCAGGCAGGATGTTGGTGAACAGCTCGCGCCACGCCGGATACGGCTGCGAGAACGTCACGACCGCCTGCTTGCCGCCGTCCAGCGACTGCACCCCGGTGATCAGGTCATACCCCGCGGGATCCACGACACCGGGCTCGCTGACAATCTGCCGCCACAGGTACCAGAAGTCGTCGGCGGCGATCGGCGCGTTGTCCGTCCAGGACGCCTCCGGCCGGATCTTATAGGTGACCGTGAACGGGTTCTGGCTGGTCACCTCGGCGGACGTGAGCAGCGTCGAGTCCATCTCCCACCGTGAGCCGGTCGGCGACGTCGGGTCCGGCGCCGGCCGGAACGCACTGGGCAACACCAGCGCACCGATCGCCGCGTTCACCGGGGACTGGTCCGACAGCAGGTGTGGGTTGAACCCCGCGCCGATCGAGTCGATGCCCATGATGATCTGGGTCGCCCGGGGTGGCGGTGGCGTCGAGCTCTGCGATGTGTCGGTGCTCTGCGGCGCCGGCGGCGGGCTCACCGTGCAGCCCGAGGCGACCGTGGCCAGGGCGCTGACCGCGGCGACGGCGCGGAGAGATCGACCTGGCACGCCCATCAGGGTATCGGCCACCCCCCGTCGCGCCGGCTATGCACGATTCGCCGCCTTGGCCCGCGCGCGGCTGCGTGCCCTCACGGTGGCGTCCAGCTCGGCCTTGCGAACCCGCACGATCTCCGGCGTCACCTCGACACACTCGTCGGTCGCGCAGAACTCCATCGCCTGCTCCAGGTCGAGCTCGATCGGCTTGGCCATCGTCTCGGTCACGTCCGCGGTCGACGAGCGCACGTTGGTGAGCTTCTTCTCCCGCGTGACGTTGACGTCGATGTCCTCCGCCCGTGGATTGATCCCGACGACCATGCCCTGATAAGTGTCCTGGCCCGGCTCGACGAAGAACGTGCCGCGATCGGCAAGCTGCAGCAGTGCGTAGGCGGTGATGGCGCCCGCCCGGTCAGACACCAGCGACCCACTGTGCCGCGACCTGATCTCGCCGGCCCATCCCCGGTACCCGTCGAACACCGCATGTGCTATCCCCGTGCCGCGGGTCTCGGTCAAAAACTCCGTGCGCCAACCGATCAGCCCGCGGCTCGGGACGACGAAGTCCATCCGCACCCAGCCCGCGGCGTGGTTTGTCATCTCGGTCATGCGGCCCTTGCGCGCGGCCATCAGTTGCGTGATCGCGCCGACAAACTCCTCCGGAGAGTCGATCGTCAGCGCCTCATAGGGCTCGTGCAGCTTGCCGTCGACCGTCTTCGTCACGACCTGGGGCTTGCCGACGGTCAATTCGAAACCCTCGCGGCGCATCTGCTCGACCAGCACGGCCAGGGCGAGCTCGCCGCGGCCCTGCACCTCCCACGCGTCGGGCCTGCCGATGTCGACCACGCGAATCGACACGTTGCCCACCAGCTCCGTGTCGAGCCGCGCCCGCACCAGCCGGGCCGTGAGCTTGTGCCCCGGCACCCGGCCGGCCAGCGGCGACGTGTTGGTGCCGACCGTCACCGAAATCGCCGGCTCATCAACCGTAATCCGCGGCAGTGCAACGGGATTCGAGGACTCGGCCAGGGTGTCGCCGATCATGATGTCGGGCAGGCCAGCGACCGCGACGATATCGCCGGCCTCCGCCTCGTCGGTCGGGCTGCGTTCGACGCCCTCGGTGGCCAGCAGCTCGGTGATCTTCGCCGAGGTGACGACGGGCTCGCCGTCGACCTCACGCAGCCAGGCGACGGTCTGCCCCTTGCGCAGCCTGCCGTTGTAGATCCGCACCAATGCCAGGCGGCCGAGGAACGCCGACGCGTCGAGGTTGGTGACCAGCGCCTGCAGCGGGGCATCGGGATCCCCGCTCGGCGGCGGCACATGCTCGAGCAACACATCGAACAGCGGATCGAGGTTCTTTCCCTCGGGCACCTGCCCGTCCGCCGGCGGCAGGGTGCTCGCCACACCGGCACGGCCGGACGCGTAGAGGGTCGGCAGGCTCAGCGAATGCTCGGCGGCGGCCGCGGCCTCGTCGTCGAGGTCGGATGCCACGTCGAGCAGCAGGTCGTGGCTGGACTCGACGACCTCGGCGATCCGGGCGTCCGGGCGGTCGGTCTTGTTGACCACGAGGATCACCGGCAGGTGCGCGGCCAGCGCTTTGCGCAGCACGAAGCGGGTCTGCGGCAGCGGTCCCTCCGACGCATCGACCAGCAGCAGCACGCCGTCGACCATCGACAGGCCGCGCTCGACCTCGCCACCGAAGTCGGCGTGCCCCGGGGTGTCGATCACGTTGATCACCGTCACGCTGCCGTCGGGGTGACGACGATGCACGGCGGTGTTCTTGGCCAGGATCGTGATGCCCTTCTCCCGCTCGAGGTCCCCGGTGTCCATCACCCGCTCGACGGCCTCGCCACGTTCATGCAGCGCCCCGGATTGCCGCAGCATCGCGTCGACCAGCGTCGTCTTGCCGTGGTCGACATGGGCCACGATCGCGACGTTGCGGCGTCGAATCTCGGGTTGCTGCGCGTTCGCCACGCCGCAGATTGTGACAGTGCCGAAGGCCGATTGCGAAAACGATGCGGAGCCAGTGACGAGGACCACGTCCCGGAAATATCGTACTACGATGTATTATCGGGCCATGAGCCTTTACCCAGTCCTCACCGTCGTCCTCATCGCCGTGCTGGCCCTGGCCGCCTCTGCCGCGATCTACATCGGGGTGATCGGGCTGATGGGCGGTTTCTACTTCGTCCGGTGCGCCGCATGTGGCCACCTGACGTTCTCGGCCACGAAACGGCCGCGAGCTTCCTGGGCGCACTGCCGCCATCCGGCGCTCATGCATCCGTTGCACGCTGTCCACCACCCGAGGAACGTGCACGACGTGCGGGTGGGGTACCGGCAGAGCATCCCCTAGGGTTCCGGCAACCGGAGGGAAAGGCGTTGCAGCTCTTCGAGATGCATCGCCGTGAGCGACTCGAGGCGCTCGGTTCCGGCGTCGGTCAGTTGTAGCCGAACCACGCGCCGGTCCGCACTGTCGCGAACACGGCGAACCAGGCCCGCGGCGCCGGCCCGATGCACCAATTCGCCTGCGCTGTGGTGCTTCAGCAACAGGTAGTCGGCGATCTCACCGATCGTGGGCCCACGGCGGTCCGCGTGGCCGCGAATTGCCAGCAGTAACTGATGCTGCATGGGTGTCAGCCCCGCCGACTGGGCCTGCTCGGCGCTCCAGCGATCGAAGCGCCGCAGGTTGCTACGCAGCATCAACAGTCGCTCGTACACGTCGTCGGGCAGGCCCACACTGTCACGATAGGCCGCGCCGGTAGCTAACATCCGGACTCGAACAGCGGGATCCACTTTCCCTGGAACCAGAAACCCCACTCTTGCGCGCCCGGGTCGAATACCGGGTTCACGGTCTGGCCCTGGTACTGGAACGGCGGCGGGGCCGGAGCATTCGGTGCCAGCGGCACCCCCTGGCACGTCGGCTGAGCGTCCCACGGGTCCTCTGGCACCTGCCACCACCACCACGGCGGCTGCCACGGCGGAGGCGGAACGGGCGGCCGGTGCCAGGGTGGCCGGTGGTCACCGTCCTGGTCCGGGGGTCCACCGGGCGGGTTGGGGAATTGGTTGGGCGGGTGCCCGCCGGGTGGGTTGGGGACCTGGTCGGGCGGCGGTCCGGCGGGTGGGTTCGGAAGTTGGTTCGGTGGGGGCCCCTGGCTGGGTGGGCCGCCGGGTGGGTTCGGAAGTTGGTTAGGCGGGGGGCCGCCGGGCGGATTCGGAAGTTGGTTGGGCGGGGGGCCGCCGGGCGGACCGCCGCCCAGATTCAGTGGGACACCCGGTCGGCCGGCCTCATCCGGGGCAGGCCCGGCCGGCTTTCCCGAGTCAAGATCCGGCGGTCCGCCCGGAACTCCTTGAGCGGATGAAGGACCGCCGCCACCAAGTTCAGGCGATCCGCTTGGACCGCTGGGGATGTCGATCGACGGGGAGGAGGGACCGGGTTCGCTCGAAAACATCGGCTCTGAGGACGACGACCCAAAATCGCCACCGCCGCCCGAAGATCCGAAATCGCTACCGCCCCCCGACGACCCGGAATCGCTGCCGCCGCTCGACGACGGGCCGGGATCGCTCGGAGCCAACGGAGACAATGCAGCCGCGCTCGCGCCGCCGCCCTGGAGCAGAAGGCTCACCGCGAGGCCACCCGCCATCGCGGCCCCGGCAACCAGTCGCTGCGTCCTTATCGTGCCAACCCCCTCAAGGGAAGGCTACAAATGCCACCTATCACAGCGCTGCGACCAGGCTGTCAACCCTCTGTCTGAACGTGACCGTTAGGTGCCTCGGCCACCGGCACCGGCAATCGCGCCGTATCGACGTCGCCCTCGTCTTCGGCGGCCTCCTCATCGATGATCTCCGAACGGCCGAGGGCTGCTCCGATCAACTCCCTGGCCTTGACGATGACGCCCTCGGCGGTTCCCATGGCGGCCACAATAGGACCGCTTACAAAGTTCACCATCGCATTCCCCGTTCGTGACAGCTGCGCTCGGAGCCTCCTGCCGCCGGGCGCGGTGACCAACGTAGCCCGCGTAGGTTTCGCCCAGCTGACCGCAGCGAAAAGTGATGTGTGGGAACCGGCTTGCGCAAAGTGAACAACGTCACAACGCGACGGTTCCGCGGATGCAGGTCGTGCTTGCACCGCCTACCCAGACGGTGCCGGCATCGTCGGCCTCGATGTGCACGACGCCGTCGCGGCCCAGGCGTGATCCCTGCGAGACCGTATAGGACCCGGGGGCTGCGCCGGTGCCGATCAGCCATTGCGCCACGCTCGCGTTGAAGCTTCCGGTGACCGGGTCCTCAGGTACCCCGACGCGGGGGCCGAACACCCGCACCTCGAAGGCGCACTCCGCGCCCGGCGCGTGGGCCCCGACCACACCGAGCATGGCGTCGGGCAGGTGGGAGAAGTCCGGCTCGAGGGCGAGGACCTCCTCGGCACTCGAGAGTTGCACCGCGGCCCATCCGGGACCGTTATCGACCCACTGATGGGCAACGACACGGTCGCGAGTGATGCCTGCCGCGGTGACGATCATGTCGAGGAACTCCTCGTCGAGGGGTCCTGAGCGCACGGTGGGCGGCGCGGCAAAAGACAGCCGTCGCGGGGCGAGGCGCACGTCGACGAGGCCGGCCGCGCATTCCTGGACGACCCGATCGCGGCTCTTGGGCGTGCCGCCGCGGTCAAGCCAGGCGTGGGCGGAACCCAGCGTCGGATGGCCGGCGAACGGCAGTTCACCGCCCGGAGTGAAGATACGGAGCCGGTAGTCGGCCTCCGGGGCTGTGCCGGGCAGCACGAACGTCGTCTCCGAGAGGTTGGTCCAGCGCGCGAAGCGCGCCATGTCGTGATCGGAGACGCCGACACCGTCGAGGACGACCGCTAGCGGATTTCCGAGGTAGGGGGTGGTCGAGAAGACGTCCACCTGTGCGAAAGCGCGGGCACGGCGCTCGGTCATCGTCAGATGTTGCCGGGTCGCCGTGCCGCCACGCAACGGCTTAATTCTCAGAGAGTCAGGGAGCGCAGCGGGTGTGTGATGGCCCAGATCGGGTGCTCGAGGTCACCGATGTAGTGGCGGACCGGATGAAACGGCCCGGAGTACGGCTGCCACGGATCGGCAGACGCGACGGCCGGAACCACGATCGCCCCACCGAAAGACAAGCCGACGGCAGCCAGCACGGCCGCGGCTCCCCAACGCATCCTCGTCATTGATTCCTCCTCGTCTCAGCTGCGCGGAAGTCAAGAGGGCTTCTCTCAACGCCGTTCATGCCATTGGCACGAGCGTCCCGGAAACTGAAGCCGGGCTGAAGATTTCGGGTTGCCCTGACGGCTACTGGCCAACCCGCTGCGGTGTGCTCGTATCGGTCCGGGTAGTCGACTGCGCGGCGACCATGTCGGTCAGCCGGACGAGCTGTGAGCGTAGTTCCTCGATGTGCGCAGCCGTCGCGGCCTGCTGGGACATGTCTTCCTGCGCGACGCGCTGCACGATCCAGGTCAAGCGACGACGCATAGACGAGCAAGACGGCGGTCGACGCGGTGAAGACGACGACGCGGCCCCGGAGTGCATCGCCGAACGCCTTCTGCAGTACTCCGACCAGAACCACGAGTCTGAGCAGGCGCAGCGGTCGCAGGAACGGCAGCGCGATGATCGCGAGGTCCAACAGGTGCCGAAAGAACCACGGCAAGCGCCGTTCCGCCAGCGCCAACCGGGCGACGTAGTCAACGGCAAAAGCGGCGTACAGGGCATACATCAGCATGTCCAGCAGCCGCGAGACGTGCCCCCGCGGCTGAGCGAGCACCTGCACCGAATACGCGGCAAGAAAGATCACAGCGATGGCGGCCAGCGGCCATTCGGCGCGGTTCTCCCATTGCTGCAGCCGCGAAACGGACTTCATAAACCGACCTCGTCTTCAGTCGATGACGGACAGCGTCGCCCCGGTGAAGGGCCGGCTCATTCCTATCGCGTCACCGGCCAGGCCGTAACTTGAAGAATGCGCTCGTCATTTGCCCTTGGCTTTGCCGCTACCCAGCGCATCGACGAGGGTGACCCTGCATCCGGCGCTCGAAGGCACGGCGGGCGCGGTTCGGGCTGTCGAGCGCCCCGCGGCTGGCGCCCCGCGGGGGTGCGAGCATCGAGTCATGACCGCGCCGAGCGTGAATCCTCTGCGAAAAAAGTGCCGGATTTTCGCAGTGGCTTCACGCTGGGCGACGGCCGATGGGGAGACCCCTTCGATCAATCGAGACGCGTTGCCGCCACGGCCCAAAACGGCATATGCACCCGGTGGTTTTCCAGAAGCGGCCCGATGATCTCCAGCCGCTCCCGCACCCGCGTCATCCGCTCGGCGAGATCCCGCCGGCCGGGCGACTCGGACATGTGCGAGAAGAATTCGGGGCTGAAGTTGCCTTGATATGTGGTGGGCCCGAGGTAATCGATGCGCCACCGCGCGGCCGGCAGCACCCGCTCGAAGTTCTCGGCCGGCAGGCCTTCCCAGTCAAGGCCATTCACGTTGTGCTGTCCGAACTCGAACATGAAAAGTCGCGCGCCCGGTCTGGTCGCCCGGTGCAGGGCCTGAACGTAGCGACCCTGTGTCTCCTCGTCGCCGAGGAACACATGGTAGAAGGCGGAGTCGACGACGGTGTCGAAGCGGTTCTCGAGCCCGTCGAGTTTCGTCGCGTCGGCCACCTGGAAATCCACCTTCACTCCGGCGCGCTCGGCGTTGCGCCTCGCCCGCTCGATCGCCGCGGGCGAGCTGTCGATCCCGGTGGCCGAGTACCCCTTCGACGCGTAATAGATCGCGTGGTGACCCGGCCCGGTGCCCGGGTCGAGTACCTCACCCCGGACTGCGCCGTAGGCCACCAACTGCTGGACCACCGGCTGTGGTCCCCCGATGTCCCATGGCGTCAACGTAATCCGCTCATCGCGGTACAACTCATCGAAATCCGGTCTGTCAATTTCGTTAGTCATGCTCGATACCGTACGCCGAAGAGATGAACCCGGCGGCGGCCATCGTGGCAGGCTCGGCCCATGGCTTTCACCATCTACGCGCGTGGTCCCGTCGAAGAAGACCGCGAGGACCCGAACAACCGGTGGCAGACGTACAGCTTCGACGATGATGCCCGATACTCGGTGCCCCCCGGCGGCGCCTCGTCGTCGACAAAGACGGGGACGGCACCTGCTGGGTCTTCCCACCGGCCCGGTGGCAGTGGGTGAGATCCGCCGAACACCGGCCGGGTGAGGAAGGCGATTCCGGCGACGGAAACCTCGGCGCCTATTTCTGATTTGCGCTGCTCACAGCGGCCTCGGACCAGATTGCCGAGCCGGGCACCAGCGACGCCGGCCCGCCGGTCGCACTATCTCCGGGTGGCGGTGACGTAGGTAAACGAATCGAACGTCTCGGCGGCGTCGTCGTCGCGCGGCGGCAGCGAAAGACCGTTGGCGGCGAACAATTCCGCAACGCCGGTGGAAGTCGCGTCCCAGCCGTGCGCGCCCAGGTACTCGGCGACGTCGTTGCGGTCGCCCTCGTACCACAGGTCTGTCATCTCGACGTCGAAGCCATGCTCCCGCCAGCGCTCGACGGCTTCGTGCATGCGGTCCCGCATCATGGCGACCGCGCCGCTCGTGCCTGACATGTTCTCCGACGCGAACCTGCTGCCGGGGGAGCTGAGCGCGGTGATGTTGTCGAGCAGCCGGTCCTGGGCGTCCGACGGCAGAAACGCGAGCAGGCCCTCGGCGCTCCAGGCGGTGGGCTGGGCAGGGTCGAAACCCGCCTCCCGCAGGACCGCGGGCCAGTCGTGGCGAAGGTCGATCGGGACCGCCCGGCGATCAGCGGTCGGCGCGGCGCCCATGTCCTGCAGCGTTCGCGTCTTGAACTCGATCACCGTCGGCTGGTCGATCTCGTACACGGTCGTACCCGCCGGCCAGGGCAACCGATACGCACGTGCATCCAGCCCCGACGCCAGGATGACCGCCTGGCGGATGCCGGCTGTCGTCGCGGACATGAAGAACTCATCGAAGAAGCTGGTGCGCACGGCCATCATGTCGGTCATCCGCGCCATACCGAACTCGGCGCCCCCGTCGACCTCGACGGGATCGAGTTCGCCGTTGGCCATCCGGGTGAAAAAGTCCACCCCCACCGCACGGACCAGGGGCTCGGCGAAGGGGTCATCAATCAACGGATCGGCAGCCCGGCTGGCCAGCGCCCGGCCCACCGCGACCCCCGTCGCGGTGGCTCCGACGCTCGTCGCGAGGTCCCAGGTGTCGTTGTCGGTGCGTGCCATGTCGACCCTCCCCGTGCGGGCTGTGTGCATAGAAGCCTCAGCGGCTGAATCTAATTCGACTGTACGCCCCGAAGCTGTAGGTTCTGCGGGCGAGAGGAGACGACAATGCGGTTCGCCTCGAAAGCGGATACCCGCTTTCGGATTGAGCCGCTTTCACTGACCGCTGGGATAGCGGTGCGGGTAAAGCCGGTGCCACCACCGCGGCGCGGCGTCGGGGCTCGGACGGGAGATCGGTGCCGGCGTGGCAGGCGGAGCTTCGGCCGCAGGAGCAGGCGTGTTTTCGGTCGCGGCGGTCGCCGCGACGGTCGGTGGTGCCTCAGCCGTGGGCGGCGGCGCGGCGGATGGCGTCGGCGACGTCGATCGCGGCGCTGTCGAGACGGTGGCTCCGGAGTGGACGGGAGCGGGGTGCGTGGAGCCGCCGGACACCACGATCACGGCGATCACCAGCGCGACGAGGCCGATGACCCCGATGCAGCCCGCCGCGACCGCAGCGACGTTTCGTTGATACCAGCGCACCGGGACCGGTTCGAGAAGGTGAGGAAGTCCGCCCACGACACCAGGCGCTCGGTGTCGTCGCGCTCGCCACTCTGGCTGTCGGTGGTCCCGATCTGCGACACGAGAATCGATGACAGGCGCGGCACAGTACGCCGGC
>Ga0209656_10002128_pt1 | contig 12912 bp, 12 predicted proteins | sample BogFormECP12_OM2_FD_188239 | JGI IMG/M metagenome (GOLD analysis project Ga0209656, IMG submission 188239) | Bog forest soil microbial communities from Calvert Island, British Columbia, Canada - ECP12_OM2 (SPAdes) (version 2) | ecosystem: Environmental > Aquatic > Freshwater > Wetlands > Bog ... | reverse complement strand
GCGTTGGTGAAGCGAAGGTCGTGCAGTCCGAGGGCCTACACGGTCACAATGCAGTTGCCGGGCGGCCATGAGCTTACCGTACGTATTTTGCCCGAAGTGGAAGACGAACGTGGTTTGGCCGCCGTCCCTCTCGCCGGAGGAAAAATCCAAAATCGCAGCCGAAGTACGGACAAGCCGGCTCGCCGCGGTCAAACTGAACCATGAGCGCTTCGGCCTCAATCTCCGGGAGGCAAAGGCGTTATCATTCGATGTCACGAAGAAACGTGGGGAATGTCATCGCTGTCAGCGGCCCCTGCAAGACGAAGTGTCGATCTGCGGGCAATGCCGTTCGGCCAATCTGGACTGGTGAGCAAAGAGAGAGCGTGGAACTTAGCCAGTGTATTTTCCCGACCTCACATCTTACGAATACGGACGAACCCAGCCGCAGGCAAACGTGCTAAATGTGGGCTGGCTCTCCGCAGCCCACCCTTTTTCTAACGGCGTCCCTGACCACCGACTAATTTCAGCGCGTCAGCGACTGGCGGCCTCTCCGGTGAATCTCTACCGAGGTTCCCATTTGTGTGAGTTCTGCCCTCCTCCGCCAACGAAGCTGTCTCCCGGCGGAATTCCCTTGCTCTATCCGTTTCCCGGAACGACAGGGAACGACGAGATCCGCATCACAGCCACAAATGGGATAACCTATGTGGCTCCGGTTCTCATACTTCACTACGTCGTCGCGCATGGATATCTACCGCCGCGGGAGTTTGTTGACGCTGCGATCCGCGCAATGCCGCCTGACGAGGATGGAGTTGCGGAACGACGATAATCGGGATGGCAGGACAAAAACGTTACCGTCGTTGGGCGTTTTTTGCTTGTCTGATCAACGGGTTATAGCGTTCTCGTGAGAAAAGCCTGTCGGTGCCATTTGAGAATTCGCCAATGATATCAATCCTATTTGCGCGATCCGTCGCTGCCTTCGAGCGGTTCATAATCGACGAACGTTGGACGGCAAAAAGCTTGGCCCTCGGCGTGCGCATATGGTTGGGATGATTGAGGTTTTCAGTGAACGGCCGAGTCACCCGTGCCAGCCGCTTCGGGCAAAGCGCCAATGATATCAACGATCCTAAGCAGGCCGCGTCGGCGCACGGCCCGGCGCGTCAATCAAATTGACGCAGGTTGTAGGTTCCAATCAGCTGCCGCAGAGGGGCGCTGTAACGAGGTTCTTTGCCGCCGACTTCGGATAGCGCGTCGACGAAGCGCAGGACGTCTGGCAGCGCCGGGCGCGCGGCGGCGTATTGTCACGGCGTCGGCTAATTCAGTTCCTTTGGCGTGTAGCCGAGCAGCTCGCGGTCAATAATGAGGCGCTGACACTGACGCGACTTTGCCGGATGATCTCGGCGAACGTGGAGTCGCCCGCAGAAACCAACTCGGCCACTCAAGCGGCGCCGACGTCAAATGCGCCGCGCAAGCGCCCGACCTTGAGCGAATAACCGGGCGTGGACGATCAATTACCCGCCAAGCAACTGCCGAGTGCGTTGGCGCAGTTCGGTGATGAGTCCTTCCGCGCCGCCGTTCGAGGCCAAGATCGACGAGAACTCGGCGCGCCGCGTTGCGAGCTCGCTGACCGTGCCGTTGGCGTAGATGTCGAGGATGCGCGCGCCGCGCACCAGATAATTGATCGTAGTCGAGCCTAGCTCGGTCTTGACGATTTGGTCGCCGCCCCGGACTTCTACGGTGGGGTCGACCTTATAGCCTTCGCCCGAATAATCGCCGAGCCGGCTCGCATAATCGGCGACGATGAACTTGCCGAACGCTTCGATCGTCTGGGACCTTTCGGATTCGGAAAAGCGCGACCAAGCAGGTCCGACGGCGAGCCGCGTCATCGTGCCAATGTCGAAGGCGCCGAAGACCGCGGATGAAATCCGCCGCGCCCGCTCCGCGACCCCTAAGCCGCGCGCTGCATTAACGGCCGGGAGCAGGGTGGCGTACTAGGATTCGATCCGCCGCGCCGCCGGGTCCATGGCTTGCGCGAACGAGGGACTCACGCCGCGCGCGGCAGACGCAATGGCGACGAGCGCTCCCACAGCAAATTGGCGGCGGTCGAAGTCATAACGCATGCTGCAGCTTCCTTTTTGTATTCAAGACGGATCGTTTCCGCTACGCCGTGTCGCTCTTAGGGCATCCCGGTTCCCCGGCATAGAGGGGTAGGCTAGGCTGCCCACGGCGGAGAGGACGATCGATGGGTTTGACGCTGATTGGAGCGATGGTTTCCAAGGCCAGGACCGCGCGCGTTGGACGGCAATTTGTAGTTCGCCGCACTGATCAAGAAGGGCGAGCACTCAAAAATAGGTTGAAGGTCAGGGTCATGATGCGGCCCGACATTTTGTCGAGCATGACAGGCCCAACATCATGTATGCGAAGGCCGGCCTTGACGCCGCTGGCATTGTCGCCAGGGCGTTCGAGGCGCTAGGCCATCTGGGGGCGTCGCGCCTCGCGCAGCGCGAAGAAGAAAGCTCTAGGTCAGGTCATGCGTCATCGCGAAGGGTCGCAAGGTCCCGTGGTTCCATCGGATTCCTGGTCCGCCGACGACGTCAGAGCGGCAGCTGGCGGCGTAGTGCGGTCGTCGCATCTTGCGCCGATCCTCGTCACCGGCGCCAGTGGCTTCCTCGGATCGGCGATCGCCGCGGCGCTGCGCTCCTGCGGCCATCACCCGCGCCTGCTGGTGCGTCCGACGAGCCCCCGCACGAATTTGGTTCCAGGCGACTCGCTGTGCGAGGGCGATCTCCGCGACCGCGCTTCTGTTGCGTACGCGCTGAAAGGCGTCCGCTTCCTCTTCCATGCGGCCGCCGACTATCGCCTTTGGGCCCGGAATCCCGAAGAGATCATCCGCAACAATGTGGAGAGCACGCGGCTCCTCATGGAGGAGGCCTTGGGCGTCGGTGTCGAGCGCATCGTTTACACCAGCAGCGTCGCGACTCTGAAGCCGGTCGATGGCGGCTCCGCGACGGAGGAACACCGTTTGGCCGAAGACGAGGCGATCGGCGCCTACAAACGCAGCAAGGTCGCGGCCGAACGTCTCGTCGAGGCCATGATTCAACGCGACGGGTTGCCGGCCGTTATCGTCAACCCGACGACACCGATCGGCCCGCGCGACGTGCGGCCGACTCCGACCGGCCGGATCATCATCGAGGCCGCGTCGGGACGTATGCCCGGCTTCGTCGACACCGGGTTGAACCTCGCCCATGTTGACGACGTCGCCGCAGGCCACATCGCCGCGCTTGAACGCGGCCAGATCGGCGAGCGCTATATCCTCGGGGGCGAAAACGTCTTTCTTGCCGACATGCTGGCGGACATCGCCCGCCTTGTCGGGCGGCGCCCTCCCAGGCTGAAGATTCCACGCGCAGCCGTCTATCCCGCCGCCTATGCAGCGGAGACGATGGCGGGGATTCGCGGCGTCGAGCCCTTCATCACGCTCGATGGCCTGCGTATGGCGCGCCATCATATGTTTTTCGACGACGCGAAAGCGCGGCGGGAGCTCGGCTATGCATCCAGGCCGTATAGGGAAGGCCTTTCCGACGCGATCGCCTGGTTTCGCGCCCATAGGCGTCTCTAGATGATCGTCACTGCGCTCTCTGTCCTCGCGCTCGGCATCTGGACCTATCTCCTTCTTGGCAGGGGGTGGTTCTGGCGTTGCCGCGAACGCGATGACGCGGTTCCATTGGTGAGCGAAGCTCGGTCCCAGGATTCGCCGATTGCCTGGCCCGACGTCGTGGCTATCATCCCGGCCCGCGACGAAGCCGATGTGATCGCTGAGAGCGTCGGCGCTCTCCTGCGGCAGGACTATCCGGGGCGATTTTCAATTGTCGTGGTCGACGATCAGAGTTCCGATGCGACCGCCGCGGCCGCATCAGCGGCCGCGAGCGCACTGGGCGCCGCCGGCCGTGTCCACGTTATTCCGGGAAGCAATGTCCCCTCGGGCTGGACCGGGAAGTTGTGGGCGGTGCGCCAGGGCCTCGCTGCGGTGGAAGCTGGCGCGGAGCCGCCCAAATTCGTGCTGTTCACCGATGCCGACATCGTCTACGCGCCGCAAATGCTCCGTCGGCTCGTCGCCATCGCCCGCTCCAAAGACAGCATCCTCACGTCGCTGATGGTGAAGCTCCGCTGCGAAAGTCCGGCGGAACATTGGCTTGTTCCCGCCTTCGTCTTCTTTTTTCTGAAGCTCTATCCTTTCGCCTGGGTGAACGATCTGGGACGCGCCACGGCTGCGGCGGCCGGCGGTTGCATGCTCGTCCAGCGCAAAGCGCTCGGCTTGGCTGGCGGCCTGGAGGCTGTGCGCGGCTCCCTCATCGATGACTGCGCGCTGGCGGCGCTCATGAAGCGTCAAGGCGCGATCTGGCTCGGCCTGACGGAGAACGTGCGAAGCTTGCGCGCCTATCCGGCCTTCGCCGATTTCGGACGGATGGTGGCGCGCTCCGCCTTCGCCGAATTGCGCTATTCGCCGCTTCGGTTGGCCGTGGCGGTCGCAGGGATGGGCCTCATCTATCTTGCGCCGCCGACTTTCGCCCTGTTCGCCCATGGGGTCCCGCAACTGGCCGGGGCGCTTGCCTGGGCGATGATGGGCTTGAGCTTTACGCCGACGCTCCGCCTTTACGGTCGGCCCATAGCCGGCGGCCTCGCGCTGCCCGCCATCGCCGCAGCCTATATCCTCTTCACGTTGGAATCGGCTGTGCAATTTTGGCGCGGACACGGCGGTCACTGGAAGGGCCGCTTTCAGGCTCCGGTGCGGGAGGCAGCGGGCGGATGACGACTGCGACCGAGACGCTCTCTGGCAAGACCCATCGCGACGAGAACTTTCCGGTCGCCTCATGGCTCATGAGCGCCCGCCATCGCGGCCCGATCCTCGCCTTCTATCGCTTTGTGCGCGCCGCCGACGATGTGGCGGATCATTCCACGCTTTCGCCGGACCAGAAGCTTGCGATGCTCGACCGTCTTGGCAATGCGCTTTGCGGCCGGGGTCCGCGAGATCCGGAAGCTGAGCCTCTGCGTCACGCCTTGCGCGAGCGCGGGCTTAGTCCGGGGCACGCCCTCGATCTCCTCGACGCCTTTCGTCTTGATGTGCGCAAAAGTAGATACGCTAGTTGGGCTGAATTGACGGACTACTGCCGGCTCTCGGCGATGCCGGTCGGCCGTTTCGTTCTTGATGTCCATAGTGAGGACAAGGCGATTTGGCCCGCCTCCGACGCGCTATGCGCCGCGTTGCAAGTGATCAACCACCTTCAGGATTGCGCCGCCGATTATCGCCGCCTCGACCGGGTCTACCTGCCTCACGACATTCTCGCAGCGCATGGCGCTTCGATCGACATGCTCGGCGCCGCTCGAGCGTCCCCCGCCCTGAGGCGCGCCATCGCCGAGATCGCTCGACGTGGTTCCGAACTGGCGGAGCGCGGCGCGGCGCTCGTCCCGCAGATCGCCAATGTCCGCCTCGCGCTCGAGGTCGCCGCGATCCAAAACCTCGCGCGGCGCCTCGCTCGCGACCTCGAGCGCCGTGATCCGTTGAGCGAGCCCGTCCATCTCGGCAAGCGCGGCTTCGCTCTCGTTGGCGGGGTCGGCGTCTTGCGCGGGCTCGCCTCGAGGCTCACTGGCGCCGTTCGGACGCGGCCGAAGAAGGTCCGCGCATGACCCCTCAGGCGGCGACTGCGGCGAGCAGCACGTTCTATACGGCGATGCGCGTGTTGCCGAGGGATCGCCGCGAGGCGATGTTTTCCCTTTACGGCTTTTGCCGCGCAGTCGACGACATCGCGGATGCGCGCGGGTCTTCATCCTCGGCTCAACGCCTGGCGGAATTGGAGCGCTGGCGCGCCGACATCGCCGCGCTTTTTGCAGGGAGGGCCCCGCTCCATCTTGCCGGTCTCGAGGACGCCGTCCACCGCTATGGTCTGAGGCGTCAGGACTTCGACGCCATCATCGATGGCATGGAGATGGACGCCGCCTGCGACATCCGGGCTCCGGGCTGGGCAACGCTGGATCTTTATTGCGACCGGGTCGCAAGCGCGGTCGGGCGAGTGTCGGTGTGCATTTTCGGGCTCGATCCGAAGCCCGGCGAAGCGCTTGCCCATCATCTGGGGCGCGCGCTTCAGCTCACCAACATCCTGCGCGACATCGACGAGGACGCCGCGATGGGCAGGCTTTACCTTCCGCGCGAGGCGCTCGCCGCCGCGGGCGTGGCGTCGGACGAGCCATTGCTAGCGGCGGCGGATCCGAAGGTTGCCATCGCTTGCGCGGAAGTTGCGGCGCGCGCCCGCCGGCATTTCGATGAGGCGCAAGCCGTCATGGCGGCCGCGCCGCGCGCCGCCGTGCGGGCGCCGCAACTGATGGCTGTCGCCTATCGCTCCATTCTCGACAAGATGGTCGCAGACGGCTTCGAGCCGCCCCGACGGCGCGCGAAGGCGAGCCGGCTGCGCGTTCTGAGCGCTCTTCTACGTTACGGCGTCCTGTGACCGGCCGGGTCGTCCATGTCATCGGAGCCGGCATTGCCGGCCTCAGCGCCGCGGTCCGCCTGGTTGACGCAGGCGAAAGCGTCATCGTGCATGAAGCGGCGCGCGCGGCCGGCGGGCGCTGCCGATCCTACTATGACCAATCCCTCGATCTCGTCATCGACAACGGAAATCATCTGCTGCTCTCCGGCAACCATGCGGCGCTCGACTATCTCGGTCGGATCGGGTCGCTCGAGAAGTTGCGCGGTCCTCGCTCCGCCATCTTCGATTTCGCCGACGTGCTGAGCGGCGAGCGCTGGAGGCTGCGGCCAAACGCGGGGCGCCTCCCTTGGTGGCTCCTCGACCGGAGGCGTCGCGCGCCGGGAACCACGCTCAGCGAATATTTCGCTCCGCTTGGAATGTTGACCGCGCCTTCGACAGCCACGGTCGCAGACGCGATGTCGTGCGCCGGTCCGCTTTACGAACGGTTGTGGCGCCCGGTGCTGCTTGCGGGCCTGAACACTGACCCGCGCGAAGGCTCCGCTGCGCTTGCGGCTGCGATCCTCCGCGAGACCCTCGCGGCAGGCGGCAGGGCGTGCCGCCCACTCATCGCAAGCGAAGGGCTTTCGCCGACCTTTGTCGATCCGGCGTTGACCTTTCTCAAGGCGCGGAACGCGACGATTCGTTTTGGCAAACGACTGCGCGTCATCCGGTTCGAGAGCGCGCGCGCTGCGGAGCTCGAGTTCGAGGCCGGGCGCAAGGCCCTCGCCGGCGACGACGCGGTGGTGATCGCCGTTCCGCCCTGGGCGGCGCAGGATCTGCTTCCCAGCCTCGAGGCGCCCGACGAATTCAGGGCCATCGTCAACGCCCATTTCCGAATCGCGCCGCCCCAGGGTCAGCCGCCAATCTTGGGCGTCGTCAACGGATTGACTGAGTGGCTGTTCGCCTATCCGGGACATTTGTCGACGACGATCAGCGCCGCCGACCGGCTTCTCGACCGACCGCGGGAGGAGCTTGCCGCCGAAATCTGGCGAGAGGCCGCGACCCTGACCGGTCTCCCCCCAGACTTGCCGCCCTGGCAGATCGTCAAGGAGAAACGCGCGACCTTTGCGGCGACGCCGGCGCAGATCGCAAGGCGCCCTCCCTCGCGCACGCGCTGGGACAATGTCGCGCTGGCGGGCGACTGGACGCAGACCGACCTGCCCGCAACCATCGAAGGCGCGGTTCGTTCCGGCTATAAGGCCGCATCAATCATTGTCGAGATGCGCGCCTCCGCGCCGCAAGCCCGTATCGCCACAGGTGTTTCGCCGTGAATGTTGCTCTGGACCGGCCGCGGGATATGCCTTCGCTGGAAGCGCTGGAGCAGCATATATCCGCGGCGTCGGAGGCGCTTCGAGCTCGTCAACACAAGGACGGACATTGGTGTTTCGAACTTGAGGCCGACGTTACAATCCCGGCCGAATATGTGCTGCTCCGGCATTTCCGGGGCGAAGAGCCGGATCTCGAACTGGAGCGCCTGATCGCCAACTATATCCGTCGCATCCAGGGCGATCACGGCGGCTGGCCGCTCTTCTGCGCCGGCGCGTTCGATATGAGCGCCAGCGTAAAGGCCTATTTCGCCCTGAAAATGATCGGCGATGATCCGGAGGCGCCGCATATGCGCCGCGCGCGGGAAGCGATTCTGGCGCGTGGCGGCGCCGCGAGGAGCAATGTCTTCACCCGCGCGCTGCTCGCGCTCTACGGCGCAATACCCTGGAGCGGCGTTCCGACCATGCCAGTCGAGATCATGCTTCTTCCGCGGTGGTTTCCCTTTCATGTCGACAAGATTTCCTATTGGGCGCGCACGGTGCTCGTTCCGCTCATGGTGCTGCAAGCCAAGAAGCCGCGGCCCGCCAATCCGCGGGGCGTCGAGATCGGGGAACTCTTCGTGGCGCCGCCGGAGACCGTGCGCGACTGGCCGACCGGCGCGCATCAGACATGGGCGTCGACAACGTTCTTCGGCGCGATCGACAGGCTTCTCAAACTCACGGAACCCTTCTTCCCGTCGTCGACGCGACGCCGGGCCATCGACGCCGCCGTGGCTTTCGTGACCGAACGGCTCAACGGCGAGGACGGCCTCGGCGCAATCTATCCCGCTATGGCGAACGCCGTGCTGATGTTCGACGCGCTCGGCTACCCTGCCGACAATCCCAATCTCGGCATCGCGCGGAAGTCGATCGAGCGGCTCCTCGTCGTCGGCAAGAACGAAGCCTATTGCCAGCCTTGCCTGTCGCCGGTCTGGGACACGGCGCTCGCGGTCCATACGTTGTTCGAAGCGGGCGATGCGGCAAGCGCCGCGCAGGCGCGGGCCGCAATTGAATGGTTGAAGCCGCGGCAGGTCCTTGACGTGAAGGGCGATTGGACCGCGCGGCGTCCCGACGTTCGACCGGGCGGCTGGGCCTTCCAGTACGAAAACCCGCATTATCCGGATCTCGACGACACGGCCGTCGTGGCGATGGCGATGGATCGCGTGGACCGCGACGGCTTCGGAGCAGCCGATGGGCCCTATGCGCAAGCAATCGCGCGGGCGCGCGAATGGGTCGAGGGCTTGCAAAGCCGCGACGGAGGGTGGGCCGCCTTCGACGCCGACAACACTTACTATTATCTCAATCACATTGCCTTTGCCGATCATGGCGCGTTGCTCGATCCCCCGACGGCCGACGTCACTGCGCGCTGCGTCTCCATGCTCGCCCAGCTAGGCGCGACGAACGCCTCGCTGACGCGAGGCGTTGACGCGCTCATCGCCAGCCAGGAGAAGGATGGAAGCTGGTTTGGCCGCTGGGGCATGAACTACATCTACGGCACCTGGTCGGCCCTTTGCGCGCTCGGCGCGACCGGCCAGGATCGGCAGTCGGAGCCCGTGCGCCGTGCGGTCGAATGGCTGGTGAGCATTCAGAATGCCGACGGCGGTTGGGGCGAGAGCGGCGACAGCTACAAGCTCGACTACAAGGGTTTCGAGCCGTCGCCAAGCGCTGCCTCGCAGACAGCCTGGGCGCTGCTTGGGCTGATGGCCGCAGGCGAAGCCGATCATCCGGCGGTCGCGCGCGGCGTCGCTTATCTGGCCGCGACACAGGGAAAGGACGGCTTCTGGGACGAGCCGTTCCATACCGCCACGGGATTCCCGCGCGTGTTCTACCTTCGTTATCATGGCTATTCGAAGTTCTTCCCGCTCTGGGCGCTGGCCCGGTTTCGCAATCTGAAGCGCGGCAACAGCCGCGCCGCGATGTTCGGCATGTAACTTTCTTGAAGAGCGCCGCGCCGTCTTCCGACGTTCTCTTCATCAGCGGACTCAAACGCGAAGCGTCGATCGCTCGCGTGTCGGATGCGCTGGCGATCTGCGGTAGCGGCGAGACGTTACGCGCGAAACTTGCAGAGGCGACGGCGCCCTTTCGGCTGACGATCAGCTTTGGACTGTGCGGCGGCCTGGATCCGGCGCTGCGAACCGGCGACATCGTCATTGGGATTGGGGTCTTGACCGGCGGCGCGAGCGTCATGGCCGATGAAAGCGTCGCGCGCGAACTCGCGGCGCGCCTGCGCGCCGCCGGTGAGCGCGTCAGCCTCGGCGCCGTCGCTGGCGTCGATGCGCCAATCCTGACGAGGGCGGCTAAGGCCGAACTCCGGAACGCGACGATGGCGGTCGCAGTCGATATGGAAAGCCACTATGCGGCGCGCTTCGCTGTGCATCAAAAGACGCCCTTCGCCATCCTGCGTGTCATCAGCGATCCCGCCGGCCGCGATCTGCCGCCGCTCGTAACGAAAGCTCTGCGATCCGACGGAAGCATCGATTTTGGCGCGGTGGCCTTTGCGCTGATCCGCTCGCCCGCTCAGACGCCGGGCCTGATCGCGGCGGCTCGCGACGGCGCTGTGGCCTTCGCAGCGCTACGCCGCTGTCGCCGCCTTCCCGGCCTTTTCTCTGGCCTCGGCCTGGCGCATCTCTGAAAGCTTCTTCGAAACATTGCGCTGAAACACGAACTCGGCCGGACGCTGCCGATCCAGCGGAATTTCCGGGGCCATAGGGCCTTCGGTTTTCACGCCGCGCAGCGTCACGCCCAAGGCTTTCAACGGCCTGGCCACCGTGTCCCTCACGGCCGTCGCCTCGAAGCCGCTATGGACCATGCAATCCGCGCATTTTGCGTAGTTGCCCGTTCCATAGGCGTCCCAGTCGGTCTCCTCCATCAGCTCCTTGAAAGTCGACGCATACCCTTCGCCAAGCAGATAGCACGGGCGCTGCCAGCCGAAGACCGTGCGCGTCGGATTACCCCAGGGCGTGCAGTGGTAGGTCTGATTGCCGGCCAGGAAGTCGAGGAACATGCCGGACTGATTGAACGCCCATTTACGGCCGCCCTCGCCGCGCCGGAAGATGTCGCGGAACAATTGCTTGGTCGCCGAGCGGTTCAGGAAATGCTTCTGGTCCGGCGCGCGCTCATAGGCGTAGCCCGGCGAAACCGTGATGCCGTCGACGCCGAGCGCGGTGACGGAGTCAAAGAAGGCGGCGATTCTCCCTGCATCAGCGTCATTGAAGAAGGTGCAATTGATTGTGACGCGGAAACCTCTCGCCTTTGCCGCCCTCAGCGCCGCCACGGCGCGATCGTAAACGCCCTCCTGGCACACTGACTTGTCGTGCATCTGCCTGTCGCCGTCGAGGTGGATCGACCACGTGAAATAGGGGCTCGGCCGGTACTGATCGATCTTCTTTTCGAGTAGTAGCGCGTTGGTGCAGACGATCGCGAACTTCTTTCTGGCGATCACGCCTTCCACTATTTTGGGCAACTCCTTGTGGAGGAGCGGCTCGCCGCCAGCCAACACGACGACCGGCGCCCCGCATTCATCCACCGAGGCCAGCGCATCCTCGACCGAAATCCGCTTGTCGAGGATCGCGTCGGGATAATCGATCTTGCCGCAACCTGCGCAGGCGAGATTGCAGCGAAACAGGGGCTCCAGCATGAGAACGAGAGGATAGCGCTTGCGGCCTGCAAGCTGCTGCCGGACGATATAAGCGCCGACCTTTGCGATCTGTCTGAGCGGAATACCCAAGCGATGCTCCCTTAAAGCACTGCCAGCTTAAGGCGTTATCGGCGCTCAGTCCGAGAATGCCGAGCTTCGCACTTCACTTAGCCCACCCCCGTGGCAGGCTCAAGATATGAGTTCGGCTGGCAGGCGGAAGCTGACGTTTTCCTTCGGTCCCTCGAGGTTTGACACCGCGGAGGGTTCGATCCGAATCAAAGCCTGAGCCACGTCGCTAACCAGAATCTCGCGCGCCGACGCGCCCGCAGTGACGCGCCGACGCGGCGCCGCGCGGATACCCAAGCGCGGCGTATGGTGCAGGGGCATTGACTAGACAAGAAAGCGCCGGAACAGCCCCTGAGCGCCGCATCCGATCAATTCGCGCCGGCAAAATCGCCATAGCCGCCGAGGGCGGCGCCGGAACGGCGCAATGCGTCCCGGCAGATCGGCGACAGAAGCGCCGAAAACTCCTCGCAATAGCGATAGCCGGCGGCCGAGCCCGGAAATTCCCGGGTGGTCGCCGGATGCGTATAGATCTCTGTCCGCCCTGGAGGCAGTCCCGCGATAAGGCCGGCCAGACGCGTTTCCGTCATGGCGCCGGACCAGGCAAGACCGAACACGCGATCCGCAACGATGAGCCCGGCGGCGCGGGCGCGCGCCCGCGCCAGCGCGACCCAAGGCGCCGCGAGCCTCGTCACCATGGAACGCGGCGTCGGCTCCACGGCGCGCAGGAGCGCCGTCGGTTCGAACGGCACACGCAGAGCGTTCATGCCGTAGTCACGCCCGATGTCGAGGAGTTCGGCCATTATCGCGGGATGAAGATGGTAGTGTTGATGCGCGTCGACATGGTCGAGGGTAATCCCCGTGGCGCGAAAGGCTTCGAACTGCGCGCGAATCTCGGTCCGAAGCTGGCGACGCACAGGGGGTCGAATCGTGATCGCAAGACCGTAGGCGGCAAGGTCGGTGCGTAGACGTCCCGAGCCGTCGACGAGATCGCGGATATCGTCAGTGGGCGCGACGGGCCGACCCTCGACGAGGACGAGATGCAGTCCGACGCGCAGGCGCGGCAAGAGTCGCGCCCGCGCGACGGCGTCCGCCGCCGCGGGGGCGCCGACCATCAGGCTCGCCGCGCTGAGGACTCCATGCCGATGAGCCCTTTCGACCGACTCGTTCACTTCGGGCGCGAGGCCGAAATCGTCCGCGGTGACGACGAGCCGCTTCAAGCGACGGTGTCTTCCCTCTCGCGGAGGAACTGGAAGAACTCGACGCCTTCGCGCAGGCGGCGCCTCATCATCTCAGGGCTGCGAATCATCTCGCCGACGATTGAGGCGATCTTTGACGGGCGGAAATAGAATTTCTTATAGAAATCCTCGACCGCATTGAAGATCTCGGTATGGCCGAGATGCGGGTAGTTCAA
>Ga0209656_10002127_pt1 | contig 12913 bp, 12 predicted proteins | sample BogFormECP12_OM2_FD_188239 | JGI IMG/M metagenome (GOLD analysis project Ga0209656, IMG submission 188239) | Bog forest soil microbial communities from Calvert Island, British Columbia, Canada - ECP12_OM2 (SPAdes) (version 2) | ecosystem: Environmental > Aquatic > Freshwater > Wetlands > Bog ... | reverse complement strand
CCGTTACGACGAGGTGGTGTCGGTGCTGGGCGGCCACGGCGAGCTGGTGAGAAGCCCCGCGGAGCTGCGGCCCGCGCTGAACCGGGCCTTTGATTCCGGGCTGCCGGCGCTGGTCAATGTGCTGACCGATCCCGCGGTGGCCTATCCGCGGCGTTCGAACCTCGGGTGAGGGCGGCCGCGTACGGTTGACCTGTGGCGAAATCGACCAGCGCGCGACCGGGCCGGCTGAGCAGCACGTTCTGGAAACTGCTCGGCGCGAGCACCGAGAAGAACCAGGGCCGATCCCTTGCCGAGGTGAAGGCGTCGGCCGACTACGACGAGAAGGCCGAAGGGCTCGACGACCAGCAGCTGCGCAAGGCTGCGAAGTTGCTCAACCTCGACGACCTCGCCGACTCCACCGACATCCCACAGTTCCTCGCGATCGCCCGCGAGGCCGCTGAACGGTCAACGACCCTGCGCCCGTTCGACGTGCAACTGCTTGGCGCGCTGCGGATGCTGGCCGGCGACGTGGTCGAGATGGCAACCGGCGAGGGCAAGACGCTCTCCGGGGCGATCGCGGCCGCGGGTTATGCGCTCGGGGGCCGGCATGTGCATGTCATCACGATCAACGACTACCTGGCCCGCCGCGACGCGGAGTGGATGGGACCGCTGCTGGAGGCGATGGGCCTAACGGTCGGCTGGGTCACCGCCGAATCGACCGCCGCGGAGCGGCGCGCGGCCTACGCATGCGACGTCACGTACGCCTCGGTCAACGAGGTCGGCTTCGACGTGCTGCGCGACCAGCTCGTCACCGACGTCGACGATCTGGTTTCGCCCAACCCCGACGTCGCTCTGATCGACGAGGCGGACTCCGTGCTGGTCGACGAGGCGCTGGTGCCGCTGGTGCTCGCCGGTACGACGCACCGCGAGACGCCGCGGCTGGAGATCATCCGACTGGTCGGCGAGCTCACGCCGGGCACGGATTACGACACCGACTCCGACCGCCGCAACATCCACCTCACCGACGCCGGCGCGCGGAAGGTCGAGACGGCACTCGGCGGCATCGATCTGTACTCGGAGGAGCACGTCGGCACGACACTGACCGAGGTCAACGTCGCGCTGCACGCGCATGTGCTGCTGCAGCGCGACGTGCACTACATCGTCCGCGACGACGCAGTCCATCTGATCAACGCATCGCGGGGCCGGATCGCGCAGCTGCAGCGCTGGCCCGACGGGCTGCAGGCCGCCGTCGAGGCCAAGGAAGGCATCGAGACCACCGAGACCGGTGAGGTGCTGGACACCATCACCGTGCAGGCGTTGATCAACCGCTACCCGACCGTGTGCGGCATGACCGGCACGGCGCTGGCCGCCGGCGAGCAGCTGCGCCAGTTCTACAAACTCGGCGTCTCACCGATTCCGCCGAACACGCCGAACATCCGCGAGGACGAGGCCGACCGGGTGTACGTCACCGCGGCGGCCAAGAACGACGCGGTCGTCGAACACATCACCACCGTGCACGCCACCGGGCAGCCGGTGCTCGTCGGCACCCGCGACGTCGCCGAATCGGAGGAGCTGCACGAGCGGCTGCTCAAGACCGGTGTCCCGGCCGTCGTGCTGAACGCGAAGAACGACGCCGAGGAGGCGGGCATCATCGCCGAGGCCGGCAAGCTCGGCGCGGTCACCGTGTCCACGCAGATGGCAGGCCGCGGCACCGACATCCGGCTCGGCGGGTCCGACGAGGCCGACCACGACAAGGTGGCCGAGCTGGGCGGCCTGCACGTGGTCGGCACCGGACGCCATCACACCGAGCGGCTGGACAACCAGCTGCGCGGCCGCGCCGGACGCCAGGGCGATCCCGGGTCCTCGGTGTTCTTCTCGAGTTATGAAGACGACGTCGTCACCGCGAATCTCGAGCCCAACAAGCTCCCGATGCAGACCGACGAGGACGGCCGGATCGTCAGCCCGAAGGCGGCGGGACTTCTCGACCACGCCCAGCGGGTCGCCGAGGGCAAGCTGCTCGACGTGCACGCGAACACGTGGCGGTACAACCAGCTGATCGCCCAGCAGCGCGCGATCATCGTCGAGCGCCGCGACACGCTGCTGCGCACACCCACCGCGCGCGAAGAGCTGCAGGCCCGCTCGCCGGAGCGCTACGAGGAGCTGTCGGACACGCTCAGCGAGGACCGGCTGGAGAAGATCTGCCGGATGATCATGCTGTATCACCTCGACCGCGGGTGGGCGGATCACCTGGCCTACCTGGCCGACATCCGCGAGAGCATCCACCTGCGTGCACTGGGCAGGCAGAACCCACTCGACGAGTTTCACCGCATGGCCGTCGACGCGTTCGCGCACCTGGCCGCCGACGCGATCGAGGCCGCGCAACAGACGTTCGAGACCGCGAACGTCGTCGAGGAGGAGCCGGGACTCGATTTGTCCAAGCTGGCCCGGCCGACCTCGACGTGGACATACATGATCCACGACAACCCGCTGGCCGACGACACCTTGTCAGCGCTGAGCCTGCCCGGGGTCTTCCGCTAGGTTTACGCCCATGGAGCAGGCACCCGCGCCCCCGCGCGAACGGGTGCTGACCGTGCCCAACGCGCTCAGCGTGGTGCGGCTGGTGCTGATCGGGGTTTTCCTCTACCTGCTGCTCGTCGTGCGCGCCGACGCATGGGCGACCGGGATCCTGATGTTCAGCGGCGCCTCGGACTGGGCCGACGGCAAGATCGCCCGGCTGATGAACCAGTCGTCGCGGCTGGGCGAGCTGCTGGACCCGTTGGTGGATCGCATCTACATGGTGAGCGTCCCAATTGCGTTCGCGCTGCGCCATTTTGTGCCGTGGTGGATCGTCTTGGTGCTGATCGGGCGTGATCTGTTGCTGGCCGCGACGTTGCCGGCGCTGCGCAGCCGCGGGCTGACCGGGCTGCCTGTCACCTACATCGGGAAGGCGGCAACCTTCGGGCTGATGTCGGGCTTCCCACTGATCCTGCTCGGCCAGTTCGGCGCGCTGTGGAGCCGCGTCGTGCTCGCTATCGGCTGGGGATTCCTCATCTGGGGGCTGGCGATGTACCTGTGGAGCTTCGTGCTGTACGTGGTGCAGTTCGTGATGGTGCTGCGACGACTCCCGAAGATCGATACGGAAGGTCGCAACCGTGGCTGAGCCTGACCGCTCGCTCGGTGGATACGACCCGAACGCGGGCATGAACACCCGCGAGGGGGACCGGCCGCGGCTGATCCCGGTGCCGTCGCTGCTCCGCTCACTGCTCTCCGAGCACCTGGACCCGGGTTACGCCGCGGCGGCCGCGAGCCGGGCCGGCGGGGCGCCACCACGGCCGAGGCGGGCCACGTGGGGTTGGCAGGCCGCGGCCGCGGTGCTGATCGCGGTGGTCTTCGCGGCGGCGGTTGCCCAGGCTCGCTCAGTGGCGCCGGGCGTCAAGCAGACGCAGCAGGTACTGATCGCGAGCGTGCGGGCGGCCGAGACAGGCACCAACAGCCTTGCCCTACAACGGGCGAACCTGACCTCCGACGTCGACAACCTGCGTCGCGGCCAGCTCCAGGACGACACGGCCGGCCAGCAACTGTTGCGCGGCCTTGACCAGCTGGGTGTGACGGCAGGAGCCACCGCGGTGACCGGGCCCGGCCTGACGATCACGCTCACCGACCCCGGGGCATCGCGGGATCTGTCCGACGTCTCCAAAGAGCGCATCCCGGGAAGCCGCCAGGTGGTGCTGGACCGGGATCTGCAACTCGTGGTCAATTCGCTGTGGGCCAGCGGCGCCGAGGCGATCGCGGTCGGCGGGGTGCGTATCGGCCCGAACGTCACGATCCGCCAGGCCGGCGGGGCGATCCTCGTGGACAACCAGCCGATCAGCAGCCCCTACGTGGTCGTCGCCATCGGTCCACCGCACGCGATGCAGGACAGCTTCGAGGCCAGCCCGGGGTTGACGCGGATGCGGCTGCTCGAGGCGACCTACGGCGCAGGAGCGACGGTCAGTGCCGGCGATGCGCTGACGGTGCCTGCCGGCAACACGCGGGATGTCAAGTACGCCAGAGAGATTGGGGACCGATGAGCGCTTGCGCGAAGAGGAGAGAGCGGAGATGAGCGCTTGCGCGAAGAGGAGAGAGCGGAGATGAGCGCTTGCGCGAAGAGGAGAGAGCGGAGATGAGAGGATCCGGCCGATGATCGGTGTCGCCGCGCTGGTGGTCGGAATCGTGCTGGGGCTGGTGTTTCACCCAAGCGTGCCCGAGGCGGTGCAGCCGTATCTGCCGATCGCGGTGGTGGCCGCGCTCGACGCGGTGTTCGGCGGGTTGCGCGCGTACTTTGACCGCATCTTCGACTCCAAGGTCTTCGTCGTGTCGTTCGTCTTCAACGTGCTGGTCGCTGCGCTGATCGTGTACGTCGGCGACCACCTCGGGGTCGGCACGCAGCTGTCCACCGCGATCATCGTCGTGCTGGGCATCCGGATCTTCGGCAACGCAGCTGCTTTGCGCCGCAGGCTGTTCGGGGCCTGACCGAGATGAGCGAGCACGGCGCCGACCAGGAGCAGCACGGTCGCCACGAGCTTCCGCCCGACGCGCCGGCGCCGCGGCGGCTGGGGATGTTCCGCGGCGGCCGCGCGCAGGCGGTGTTCGGCGTGCTCGGAGTGCTGCTATGCGTGCTCCTCGGTGCCGCCATCGCGGCCCAAGTGCGCCAGACCAAGTCGGGCGACTCGCTGGAGTCCGCGCGGCCGGCAGACCTGGTGGTCCTCCTGGATTCACTGCAGCAGCGTGAAGCGTCATTGAACAAGGAGGTGGGCGACCTGCAGCGGACCCTGGCCGCACTGCGGGCTTCGGGCAGCGACGACAAGGCCGCGATCGCCGACGCGCAGGCACGGCTGTCGGCGTTGTCAATTCTGATCGGCACCGTCGCCGCAACGGGGCCGGGCGTGACGCTGACCGTCAACGACCCGGCGACCGGCGTCACACCGGAGACGATGATCGACGTCATCAACGAGCTGCGCGCCGCCGGCGCAGAAACGATCGAGATTCGCGGGGGGCCGGCCGGCCCACAAACATCCGTGCGTGTCGGGGTCGACACCTGGGTGGTCGGCAACCCCGGCGCGCTTTCGATCGACGGCCAGACCCTCAGCCCGCCGTATACCGTTGTGGCCATTGGCGATCCGCCGACGCTGGCCGCCGCGATGAACATTCCCGGCGGGGCGGTCGACAGTGTGGAGCGGGTGGGCGGCACGATGAACATCGCGCAGTCCGACCAGGTCGACATCACCGCCTTGCGGCAGCCGAAACCACGTCAATACGCTCAGCCCGTCAAGTGAGCGCCTCAGCAAATTCGATCAGCCGATCCGTACCGACAGATAGGGAAGCCCGTGAGCGAAATCCCAGCCGACCTGCACTACACCTCTGAGCACGAGTGGGTGCGCCGCACAGGTCCGGACACCGTGCGGGTAGGCATCACCGACTTCGCCCAGTCGTCGCTTGGTGACGTGGTTTTCGTCCAGCTGCCCGACGTGGGTGCCCAGGTCAGCGCCGGTGAGTCGTTCGGTGAGGTGGAGTCCACCAAGTCGGTGTCGGACCTTTATGCCCCGGTTACCGCGAAAGTGGTTGCGGTCAACGGCGATCTGGAGGGCAACCCGCAACTGGTCAATTCCGAGCCGTACGACGGCGGCTGGCTGGTGGATCTTCAGGCCGAAGCCGCCGCGTTGGAGGAGGGCGTCGCCGCGCTGCTGGACGCGGACGGCTACCGCAACACGATCACCGAGTGAGCGATTGTTAGGGTTCCTGCGACCGAATTGGCCGCACGCTGACGCGGCCCCTGATACGAACTAGGGCAGTCACAATAAGCAGGACTAGCGGTACGGTCATAGGAGCAAGTGCGGGCCGGCCTGACAGCCGGGTGTGACAACCGCCAGAGCAGCCAGGAGGAGCAGCGGGTGACCGACAAGGACAACGACCAGACGTCTGACGAAGTCACCGTGGAAACAACCTCCGTTTTCCGCGCGGACTTCCTCAACGAGCTGGATGCGCCGGCCTCGGCGGGCGCGGAGAGCGCGGTGTCCGGGGTCGAAGGACTGCCGCAGGGTTCGGCGTTGCTCGTCGTCAAGCGGGGGCCCAACGCGGGTTCGCGATTCCTGCTCGACCAGCCCGTCACGTCCGCCGGCCGCCACCCGGACAGCGACATCTTTCTCGACGACGTCACCGTCAGCCGCCGGCACGCCGAGTTCCGGCTCGAGAACGGCGAATTCCAGGTGGTTGACGTCGGAAGCCTCAACGGCACCTATGTGAACCGGGAACCCGTGGATTCGGCGGTGCTGGCCAACGGTGACGAGGTACAGATCGGCAAGTTCCGTTTGGTGTTTCTGACCGGCCCGCGCGGCGACGACGGCGAGTCCGGGCCGGGGTAGCCGCATGGCCGCGATGAGCCCTCGCGCGAAGAGCAGATGACTGCGCCCGATACGCCCGCGCTGGCCGGGATGTCGATCGGAGCGGTACTCGACCTGCTTCGACGGGAATTTCCCGACGTCACGATCTCGAAGATCCGCTTCCTCGAGGCCGAAGGCCTGGTGACGCCGCGGCGCAGTGCCTCGGGCTATCGCCGGTTCACCGCGTACGACTGCGCCCGCCTGCGGTTCATCTTGACCGCTCAGCGAGACCGCTACCTGCCGCTGAAGGTCATCAAGGCCGAACTCGACGCGCAGCCCGATGGCGAGCTGCCGGAGGCGGCCAAGTTCGCATTCGCCGCGCCGCGACTGGTCAGCGTCGCCGGCGATCACCACCGGGTCAACGACCACGCTGATCCCGCCGCGGTAGCGCCCACCAAGGTCAGGCTGAGCCGCGAGGATTTGCTGGAGCAGTCGGGCGTCGAGGATGAGCTGCTGAACACGCTGATGAAGGCCGGCGTGATCACCGCCGGGCCGGCCGGGTTCTTCGACGAGCACGCCGTGGTGATCCTGAAGTGCGCCAACGCGCTGGCTGAATACGGGGTCGAGGCGCGTCACCTGCGGGCATTTCGGTCGGCCGCCGACCGGCAATCGGACCTCATCGCCCAGATCGCGGGGCCGGTGGTCAAGGCGGGCAAGACCGGCGCGCGCGACCGCGCCGATGACCTGGCCCGCGAGGTCGCCGCGCTGGCGATCGCGTTGCACACGGCGTTGGTGAAGTCCGCCGTACGCGACGTTCTACACCGCTGAGGACTAGACTTTCTTCACGACGGCATCGTCACGTCAGGTCCCCGAAAGGGACGGGGCGCACGTTCGTGCGGAGGGCAGGCACAAATGGCTGAGGTTCGCGTCGTCGGCATTCGCGTAGAGCAACCCCAGAACCAACCGGTGTTGTTGCTGCGCGAGGCCAACGGCGACCGCTATCTGCCGATCTGGATCGGGCAGGCAGAGGCGGCGGCGATTGCGCTCGAGCAGCAGGGTGTCGAGCCCGCCAGGCCCCTGACGCACGACCTGATCCGAGATGTCATTGCTGCGCTTGGCCATTCGCTGAAAGAGGTGAGGATCGTCGACCTGCAGGAAGGCACTTTCTATGCCGACCTGATCTTCGACCGCGACATCAAGGTGTCGGCGCGGCCGTCGGATTCGGTGGCGATCGCGCTTCGGGTCGGGGTGCCGATCTATGTCGAGGAAGCAGTGCTGGCCGAGGCCGGGCTGCTGATCCCCGACGAGAACGACGACGAGGCCTCCGGCGCGGTGCGCGAGGACGAGGTCGAGAAGTTCAAGGAGTTCCTCGACAGCGTGTCGCCCGATGACTTCAAGGCGACATAGAGCAACATCACGGATGGATCTCAACTTGTCGGACTGAACCGACACGCGGGTGCGGGTCGCGATGACCGCAGCCCGCAACGGCCATAATTTTGGTCGCAACGGCAGGCCAATCAGCGCCCGTGGAAGCGTATGCTCGACAAACTCGGGCCGTTACGCGATTCAGGGCTCGTCGGCAGCCACGCGACAGGCGGGAGGTAGCGCAGTGGGCGATCAGCCACGTCATGAGCCGAGCCAGCCGGTGCAACCTGGACTGTTCCCCGACGACACGATCCCCGACGAGCTTGTCGGCTATCGGGGACCGAGCGCCTGCCAGATCGCCGGAATCACATACCGGCAGCTGGACTACTGGGCGCGCACGTCGCTGGTGGTGCCCTCCATTCGCAGCGCTGCCGGATCCGGCAGCCAGCGGCTGTATTCGTTCAAGGACATCCTCGTCCTCAAGATCGTCAAGCGGTTGCTCGACACCGGCATCTCGCTGCAGAACATCCGGGTGGCGGTCGATCACCTGCGCCAGCGTGGCGTCGAGGACCTCGCCCATATCACGTTGTTCTCCGACGGCACGACCGTGTACGAGTGCACGTCGGCCGAGGAGGTCGTCGACCTGCTGCAGGGCGGGCAGGGTGTGTTCGGCATCGCGGTGAGCGGCGCGATGCGCGAGCTGACCGGCGCAATCGCCGATTTCCCCGGCGAACGCGCCGACGGCGGCGAATCGATCGCGGCGCCGGAGGACGAACTGGCCACCCGGCGCAAGCACCGCGATCGCAAGATCGGCTGACCGGCTGCGGCACAGCCGAAGCGAGTAGACTCAAGCCCGCATCGCCCGTGAGCGGGAGAGTTCCGTGACAGCCAGTCACGGACGCCGAAGGAGCAACACCTCTCCGTCAACCTCTCAGGCACCCGGACCGCGCACGGACACGATGCCTCTGGAAAGCGGCGAGTTCTGCTCGCCCGCCCATGGGGAAAGGTGCGGCACCGGCGTGGGTGGCGCCCCGAATCTCTCAGGCGCCCGGTGCTCGGGTGGACGACAGAGGGAGGGGACGAAGTTCCTTCTGCCCAGGAGTCGTACGAGTGCCCAACCGCTCAACATTCGCAGACCGCCACATCGGACCTGACACCGACGACATCGCCGCCATGCTGTCGGTGATCGGTGTCGCCTCCCTGGACGAGCTGGCCGCCGAGGCGGTCCCCGCCAACATCCTGGACCATGTGCATGGCGGCGTCGCGCCCGGCCTCGACGCGCTTCCGCCCGCCGCCACCGAGGAGGCGGCGTTGGCCGAGCTGCGCGAGCTGGCCGACAGAAACACGGTCGCGGTGTCGATGATCGGGCAGGGCTACTTCGACACGCTGACGCCGCCGGTGCTGCGCCGCAACCTGATCGAGAACCCGGCGTGGTACACCGCCTACACCCCGTATCAGCCGGAGATCAGCCAGGGCCGCCTCGAGGCGCTGCTGAACTTCCAGACGATGGTCGCCGACCTGACCGGCCTGGAGATCGCGAACGCGTCGATGCTCGACGAGGGCACCGCGGCGGCCGAGGCGATGACGCTGATGCACCGGGCCACACGGGGTTCGTCGAACCGGCTCGCGGTCGACGCCGATCTGTACCGCCAGACCGCGGCCGTCCTGGGCACCCGGGCCGAACCGCTGGGCATCGAGATCGTCACCGCCGATCTGCGCCAGGGTCTCCCCGCGGGCGACTTCTTCGGCGTGGTCGCCCAGCTGCCCGGCGGCAGCGGCGAAGTCTTCGACTGGGCCGACCTGGTGGCCGCCGCCCATGAGCGCGGCGCGCTGGTGGCGATCGGCGCCGACCTCCTGGCGTTGACACTGATCACCCCGCCGGGCGAGGTGGGCGCGGACGTCGCGTTCGGCAGTGCCCAGCGTTTCGGCGTACCAATGGGATTCGGCGGCCCGCACGCCGGCTACCTGGCGGTGCACAGCAAGCATGCCCGCCAGCTGCCGGGCCGGCTGGTCGGCGTATCGCTGGACGCCGACGGATCGCCGGCCTACCGGCTGTCGCTGCAGACGCGCGAGCAGCACATCCGCCGGGACAAGGCGACCAGCAACATCTGCACCGCGCAGGTGTTGCTGGCGGTGCTGGCCGCGATGTATGCGAGCTATCACGGGGCCGAGGGTTTGACGTCGATCGCGCGGCGCGTGCACGGTCACGCGCGGTCGCTGGCCACCGGCCTCTCCACGGCGGGCGTGGAGGTGGTGCATCGTGCGTTCTTCGACACCGTGCTGGCGCGGGTACCCGGACAGGCCGCCGACGTTGTCGCGGCCGCCAAAGAGCGCGGCATCAACATCTGGCTCGTCGACGCCGACCACGCGTCGGTGTCCTGCGACGAGGCCACCACCGACGAGCACGTGGCAAGGGTTCTGGAGGCGTTCGGCGCGGCGCCCGTCGGCGACTTCGGCCCACTCGACATCGAGACGCGGACCGCGGAGTTCCTAACCCATCCCGCGTTCACGCGCTACCGCACGGAAACCGAGATGATGCGCTACCTGCGGACGCTGGCCGACAAAGATATCGCGTTGGACCGCAGCATGATTCCGCTGGGCTCATGCACGATGAAGCTCAACGCGGCCGCCGAAATGGAGCCCATCACCTGGCCGGAGTTCGCCCGTCAGCACCCGTTCGCGCCGCCAGCGGACACACCCGGACTGCGGCGGCTGATCGGCGATCTGGAGGCATGGCTGACGCAGATGACCGGGTATGACGCGGTGTCGCTCCAGCCAAATGCGGGCTCGCAGGGGGAGTACGCCGGACTGCTGGCGATCCGCGCATACCATGCCGGACGCGGCGAGCCCGGCCGCGACGTGTGCCTGATCCCGTCGAGTGCGCATGGGACCAACGCCGCGTCGGCGGCGCTGGCCGGCATGCGCGTCGTCGTGGTGGCGTGCCGCGCCAACGGGGATGTCGACCTCGACGACCTGCGCGCGAAGGTGGCCGAACACGCCGACCGACTCGCGGCGCTGATGATCACCTACCCGTCGACGCACGGTGTCTACGAGCACGACGTCGCCGACATCTGCGCCGCGGTGCACGACGCCGGCGGGCAGGTTTACGTCGACGGCGCCAATCTCAACGCGCTCGTCGGCCTCGCGCGGCCGGGCCGCTTCGGCGGCGACGTCAGCCACCTGAACCTGCACAAGACGTTCTGCATCCCCCACGGCGGCGGCGGCCCGGGAGTCGGGCCCGTGGCGGTGCGCGAACATCTGCGGCCATACCTGCCCGGGCACCCGTTGGCCGACGAGTTGAGCGACGCACCGCCGGTGTCGTCGGCGCCGTACGGCTCAGCGTCGATCCTGCCGATTACCTGGGCCTATATCCGGATGATGGGTGCAGCCGGTTTGCGGGCCGCATCGCTCACCGCGATCGTGTCGGCCAATTACATCGCTCGGCGCCTCGACGAGTACTACCCCGTGCTGTACACCGGCGAGAACGGCATGGTGGCTCACGAATGCATCCTCGACCTGCGAGGCATCACCAAGGCCACGGGCGTGACCGTCGACGATGTCGCGAAACGGCTGGCGGACTATGGGTTCCACGCTCCGACGATGAGTTTCCCTGTTGCCGGAACGTTGATGGTCGAACCGACCGAGAGCGAGAGCCTGGGCGAGTTGGACGCATTCTGCGATGCGATGATCGCGATCCGGGGCGAGATCGACCAGGTCGGATCCGGGCAGTGGCCGGTCGAGGACAATCCGTTGCGCGGCGCACCTCACACCGCCGCAAGTTTGCTTGTCGAGAAATGGGAGCATCCCTATACCCGCGAGCAGGCGGGATATCCGCTCGGCAGGGGCGTCAGGCCCAAGGTGTGGCCGCCGGTCCGCCGCATCGACGGCGCCTACGGAGACCGCAACCTGGTGTGTTCGTGCCCACCGGTGGAGGCGTACGCATAGCAAGTCGTTCTAACGTTTGCGGTTTGCGATGCACGCGTCGCCCGGATCGGCGATGATCGAAGTGTACTGGTGAGACCGGCGGGGCTTATGTCCGCGTAGCGGGGGAGCAGGATTGACATGACTGCGGGCATGCCGCAAGGTTCGGCCGAGCGGACCTCCGCGGTCCGAACGCTGTACATATTCCCGCACGCCGGCGGATCCGCAGGGTCCTATGTTCCGTTTTCCCGGGCGTTTTCGATCGATCTAAAACGCATCGCGGTCCAGTATCCCGGCCGTTCCGATCGACATGATGTACCGGATGTAACGAGCATTCCAGCACTTGCGGACGAGATCTATAAGATGTTGTCGCCGGCAATCAAGCCCGATTCACGCGTCGCTTTCTTCGGCCACAGCATGGGCGGGCTGGTCGCATTCGAGGTGGCCCGCAGGTTTGAAGCGGTCGGCGCGCCGATCGCGGCTCTCTTCGTATCGGCGTCCCCAGCGCCGGGACATGCCGGGTATGAATACCTTCAGGAAACCGATGATGACCTCTTGAAGATGATCACCGAGTTGACCGGTACGAGCTCTGAATTCATCGGTGGCCAATTTGGCGCACAGGTCCTGCGAACATTGCGGAACTACGGAGCCATCACGGATTACAGCTGTCCACCCGGAACAACGGTCTCATGTCCAATCTATGCATACGCCGCTGCAGGCGATACTGCGGTCAGTTACGAAAGTGTGCTGGCATGGGCGGGATTTACGACATCGGAATTCGCGATTCGCGTTTTAGCTGGTGATCACTTTTACATAACTGCAGATGTGCGTGACCTTGCAGAAGATATTCAGAACCGAATTTCTCAGTTCAAAACCGGAAGGTAGCGGCGCAGATCGCGTCGCCTCGTCGACGATGTCCCGTCAGCTGCTTTCGGACAGTCCGAGGATCCGTGGGGCAAGTCATTGGCGATGCGGAAGAACTGCGGGCGCCACCTGCTAGCCTCGACACCAGTCGACTCTAGGAATGTGTGGGTGCAGGGGTTCGAGGGGAAGGTAGCCGTGGTGACCGGCGCCGGCTCGGGTATCGGCCAGGCTTTGGCCATCGAACTGGCCCGATCGGGCGCGAAGGTCGCGATCAGCGACGTCGACATGGACGGGCTGGAGCGGACTGAGGAGCGCCTCAAGGCCATCGGCGCACCCGTCAAAGCCGACCGGCTCGACGTCACCGAGCGCGAGGCCTTCACGGCCTACGCCGACGCAGTGAACGAGCACTTCGGCACCGTGAACCA
>Ga0209656_10002126_pt1 | contig 12916 bp, 7 predicted proteins | sample BogFormECP12_OM2_FD_188239 | JGI IMG/M metagenome (GOLD analysis project Ga0209656, IMG submission 188239) | Bog forest soil microbial communities from Calvert Island, British Columbia, Canada - ECP12_OM2 (SPAdes) (version 2) | ecosystem: Environmental > Aquatic > Freshwater > Wetlands > Bog ... | reverse complement strand
CCTTAGCAGTTCATAGACCAGAGGAGTGCCGCCGAGAGCGAGCGTGGCCAGCAAGGGAATCTCGGCTCGGTGCATGTGGAGACCGAAGCGCAGGATGAGATGTAAAAGAATCGCCGCTACAGCAAATAAAGCGATGACAATGTTCCGTCGGCTCCAGATATTGATCACCAGCTCCCGTAATCGGTCTCGCAACAATTGCTGGTCTAACTTTAGGTCCGGGACTGTCTGTGAATCGGTTTTCATCGGGCTTCGTCACAGGGCGTTAGCTGTAAATTCTCACGGCCAAAATCCTAACACGCATTTTCAATACCGAATTCTTTCCATGTCTTCGAGGAGAACCTTCTGCCCCCGGCGGTCATAGAGCTTTGTAGTTCGGCTGTCTGCGTGGCCGGCGATGCGCTGAGCGGCTTCAAGAGTGCCATCATTTTCCAGAAAATTCGTGATGCCGGTCGCCCGAAATGAGTGAGGCGAATAGTGCGCCGGCAGACCGGCTTGTTTGAGCCGCCTTTTAAGCATGTCCACGGCGTCAGTGCGCACAAGCGGCCGGCGCGACAACTTGCCGGTCTTTCCGATAGCCGCAGGAAACAAAGGGGATTCCGGCTCATTCTCTAAGCCGGTCGCCTTAAGGTACTGGTCGAGGAGTTCTTCCAATCCTCGTACCCATATCCGTACTCCGGGTCGAAAGATAAGAATTTTTCGTGACGAAAGTCTCCAAGCTTTGGCGCCGCACCTTTTGGAAATCGGCGATGTTTGGAGCACGCAATCCCGACGGGAGAACGAAGTAGCAACTGAGTAGAGAGTTGCTCCCGCTCATCTTCGTCTGCCGCGGAGCCGAAGTATCCGATGCCCAGCATGATCGAACCATCCAATAAGGCCTCGACCTGAAGACGGTTATTCAGGTGTAAAACGGTCACCTCAACCAGCGGACGCTCCTCACGAAAACGGGCTAGCGCGTTCGGCAAAAATGAGCTCGTGAGGGGACCGACGCTGCCAATCACGAGTCTACCTCTTTCTCCTTGCGCAGCTTCTTGTGCTTGTGTGACCGCCTGCTTAGCGGCTGCCAGTGCTCGCCGCGCGCCTACAAGAAAAGCCCGTCCGACCTCGGTCAGCTCGACCCGTCGTGAATTCCTTTCAAAGAGTTTTAAAGCGAGTTCATTTTCCAGATCGTGAATCTGCTGGCTTAAGGCAGGGTGCGAGACGTGGAACCGGTGGGCGGCTCGCCGGAAACTCAGTTCCTCAGCCACGGCCACGAAATAACGCAGGTGACGCAACTCCATAGCTGATCTCCCTTCCCCGGCTAGTAAGCGTTTCTTACCGCTCCGGCTCTTTCCGGTAAGAGTCGCCTGTTGCGTCTTATCGCAGCGTCCCTCCCGTTACCCCTGTTCGCTGCTCGGGCGGGACTCTGGCTTCATCGCTTCATCGGCTCTTGGGTGGAAGAGACAGAGGTGCGCATCAATCATCAATCGCAGGTATCGGAATTCTCTAAGGTCTTTGTAAAAAGTGCGTTAAAATTGCGTGATTCTTGAATAGTCGATTTATAAGTTACCTTAAATAAGGATATTATATAATACGGTCTATGGCCGTTTAAGCCATCGATGCCACCAGTAGCTTCAGCCAGGTCAGCAAGCAGATGTGCATCGTCGACGCTATCCTTTCTCGTGATTGTCGGGATTTCCCACACCCGCGCCGTCCCGGCCGAGGCCGTCATCACCCGTTGTCCATCGGGGCTGAACTGCGCGGATTAGACCTCGCCGTCATGCTTCATCGGTTCGCTAATCGGTTTAGCTGTTGCCGCGTCCCACACCCGCGCCGTGCGCCTGCGCGTTGAGTTTCAATTACTTTGCTCAATCGATTCCTGCCGTCTTTAGTTTCCTGACCAGCTGCGGGAGCATCTGATCTAATCCGTTAGCGCAGGAAAAATATTGGGTCGCTGCGAGTCGCCGATAGGTTTGGTGGGAGCTATCGAGACTCTTCAATAGGCTGTCGATTTTCGAGCGAAAGTTCTTATCAGCTACAGTCACAAAGACCTCTACCGTCGCCTCACTAATCAGCCACTTGTAGTCAAACCAGAATTGGGCAAACTGCGCAGTTTGCCCCCTGCCGGTCCCCAAAATGGATTGAGCCAGATCACGAAGCGTGCGGCGTCCATTTGCTTCACGAGCTGGGCCGCGCCGTGAAGTGTATCGAGCAACGCCTAGCCTCCGGTAAGAATCGTGTGGACCACCAGTTGATGACTGCCTTGGGAGAGTATTGCCTGCACCTCATTACTCAGCATGTAATGGAGGAGAGGCACGAATGCGCTGGAGCCTGTGTCCACGATAACGTGGGCCTCGGCCGGCTGGCCGGTGATTTGTTCAACCAAATCATCAAAGCGACGCGGATCACAAATTGCATTGTGAACACATGGGTTTCTTGTTTGAATTGAAAGGGGTAAACATTTAATGCAGAGCGATGCCTCGAGAAATCGATTACAATTCGGCGGAGTTTGAGAGCGCCGACCTGGCTGAACGCTTCCCGAACTGGGCCCTCGGTCTCGGATTGTGGCGCGAGTTTTGTAGGAGGCTGGACGGCTGCACGCTCGACAGATTGTCCACCTGGAAAGCGCGCGCCGTATCGAGAGAGATGGGCCGGTGGGCAGTTATAAAATAACAACGAGAAAGAGGATACAACGATGAGCCTTCCACTCCAATGGGCAAAGTTTGCCCCGCAGCCGCGGCCGCTAACGACTGGGGATAAATGGAATGTCTTTCTGTCGTACCGCTCGGTCAACCGATCGTGGGTGCTGAATCTATACGATGTATTGCGGGAACACGGGCACAGCGTTTTTCTGGATCAGTGTGTGCTGAAGGCAGGCGCTGAGTTAACGACGGAGTTGCAAGACGGCCTGAGAACTAGCCAGGCCGGCGTTTTGGTCTGGTCCAAGTCCACCAGAGATTCCGATTGGGTAAACAAGGAGTACCAAGTGTTGGAGCGGCAAGCTACGAGGAAGCCGGGATTTCAATTCGTGCCGGTGCGGCTCGATTCAACAGACCTTCCTGATTTCGCGGCCAACCGGCTCTTCCTCGATTTCAGCGCTTACCCAGACGGGCCGAATGGCGGCGAGCTTTTGCGGCTGCTCCATGCTGTAGTCGGGAAGCCTTTAAGCGAAGAGGCGGCGCGGGCTGCCAATGAACAAGATGAATTGAGTAAGAAAGTAGCGGCGACAGTTGGGGCGGCAATCAGGAACAAGGATTCCAAACGTTTGATTCAGCTTTTTTCGGAAAATGGGCCCGCGTGGCAGACCTCTGCAGCGCTGGGGTGCAAAGCGGCGGAAGGACTTGCAAAGCTAGGCTGTTATAATGAGGCGATTCAGATGTTAGAGACGCTCGAGCAGAGCTTTCCAATGGCGATCCGACCAAAACAACTGCACGCCTTGGCTCTGGCGCGCCGCGGAGAAGGCGATGATCTCATGAAAGCACAGGAGATTTTGGGATCACTCTATGAATTGGGCGAACGGGATCCTGAAACGCTCGGAATCTATGGGCGAACCTGGATGGATCGGTACGAGAAATCTGGAGACGTGCAAGATCTCAAACAATCAAGAGACCTGTATGTAGAGGCGTTTGACGGGGCGCAAGACGACTATTATACCGGGATCAACGCCGCCGCGAAAAGTGTGTTTCTCGGGACCGACATGGATCTAAAGCGGGCCGCCGAATATGCCGAGCGCGTCCAGCAGATTGTCGGCACCAAACCGCACCCTAACGACTACTGGGAAACGGCTACTGTTGCGGAAACCTTCCTGATCCAGAAACAGTATGCCCAGGCAGGTGCCCTCTACGAGGCGGCGGTAAGTATGGCTCGCGCCGAAGTCGGCTCTCATCAGTCAACCTGGAAGCAGGCGAGACGACTACTCGATAAGCTCCAACCCACTGCAGAGGAACATGCACTGGTCCGGCAGCCTTTTGAGCACCTGAATTGATCGGATGCGCGGGGCGAAGTCTCTCGGCAGGCTAGCAGAATGACGGCTTGGAGATCATCCCCGCTGTCGTTTGCAGTTTAGTTTATTCGTTCAGCAAATGCGCTCTTGCTTCGCCCCTGAGAGCGTCCATCAGACCCAGGTCTTCAGCGTGTGCTGCTCGCCTTCTTTCCATCTTGAATGGCTGGCCCGATCGCTTCGGCCCGGCGCGGAGATCAACGCGTTAAGCGGACGCAATTTTTGCAGTTTAATCTTGCGGCAAATGAGGGGGTCACTTGCTGAACGATTTAAATGCAAAGTGTACGATTTAACTGCAAAACTTTTTTGCATTTAATTGTGCCCGAGAACCGCCTTCCAACAGGTTTATAGCGTGATCTTTCTCGTAATAAAAAAGTCAATTGCCTTCTTGCGGAGCTAGGAAAGAACGGGAAGGTCGTTATACATCGGAGACGACGGCAATGACGGATGAAGAACGCCAATGGCACCGCAGCATGTGTGCAGAATACAAGGTGGAATATCCCATCTACCAGACCTATGCAAGCTTTCTTGAAAAGATACTTAAGGAGGGGTGCCGCGATCAGGCGCCGACGGCGATCATTCAGTCCCGCCCAAAAACGTTCTCAAGCTTCGCCGAGAAGTTGGCACGCAAGGCCAAGCGGTACATGTCTCTCGGCATCGGGCCGACGGACCTCTGCGGCGCTCGCGTGATCACGGAAACGCAGGCGGAGGTGGATCGCATCTGTGCGCTGATCCGCGATCACTTCGAGATTGACGAAAAGAACAGCGTGGACGTATGGACGAGGCTCAGGACTCAAGAGTTCGGCTACCGCTCCGTACATTATGTAGTGCAGATCAAAGGACCGAAGATCTTCGGAGTTGCTATCCCTTCCGAAATCGGCTCTCGAAAGGCGGAGATACAGGTCCGCACACTGCTCCAGCATGCCCACGCCAGTGTCAGCCACGACCGGGTCTACAAGACAAGCCTGAAGGTGCAGGAGAACTTGAAGCGGGACCTGGCGCGCGTGGCGGCACTCCTCGAAGAAGGCGACGAGGAGTTCGGTAAATGCGTGCGCGAACTGGACTCCTACAAGCTCCACTACGGCGCCTATATGAATAGGACACGGTTGGCGGAGGAGACGGACGTCCTTGAGATAGTACTTGAAAGTGAACCGGACCCAGCACAGCGGCCGGTTGTCGCGCTACGTCTCGCACAATTGGCCCGCGCCACTGGCAACTATGCGCGAATCGTGGAATTGTTGCAGCCGTTCGTAGGCTCGGCAGGTTCGGCAGGCAGGTCCGAAACCGAAGCCCTGATTGAGCATGGGCATGCGCTCTGTCGCATCCATGCCGAGGAACCGCGCGCCAAGGAGTTCCAAGACGGACTTAACGAAATCGATTCCGCTCTGGAAGACGCCTCAGACAATCTGCGAATGCGCGCGCTAGGGTATCGGGCTTGGGCGCAATCCCAGATTCCGCAGAACGAGACTAAGGCCCGCAATGCGTATCGGGCCGCGCTGGACGTGGACCCATCGAACCCGTTCCACCTGGCCTCCTTTGTGGAATACGAGATTTTCCTTGGTGAGAAACTGAGCTTGCGCAGTGCCCTGGCGCCGAGCTTCAAACAGGCAATCAGCAGATGTCGTGGCTACATTGATGCCGGTATAGAACTACCGTGGTCATTCTTCACTATAGGGCGCCTCCAACTCCTTCTGGATCAGCCGTTTGAGAGCCTGGCGGCCTACGCGAAGGCGATACATCTCTGTCTTGAGAAGGAAAGCACAGTGCCCGTCGCCGCGTTGGAAGCGGAGATCACGTTCGTATACCGGATCAACCGGGGCCGGGACCTATTGGAATCCCATGCTTGGATCCTGAAATTGCTGCTCTTAGGGGAAGCCGTGTGCAAGGGCCAACACTCCGGGGAGTTGTCCGCCAAGCGGGCCTCCCTTACCGAGCCTGTTGTGATCCTGGCCGGTGGCACGAGACGGGCGTTTCAGGCGAACGTCGAGCGTTTTCGGCAGGTCGTAATGTACGCGTTCCATGGATTCATCGGAACGCTTATTTCGTGCGGCACGAGCGCCGGTGTTGCCGGATTGGCAGCAGAAATTGCTCTGGCGGAACACGCCCATAAAGGCGGACCGCTGGAAGTTCTAGGGTACATTCCGCGCAGCCTTCCCCATGACCAATCAGTCGACCCGCGCTACAGCGACCAGGTGCCGTCGGAAGGGACCACCTACGGGCCGGCTCTCCAGTATTGGACCGATCTCTTACTGGCCGGCGTAAAACCACAAGACGTTCGTGTGCTGGGAATCGATGGCGGGCCGATTTCAGCATTCGAATACCGCCTCGCGCTGGCCCTAGGGTCTTCCGTCGGGGTGATGGAGCCATCGACGCGAGCGGCCGCAGATCTGCTCGCAGACCCGGACTGGCGCGAATGCGGCGGCCTGATCGGTCTGCCGGATGATACGCGAAGCGTCCAGGCATTCCTACAGCCTCCTCGGCCCGCATTGACCGGTGCGCAATTGGATGTGGCCGCGCAAAAAATCCACGCCGCCTATCTCGAAGAAAAACACTACCAGAACCCCGATCCCGCCATGAAACCGTGGGACCAACTCGGCGAGGGCTTTCGCCACTCGAACCGAATGCAAGCCGCGGCTGCCGCTGCCTTCCTGGAGCGTGCGGGCTTTCGCATCGAGCAGGTAAAGGCCTCTGTGGAGCCGCTGGAGTTGACGGAGAATGAGATCGAATTGCTGGCGGAGATGGAGCACGGCCGGTGGGTTGTCGAACGGCTACAGCAAGGCTGGCGGTACGACGACGTCCGGGACACACAGAAGAAACTCCATCCCCAGCTGGTTGGCTGGAGCAAATTGCCCGACGCTATCAAGAAGTGGGACCGCGCCGCGGTGCGCAACTGGCCGCGGTTATTAGCGGAGGCCGGTCTTTCGGTGAGAAGGGTGTAGCGACCTGAGAACATAAAAGGCTTGAACTGAACACATCGCTAACTCGTGTATTAATCGGATCAGGCACTGTAGGTTCTCAGGCCGCTTCCGGTAGGGTTTAGGACCATCGATCGTTGCCTCCCTGGCCTCACCAGATTGTGGATGCGCTTGAAGGCAGCATACCGGTCGTGGCTGCAGGGGGAATTGCCGACGGCCGCGGGCTGGCAGCGGCACTCATGCTTGGCGCAGCGGGCGTGCTGATGGGCACACGCTTTTACGCCTCGCAGGAGGCGGCTGGAGCGCAAGGCGCCAAGGAACGCATTCGCAAAGCAACTGGCGACGACACGCTCCGCAGCATCGTTTTCGATATCTCTCGGCGCAACGTATGGCCAGCTCCGTTTACTGGGCGGTGCCTGCGTAACGCGCATGCGGATCGCTGGTTCGGGCGTGAAATCGAACTCATGCGTCACTTGGACGAAGAGTCGGCGACGTATGCGGCGGCACGCGACGCAGGTGACTTTGACATTGCCGCTGTGATTGCAGGGGAGGCTGTGGGGCTAATTCACGATATTCCCTCGGCCCATGACGTGATCGAGCGAGTGGTGCACGAGGCTTTAGCGCTGCTTACCCGGTGGTCGTCATAGGATATCGACTTGACCTGCAAAACGGACTTTGTGCTGCTAGACCGCAAACCGAAGAGTCCAGAAGGAGCATCCAGGCAGCCTATCACGTTGGAACATTTTCCTGGTCCGACCTTTTTTCGATAACGATAGGCTTGGAATATGAGCGCCGAAACTATCCCTCCTGATGTCGCATTCAGCAGGGAGCAGAAGGAATATCTGCAGGGCTACTTCACAGGTTTGGCTTGTAGTGGACTGATACCCTTCGTGGGTCATCTGCCCAATGGCCGGATCACGAATGTACCGGCGCCGGGTCTCGTAAACAGCGCAGCTGAGCCGGAAGCTTTGGCCGAAGAGACAGTTTGCGGCACGCTGGTTTCGGATCTTTGCGAGCAAGAAATTTGGAAGCTTGAACAGCATGGCCTCGACGTTTGGGATAAGCTGGTTGCGCACGCGGCCGAAGACAAATTTCCCGATAAACCGGACACCTTCCGGTTCCGTTATCACGGGCTGTTTTATATCGCACCTGCGCAGAAGTCATTCATGCTTCGCTGCCGGATTCCGGCTGGTGAAATGACCTCTATGCAGCTGCGAGGTCTTGCGGATCTCGCTGAGGAGTGGGGAGGCGGGTACGCCGATATCACCACGCGCGCAAATGTCCAGGTTCGAGAAATCGCACCGCGTAACATGGTCAAATGCCTTCTCAAACTACAGGAGATCGGCCTTACTTCACGCGGGTCCGGCGTGGACAATGTCCGGAACATCACCGCGACGCCGACCGCCGGCATCGACGAGGACGAATTGATCGATACCCGCCCGTTTGCGAAGGCGCTTCACCACTACATTCTTAACAACCGCGACATGTATGATCTGCCCCGCAAATTCAACGTTGCGTTCGACGGCGCCGGCTCCATCACCACCGTAGCCGATACGAACGACATCGGCTTCATCGCGGTGAGCGTTCCTGAAGGGAAAGGTGTTGAGCCTGGAATTTATTTTCCTGTCGAGCTGGCCGGAATTACCGGGCACCAGCAGTTCGCGAAGGACTCAGGCGTACTCGTCAAACCGGACCAATGCGTTGCCGTTGCCGCCGCGATCATTCGCTTGTTTGTTGAGAACGGCGATCGAACCAATCGGAAAAGGGCGAGACTCAAATACGTCATCGATAAGTGTCGGTGGCGGTTTCGGAGAAAAACAAGCTGTCGCACGTGAAGTTTTTCGAGGAGTCCCATTTAACGAGCTGCCCACATTGCTGGAGTATGTACTGACGGTTTATCTCGCGAAACGCAATCGCGGCGAAAGCTTTGCCGGTTTCACCCGGCGGCACAGTGTCAAGGAACTGCAGGAGCTGTTTTCCGAATAAATGAGAATCCAATGGCGCAACCAAGCGACCACAAGAATTCCGAGCTGCATTTCCCAGGTTGGGAGAAGCCAATTCGTAAAATGACCCAGCAATCAGCTTTGCCGTTTATCCCCGACAATGCGCCATTCACGCCTTCACAGCGCGCTTGGATGAACGGCTTCCTTGCCGGCTTCTTCTGCCAGACGGCTGCGCCTGCCGGCACTGCGCTGCCAACCGTTGCCGCCAAACCGAGGCTGAATGTTTTGTTCGGCTCACAGTGCGGAAATGCGGAGTCGATTGCCAAACGTTTGGTGAAGGAAGCGAAAAAACAGGGGTACGATGCAACGATCGCGGCGCTTGAAAAGGTAACTCCTGCGGCGCTCGCACGGGAGAAGTGCGCGCTTATTGTCACGAGCACATGGGGTCAGGGAGATCCTCCGGATAACGCGGTGAAATTCTGGGAAAAGCTCAAGGCGGAAAATAATCTTAAGCTCGCCGGTTTGAACTATTCCGTACTCGCCCTGGGTGACACCAACTATCAGCACTTTTGCGGGTTTGGCAAAACTCTCGATAGCCGCCTTGAGGCGCTGGGGGCGAAACGAATTTACGAGCGAGTCGATTGCAACGTTGATTTCGAGGCTGGTGCTGCGCGCTGGCAGAACGGTATCTTCGAAGCGTTGAAAAGCCTTGATCTTGTGGGCCGCGCGCCGAATTTGAACGGCGCGGGAAACGGCGCCGCGCCATTGTTGGAATCAGTACCGGAAGAGGAAAAGCCCGATGGTTACTCGCGCAAGAATCCGTTTTCTGCGCGGCTGCTCGTGAACCGCAAACTCACCGGAGAAGGCTCCGAAAAAGACACGCGTCACTACGAGATCAGCTTACAAGGATCCGGCCTGACATACGAAGCCGGGGATGCTCTGGGGATTATGCCGACGAATTCACCGGAGCTTGTCGATGAAATCTTGGAAGCTCTGGACTATGAAGGCGAGGAGGAAGTCAGTAGCCCCGAAGGCGAAAAAATGCCGATCCGGCTCGCCCTTCTGCAGGAATACCAGATTCGCGCGCCGCACCTCGAATTCTTAAACGCCTTGACCGACTATGCGGCTGCTGATCAATACCTTAAAGAATTGATTAACGCGGATGTTGGCACCGAATTGGACAAGTTTCTCTGGGGTCGCGAAATCATCGATTTTCTCCTCGAATCGCCAGGAGTGAAATTTGAGCCGGAAGAGTTTGTCTCCTTGCTCAAAAAACTTCAGCCTCGGCTCTATTCAATATCGTCGAGCCTGAAGGCGCACCCTGAAGAGGTGCATCTGACCGTAGACACCGTGCGCTACGAGATTCATGGCCGGAAGCGCAAAGGGGTCTGCTCGAACTTCCTTGCCGAACGTGCCGGCAAAGACACGCCCGTGCCGGTTTTTATTCAGGCTTCGAAGCATTTCCGAGTGCCGGAGAACAATGACACGCCAATTATCATGGTGGGTCCCGGTACCGGCATTGCGCCGTTTCGAGCATTTCTGGAGGAGCGAAAGGCCACCGGCGCGCAAGGAGGGAACTGGCTTTTCTTCGGGGCGCAAAAATCGAGCTGCGATTTCTTTTACAAAGAGGAGAGGATTGAATAATCGCAGCGGACAATGATGCCTCCTCAACGAGATCGACCGCTTACGCATTGTGCTGCAATCGCGGAGAAAGCAAGCCGAGACGCGCGGCATGCGGCATGCTCGCCATTGCTCCGCATTGCGGGAGATAGGGAGCCTGCTCGTACCAACGCCCGAACCTCCCGGCTTCCCGGATTCTTGCGCAATACTGTCAGCGCGCAAAGCACAGTCTCATTTTACCTAGTAATATTTAGCCGATGCTTTGGACCGCTCAGAAAGGCACAAATCTCCCGGATGCTTTACTGCTTCTTATTCAGAGCCTGAGTAAACCAATCGCCACCAAGTTGCGTAGGCTTTGCAGTATTGGTGCGAGTGGTTGACTGTCCCCCGCTCATTTTGCCGCGATCGTTGGTTCGAGATTCCGATGACGCAGATCCAATCTCGGGTCGACTTTTCATCGAAAGTGCTATTCGCTTACGCGGCAGGTCCACTTCCAGAACGGTCACCTGCACTTTTTGATGTACCCTCACGATGTCCGCCGGGTTTTTAATGAAGGTATCGCTCAGCTGGCTGATGTGCACCAAACCGTCTTGGTGTACCCCGATATCAATGAATGCGCCAAAGGCGGTGACATTGGTCACAATCCCGGACAGCCTGAGTCCCGGCTTGAGGTCCTCGAGTTTGCTGACGCCTTCCGTAAACTCGAAAATTTCAAATTGCTCTCGGGGATCACGCCCCGGCTTAGCGAGCTCATTCATGACGTCGGTCAAGGTAGGAAGCCCGATCGCATCAGTGATGTATTTATCGAGTCTGATGCCTTTACGTAAAGAATCATCGCGCATCAGATCGCGAACCGTACAACCTCGATCCGCGGCCATCCGATCGACAATATTGTAACTCTCCGGATGTACCGCGCTCGCATCAAGCGGATGCGTACCATCGCGGATGCGGAGAAAACCGGCCGCCTGTTGAAATGCTTTTGGTCCGACGCGCGGAACCTTCAGCAGCTGTTGCCGGGCCAAAAACGGTCCGTTCGCATTCCTGTGCGCCACGATGTTTTCCGCAAGTTGCGCATTTAAACCGGAGACATAAGCCAGGATTTGCGGGCTAGCCGTATTCAACTCGACACCAACGCTATTGACGCAACGCATCACGACGTCATCGAGCGATCGCTTCAATGCACGCTGATCTACATCGTGCTGGTATTGACCAACACCGATTGACTTAGGATCGATCTTCACCAGCTCTGCCAATGGGTCCATCAATCTTCGCCCGATGGACACAGCACCACGCACTGTTACATCCTGATTCGAAAATTCTTGGCGCGCGACCTCCGAGGCCGAGTAGACCGATGCGCCACTTTCATTAACCATTACGATAACTATCGATTTCGGTAGACCCAGACCGCGAACAAACATTTCCGTTTCCCGCCCGCCGGTACCGTTACCGATCGCGATAGCCTCGATCCCAAAACGCTCACAATAGCCCCGAATCTTGGTAGCAGCCTCATCCGCGTTTCGAGCCCCTTGTTCCGGGTAAACGACGTCGTGGTGGAGAAGTTGGCCCTGGGGATCGAGGCATACGATTTTGCAACCCGTTCGGAAACCAGGATCGATGGCTAAAACCTTCTTCCGGCCCAGTGGTGCGGCCATGAGCAGTTCGCGAACGTTCTCGCTAAAAACCTGAATCGCTTCTTCATCTGCCCGTTTCTTGAGAACGATCCGCGCCTCGGTTTCCATTGAAGCCCCAAGAAGGCGTCTATAACAATCGTGCGTGGCCACCTTCACCTGAGCAGCACACGGTGAGTTCCCGCAAACAAACAGCGACTCGACAATGCTCAGCGCTTCTTCTTCCGGCGGCTGAATCCGAACAGAAAGAAATCCTTCCGATTCACCTCGCCGAACAGCGAGAATACGATGGGACGGCGCTTTGGCGGTGGGTTCGTTCCAATCAAAGTAATCCTTAAATTTGGCGCCCTCTTCCTCTTTCCCGGCAACCACCTTGGATTTGATTATTCCCTTTGCGTAAAACAAATCCCGCATTTTCTTCCTGGCGCACTCATCATCATTCATCCGCTCGGCGAGAATGTCCCGAGCACCGGCTATCGCATCCTCAACGCTCGGCACAGCCTTTTCCTTCTCTTCGGATTCGACAAGAAACCGATGGGCTTCCGTGAACGGATCGGCTGCAGCATTCGTTTGATTTTGGAAAAGAAAATCGGCAAGCGGTTCCAGACCCTTTGCCCTTGCGATTGTAGCCCGGGTGCGTCTCTTTGGACGGAGCGGAAGGTAGATATCTTCCAGCACCGTCATCGTTTCTGCAGCAGCCAGCTTTTTTCCGAGTTCCTCGGTCAAAAGGCCACGTTCCCCCAAGCTCTTTATGATCGCTTCCCGTCGTTGATCGAGTTCTTCGAGTTGCTCTAGACGATCGCGAATCGCAGTAATCTGAACTTCATCAAGCGA
>Ga0209656_10002123_pt1 | contig 12922 bp, 7 predicted proteins | sample BogFormECP12_OM2_FD_188239 | JGI IMG/M metagenome (GOLD analysis project Ga0209656, IMG submission 188239) | Bog forest soil microbial communities from Calvert Island, British Columbia, Canada - ECP12_OM2 (SPAdes) (version 2) | ecosystem: Environmental > Aquatic > Freshwater > Wetlands > Bog ... | reverse complement strand
AACCGATCTGCGAGCGCCTGACACTTGCCGTGGATTACCCCGGTGTCCTCCATGTCCCAACGCTGGCAGAATCACCATGATTGTTCAAGTTATTTCTGCTAGATTCCTTAGCCGAAAGTGACGGTAACCACCTCATAGGATTTGGCGCCGCGCGGGGTGGCGACCTCGACGCTCTCGCCGGTCCGTTTGCCGATCAATGCGCGCGCCAGCGGCGATGTCACCGACAGCCGACCCTGGCTGATATCGGCTTCGTCCTCGCCGACGATTTGAAACGTCTGCTTCTCGTCGGTCTCCTCGTCTGCGAGCGTGACCTTCGCCCCGAACTTGATCACCGACCCCGAAAGCTTGGAGACGTCGATGATTTCCGCGCGCGTGATCTTATCCTCGATTTCAGCCAGCCGGCCTTCGATGAAGCTTTGCCGGTCGCGGGCGGAGTGATATTCGGCATTCTCCGCTAAATCTCCATGGTCTCGAGCCTCGGCGATGGCGCGGATAATCGCCGGCCGGTCGACGGTTTTCAGGTGCTTCAGCTCCTCCCGGAGCCGATTGTAGCCATCGGCCGTCATCGGGATCTTGTTCATCGAAAGGGGGTTCGCATCCTACTGTCGAATACCGCGGGAAGGGTTGCCGCGGCGGCAATCAAAAGTATGACTGTAGCGGCGCGACTTCAAGGCTGCCGGCGCGCAGCGCCCCGATCGCCTGCACTGCCGCCCGGGCGCCGGCGACCGTTGTGTAATAGGGGATGCCGTTGGTCAGCGCGGTCCGTCTCAGACTGAAGCTGTCGGCGATCGCTTGCGCTCCCTCGGTCGTGTTGAAGACCAGCTGGACTTCTCCGCTCAACATCAAGTCGACGACATGCGGACGCCCCTCGCTTACTTTGTTGATTCGCGCCACAGGAAGGCCCGCGTCGGCCAAGGTGCGAGCGGTGCCGTCGGTGGCAACTAGCGCAAAGCCCATTTCGACAAGCTGGCGGCACGGCTCGACGAGCGCCCTCTTGTCTTGATCGCGCACCGAGACGAAGACGTCGCCTTCGAAGGGCAGGTTGGTGCCGCTGCCAAGCTGCGACTTCGCGAAGGCGCGCCCGAAATCCGTGTCGAGCCCCATGACCTCGCCGGTCGATTTCATCTCCGGACCGAGGATCAAATCGACCCCGGGAAAGCGTGCAAACGGGAAGACGGCCTCCTTGACCGCGACATGGCCGCCACTGCGCGGACGCCCTTGGCCGATGTGGGGGATGCGCTGGCCGAGCCGCTCACCCGCCATGATCCGCGCGGCGATCTTGGCGATCGGGACGCCGATCGCCTTGGCGACAAACGGAACCGTCCGCGAGGCGCGCGGATTGACCTCCAGCACGTAGATTTCGTCATCTTTGACCGCGAATTGAACATTCATCAGCCCAACCACGTCGAGCGCCCGGGCAAGTGCGACGGTCTGCCGCTCGATCTCGACGATGGTGTCGCTCGCGAGGCTGTAGGGCGGCAGCGAACATGCGCTGTCGCCCGAATGGATCCCGGCCTCCTCGATATGTTCCATGATCCCGGCGACCTCGACTGTCGATCCGTCGGAGACGGCGTCGACATCGACCTCGATTGCGTTTTGCAGATAGCGGTCGATCAGCACCGGGGTCGCGCCCGACACACCCACTGCATAGCGCATGTAACGCTCAAGCGCGGCGCCGTCGTGGACGATCTCCATCGCCCGCCCGCCAAGAACATAGGACGGGCGGATCATCACCGGGAAGCCGATGCGCAACGCGATCTCGTTGGCCTCGTTGACGGAACACGCCGTGCCGTTAATCGCCTGGCGCAGCCCGAGGCTCCTGAGAAGACCCTCGAAGCGGCTGCGATCCTCGGCGAGGTCGATCGCGTCGGGCGGGGTCCCGAGGATCGGTATCCGCGCCCGCTCCAGCGCCGCCGCAAGCTTCAGCGGGGTCTGCCCGCCGAACTGCACGATCACGCCGAGCAGGATCCCGCGGCGCTCTTCGACGCGGACGATCTCGACCACATCCTCGGCGGTCAACGGCTCGAAGTAGAGCCGGTCGGAAGTGTCGTAGTCCGTCGACACGGTTTCCGGGTTGCAGTTGATCATGATCGTCTCGATGCCAGCCTCGCGCAGGCTGTAGGCGGCGTGGACGCAGCAATAATCGAATTCGATACCCTGTCCGATACGGTTCGGGCCGCCGCCGAGAATGATTATCTTTCGCCGCTCGCTCGGATCAGCCTCGCATTCCGGCAAATCGAACCCGTCCCCCTCATACGAGGAATACAGGTATGGAGTAAGCGAGGGGAACTCGGCCGCGCAAGTGTCGATGCGCTTATAGACCGGCCGCAGATCGTGATCCCGACGGCGCGCCGCTACGGCTTCCTCGTCGAGCCCTGCGAGCTTGCCTAGGCGCGCATCCGAGAAGCCCATCTGCTTGAGCCGCAGAAAAGCGGTGCGATCCTCCGGTACCCCTTCCCGCCGCACTCTCTCCTCGATCTCGACGATCTCGCGGATGCGATCGAGAAACCAGCGCTCGAAGCGGCAGGCAGCGTGGATCTCCGCGGTGGTGAGCCCGTGCCGGTAGGCCTGGGCGATCAACAGCAGACGATCGGGTGAGGGTCTGGCCAGCGCCGCTTTGACCGCGTCCTTGCCGGCGCTCTCGACCCCTTCGATCGTGACTTCGTCGAAGCCGCTGAGACCCGTTTCCAGAGAGCGCAGCGCCTTTTGCACCGATTCGGCAAAGCTGCGCCCGATCGCCATGACCTCGCCGACCGATTTCATCGAGGTCGTCAGCAGCGGCTCGGTCCCCGGAAACTTTTCAAACGTAAACCGCGGCATCTTGGTAACGACGTAATCGATCGTGGGCTCGAACGAGGCCGGAGTGGTTTGGGTGATCTCGTTGTCTAGCTCGTCGAGGGTGTAGCCGACGGCGAGCTTGGCGGCGACCTTGGCGATCGGGAAGCCGGTTGCCTTGGAGGCGAGCGCCGAAGAGCGTGAAACCCGCGGGTTCATTTCGATGACGACGAGGCGGCCATCGACTGGGTTGACTGCGAACTGTACGTTCGACCCGCCGGTGTCGACGCCGATCTCGCGCAAAACCGAGATCGCGGCGTTGCGCATCAACTGGTACTCCTTATCGGTCAGGGTCAGTGCCGGCGCGACGCAAACCGAGTCGCCGGTGTGAATCCCCATCGGGTCGATATTCTCGATCGAACAGACGATGATGCAGTTGTCCGCGCGGTCGCGGACCACCTCCATCTCGTATTCCTTCCAGCCGAGGACCGATTCCTCGATCAGCACCTCGTGGGTCGGCGAGACCCGCAGCCCGCCACGAACGATGTCTTCGAATTCCTGCGCGTTGTAGGCGACGCCGCCGCCGGTGCCTCCCAAGGTGAAAGAGGGTCTGATGATTGCCGGCAATCCCACCCCATCGAGCGCCTCGACCGCTTCGTCGACCGAGCGCACCAGCCGGCTCTTCGGCGAGGCGAGGCCGATCTTGTCCATCGCCAAGCGGAAGAGCTGGCGATCCTCGGCCTTGGCGATCGCCTCTTGGGTGGCGCCGATCAGCTCGACACCGTAGCGCTCGAGGATACCCGAGCGGGCGAGCGCCATCGCTATGTTGAGCGCGGTCTGCCCGCCCATCGTCGGCAGCAGCGCCTGCGGCCGCTCGCGGATGATGATCTTCGCGACCATCTCCGGGGTGATCGGCTCGATATAGGTGGCGTCGGCCAGCTCCGGGTCGGTCATGATCGTGGCCGGGTTGGAATTCACCAGCACGATCCGGTACCCTTCGCTCTTCAGAGCCTTGCAGGCCTGGGTCCCGGAATAGTCGAACTCGCAGGCTTGTCCGATGACGATCGGGCCGGCGCCGATGATCAGAATGCTGTCGATGTCCGTGCGCCTAGGCATTCTGGTCCATCAGCCTGGTAAAGCGCTCGAACAGATAATGGCTATCGTGCGGGCCGGGGCTCGCCTCCGGGTGGTATTGGACCGAGAAGACGGGCTTGCCGATCACCCGCAACCCTTCGTTGCTTTTGTCGAAGAGCGAGAGATGGGTTGGCTCGACGTTTTCCGGTAAGCTTTCTGGGTCGACGACAAACCCATGGTTTTGGCTGGTGATCTCTACCTTGCCGGTCTGCAGATCCTTGACCGGGTGATTAGATCCGCGGTGACCGCGCGCCATCTTGTGGGTCCTTCCGCCGAGCGCCAGCGCCAAGAGCTGGTGGCCGAGGCAGATGCCGAAGATCGGCTTGCCTGAACCCAGCAAGTCACGCAGCACCGGCACCGCATAAGCGCCGGTGGCGGCAGGGTCGCCCGGCCCGTTCGACAGAAAAATACCGTCAGGCCTGTGGCGCATGATGTCCTCTGTCGAGGCAGTGGCGGGCACCACGGTCACCCGGCAGGCGTGCCCGGCGAGCATCCGCAAGATGTTGCGTTTGGCGCCGTAATCGACCGCGACCACGTGATAACGTGGGCTATGTTGGAGACCATAGCCATGCTCGCGATCCCAAGCCGTTTCATCCCACTCGTAGGTTTGGCCACAGGTCACATCTTTAGCGAGATCCATCCCTTCGAGACCCGGCCAGGTGCGGGCCCGGGCGTGGAGGGAAGGGATGTCGAACCGCCGCGCGGGATCGTGAGCGATGACGCCATTCGGCGGTCCGGAATCCCGAATGAGCCGTGTCAGCCGCCGCGTGTCGACCCCCGAAATCCCGACGAGCCCGTGCGATCTGAGCCAAGTGTCGAGCGACTGGGTCGCCCGATAGCTCGCCGGCTCGGAGATCGGGGTTCGCAGGACGAGCCCACGCGCCGCCGGAGTCGTGGCTTCGACATCCTCCCGATTCGCGCCGACATTGCCGATGTGGGGAAAAGTGAAGGCAATGATCTGACCGGCATAGGAGGGATCGGTCACGATTTCCTGATATCCGCTGACCGCGGTATTGAAACAGACCTCGCCGACCGCCGTCCCCGCCGCGCCGAGGCCGCGGCCCCAGAATAAAGTGCCGTCGGCGAGGACGAGCGCAGCGTCGCAGTCGGGTGGTCGCGGCATCGGATCGCGCATCGACGGGAAGTCCTGGCAGCAGACCACAGCCTACCGGACGGCACGGGCGCGGCCAGGGGCAGACAGCGGAGCGGCCAAGCATTACCCTCTCGTGCGCGCGGCGTCAACCCAGTGCCGGTCGGAACTTGTCGTTGTTTCAAATACTTAGACAAAGATGTGCAGAATTGCCGCGGAACGCGAAACGCGATAGCCTTTAATCCTTCGATCGGAGGGGGAGCGTGCCGATGTTGCGTCAAGCCTTCACCGACCGGCTCAAACAGGCGCTGAAGGCCAGGGATGCACGGACCGTCTCGACCACTCGCTTGATCTTGGCCGGGCTCAAGGATCGCGACATCGCCGTGCGCGGACAAGGTAATGCTGAGGGCATCTCCGAGGCCGAGATCCAGCGGATGCTGCAAGCGATGATCAAGCAGCGTCGCGAATCGATCGCGCTGTACGAGCAAGGCAACCGTGCCGACCTCGCGCAACAGGAGCGCGAGGAGATCGTGGTGATCGAGAGTTTCCTGCCCCGCCAGTTCGAGGAGAGTGAGATCGAGGCGGTGGTAAAGGTCTTGATCGCCGAGACCAGGGCGACGGGCATCAAGGACATGGGTCGGGTCATGGCGGCGCTTCGAGAGCGCCATGCCGGGGTTATCGATTTCAGCCAGGCGGGCGCGATCGTAAAGCGGCTCCTGAGCTGAGCATTGCCCCATGGCTCCGGCGTTGCGTCAGCATCGAGTGAATTATGTGCGAGTGAAGCAATACCCCAGCGCCTCATTGCCGGAGTCAGCGATCTACACACGTTTCCTAACCGGCCCTTCTCGAACGAGCCCCCGCTGTTTTTGCTGTTTTTACAGGAAATTATCAGCGACAGACCGCTCCTTCGCCGCAGGAATCCTCAACCACCGGCGGCGTAGCGGTCAAAAGAACAGCGGGATAACAGACCATGCCGGGTGGCCCTTCTGTTCGTTGACAAATGCAAAGATCCCGGGGTGCATGGCTGCGCGCGACGGCGAATGGCCACAAAAATGATCGTTGATATTTTGTAAAACGTTGCCAAATTAGCATATATATGAAGATCTGTCAATCAGTAAATGCTGCTTACCCACTATCTAGCCCGGGCGTGGGGGCTCTACGCTCGCGGCGCCTCCCCCGGGGGACAACGAGCAGCCGGAGATGTGTGAATGCCGTAAGCCCGGAGAGGACGGGATAGATGGCCTTTCCGCCCGGTTTTCTCGACGAGTTGCGCAGCCGGGTTTCCCTTGCCGGGCTGGTCGGCCGCAGGGTGAAGCTGGTGCGGCGCGGGCGCGAGTACGCGGGGCTGTGCCCGTTTCACCACGAGGAGACGCCCTCCTTTTATGTCGTCGAGGATAAGTCTTTCTTCCACTGCTTCGGGTGCGGCGCGCATGGCGATGTGATCGGGTTTGTGATGCGTGCCGACAATCTCGACTTCATCGAGGCAATCGAGAAGCTGGCGGCGGAGGCCGGGCTCGCCGTTCCGCGCGCGACACCGCAGGAACGCGAGCGGGCGCAACGGCAAAAGACCCTGATCGAGGCGCTCGCGGCGGCGGCCGCCTTCTACGAAAACCGATTGTGGTCGCCCGCCGGCAGCCGCGCACGCGAATATCTGCAGAGGCGGGGACTTGATCCGGAGACGATCCGGCGGTTTCGCCTGGGCTGGGCCCCGGATGACCGGCAGGCGCTACGGCGCAGCCTCGCGGTCGATTTTCCCGAGCCGCTGCTGATCGAGGCTGGGTTGCTGCGCAATCCCGAAGAGGGCGAGCCGATAGACTATTTCCGCAGCCGTGTGATCTTTCCGATCGGCGATCGCGCGGGGCGAGTCATCGCATTTGGCGGTCGGGTGATCGATGGCGGTCAGCCGAAATATCTGAATTCCCCGGAAAGTCAGCTTTTTGAGAAGGGGCGCGTGCTCTATGGCTGGTCGGCGGCACGTGCTGGTGTTGCGCGCCAAGCCGAATCCGGCGGCTCGGGCGCAATCGTCACTGAAGGCTACATGGACGTCATCGCGCTGCATCGCGCGGGGTTTTCGACCGCGGTGGCGCCGCTAGGAACCGCGCTGACCGAGTTCCAGCTGCGTGAGCTCTGGCGACTGTCACAAGAGCCGATCTTATGCTTCGACGGCGACGCCGCAGGGCAGAATGCTGCGATCCGCGTGTTACGCCGGGCCCTGCCGTTGTTGCTCCCTGGCCAGAGCTTAAGATTTGCGAGCCTGCCTTCGGACCAGGACCCCGATTCGCTGATACGCACAGGGGGGCGCCTCGCCTTCGAAGAGGTCTTGACCGCCGCGCAGCCCATGTCGGAGGTGTTGTGGCGGTACGAGCTCGCGCTCAGACCCACCGATGACGCGAAGGGGGAGACGGACCTCCGAAGACGGGTCGAGGAGGATTGGAAGTCAATCGGGGATCCAACGGTCCGGATCTCGTATCAGCGCTTTCTGCGTACGCAGCTCGATAAAGCGTTTCCCTGGCCGTCGGCACGATCGAAGCGAAGCGTTCTAAAAGGGCGGCGTAACCTGGCCCGCGAGGGGCCGCCGCCGCCGCCACGCTCGCCGCAGCCGCTGCAGTGCGAGATACTGTTCCGCATTCTTCTCCATTTTCCAGCCTTGATCGATGCGGTGGCGGAGGAGTTCGCCTCCATCGACATCCCCGAGACCGAGCTCGACAAACTTCGGCATGAGATTTTAGGGCTCGAAGCCTCACGCCCGGGGCTTGACGCTGGAACGCTGCAACAACACCTTGTCAAAAACGGGTTTGCGACGACGGTGGACGCTCTCCTCTCGCCTTCGGTCGATACAGGTTTTCTTGTCCGATGCCCCGATCCGACCTCCGCCCGCCGGGAATGGACTCATGTGATCAGAATGCTGAGGGGCGGAGAGCGCTCAGCTGTGGCTGAAGTCAGCAACGATCTTGAGCGTGACGTATCGGCGGAGAAGTGGGAGCGGTTTCAAACCGCCAGGGAGCGGGCGCTGCAGGAGGGTCTGATCGGCGGTGAAGACCAGATTTGACCCGCCGCAGTCCTTAACCGGAGAATGTCGGGAACTCCTGTCGAAGGATCGTTTTCTCGCGCTCGGTTGCGGCCGGACGAGGGATACACTCATTGCCTAGGGATGGTGGAATGGCGAGCAAAGCGGCCAACACGGCGGAAGTAACTGAAACCCGCGAGGATGCAGCGGAGGCACCGCTGCTCGACACCCTTGCTGCTGCAATCAAGAAAATGCTGGCCCGCGGCAAGGAGCGGGGATACCTGACCTATGACGAGTTGAACGCCGCCTTGCCGCAGGACCAGGTATCCTCGGAGCAGATCGAGGACACCATGACGATGCTCTCCGAGCTCGGGGTCAATTTGATCGAAAGCGAGGAGAGCGAAGAGCCGGCCGCCGCCGAGGCCGAGGCCGACAACGAGGTTCGCGGCAATCTCGATGACGACGATATCGGCCGCACAGATGATCCCGTTCGCATGTACCTGCGCGAGATGGGTTCGGTCGAGCTGCTGTCGCGCGAAGGGGAGATCGCGATCGCCAAGCGGATCGAGGCTGGCCGCGAGATGATGATCGGCGGCATCTGTGAGAACCCCCTGACGATCCGCGCGATCATCGGTTGGCGCGACGCACTCAACGACGGGAAAATGCTGCTGCGCGACATAATCGATCTCGACGCCACCTACGGTAGCGGCGGGTTCGAACAGGCGCCGCCCGAGGTCGTCGTTGCCGCGCCATCCGAAGCCGAGCCGCAGCCCGAGGCCGGAAACGGGGAGGACCCGCCGGCCGAGCTCACCGAGATCGAGAGTGAGCTCGCCGTCGAGGAAGCCGAAAGCGAGGAAAGCTCGGTCTCGCTCGCCGCGATGGAAGCGCAATTGAAGCCGAGCGCGCTCGCGACCTTCGATGCGATCGCCGAGATCCACAGGAAGCTGCACAAGCTCCAGGATCAGCGGATTAACGCCTTGCAGAAAGGCGAGGTGCTGCCGCGGGTGACCGAACGCCGCTATGAGAAGCTCAAAGCAGCCGTCATCGAAAACATCAAACGGGTACGCCTGAACAACACGCGCATCGAGCACCTCGTCGAGCAACTCTACGATGTCAATCGCCGGCTCGTCGCCGACGAAGGCAGATTGTTGCGGCTGGCCGAAAATGTCGGGGTAAAGCGCGCGGAATTTCTGCAGCAGTATATCGGCAACGAGCTTGCCGCCGATTGGCTCGACCGTGTCGCAACTGTGCCCGGCCGTGGTTGGGCGAGATTGACCGAAAAGCATGGTGCCGACGTGGCGAAGTTGCGCGCCGCCATCGCGCACATTGCCGCCGAGGCGAAGCTGCCGATTGCTGAGTTTCGCCGGGTCGTGCAAACCGTTCAGCGCGGCGAGCGCGAAGCGGGCCGAGCCAAGAAGGAGATGGTCGAGGCCAATCTGCGGCTCGTCATTTCGATCGCTAAGAAATACACCAACCGAGGGTTGCAATTCCTGGACCTGATCCAGGAGGGCAATATCGGTTTGATGAAAGCGGTCGATAAATTCGAGTATCGCCGCGGATACAAATTCTCGACCTACGCGACTTGGTGGATCCGCCAGGCGATCACCCGCTCGATCGCCGATCAGGCGCGGACGATCCGCATCCCGGTGCACATGATCGAGACGATCAACAAGCTGGTGCGCACCTCACGCCAAATGCTGCACGAGATCGGCCGCGAGCCGACGCCGGAGGAGCTCGCTGAGAAACTCGCGATGCCGCTCGAAAAGGTGCGCAAGGTCTTGAAGATTGCCAAAGAGCCGATCAGTCTCGAGACGCCGATCGGCGACGAGGAGGATTCGCATCTCGGCGACTTCATCGAAGACAAGAACGCGGTCTTGCCACTCGATGCGGCGATCCAAGCCAATCTGCGCGAGACGACGACCCGCGTCTTGGCCTCCCTGACGGCCCGCGAGGAACGCGTGCTGCGCATGCGCTTCGGCATCGGCATGAACACCGATCACACGCTCGAAGAGGTCGGCCAGCAATTTTCGGTCACTCGGGAGCGCATCAGGCAGATCGAGGCAAAGGCGTTGAGGAAACTCAAGCACCCGAGCCGCTCGCGCAAGCTGCGCAGCTTCCTCGACACTTGAGCTCGACGGCCAGAGCCCCTGAGGGCCCGTAGTTCAGCTGGTTAGAACACGCCGCTCATAACGGTGGAGTCGCAGGTTCGAATCCTGCCGGGCCTACTCGCCTCCCAGGCGATCGTGGCGGAGCCGGTCGGCGATGCCATGCTGGATCAAAACCGCGCGAGCTCGTCTTCGAGGGCAGCCAGGCTCGCGAGCGAGTGCGCCGTTGCAAAGCAATCGACGTATGCGAGGGCGACGGCCATAGCGCGCGCCACAGGCGCATACTGCTTCCATCCGAGCAGCGGATTGAGCCAGACCAACCGGCGAGTTCGGGGCTTCAACCGCCCGAGCTCGACCGCCAGCGCCTCTGGCGCATCGGTATCGTAACCGTCACTCATGATGATGACCAAGCTGCGCGATCCGAGTGCTCCCCTTGCATAGCCGTCATTGAAGGCTCTTAGCGATGTCGCGATCTTTGTGCCCCCGCCAAACCCGTCGGCGATCAGCGCCAGCCGCGCCATGGCGCGGATCGCATCCCGCTCGCGCAGTGCATCGGTGATCCGCACGAGGCGGGTGTGGAACAAAAAGGCGTCCGCCCGCAGCCATTGCCCGATCAGACCGCGCACGAAATTGACGAAGTACCGGCTGTAGACCTTCATCGATCCGGAGACATCGAGCAGCACCACCAGCTTTACCCGTCGGTCGGGGCGATGCTTGCACCGCAGCTCCAGCGGCTCGCCGCCGCGCGACAGGTTGCGCCGGATGGTCCGCCGGAGATCGATCGTCTCGCCGTGCCGCGCCGGTGCGCGCCGGACGCCTACACGGCGCAAGCTTCGGGTCCGCGAACCACGCCTCGGGGAACTCATCCCTAGTATCGATCATGTATTTGCCGTAAAACACGCCGAGCTGCAGTAGCCGCCCGGTCTTAATTCCGGTGGAACTCGGGCTGAAAATTGGTCCCCATGGGCTCCGTTAGCTCGTAACGGTAGCCCTTCTGCATTCTGTCATTGATGATGACGATCCTTATAGGCGGTCACGACACCTGCGCGATCTCGCGCACCCGGCTCGATCGGGCGGCGGCGAGGTGGTCTTTGGCCAACACGGTGTAGACCGCGGGCAGCACGAACAGAGTGAACAAGGTCCCAACCGACATGCCCGCTACGACCACGACCCCGATCGAGAAGCGGCTCGCGGCACCCGCCCCGGTCGCGATCAACAACGGCACGAGCCCGACGACCATCGCCGCCGTCGTCATCAAGATCGGCCGCAAACGGACCCGCGCGGCCTGTTCAATCGCGCGCCGGCGGTCGAGGTTTTCGCGCACTTGCAGGACATTGGCGAACTCGACCATCAGAATCCCGTGCTTGCTGATCAGCCCGATCAAGGTGACAAGCCCCACCTGGGTGTAGATGTTCATCGTCGCCAGGCCGAAGAACAGCGGCATCAACGCGCCGCAGATCGACATCGGCACGCTGACCAGGATCACCAGCGGGTCGCGCAGGCTCTCGAACTGCGCCGCCAGCACCAGGAAGATCACGATTAGCGCAAAAATGAAGGTGATCGTCAGCTGATTGCCCTCGCGCACGTATTGACGCGCGTCGGACAGATAGTCGTGACTGAAGCCGGCGGGCAGGTCCTTTGTCTGCTGCTCGAGAAAATTGACCGCTTGGCCTATTGTTACCCCGGGCATCGGCACGGCTTGAAAGGTGGCTGAGTTCAGTTGGTTGTATTGGGTCAGCGCGTTGGGCTGGGTGCTGGTCGTCAGCTCGACGAGATTTGATAGTGGCACCGGCTGACCGGCCGCCGAGGTTACATAGTAGCGCGTCAATGTCTCGGGTGTCAGACGGTCGGCCCGCGGCACCTGCGGGATCACCTCGTAAGATCGGCCACCGAGATTGAAACGGTTGATATAGTTCTCGCCGACCAGCACCGCCAAGGTGTTGCCGATCGATTGCATCGTGACGCCGAGTTGGCTCGCTTTCGAGCGATCGATCTTGACCCCGATCATCGGCTGATTGAAGTCGAGATCGCTGTCGATCACCATGAATAGGCCGCTTTTGCGTGCCGCGGCCTTGATCTGCTGCATTAGCTGGTAGATCTCTTTGAACTCGCCGGGCGAATAAATCACCATCTGAACCGGTAAACCGCCAATGGTCGCGGGCAGCGGCGGCAGGGAGAAAACAAAGGCGTTCAGTCCCTCGACGCCTGCCACCTTTCGCTGCATCAGCGGCTTGAGCTGCTGCGCCGAGCGGCTGCGCTCGCTCCACGGCTTCAGAATGGCACCCGCGATACCCTGGTTCGGACCGAACCGGCCGTTGAGGACAAACCGCAGATCGGTCTCCGGAAACGAAGCGAAGGCCTTGTCGAGCTTGTCGCCATAGGCGTCCGCGTAATCGAGATTGGCATATTGCGGGGCCTTGGTCAGCGCGAAGAGGACACCCTGATCCTCCTCCGGCGCAAGTTCGGCTTTGGTATTCATGTACATGAAAGCGAGGCTGGCAAAGACAGCGGCGGCAAAAAGCGCGGTTACCGGCCGGTAGTCGAGCGAGCGCTCGAGCTTACGCCCGTACCATTCGGCAAGGCGAGAAAAGCCCCGGTCGATCACCCGGGCGAAGCGCCCCTGCGACATCTCGCGCGTCAACAGCAGCGAGCACATCATCGGCGACAACGTCACGGCAACGATGCCGGAGATGATGACCGCCCCGGCCAAAGTAAAAGCGAATTCGCGGAATAGCGCGCCGGTAACCCCGCCGAGAAAGCCGATCGGTGCATAGACCGCGGCAAGGGTGAGGGTCATCGAAATGACCGGGC
>Ga0209656_10002122_pt1 | contig 12922 bp, 13 predicted proteins | sample BogFormECP12_OM2_FD_188239 | JGI IMG/M metagenome (GOLD analysis project Ga0209656, IMG submission 188239) | Bog forest soil microbial communities from Calvert Island, British Columbia, Canada - ECP12_OM2 (SPAdes) (version 2) | ecosystem: Environmental > Aquatic > Freshwater > Wetlands > Bog ... | reverse complement strand
TGACCAGCGAGCGACAAGTCCCGCTCTCGCAAAGGAGGACGTCCTCTACGCTACCCGGCCCAAGCCCCCAGCCCAGCTGATCCGTGCAACAAGGTCTCAGGGAGTGATTAGTCAGGGAGTGAAATGTTCAGCCAGATTGTCGAGCCGGATTTCGTACCGCTCGCAGCGCCCGCTCCAAGCGACGAACTCGCCAGGCGTCGCGCGCAGCGACCTCTCGGTGTCCAGGATGTATGGAGTGGCGCACATCTGATCGCTTACCACCGCGTTCACCTGCGGATCGTAACGGTTGAACTCGGCAAATTCCGGCGGGATGTTGCCGGTCGGCTTGACCGCACTAGTGCCGAAGTCGTCCTTGATGGGGATAAAGGGCGTGCACGCGACTGAGAGCACTGCCGGAAGCGCGAGAACAATAAACAGCCGCATGCCGGATCGACCGCTGGTTGGATCCACGCATTGTGCCCGCGTAGTGTCGTCGGCGCAAGACCAGGCTCTTGGTCAGCGGGACCGCAGGCTGCTAGCCCGGCGCTTTCGGTGGGCCTCAAGCCCACGGGCTTGACCGGCAGGGGGACGCGCGCGCTCCGGAACCCCGGCCTCCTCCAGGGCGGCCTGCTGACGGGCAGCCAGGGCCGCCTCGTCGAAATCGTCGATCAGCTCGTGGAACAGCCGGTACCAGTTGATCTCGGCCTTCAGGTGTAGGAAGACCGAGCCGAGCCCGATCGCGGCGCGGTCCATGAACACGAATTCGCCCGGCGGCCGCACTCCGCCGAGCCGACGGATATCGCGATGCACGCTCTCGGCCACCGTAGCGCCATAGACGCCGCTTGCTTTTTCCTGGATCAGCCGCGTGCGGTCTTCGAGCAGCGGACCGTAGACGAACAACGCCCAGCGGTTCAGCACGTCGATGACCTCATTCGACAGATTGCCGAACCCCCAACTCTGATAGGCATGCACGGCAAGGTCGCGGTCGCCGCGCTGTAGCGCGTGGTAGAGATCGATGACGCCGCGGACGAAAGAGGCGCGAAAGACGCGGATGCAGCCGAAATCGAGGAGATTGACGGTATGGCCTGGCGCGACCGTGTAATTGCCGAGATGCGGGTCGCCGTGGATCACGCCGTAGTAGTAGAACGGCACGTACCAGATCCGGAACATGCGCAATGCGATCGCGTTGCGTTCGTCGGGCGGGGCTTTTGCGATATCGAGGATCGGCGCCCCCTCGAGCCAGGTCATCGTCAGAAGCCGGCCGGTCGAGAGATCGGGGATCGGCACGGGGACTGCGACACCGGGCTCGCCGCGCAGGATCTCGCCGTAGAGCAGCATATGCGCGGCCTCGCGCTCGTAATCGAGCTCCTCACGCAGGCGGTCCGCGATCTCGGCATGAATCTCGGCAGTCGTGACCGCCCGGTCATACCGCTCGTAGAGGCTCATCGCGAGCTTCAGCTGACGCAAATCGGCCTCCACCGCGGAAGCCATCTCGGGGTATTGCAATTTACAGGCGAGCAGGGTGCCGTCGAGCGCAGTCGCCCGGTGCACCTGCCCGAGCGAAGCGGCGCGTGCTGCAGTTCTGTCGAAATCGCGAAACCGGCTGCGCCAGTCGGCGCCGAGCTCGCCTGCCATGCGTCTTCTGACGAAGGGCCAGCCCATTGCCGGCGCGTTCGCCTGCAGCTGAACGAGCTCCTGAACATACTCCTTGGGCAGCGCGTCGGGGATCGTCGCGAGCAGCTGGGCCACCTTCATCAGCGGCCCTTTGATGCCGCCCAGCACCGCCTTCAGCTCGGCCGCGTGTCGGCCGCGATCGAGGTTGAGGCCGAGATAGCGCTCGCCCGCGAGCCGGGCCGCGAGCCCGCCCATCGCGGTCGACACCTGGGCGTAGCGCCGCATGCGCCCGGTCAGCGAATTGTCGTCGGCCACGAGGAGAAGGAAAGGATCGGCCGCATGGTCCGTCCATCGGTTGAGAAACGTGTCACAAATTGGCTCGCGAAGGCTGCTAAACGAGTTGGTCGCGCAGGAGGAGGCTTGCCGCGATCATCGAATGGCTGAGTCATACAACCGTTTTTATGGGCCTGATGTCCGGTGGCTGTCGTAATTGTCCATGAGTGCCTTCGCCGTTTTGAGATCGGTCGTCTCGAACCCTTCGGTGAAGCGATCGTGGGTGGGCGCGAGAAGCTGGTGTGCTTGTTCCGTCCGACGCTGGTCGCGCCACAGGCGCCCGAGGCTGGTAGCAGCTTGCAGCTCCCAGGACAAGGCGCCCTGTCGGCGGACGCAGTCGATGGCTTGGCGGAGTAATTTCCGGCCGTCGTGGCGGCGTCGGTTGCCCCCTCCAGCAGCACGAGCGCGCCTTTGACGCGCAACAGTTCGGCTACGCACCGGCGCTCTTCGTGGCCCTCTGATATCCCCAGCGCATCATCGACTACCGCTACCCCCTGGGCTGGCTGGCCGGCCCGCCCCAAGCCCTCTGCCACACACCGAGAAAGGAGGTATAACACAGCACAAAACTCGTCTCACGAAGCTCGTTCAGGGCGGTGCCCAGAGCCCCGATCCACCGGCGACATCACCCCGCGCAATCAGCAGCATGCCCTCAAAAATCCGAACCCAGGCCTGCCAAAAGGCCAGCGCGTGCCGTGCCGAGTGTTGGAGCAGCATCGCGGGAAGTGTTCGAGTGCCGCCACATCGCCGGCCAGGTATGCAACCGGGCACGCTGCCTCTCGGCCAGCACGTTGCAGCGAAAGCGCAGGATCGAGCGCCCCGGCGCCTTCGACGCTGCGTTGGACGGTCCGGACAGCCTGGTCCGGAAATCCCTGAACCCAGAGGATTCGCGCAAGGACGCAACGGGCCGATTGTTCCGGCGGGGGCATCGGCGTCTTGCGGACAGGGGGCCGCGCGCAGCACTTCGGTCGCCGGTTTTATTATCGAGAAGGCCGGCTTCTCGGCCGCATTTCTGTATCTGGCGGGCTGCGTGTTCGCGGCTTTTCTGCTGCTCTGGATAGCCATGCCCGAGACCGGCACAAGGCAGCCTGGCAGTCCCCGAGGATATTCCCGGTTAGAACCACGGAAGGCGACGGTGCCGGCCAGCTGATATGATGGCGCAACTTTTCAGCCTGCTGCCCGAGGCTGCTGCCATAGCAATCTTTGCAATGACCTATCTGGTCGTGGCAATCGGGCGGCTGCCCGGTCCAGCTTGACCGGGCCGGCGCCGCACTAATCGGGGCGAGCCTGATGGTGGCGTCCGGTGCTCTGCCGCTCGAGGAAGCGCCGAAGGCGATCGACTTCGATCGGGGTTCTTCCGTCTCGTCAATGGTTGGGTTGTCACGCGCGCCCGGTATCCGATCGCGCTGCTCACCGCGATTGTCCTAGCCTCCGGAATCCTCTCGGCCTTTCTGGTGAACGACACCGTTTGCCTGGTCTTGACGCCGCTCGTCCTCGACCTCGTGACTCGTCTGCGGCGCAACCCGGTCCCCTACCTGCGGCGATTGCGATGGCGTCGAATATCGGCAGCACGGCAACGATCACCGACAACCCGCAGAACATCATCATCGGCAGCCTGTCGCATATCCCCTACGGCACTTTCGCCGCGGCGTTGTCGCCGATCGCCGGGATCGGGCTGGTGCTGACCGCAGTGCTTATCGCGCTTGCCTATCGCTCCGAATTCTGGACGTGTCAGTGGCTCCCGGGCGAGCACCAGGCGGCGCACGCCAACTGGCCGATCATCGTCAAGTCGGTGGTGGTCACGCTCGCCATGGTCTTGGGTTTTTTTGCGGGCTTCCCACCCGCCGAAGTCGCGATCGTAGCCGGCGCCATCTTGCTGCTCACCCGGCGCATCAAATCCGAGAAAGTCTACGCCGAGATCGACTGGACTTTGCTGCTGATGTTCGCAGGCCTGTTCATCGTCGTCACCGGGCTTGAACGGAGCGCGCTCTCACCGGCGGTCATCGGCGCAGTTGGCCAACTGCATCTCGAGCGGGTGCCAGTTCTGAGCGTGATCACCGCAATCCTTTCCAACGTCGTCAGCAACGTCCCGGCAGTGCTCGTGCTGAAGCCCTTCATCGCGCAATTGCAATCTCAGCAGCAGGCTTGGCTCACTGTCGCAATGGCTTCGACCCTCACCGGCAACTTTGCGCTGGTTGGCTCGGTGGCCAATCTGATCGTGGTGCAGTGGGCACGGGCGCAAAATGTCGAAATCGGGTTCTGGGAGTACTTCAAGGTCGGCGCGCCGCTGACGGTGCTGACAATCGGTATCGGCGTGCTGAAAATTCGCGTGAGAACATCGCCGGAAGGCTCGCCCAGGGGCTGGGCGGCGCGCCGTCCGAGAAATTCGGGTGCGTCGAAAGGGGCGAGCCGCTCAGCCTCACGCGGTAATGATAAACGAGGACGCGGCTAGCCCGTTCAACCCACTCTGGCGCCGGCGAAGCAAGGGTCAACGGCGTCGGCTGAAGGAAATCTTAACCAGCCCTCCGCCACGATAGAAGAGCCTTGGCCATACGTACATCCGCTTTTCGATCGCCATCCCAAGGTGATGGCGCTACGTTCCGCCAACGGAAATCGTCGGGGAAGAACGCAATGCTGAAGATGGCTGGACGCATGGGTGTTCTTGGGACCGAGACCGCCTTCGAGGTGCTGGCCCGCGCCAACGCGCTCGCCGCAGAGGGCCGCTCGATCATCAATCTCGGCATCGGCCAGCCGGATTTCCCGACCCCCGAGCACATTGTCGAGGCCGGGCGCAAGGCGCTCGCCGACGGTCATCACGGGTACACCCCGGCAAACGGCATTCCGCCATTGCGTGCGGCGGTCGCCGCCGATCTGTTGCGGCGCCATGGGGTCGAGGTTTCCCCGGACCTGGTCCTGGTCGTCCCCGGCGGCAAGGTCACGATGTTCTTCGCGATTCTGATGTTCGGCGATCCAGGCGTCGAGATCCTTTACCCCAACCCGGGGTTCCCGATTTACGAGAGCGTGATCCGGTTTACGGGAGCTACCCCGGTGCCGATCCCGCTGCACGAAAGCGCCGGATTTTCGTTCAGCGCCGAGGAGGTCCTCGGCAAGATTACCCCGCGCACTCGCCTGATGATCATCAACAGCCCCGCCAATCCGACGGGCGGCGTCGTGCCCCGGCGCGAGCTCGACCGGCTGGTCGCCGGGCTCGAGCGGCACCCGCAGGTCGCCGTGCTGAGCGACGAAATCTACGGTGAGATTCTGTACGACGGCGCCGAGCATGTCAGCCTGCTCCGCTACCCGTCGCTTCGCGATCGGCTGATCCTCCTCGACGGCTGGAGCAAGACCTATGCGATGACCGGTTGGCGGCTGGGTTATGGGGTATGGCCCAAGGCGTTGTTCGGGCATGCCGAGCGGCTCGCGATCAACTGCCACTCCTGCGTCAACGCTGCCGCCCAGCACGCCGGGATTGCCGCGCTGACCGGGCCGCGCGACGCCGTCCGCCGCATGGTGGCGGCCTTTGCCGAGCGGCGCGAGATGATCGTTGCCGCGTTGAACGGGCTGCCCGGCATCCGCTGTGCCCAGCCGGGGGGCGCCTTCTACACTTTCCCCAACATCGCCGGCACCGGTTACGACGCCCGTACATTGCAGGGGCAGCTGCTCGATCAGGCAGGGGTGGCAACGATCGCCGGCACCAGCTTTGGCGAATATGGCGAGGGGTATTTGCGGTTCTCCTACGCCAACAGTCGAGAGGCGATCGGCGAGGCAATTGACCGAATTCGCAAATTTCTCGGCAATCGATAGATTAAAAATTAAGCAGATTTTTGCCGCGCCAGGAGGCAAATTGCGATGCGGTCGCCGCAGTTTTTACATCTCCCCCGTCGCCGACGGGCACTGGCATAGGTTATGCTCTGGACGCGCCGAGGTCGGTGCCTTGGCTGAGAGAGACGGGAAGTCGATGAAGAAGATCGAGGCGATCATCAAGCCCTTCAAGCTCGACGAGGTGAAGGAAGCTCTTCACGAAGTCGGGATCAAGGGGATTACGGTCACCGAGGCCAAGGGCTTCGGCCGCCAGAAAGGCCACACCGAACTTTATCGCGGGGCCGAGTATGTGGTCGACTTTCTGCCGAAGGTGAAGATCGAGGTGGTCATGGAGGATACGCTCGTCGAGCGCGCGGTGGAGGCGATCCAGCAGGCCGCCCACACCGGCCGGATCGGCGACGGCAAGATCTTCGTCACGACGATCGAGGAAGCGATCCGCATCCGCACCGGCGAGCGCGGTCCGGATGCGATTTGAGGTCCGTCTGGTCTCGCCTGTGGCGATCTCGGTGCTCCTGAGCCCTATTAAACATCGAACGGAAAGCTGCAATGTCTGATACCCAAAAAGTCATGGATATGATCAAGGAGCACGACGTCAAATACGTCGACTTCCGGTTCACCGATCCACGCGGCAAGTGGCAGCATCTGGCCCACCACATCCGCACCATTAATGAGAATTTCCTGAACGATGGAGTAATGTTCGACGGTTCGTCGATCGCCGGATGGAAGGCGATCAATGACTCGGACATGATGCTGGTGCCCGACTGCGCAACCGCGGTTCTCGACCCCTTTGCCGCGCAGACGTCGCTAATCATCTTTTGCGACGTGCACGAGCCCATGACCGGGCAGCCTTATGCCCGCGACCCGCGCTCAACCGCGAAGAAGGCCGAGCAGCATCTCGTCGCCACTGGTATAGGCGACAAGGCCTATTTCGGCCCGGAGGCCGAGTTCTTCGTGTTCGACGATGTGCGCTATTCGAGCACGATGAGGGGGGCGATGTACGCGATCGACAGCGAAGAGGGCCCCTGGGTCAGCGACAAGCAGCTCCCCGACGGCAACACCGGCCACCGCCCGCCGATCAAGGGCGGCTATTTCCCCGTGCCGCCGGTCGACGCCCAGAGCGATCTGCGAGCCGAGATGCTGTCGGTCATGCACGACATGGGGCTCGCGGTCGAAAAGCACCACCACGAGGTAGCACCCAGCCAGGCCGAGCTGGGGGCTGAATTTGCCACCCTGGTGCGCACCGCCGACAATATGCAGATCTACAAATACGTCGTGCACAACGTCGCAAACCAATACGGCAAGACGGCGACCTTCATGCCAAAGCCGATCATGGGCGACAACGGCTCGGGTATGCATGTGCACCAGTCGGTGTGGAAGGGCGAGCGGCCGACCTTTGCCGGCAACCTCTATGCCGATCTGTCCGAGACCGCGCTTTACTACATCGGCGGCATCATCCGGCACGCCAAGGCGATCAACGCCTTCACCAACCCAACGACCAACAGCTACAAGCGCCTGATCCCCGGCTTCGAGGCGCCGGTGCTGCTGGCTTATTCCTCGCGCAACCGCTCGGCCTCGTGCCGCATCCCCTATACATCGAGTCCCAAAGGCAAGCGGGTCGAGGTGCGCTATCCCGACCCCGCCGCCAACCCTTACCTCGGCTTTGCCGCGATGCTGATGGCCGGGCTCGACGGCATCCAAAACAAGATCCACCCCGGCGACCCGATCGACAAGAACCTCTACGACCTGCCGCCGGAAGAGCTGACCGACATTCCGGTCGTCTGCGGCTCATTGCGCGAGGCGTTGGGCGAGTTGCGCGCCGACCACGCCTTCCTGTTGAAGGGCGACGTCTTCAACATGGACCAGATCGAAGCCTATATGGAGTTGAAGTGGGAGGAAGTGTACGCCTTCGAGCACACCCCCCACCCGATCGAGTTCCAGATGTATTACTCGGTTTAGCCGGTACTTCCAACCCCACACCTCCCGGAAAACACGAAAGGTGTGGGGTGATGCTCGGACTTTTAATCCTGATGAGCTTTTTCATAGGCCCGCAGGACGCTTTGATGCCTGGCACTGCGCGGATCAGCGCCTATCACGGCGGTGATCGCGACGAATATGGCTGAGCGAAGCCCTACAGCGTGCCTGGGTGCAGGGCCTCGGTATCCCGGTCATCCAAACGCTGCAAAGCCGGACACTCGCCGCCAAGAAGAGGTAGGTGCGGTCAAGGCTCGGCTGCAGGTTTCCCGGGGACGCCGCCGCCGTTTGCTGGCGGTGTCTCACCGGGATGAAAGTCGAGCGACACGCCGTTCATGCAGTAGCGCTGGCCGGTCGGCTCGGGACCGTCGTCGAAAACGTGGCCGAGATGGCCGCCGCAACGGCTGCAATGGACTTCGGTTCGGGTCATAAAAAAGGTGCGGTCGGTTTCAGTCTCGACCGCCTCGTCGAGCGGTGCCCAGAAGCTCGGCCATCCGGTGCCGCTGTTGAATTTGGTGTCGGAAGAAAAAACCGGCTGACCGCAACCGGCGCAGTGGTAGACGCCGGCGCCATGCTGCTTGTCGAGCGGGCTCGATCCGGCGCGTTCGGTGCCGTGGTCCCGCAGCACCCGGTATTGCGCCGCAGACAGCTTGCGCCGCCACTCCTCCTCGCTCAGCGCAAGCGGAAATGACTTTCCCGCCGAATGTCCGCGGCCGCTCAGGCGGCCGAAAAGACCCTCTGCCATGCCGTTCCCTCTGAATTGGAGCATGCAATCGATCGGATATCGGACCGCCGGCGCCTCACGTGAAGGGCCGGCGAGCAAACGACCGAAGAGAAATCAGTGCACCCGCTCGTCTTCGCCGGGAATGGGACGCAGCAGTTCCGCGGTCGAACGGGCAATCCAACACCAGACGACGCAGGTCAATTCGTCGTCGCTGCTGCGCAAGCGCTGCGCCTCGCGGTGCGCAATTTCCGCAGCGGCAGCGCCGTGCCGGCGAACGAGAAGCAGGGCTGCTTCCCATATCTTGCGCTCGTTGGTCATCATCGCCGGGGTCATCATAACCGTAAATCCGCCGGACGCGCGAGAGTTCCCTCCGCCGGCCGTCCTGGACCGACCACTAGGTTTGCCCAAATAGCTGCGCCGAGAGGAGCGTGCGTCAAAGTTCTGTCCAATATCTTGTGGTAACAGGCACTCTCCATACTTCATCCTGCTTGCGCTAACGCTAACCCTTCGTATATTCGCACCATGCCCGATCTCTTCGACACGTCTCCGGCGAAACCCGGCGACAGCTATTCCGCCAAGGACATCGAAGTTCTGGAAGGCCTCGAGCCGGTTCGCCGCCGCCCGGGAATGTATGTCGGCGGCGCCGACGAGCGCGGGCTCCACCATCTTGTGGCCGAAGTCCTCGACAACGCGATGGACGAGGCGGTCGCCGGCCATGCGACTCGCATCGAGATCGAGCTCGGCGCCGGCAACTGGGTCACCGTCCGCGATAACGGCCGTGGCATCCCGGTCGACCCGCATCCCCGCTTCCCGGACAAATCGGCCCTCGAAGTGATCCTGACGACCCTGCATTCGGGCGGCAAGTTCGGCGGCGATGCCTACCGGACCTCGGGCGGTCTGCACGGCGTCGGGGTCTCGGTCGTCAATGCGCTCGCGGACGAATTCGAAGTCGAGGTCGCGCGCGACCGCCAGCTGTGGAGCCAGAGCTACTGCCGGGGAACCCCGCAAACGGCGCTTTTGGCCCGTGGGCCGGTGCACAACAGGCGCGGCACGACGGTGCGGTTCCATCCCGACCCGGAAATTTTCGGTGAGCTCGGCTTCCGGCCGGCGACGCTCTACCGAATGGCGCGCTCCAAGGCCTATCTGTTCCGCGGCCTCGAAATTCGCTGGAGCTGCGACCCTTCGGTGCCGCGTCCGGAAGGCGTCCCGGCCGAAGCGAGGCTGCACTTCCCCGGTGGGCTCGGTGATTTTCTCGCGGCGAGCCTCGACGGCAACGCGATGCTGACACCCCGGCCGTTTGTCGGGAAAGTCGACTTTGCCGAAGACGGCGGTGTGGAATGGGCGGTTGCCTGGCCCGAGGACGAGGAGGAAGGCTTCAGCCACTCCTATTGCAATACGATCCCGACCCCCGAGGGCGGTACGCATGAGACCGGGCTGCGCAACGCCTTGTTGCGCGCGGTCAGGGGCTATGGCGAACTCGCCGGCAACCGGCGCATCGCCCAGGCGACCGGCGAGGACGTGGCGAGCGGCGCGGCGATGCTGCTGTCCCTCTTCATCCGCGACCCGCAATTCCAGGGCCAGACCAAGGAGAGGCTGGCCTCCGCCGAGGCGACGCGGCTCGTCGAGAGCGCCGTCAAGGATCATTTCGACCATTGGCTGAGCGCGGATCCGGCGACCGCACGGATGCTCCTCGATCGCATCGCCGAGCGTGCCGAGGAGCGCCAGCGGCGGCGGCAGCAGCGCGAGCTGGCGCGCAAGACCGCGACCCGCAAGTTGCGGCTCCCCGGCAAGCTCGCGGACTGCACCCGGGGCAGCGCCGCCGGCACCGAGGTCTTCCTCGTCGAAGGCGACAGCGCCGGCGGCTCGGCCAAGCAGGCGCGCGACCGCGAGACCCAGGCGATCCTGCCGTTGCGCGGCAAGATCCTCAACGTCGCGAGCGCGTCGGCCGACAAGATGCGCGCCAATCAGGAGCTGTCGGACATCATCCTGGCGCTCGGCGCCGGCTCGGGCTCGCACTACCGCGAGGAGGGATTGCGCTACGAACGCATCATCATCATGACCGACGCAGATGTCGACGGTGCGCACATCGCCTCGCTGCTGATGACATTCTTTTTTCGCGAGATGCCGAAGCTGGTCGAAAACGGTCACCTATTCCTGGCATTGCCGCCGCTCTACCGGCTGACACAGGGCGACGTCACCCATTACGCGCGGGACGATGCGCATCGCGAGGAACTGCTGCGCAGCGCCTTCAACGGCCGCGGCAAGGTCGAGATCAGCCGGTTCAAGGGTCTCGGCGAAATGCCGGCGCGCTATCTGAAGGCGACGACGATGGACGCGGCGCAGCGCACATTGTTGCGGGTGACCTTGCCGCAAAAGCCGGATCCCGCGGCGATCGAATTGCCGGCCGAAGAATTCGAACGCACCACAGCCCTGGTCGAGACTCTGATGGGCCGGCGCCCCGAATTGCGCTTTGACTACATTCAGAAAAACGCCCGCTTCGCCCGCGATCTCGACGTATAAGTTGGGAACAGCTTTTCGGCTTGGACGAGGGAGTTCGGATGCGCATCGCGGTGATCGGCACCGGCGGCATCGGGGGGCCCTATGGCGCCTCGCTGGCCAAGGCCGGGGCGGATGTGACCTTTGTCGCGCGCGGCGCCCATCTCGCGGCGATCCGCGAGAACGGGCTGCGTATCGAAGGCGACCGCGGCGAAACCTACATCCGGCCGGCTCGGGCCACCGCGGATATCGCGGGGATCGGCACCGCCGATGTTGTTCTCTGCTGTGTTAAATTGTGGGACCTCGAAGCTGTCGCCGCGCAGATCCGGGCGATCGTCGCGCCGCACACCGCGGTCATCCCGCTGCAGAATGGCATCGACGCCGCCGGGCGTTTGATCCCGATCCTCGGGCATCAGGCAGTAATGGGCGGGGTGGCGTTCGTCACCGGCAGCATCATCGCCCCCGGTGTGATCCGCCAGACCGGCACCTACCAGCGGATAACCTTTGGCGAGCTGGACGGCCGCGTCGGCGAGCGCGGCCGGCAGCTGCGCGATCTCTGCGAAGCAGCGGGTTTCGAGGGCGTGCTGAGCTCCGACATCATGGTCCCGGTCTGGGAAAAATTTGTCATGCTGGTACCGCTCAGCGGGCTCAATGCGCTGACCCGGCTGCCGCTCGGAAAGTGGCGCGACGATCCCGACCTGCTGACCCTCTATGAAGCGGCGTTGCGCGAGACCGTCGCGGTCGGTCTCGCCGAGGGGGTCAGGCTGCCATCGGACAGCATCGACCAAACGTTTGCGACGATGCGCTCGATGCCGCCGCACCACACCACCTCCATGGGGAATGACCTGATCCGCGGCAACCGGCTCGAGCTGCCTTGGTTTGCCGGCAAGGTGGTCGAACTCGGCCGCCGCCACGGCATTCCAACGCCAGTGAACGGCTTTATTTATGCGGCGTTGAAGCCCTATGCCGACGGGGCTCCTTTGTAGCTCACGGGGATTTGATGAGGGCTGTTCACGTCGGCACACTGCTGTAAAGACCACTTGCGTAAATCCGCAGCCGCCCTTAACTAAGGCCTGTCGACCCGTTTGGGTTCGGCTTTCCGGCCTGCGTTCCTCTGCGATCGTCCGACCGTGTCTCCGGAGCCAATCGATGTCCGATGCGCTGCGCGATCGCGTGGCGTCCTATATGCTAGTTGGAGTTACTGCTAATGGCCACCGGTACGGTCAAATGGTTTAATGCACAAAAGGGGTACGGGTTTATCCAACCCGAAAACGGCGGCGCAGACGTGTTCGTTCACATCTCTGCTGTCGAGCGCGCGGGCATGGATAATCTTCGTGAAGGCCAGAAGCTCAGCTATGAGCTTGAGCAGGGGCAGCGGGGCCGGGTCTCTGCGGTGAATTTGCGCCCAGTTTGAAGACGGGCGAGCATCTACGAGGGGGCGCCTTAATTGGGCGCCCTCTTCCTTCCCCCAGGAGATCTCTTTGGCTAAGGAAGATTTGATCGAGTTTGAAGGTACTGTACAGGAGCTGCTTCCCGACGCACGCTTTCGTGTGAAGCTCGACAACGGGCACGAGACCCTTGCCTATTCCTCCGGCAGAATGAAGAAAAATCGGATTCGAATTCTTGCCGGCGATCGTGTTACGGTAGAAATGACCCCGTATGATCTGACCAAAGGTCGAATCAACTTCCGCCACAAGGACGAGCGGGCGGCGCCGCCAATGTCACCCCGGCCGCAATACCGCCGCCGCTGAATCGCGACAGTTGTCGATCGAGCCGGCATCTGCTGTGTGGTCAGAGCATACCTCGCCCGCCGAAACAGTTTGACATTTCGTCCGTCAAACCCAATCTAACGAACAGGTTAAAACGCATCAATTGTTACAAAAAGGCTACAACGTCTCAATGGATTTTTCTGAACTAGACCTTTCGCCTGAGGTTCTTCGGGCGGTGTCCGACGCCGGCTATACCAACCCCACCCCGATCCAGGAA
>Ga0209656_10002120_pt1 | contig 12932 bp, 16 predicted proteins | sample BogFormECP12_OM2_FD_188239 | JGI IMG/M metagenome (GOLD analysis project Ga0209656, IMG submission 188239) | Bog forest soil microbial communities from Calvert Island, British Columbia, Canada - ECP12_OM2 (SPAdes) (version 2) | ecosystem: Environmental > Aquatic > Freshwater > Wetlands > Bog ... | reverse complement strand
CAGCGCGCCCAGCAGCAACAGCAGCAGGACCAGAACGCCAAGCAGCAGCAACAGCGCGCTCAGCAGCAACTGCAGCAGGACCAGAACGCCAAGCAGCAGCAACAGCAGCAAGACCAAAACGCTAAGCAACAGCAACAGCATGCCCAGCAGCAACAGCAGCTAGATCAGAGTAAGCAACAGCAACAGCGCGCCCAGCAGCAGCAACAGCAGGACCAGAACGCCAAGCAACAGCAACAGCATGCCCAGCAGCAGCAGGACCAGAACGCCAAACAGCAGCAACAACGCGCCCAGCAGCAACAGCAACAGCAGCAGGACCAGAACAAGCAGCAGCACGCCCAGCAACAGCAGCAGGGAGAGCGTCTTTCACAACAGCGTCAGCAGCAGCTTGTTGATCAGCAGCAGCAGCGCCTGACGCAGTACCGTCAACATCTGGATCAGCAGCAGCGTGTCCAGCAGCAGCAGACAGAACAGTTACAGCAACAAAACCGTATGGCGCAGTACCGTTTTCAGGAAGACTATCAAGGGCGCCTGCGTCAACAGCAAGTGTTTCTCCAGAACGACCGTCACCCCGATTACGATCACGATCCGTACTTCTACACGGCTCCGATCTATCGTTACAGTCGTGGCGGCCACTACTACGAGACGAATCAATACGGCGCGGATTCGCTCCGCCAAGCTGCGAACTACGGTTACCAGGAAGGCTTCCAAGCTGGAGCGGCCGACCGACAGGACCACTGGCGTTCCGACTACCGAAGCTCTTATGCCTATCAGGACGCAAACTACGGCTATAACGGCTATTACGTAGACCAGGACGACTACAACTACTATTTTCGCCAAGGCTTCCGTCGCGGCTATCAAGACGGCTACAACAGCCGGTATCAATATGGCGTCTACGCTAACGGCTCTTACAGCATGCTTGACGCTATCTTGTCGCAAGTCCTCGGCTTCCAGTCGCTTCGCTAAGGAGACTGGCGGGTAGTGGGCTGAACAAAGGGCCCGAGTTCATTGACCGGAAAGAGTCAGTGAAGTCGGGCGCAACCCTTTCATTCATGCCACGAACAACCTTTCGTACTGCCGTATACCGCTGGCATCAGCTGCTTTCTTGCATGATGGCTGCTCACTGAATTCGGATCAGCCCGCTCTATTCGTTAAGAGACGCAAACACGAACTGCAGCGGCTGCTGAGACCATTCTGCTCAGGAAGAATTCTGGGGATAGCAGCGGCAGGAGGAACATTGAGCCTGGCCAGTTCCCTTAGCAAAAAGCAGGTCTTCGGGGATTTCCGCGACCAGATCCTCAAGTTGTGTGCGGCCACAAGTACGTCAGGTCGTCCGGCAAGGTGAGCCGCACTTGTTCCGTTGTCAATTTTGAGCAGTTTTGCGATGGACCCGCATCCCGCCAGGCCTTCTTCTTCCTTCGTCAGAACAAATTCGCCGTAGGAGTGCTTTCCGCGTTCCAGGCCGCGCCAAGAAAGACGATCATCGCAGAGAGTTCCATCCACACCATCAAGCCAATCACCGCGGCCAGAGTGCCGTAAATAAGTCCAAACTGCATCTTCCGCACGTAAACTCCAAACATCAAAGTGACGACCCACCAAAGAATCGTCGCCGCGCTTGCTCCGGGCAAAACCGACCTCCAAGTCGTTGCGCTCGGTCGTGCAAAGCGATAAATCAAGGCCAGAACGAACATCGCCAGTATCAACCCTACAACCGGAAGCATGATATTCCAAAAGCCGCGAATCAAGGGGGAATGGCCGAATCCGAGAGTCGTCCATTGGCGCAGTGGACGGCTAAACACACTCAGCACGACAGCCCCGAGCCACCCCACTATCGTCACGCAGAACAAAAGCATCCCGCGGAGCTGTCGGCCGAGAAAGGAATGTCTCTCGCGATCACCATAGATCAGGTGGATGCCTTCCATGATGAGCTTCATCACCTGCGAACCCACGAGTAGCGTTCCGACCCAGCCGAGAAGCACCCAGCGGAAGGCGTTCACTTGATGGCGCAGCAGGAATTCGGATACCAATTGCCTGCTGCCGGGAGGAAGAATCGCCGATAGCCGCGCTGCAGGCTCCTGACCGCTTCCCCCTCCCAGGAAACTGCTCACGAGGCCCAGCGCAACCAGCAGGATGGGAAAAAACGCAAGGAACATGTTGAAGGCCACGGCCTGAGAAATCATGCCGCATTGTGGGATCACTCTGGCCAGCGTCCGGAACAGTTTCTTCGCAATAGAGCCCAGCACCATGGCGCGGAATTAAAGGCTTCCAGCCCAGGCCATGTCCACCAACGGTTGCTTCGGTATCATCTCAATAAATCCTGGGTCGCTAGAGACATCGAATTGCGGCCCGCGGCCACGCAGGAACGCCCTTGGCTTAGACTTCTCGTGCGGTTCGGCATCTGATTTGGACGCTGTTTGTCGCTGCCAACACTCTTTTACCCAACTCATTTAGCTTTCTTCTTTCGCGCCTCGAGACGTTTCTGTTTAGCGTCTTCCCATAACGTCGACGATTTGGGAATTGATATTACTCGGCCGCCCAGAACGGGATCAAGCTCCAACAGAGAGGTGAGAACTCACGGCACGGTGCTGCGGGGCTTTGCCAGAACACGGCCACGTTCCGCGACGGAGCGATGTTGTAGCGGGGCTTCCAATCCACTTCGTTGGCAGTCTCGAAATGACGGAAAACAACAAAGGAGGCGACAGAAGCCGCCTCCTTTTTCTCTCACTCACCATTCGCAACTGACAACTAAGGCACGGGCTTTTATGCGACCTTGCCGGGAGCCTTGGCTTCGAGGGTCTTCGCGCTGCCAACAGTAACCTTGATCTGCTTGGGCTTGGCCTCTGCCTTCTTGGCGAGGTTGATCTTCAGCACGCCCTTGTCGTAGTGCGCGTTTACCTGCCCCGGATCCACGGAGTTGGGCAGCGTGAATGAGCGGGTGAAACTTCCATACTGCCGCTCGACACGACGGTAGTTTTCTTCTTTTTCTTCCTTCTCAAACTTGCGCTCGCCGTGGACTATCAGGGTATTGTTCTCGATACGGACATCAATGTCTTTTTCCTCAACGCCCGGAACTTCAACTTTCAGAGTGAAGTTGTGCTCGTCTTCGTAGACGTCCACCGGAGGCGCGAAGCCGGTGGTCGTCAACGCTTCCTCTGGGCCTTCGGGGTTGAACGATTCACGCAAAAGACGGTTCATGCGGTCTTGCAGGGTGGCGGTGGCACGGAAAGGATCCCAACGGGTTAATACTGTCATGACGCAGTTCCTCCATGGAGTAATCTAAGAGGAAAAACTTCAGATGGGCTGACTTAGTTCAGGGAACCTGAAAGAGTAAGAAGAGATGCTTGCTCAATACCAATGCTAGGCTTGTGGGGTACCGTTGTCAAACTAACGCAGTTTGGCAAATCCGGATGGTGTTCGACGCAAGCGCATGTTCGCCTTTTTGTTATTCCGCTCCGTTTGCGACCAAAATGGGCGACTCTCCTGCCAAGCAGTCTGATTCATATGTGATCCGTTCACGCTAATAGGCACTACCAACCTCTTGGCCTGTGCTTCATCTCCAGATGCGGCAAACTTCAATACAGACTAGTGCAATGGAGCATAGGCCAGGACCCGAAGCTGGTCAGCAATCACCTTGTGGCCGGTGTCATTCGGATGGAAGTTGTCGGCAGCGATCAATCCTGCCGCTATGGGGTCCTGCGTTCCATCCGCCCCATTGAATGCCTGGTGGACCGCGGCAACCGGAATAGCATTCGCCTGCGCATTATCGCGAATGTGATTGTTGACCTCATCCAGGTAGGGCTCAATCGTGGTAAAGATACCGGACTTCATGTCCGAGGCGACATACGGGTTGTAGATGTCCATCGTCCGCAGAATCGTCTGGCGCCCGGCGCGAAGCTTCAGCACCTCTGTGACAATCGCATCCCAGTTCGGTTCAAACGTTGAGACGGCGGACCGAAGACAGTCCTGGTTGTCGGGGCCGCCGCATGTTCCTTGTGTGAAATTGTCATGTGCGTTAGCCAGATCATTTCCACCTATGTCCCATGTCACGATTTCGGAGCCGGAAACCTGATTCCGGAAGACCGGATCATTCTGCAAGGCATTCAGCAGATCGCCACTGTGCCACCCGGGAACACCCAGATTGAGCGTGGTTACATTGGAGCCCGTATCGGTATTGACGTAGGTGGCATAGCGGGGAACGTAACCCTCTTGAGCCAACGCACCAGCAGCCAGTGAATCCCCGAGAGGGGCATATTGCCAGGTTGGAGCACCGGGGTTATTCCCAGTTGTTCCGCTGCCACAGCCAATGGGCACGAATAAGAGGAAGAGAACAAAAGCCCATATCCAGTACTTGCTTTTGAAGACGAGAAATCCCTTTGCAGACATACGGTAGTGTCGCCATTCGCTCCATGCAAATCTGCTCACTATTGCTCACGGGACTTCAGTAGTCGAAGATGAACGGGATTCCTCTCGGACCCGAACGCCGTTCCGTTGGACGACAAAAGCTCTTCGCCTTCAAAGGAGATCGCCGTCGGAGTGCCGGAAAAGGCCGCAAGACCCGGAAGGCTGGCTTCTGGCGAGTCTGCCACGAGAGATTCCGCTATGTCAGCTTTGTCCAGCGGCTCTGGCGAGATCTCGCGGCATAAGTGGTGAACCAGAAGGTCCTGCTTGAGCCCCTTCGGGGGATGTTCAATGAGCAACGCGTCCTTCGAACGGCGCGTACCTAGCACTGGCAGGTTTTTGTAGGCTGCGGCGGGCCAGGGATGAGCTCAGATCGACCGTCGAGAGATCCACCCGGCGCAGGTCCTCGAACACCAATAACATTGGCTTTCTGCCGTGATCGTCCGCGCAAATGCCGGCTTGGCTGGTGCAGTTTGCCGGATTGATGAAACGGCCAAAACCCGCACCAAAGAATCCGCTGCTGAGCCACTGCATAACTGCCCCAGTGCTTCCAGCGTCGGGTAACAAGGTTCCTTGCCCCCGTAGTCTTCCACGCATCGTCCTCCGGCTGTGCCGAGGCGAGCGTTATGGGCAGCTGGAACTCGCCGACTAGAGCCTTTTTCACACTACTGCGTCGGCTGTACCACCAGATCGTCCGCCAGCTTGAACTGCACAACCGACTCCGCCGGTATCTCGATATCCCGGTTGCCGGTCAATCCCGCGGCGGCAGTTCCAGCGCCACCACCCACCAAGCCGCCCACCACCAGCCCTACGCCGCCGGTGGCCACGCCACCCACCAGCATGCCCAGCCCCGATCCTCCGGCAATCAAGGCCGTCGAACGTCTGCCCTTGCCCTTCTTGCTGCGCGCCAGGTCCCGCGTCGCCAGCGGATACTGTGTCCCATTCATTGTCAGTGAGGTCAACCGCAGCTCCAGCAACGATCTGCCTTTGAAGTGCCCCCGCCGATGCGACACATCCACCACGCCACCCACCGTCGCACCCTTCGGCACCAGCACACTGTTGTCGCCGGCCAGCACCGGGTCCGCCACCTCGCCGGTAAACGTGTCCCCCGCGTGGCTGGTTTTTACGCCGATGTGCTGATCAATCCGGATCGTCAGCGTCGTGCCCGCGGGAATGCTCACGCTGACCGGTTGCGGCACCACGGAAACTGTCGGCCCCGAGGGTGCAGGAACGGGCGCCCCAGCCGCGGGCGGTGTCACCGTCGTCGTTATCGCCTCGTTCGTCTGCCCGGCCGCCGGCGGCTGCACCACCGTCGTCGTCGTAGTCCCATTCTTATCTACAGTAACCACCTGCTGCGCCTGCCCGGTTGCAGCCGCCTGCTTCTTGGCCTGATCCAGGGCCTGTTCCTGCTTGGAACTGCATCCCGAAAGGATGGCTGCTACCAACACCAGCACCAACATCCGTCCGGTGCGAACCAATGAACCTGATCCTGAATTGAACATGGTCGATCCTCTTTCCCGTGCGCTTTCAGTGATGCCGGCCGTCGGGCACGCCCGGTCTAGGTGGCCTAGCTGCTCTTCTCCAAACTCTTCTTGCCGATTACGCCCCAGGCCAGCGGGATCGTAGTAAGGCCTCCGACCAGCGCGAGGGCCCATCCGGCGGCCTTGCGCTGATCATTGTTTAGCCGGCTGGAAAGCAAAAGGCCGATCCCGGTGCCCAAGGCGATGCGGGTTCCGGCGATGAGTATGATCTCGGCGATGGTAAGTTTCCGTTCTATCATTCTTCCACTCCACTCTCGTTTCCCGCGCCTCTACTCGGCGGGGCGTCGGTCTCTTTGGGGAGAACAAGCTAACGCGCTTGCACGTTTTGTAACTTCTCATAAGACATCTGGTCCCATCTGCCACAACGCGAGTCCCGAACTGCTGACTGCGGCCTTGCCATCCGGTTTCGGAAGACACCCTCCGTCACGTCTTGGCTCTGGGTATTACCTCAACTACAGAATAGGTGTAGGAGCCACGATTAACTGTCTCCTTTTGACCGTTCGGGAAAGCTGCGTGTTGCGACTACTTTTGCGCCGCGGGGCGTGATTTTGTTTGGGAAGAGGCTGAGACTGGATTCGACTACCGTCAACGTGCATCCCGACGGCTGGACGTTCTGGCCAAACCGGCGCACAAACGCTCGACTCGCAGGGTTGTTAAGTTCGTGAGGCGAACGCCACGATCCCGCAAGTCTGCAATTCCTAAAACTTGCTCACAACTTGCTCACAAAACTAAGGCAGTTTCGCCCTATCTTCGCGAGGTTTGAACTTGTAAGGCTATCGATTTCAATGGGGGTTACGCCGAATACGTTGGGCTCATAACCCAAAGGTCGGTGGTTCAAATCCACCCCCCGCAACCAACCAAATTACTGAATCAAAACGCTCAGCCCTTTCGGTGCTGGGCTATTTTCTTGTTCATTCCGTGCAGTAACGTGCAGAATTTTCCCAAGTTCCTCTGCAGTTCTGCGCTCATCGGCGGTAACCGCATGCGTGTAACCCATCGTGGTTTGCGCGTCAGCATGGCCCAGCCGATTTTGCCGGACCGCCATCGGCGCTCCGATCTGGTCAAGCAACGTCGCATTGCCATGCCGAAAGGCATGGAAGCCACACTGTGGGATGCCCAGCTTCTTTAGCAGCGGATGAAACTTCCGCTTGCGAACCAAGCTGTTATCCCAAGGCGTGCCATTGCTGGTTGCAAACAGTAGCCCCATAGCATTGGGACGCCAGCTTCGCACATATGCTGTCAAGTGCTCTACCAGTTCAGGAGAGATGGGGAAACGGCGATTCCCCTTGCGAGACTTCACCGTTTGGATCTGGCCGCGCCACACGCTCTGTTGAACGTAAATGACGCCGGCCCCGGCTGTCAGGTCCAGGTCGGCAACCCGAAGGGCGCAAATCTCGCCGCCTCGGATGCCGGTCTCGGCGAGGATGGCGTAGAACGTCTTATACGGCTCGTTGGCGGAATCGATTATGCGCCTGATCTCCTCCAGCGAGAACGCAAACGTCTTCACCAGGCCCCTCTTCGGGAGCACCAGCCCGTCAAAAGGACTGTGGGCCACATAACTCCACGCCCGGGCACTGTTCCACATCATGCGCAGTGTCGCCACCAGGTTGCGGACGGTCTTCGCGTTGCATCGGCAGTTGGAAACGAATGCCTGCAATCGCTGCCCGTCCAGATCCTTGAGCGCGACACTGCCCAGCTGCGGTAACAACCATTTCCGCAAGTGACTGCGCGTGGAGCTTTGCGTACTGCGTTTGTGTTGGGAAAGCACCGTCGCGTCCCACCGATTGGCAAATTCAGCGAATGTTGCTGTGGGTCTTGCGCGGTAGGTTGGACTGTTGATGGTTGAAAGACGGGCCTCCAGGGCACGCAAAGCGAGCTTACGGGTAGGGTAGTCCTGGATCGTACCCAGAACCTCCCATTGATACGGCCGACGAATTGTTCCGTCCAGCTGCATCACGTCCTCGCGCCACCTGCCGATCCAGAGCCCATTCTTGGGAAGACCGTTCTTGGGAACGAGACTCCCCTTCTGGTAGCGTCTTCGGGCCATTGATTCCTCTTTCGGCCCGTTGACCCATTGCTCCTGGCTCGGGATTGTAGCAGCAGCATTCATTCAACCAACGCGCTTTTCACAATTCCCCAGTTGTTTTTCAATTACGCCCATCGCCCTGCAATTTGCCCGGGGAATTTACGATTTTGTTTTGGCAAACTCTTCTAATTGCAAAAATAGATTCTCGACGCGTATTTCCAATAACTTACGGGTGCGCTTTTGATCACGCGAGGGGAACAACACGTCGGTTTTCTTTATTTCTGATCTAACGCCATCGATCTCCTTCAAAATCGCCTGCATGCGATAGAAATTAGCGGCGTGCTGTTTGAACGGAACTTCAGCTAGCTCTGCATTGAGGAAAAATTCATTTAGCTGTTCGATTCCCCGCTTCCCTCGAACGAACACCTGTATGCCGCAAACATCACAGACGAAATAAGGTTTCGCGTTCGTCCTGGTCAAGCGTTTCTCCAGCTTTCGACCGCACAGGAAGCAAGGAAGAGCCTGCATTTCAACGCCGCCTAACGTTAACGCTCGCGGGAAGAGTTTCGAGATTTTGGTCACCAATTCTTGGGTTAGCAGAATTAGCGATTACCATTCACTTCTTCCTCTTTATTTCTTGCACCATTGCAAAAGCCGCTTTTCGCACCGCCGCTTTGAACGTCGGCGCTTCCGCCAGGAATTCCTCAACCTGGTCAAGCCTGATGTCCTGGCGCAAGACCTCAAACTGGTCCCCACTCGCAGCGACCGCGTAGCGCCAGCCGCCAACCCGCCCGACCTCCTTTAATGTGGTCATCATTCCCGCCTTCGAAGCTCGACAAAGGACTGCCAGAATCACCCTCTTCCGTTCGCGTACTCAACTCTGCTCTGCCACTCATACATACCGGCCACACTTACTGGTATTAAAGGGGGCGATTCCAGGCCCCGTTGAAGCGTCGGCAGCACGCTTAGGGGGCCCAGCTTTCGCCACGGGGCCACAGATGCTCGTTGCTGGACGAATCGGCCGGTCTAGGCGCCTCAACCTTTCGAAGAAGACATGTGAACTGCGCCCTCCGAGCACACGACTCCCCACGCCAACCTCACGGGGCCAAAAGCTGCAACCTCTACCTCCCAAGGACCTACATTTCGACATCTGGCCCCCTCGGCCCCTTAAAGACCTGGTCCCGTGCCACCTGCCTACGAACTGCGCCTAAGTCGCGCCGTCCCTCCTTCTGGAGGTCAGCGACCGCGGCATAGCCAGACTCGGGCGGGAACATAAGATACCCGTTACAGAGCGGACAACGGTTCTCATGACCGTGGCGTTTGCACTGATGTCCCCCTTCGTGCCCATTGGTCAATTCACAACGGGAACTACAGCAATCACACTGGGAGGAGCAGTGGAGATCGGCATGGTAAAACAGCCCCATGGTGTGCACACGGCGAACACCGTGAAAGGCAATTTCTAGCTGTGCTAGCCGTTCACCGTCCGATCGACTTACGTGCTTACCTGTGTACTTAAGCGCGTGCCCCACGGCCCGAACAAAGCGCATGTGCTCGGCTTCCAGAAAATCCTTAGGCGGATTGTCAATCTTCTGCTTTGAGATCCAAACAATCTTTGCGCCATCCTTCCCGGCCCGTATCCTGGCCCAGCGTCCAGCGAGTTCCACCTGGGGGATAAAGGGACCGACGTAGACACCGTGGGCGTGAAGGTTAGTGTTGTAGGAGTTTTTCTTCTGGTCCCAGCCACCAAATTCGTCGCACCACAGCAGCCCGTACTGGTCAGGGCGGACGCCTCGTGCAGAGAGCACTTGACGCATAGTCGACCGAATGTCTCGATTGAACTCGCGAATCTCGATCGGGGTTGGCATCCGACCGAGGTTGACCGCGGTGAAGTCCAACTTCGCGATCACTATGGCCGAGCGGAAACCGGGCCTGGGAAGAAGCGTTTTCACTATGCACCAAAGACCGATGTACTTCCCGAACAGTTGAGAGAAAATCTCCGAACCACACAGACGGCAATAGCGGCACTGGCACTTGAACTCGCTGTAGAAGCGGTGCTCTCCAGGATGTTCTCTGCAATCCATGCGACGGCCGGTCGTAGCGCAGTTGGCAAGGCGGTTAGCCTTACGTTGAAGGGCGGTTTGTCGACGCCGCTGTTTACTGTCCCACCATGATTGGAAGTTAACTTCGCCTCTAAGGCCGCCATGCCTCCAAACCTCCAGCTCTTCCTCTCGAATCCTGCGTTGTAAACCCTGCTTCGGCACACGCTTCAGGTAGTCGAAGTAATGCCTCCGCTGCAGCTGCTGTTCGCCATATGAGAGGTCGGCTAAGGTAGGTAATTCTTGCTCCCCACTTTCAGCCAGCCGGATGATCTGATCCAGCTGCGCGCCGTCCATGGCATTGCTTACCAAGACCGCCAAATCACCGTTCTCAGCGTGGCCTACGTGCTCGGGCAAGACAAAATCCCTACCAGACAAAAGCGCCTTCTGTTTGGACCGCAAGCCAGCGGTCTGGCGATCGGCTTGTGGGCTGCGCCTCCGCGGCTTGTCTTCGATTTGGCGTGGATCGACGTCGAAGAAGCCGGGTGGCAGGATCGAGTCGATCAGCGCCTGCATTTCGGGATTGGAAGGACTAGTCGCCATCAGTCACTTATTCGCGTCTCTACAAGAGAAGTGGGGTGCTCCGCTGCGCTCCCGCACCCAGGGCTCGCTTCGCGAGCCCCCAGGAGGCTCCGCCTCCTGGACCTCCGCCCACTTTTATGCTGGGAGGACCGAAAGGTCGGGAGGGCAAGCCTCTGGTGTTCGGCCAGACGTTGCTGAAGTTGTTGGCCCTACTCCCAGCTCCGGACCGGAGTGGTCAACCGGTAGCCAGGAATTGTTTCGGACCGCACTCCGCTTGCCCGTGTCTCCTCGTTGCTGTTCCAAGTGGGTCATTTGAGCAGTCCGTCGGGACCCGCACGGTTGATTTGATCTCACTACTCACTTGCACTCTGCGCTAGAGACATGTAAATAGGCTTTTGTGTCCCCCTTCTCTCCCAAGTCCGAACCTTCAAGGGCCAAACCTGGCTTCACTCGGGTTCCCTGGCGTTACCGCATCGATCCGTCATTTATGAACTATTGGGCTGCCAAGAAAAAGAATCAGCTCTTGTCGCGTATCAAAGACGAGGCAAAGTCCAAACAGTTCTTCGCCGAGTGGTTTAGGGAATTCGTTACTGCAAGCCGCGCCTTGAAAGCGGCGACCGCGAGGCTAGAAAATCCAGTTGCCGGGAAGATTCAACAGGCTATGTTGCAGCCCCTCGATTGGGAAAGCCCTCCCAGAACCGACTTACCTTCAACAAGTGTTGGGGAGAATGCGATCGCTTATCCAGAGAATCCCGAGGCGTCGCCCATGTTTCGTAAGCTCGTGTTCCTCAAGTATGGCGTGACATTTCGGGAGCTTATCCGACAGATTGATATTGAAAGGAGTGCTGCGGCCCACCGCAAGCTGATGGCTGTTCACCGCGACTACTGGCGATTGTTAAATGGCGGCCTGCTTCGCGATTTCAAACTGAAGTTCAGTTCAGACCACTTCGACATAATCACGCACGGTCTTGACTTTGGGTTCAACAAGCTCACGTCGGACGAGTTGGCTGAATGTCTGGATGAAATTTGTCCCTGTGAGCAGAGGCACTCACCTGAATATCTCAAAAAGCTCCGGCCGCGCATTAGAAAAGCATCCGCGCTGGCCTTTGGGAACGATGAATGAGATCGACTTGGTCGCTACAGCACGAGAGAGACAATCCAAGCGCCTTGCAGCCCATCTTGCCGACTTATTCACCGTGCGGAAAGGCTTCCAAACAGTTTTGCACACTGACATTCATCAGCTAAGTGAGCACTTGACGAGGATGTGTCCGCGAGGCGTGAGACTCAAACAGTTTCGGCGTACCCTTCTTCTCGTCTCTGGAGTAGCAGTATGTTGTGGCCTTCGGGATCGTTAATTACAGCCCACAATGGTCGGCTGTCAGCTTCGGGGCCGGTTTGCAGGACTCGGTTGCGTCCGATCGTGTGGATTACCTTTGAAACGTCAGACACTTCGAAAAATAGAACGGCTTTATCCAGGGATGGATATGTTTCTGAACCTTTGCGTTCGAGGCAAATAAAATTCGAGTCTGCGCCGAACTTTGCGCGGTGCCCGACTTGCTCGTCCGAAAGTTCGAGTTGGAGAGTGTCTCGATAGAACTGTTTGGCCGTTTCCAGGTCGTCAAAATAGAGCTCGACTCCCACGAAGCGCAACTTGAACGGGTGCATGCGGCAATTCTATTCCTGATGGGGTTCGCCTGTGCTGAAAGGCAACAGTTCCGACCCATGGATTGGCCGCGCGCGTTTTTCTCTGCGCTTGCTATGCTCTGGCCAGTATTAGCCAACCTGCCAGTGTGGCGAGTTTTTCATCCTGTCGCCAGGGAGGGCCGATTGCCCGTCCCAGTTCGAGCAGTCGGCGATGGATTCTTTCGAGGGGGAGGCCAAGCTCAGCGGCCCCACGGCTCAGTATTTCGCGCTCCTTTATACCCGTTACCGGCAGCCCACAGGCCTCGTTCGCCCGCCTGATTGCCTCCCGAAAGAATTCCCCCTCTGCGGTGTGAATCATTGCGTGTGACGCGAGTATCGATTCGAGCGTCCCGAGTGGCCGACCTGAGCCCACTAGGATGCATGAACCGATTGCCTGATAACCCGGTTGGGAGAGGCCGTTGATCAGGCGCCGTAAGGACTGTAGCGCCAACGCGTTGGTAGAATCCGCACGGCGCTTTATGAATTCTTCCGCCGCTACCAGCGGCAGCTCGGCGACCGCGTGGAAAGGTTGCAGCGAACCTCTGATTGCCGACTCTGCCAGTTCAATTCTCCGGCGATCGACCACGGTTGGCGAGCTTGCAGGGCCCGTCACCGCCACAACCGTGGCCCATCCTGAGTGCACGCGAAAAGCTACGTGATTAAGTTCGT